>Ga0172371_10007159_pt1 | contig 15982 bp, 17 predicted proteins | sample Lak12m_FD_114543 | JGI IMG/M metagenome (GOLD analysis project Ga0172371, IMG submission 114543) | Freshwater microbial communities from Kabuno Bay, South-Kivu, Congo - kab_022012_12m | ecosystem: Environmental > Aquatic > Freshwater > Lake | place: Democratic Republic of the Congo: South-Kivu...
CGATCAGGGCGCTGCAGGTGGCAGGGCTGGACGTAAGCCTTATCAAGGATGTTACGCCCATACCGCATAACGGGTGCCGGCCGCCCAAACGCAGAAGGGTGTAAGGAGGTTTTAAGCAGATGGCTAGATATACAGATTCAGTATGCCGCTTATGCCGCAGGGAAGGCGCGAAGCTCTTTTTAAAGGGCGACCGCTGCTATTCCGCTAAATGCGCGGTCACAAAAAGGCAGGCGCCGCCCGGACAGCACGGCCAGTCCAGGCGTAAAATGTCCGAGTACGGCACGCAGCTTCGCGAAAAACAGAAGGTGAAGCGCGCATACGGCGTATTGGAGGCACAATTCCATAAATATTTTGAAATGGCTGAAAAGATGAAGGGAATCACGGGTGAAAACCTGCTGTCCCTTTTGGAACGCAGGCTGGACAACACCTGCTTCCGCCTGGGGATCGGCGATTCGCGGGCGCAGGCAAGGCAGATGGTCACACACGGCCATGTGCTGGTGGACGGCAAAAAAGTGGATATTCCCTCCTTCCTTGTAACGGAAGGCCAGGTTATTTCCATTGCGGAACGCAGCGTTGCCAAGGAATATTTCAAGGCCCTGAAGGAAGCGGGAGAGAAAACGCTGCCCAAATGGCTGGAGTTTGACATGTCCGCACTTACCGGAAAGGTGCTTGCGCTGCCCGACCGGGAGGACATCGACCTCACGATAGAAGAACACTTGATCGTAGAGCTCTATTCTAAGTAAGCATGGTAAAAAGCGTCCCTAAGGAGGGTGAAAAATGCTAGAAATAGAAAGACCTAAAATTGAGTGCGTAGAACACAATGAAGATAAAACATATGCAAAGTTTGTGATGGAGCCCTTGGAGCGCGGCTTCGGCACAACGCTCGGAAATTCAATCCGGCGCGTGCTGCTGTCCTGCCTGCCGGGCGTCGCCGTCACCAGCGTTAAGATTGACGGCGTGCTGCATGAATTTGCAACCATCCCCGGCGTCAAGGAAGATGTGATCAACATTGTCCTGAACATGAAGAGCCTGTGCGCCAAACTGTTCACGGATAGCGAAAAAACGATCATATTGAATGCGAAAGGCCCGGGCGTTATCACCGCCGCGGATATCGAGGCGGATTCGGAAGTGGAAATCATCAATCCGGAGCTGGTGATCGCAACGCTGGAGCCGGGCGCAACCTTGTATATGGAGATCATGCTCAAAAAAGGCAGGGGTTATGTGCTGGCGGAAAAAAACAAGCAGTCCAACATGCCCATCGGCGTGATCCCGGTTGATTCCCTGTTCACGCCCGTTACCAAGGTCAACTTCTCGGTGGAGAATACCCGTGTGGGACAGATCACCGATTTTGACAAGCTGACGCTCGAAGTATGGACCAACGGTTCCATCAGCGCGGACGAAGCGACTTCTCTTTCCGCCAAGATTCTAAGCGAATATCTGGCGCAGTTCATCAACCTGACCGAACACGTGAACGACGTGGAAATCATGGTTGAGAAGGAAGAAGATAAGAAGGAAAAGATCCTTGAGATCACCATAGAAGAACTCGATCTGTCGGTGCGTTCCTACAACTGTCTGAAACGCGCCGGGATCAACACGGTCCAGGAACTCATCCAGAGGGACGAGGAAGAAATGATGAAAGTTCGGAACCTGGGCAAAAAATCGCTGGAAGAAGTGCAACAAAAACTGGAGGGCCTGGGCTTGAGCCTGCGGCTTGACGATTAGAAACGGAGGGCTTTACAAGTGGCTATAAATAAACTCAATCGGCCGAGCGCGGAGAGAAAAGCGCTGCTGCGCGGCCTGGTTACTTCCCTCATCTGGAACGGCAGGGTGGAAACCACGCTGGCCCGCGCAAAACAGGCGCGCCCCATCGCGGAAAAGATCATTACCCGTGCCATCAGGGAATATGAGAATACAGTTACCGTAACCAAGGAAGCGGGAGAGGATAAGGACAAAACGGAATTCGTTAACGACGCGCCGGGAAGGCTGGCGGCCCGGCGGCTCATTATGGAATATCTGTACGATTTCCCGCAGACAAAGAACGAAAAGGAAAGCAAATACGAATACCGTGAGCGCACCGGGGACAACAAATACCCGGTGATCGAAAAACTGTTTCGGGAGATTGCGCCCAAATACGACAAACGCGCAAAGGAACTGGGTCAGGGCGGCGGGTATACCCGCATCCTGAAAAAGGGTCCCAGGCGCGGCGATGCTGCCGAGATCGTGATCTTGGAGCTTGTGTAAAAATCAAGGCAAAAGCCGGAGGCTGTGGGGGATCCATAGCCTTTTTGTTTATAGGGAGAGCAGGACTTGGAAATCATTACCGCTGAAAACGTAAAATTTTCATATACCACCGAAACCGAGATCCGGTTTGCCTTGAACGGGATTGATTTCTCTGCGCAAAAAGGGGAGTTCGTCTGCATTTTGGGGCATAACGGCAGCGGGAAGTCCACCTTTGCCAAGCATATCAACGCGCTCCTCGTCCCGCGGGAAGGAAAAATGACGGTGGCCGGCATGGATACCAGCAGGGAAGAATTTCTCTGGGAGATCCGCCGGTCGGCGGGCATGGTGTTCCAGAATCCGGACAACCAGATCGTCTCTTCGGTGGTGGAGGAAGACGTGGCCTTCGGCCCGGAAAACCTGGGCGTGCCCCAGCCCGAGATCGTGGAGCGGGTCCGGAGCGCGCTTGCCGCCATGGAAATGCAGGATTATGCAAAGCGCGCGCCCCACATGCTTTCGGGCGGCCAGAAACAGCGGGTGGCCATCGCGGGCGTGCTGGCCATGCTGCCCGAGATCATCGTTTTTGACGAACCCACCGCCATGCTGGATCCGTCGGGCCGGGCGGAAGTAATGGACGCCATCCGGGACCTGAACCGGATCCATAAAAAAACAGTTGTTCTCATCACGCATTATATGGATGAAGCCGTGGATGCGGACAGCGTTTATATCATGAAGGACGGCAAAATCATCGGCCGCGGCGCTCCGCGGGACGTATTCAGGGACGTACAGATCCTTGAAAGTTCGGGGCTGACGCCTCCCTTTGCGGTCCGGATGTACTATGCGCTGAAAGAGCAGGGGCTGGATCTGGGCGACTGCCCGCTCAAGCCCGAAGAATTGGTGGAACAGATATGCCGATTGTTGTAGAAAACCTCTTTTTTACCTATATGAAGGGAATGCCTTTTGCGCATATAGCGCTGGACGACGTATCCTTCCGTATGGAGGATGGGGAGTTTATGGGGATCATCGGGCATACGGGCTGCGGAAAGTCCACCCTTATCCAGATGGCCGCGGGGCTCCTGAAACCGGATAGGGGCCGCGTATTCCTGGACGGAGAGGATATCAACGCCAAAAATTACGACCGTAAAAAACTGCGCAGGAGGGTGGGCGTTGTTTTCCAGTACCCGGAATACCAGCTGTTTGAGGAAACGGTGGAGGCGGACGTGGCCTTCGGCCCCAAAAAAGCAGGGCTTTCGGAAGAAGAGACCCGCGAACGGGTGTCGTGGGCGCTCTCCATTGTGGGAATGGATGCGGAAGAAGTGGGTAAATTGTCCCCCTTCGAGCTTTCGGGCGGCCAGAAACGGAAGGTGGCCATCGCCGGTGTGCTGGCCAACAAGCCAGGAGTCCTGATTTTGGACGAACCCATCGCGGGGCTCGATCCCGCCGGGCGGGACAGCTTTATGAACTTTATCCTGCGCCTCAACGAAATGGGGACCTCCATCATTATGATATCTCACAACATGGACGGCCTTGCCGAATATGCGGGCCGTATCCTTGTAATGAACGAAAGCAAAATCGTAATGGATGGAACGCCCAAAGCGGTCTTTGCCGAAATAGAAAAACTCAAGGAAATGGGGCTCGGCGCCAGCGAGCCGCGGGAAGTTGCGCACATGCTCTTGCAAAACGGGATCGGCGTGCCGAAAGACATTATCCGTTTTAACGAACTCAAGGCCTTTATACTGGATAAGGCGGGGAAATCATGATAAAGAACATTACGCTGGGGCAGTATTTTCCGGGCGAATCGGCCGTGCACAATATGGACCCCAGAATGAAAATCATACTCGCTCTGGCCCTGATCGTGGTGGTTTTCCTGGTGGAATCCCTGTTCGGGTTTATTCTGCTTGCGGCATTCATCGCCCTGGTCACCATAATGGCGCGTGTGGGGGCGGCCAGCGTGATCCGGAGCATCCGGCCGCTATTATTTATTATTGTATTTACTTTCATCCTTAATATGTTTTTTTACAACGGGCAGACGGTGCTCTGGCAGTGGGGTGCGGCAAGGCTGACCAGTGAAGGCATATACCGGGCAGTGCTTATCGTGCTCAGGCTGACCTTCCTTATATTTTCCACCAGCCTGCTGACGCTCACCACCTCGCCCATGCAGCTTACGGACGGCATGGAAAGCCTGATGAAACCGCTTTCCAGGATCAGGTTCCCGGTGCATGAAATGGCGATGATGATGAGCATCGCGCTCCGGTTCATCCCTACGCTGGCCGAGGAGACCGACCGAATCATGAAGGCGCAGATGGCCCGCGGCGCGGAATTCGACAGCGGAAACCTGATCAAAAAGGCAAGGAACATGGTGCCCCTTCTTGTGCCCCTGTTTATATCCGCCTTTAAAAGGGCGGACGAACTTGCCCTGGCCATGGAATCACGTTGTTACAAGGGCGGTGAAGGCCGCACAAAAATGAAGATACTGCGCTACGCCCCGCGCGATTTTATGGCCCTGGGGATTACCGGCGCGCTGGCCGCAATATTGGTGGTGGTTTTTTGAGGATTAAACTGACCATTGAATACGATGGCACATCCTACTGCGGATGGCAGCGGCAGAAAAAAGATACAAGCGTGCAGCAGACGGTGGAGGAGGCGCTCCATACCCTGACCGGCAAAAAAACCGTGCTGCATTCGGCCGGGCGTACGGACGCAGGCGTGCACGCGATGGGGCAGGTGGCGCATTTTGACACGCAGGCGCATATCCCGCCTGATAAATACTCCTTTGCCTTAAATGCCCTTCTGCCGCCCGATATCCGGATCAAAAAATCCGGGAAAGCGCCGGAAGGCTTCCATGCAAGGTTTGACGCGAAAAAAAAACTTTACCGCTATGTAATACAGAATTCGCCGCACGCAAGCGCACTATTGCGCGACCAGTCCATGCATGTGCCCGTCCCGCTTGATACCGGGAAAATGCGGGCGGCCGCAAGCTGCCTGGTGGGAGAGCATGATTTTTCCGCCTTTACCAGCGCGCAGCTGCGGGTCCGCAGTCCGGTGCGGACGTTATACGGCATAAAGATATCAAAAAAAGGCGACATCATCACAATAGACGTTACCGGCAACGGATTTCTGTTCAACATGGTGCGCATTATCGCCGGAACACTGATTTATGTGGGGCAGGGGAAACTTGCTCCCGATGATATTCCCGGCATCCTGCAGAGCCGCGACCGGCGCCGTGCCGGCATTACCGCCAAACCGCAGGGGCTTTTTTTGATGTATGTGCGCTACAGGCAGATAAAAAGCTGAAAAAACCGCTTGACAGCGGGCTTTGCATTCAGTAAAATATAGGGTGCGTCGCCATACACACAGCCCCGTGTATCGGCCCCGCACAAAAGAGAGTACAACGACAAATAGGAGGAAGCCTAGATGAATTCATATATGGCGAAATCCGGTTCAGTCGACCAGAAATGGTACCTGGTGGACGGAGAAGGCAAGGTGTTCGGCCGTGTGGCCAGCCAGGTCGCGTCCATCCTGAGAGGCAAAAACAAACCGGAATTCACACCCAACGTAGATACCGGCGATTTCGTAATCGTGGTAAATGCGGACAAGCTTGTGCTTACGGGCAACAAGCTGGACCAGAAAATGTATTACCGGCATTCCGGGTATCCCGGCGGTCTGAAGAAGACAAGCTACAGGGAAATGATGCAGAACAAACCCGAACTTGCCTTTACCGAGGCGGTCAGAAGAATGCTTCCTAAAAACACTTTGGGCAAAAAAATGCTGACCAAGCTGCGCGTATACAAAGGCGCGGAGCACGGCCATGCAGCACAGAAGCCCGAATTGTTGGAACTGTAGGGGAGGTATAAGAGATGTCGAAAGAACAGTTTTTAGGCACAGGAAGAAGAAAAAAATCCATCGCACGTGTGCGGCTGATGCCCGGTAAAGGCAACCTGACCGTCAACAAGCGCGATCTGGAAGAATATTTTGGATACGAAACCTTAAAGATGCTGGTCCGTTCCCCGCTGGTGCTGACCGAGACCCTCGGGTCTTATGACGCGGCCATCAGCGTAAAGGGCGGCGGATACACCGGCCAGGCCGGCGCCATCCGCCAGGGTATCGCCCGGGCGCTTTTGAAAGCCAATCCCGATCTTCGGGGAGCACTGAAAAAGGCCGGATACCTGACACGCGACCCCAGGATGAAGGAGCGCAAAAAGTACGGCCTCAAAGCCGCGCGCCGCGCGCCGCAGTTCTCCAAGAGGTAAAGCGATTTATACAAATCCTCAAGCAGTCAAGCTTGGGGATTTTTATAAAACAACAAATATCACGGAGGCCAAAAATGGAAGGCACGGGAACAATCCGAACAGTGGACGAATATATCTCCCAGTTTCCGCCCGCGGTTGGGGAAAAACTGGAGGCCCTGCGCGCAGCCGTTCTGGAAGCCGCGCCGGGCGCAATGGAAAAAATCAGTTACCGCATGCCCTATTATTCCCTTAAAGGCGCACTTGTGTATTTTGCCGCGTTTAAAAACCATATCGGCTTTTATCCGGGTGCGGGCGGCGTCGCGGCTTTTCTGCCGAAACTTGCCGGATTTGAAACATCGAAAGGCGGCATCCGGTTTCCGCTGGGCAGGCCCCTCCCGCTGGACCTGGTAGGGGAAATCGTTCGTTTCAGGGTGGAAGAAAACACGAAAAAAGCGCAGAATAAAAAGAAATAATAACGGCATAGGGAATGGATTGACGCTCCGGTCCCTGCCATGTTATAATGCAACGGTTTGAACGATGGTACGGAAAAGGGCCCGTCTCCGGGCGGCGCAGGAAGAACCTGCGCTTTATTTGTCTAAAGCCTAACAGGTGATAAGGTATGAAAACAGGTTTGGAAAACTGGAAGAATAAAGCCGCGCTGTTTCTGGGGAGCCAGACCGTATCCCTTTTCGGCTCTTCCCTGGTTCAGTATGCCATCACCTGGTATATCACACTGACCACACAGTCCGGTGTTATGATGACGGTATCCATCCTGTGCGGCTTTTTGCCCACCTTTATTTTATCGCCCTTTGCGGGAGTCTGGGCGGACCGCTTTGACCGCAAGAAGATGATCATGCTTGCGGATGCGGTGGTTGCCGCCGCCACCCTCCTGCTGGCCATCCTGTTTATAAACGGCTACAATGCCATCTGGATCATCTTTGTGGTCTCGGGCGTACGTGCGGTGGGCACGGGCATACAAAGCCCCGCAGTTGGGGCAATATTGCCCCAGATTGTTCCTGCGGAAAAGCTGACGAGGGTGAACGGGATCAACGCAAGCCTTCAGTCTTCCACCATGCTCATATCGCCCGTGGTCAGCGGCGCGCTGATGGCAATGGCCTCGGTGGAAAAAATATTCTTCATAGACGTTTTTACCGCGGCGGCAGCCATATCGATATTGTTTTTCTTCCTTCGGATTCCGCCGCACGCAAAGGCTGCGGAGAAGCAGAAAATCAGCTATTTCCATGACCTTAAACTGGGATATGAATATATTAAAAACCACGCGTTCATCAAGGGGCTCTTTGTGTATTACGCCATCCTTTTCGTACTGGTCGCGCCGGTGGCCTTCCTTACGCCGCTGCAGGTAACGCGCAGCTTCGGCCCGAACGTCTGGCTGCTCACGGCCGTCGAGATCGCTTTTTCGGTGGGAATGATGGCGGGAGGAGCCCTTATTGCGGCCTGGGGCGGATTTAAAAACCGCATCCATACCATGGCGCTTGCAAGCTTTATGGTCGGCGCGGGGACATTGGCGCTCGGGTTCACACCGCTTTTTGCCCTTTACCTTGCTTTCATCGGTTTAACCGGCCTGGCCGTGCCCCTGTTCAATACGCCTTCTACCGTACTGATACAGGAGAAAGTGGAAGAAGACTACCTGGGAAGGGTGTTCGGCGTCCTTACAATGATTTCAACGTCCATGATGCCCCTGGGGATGCTGGTGTTCGGCCCGATTGCGGATTATATACGGATCGAATGGCTGCTTATTGTTTCGGGGACATTGCTTGCCGTGCAGGGATTTTTCCTGCTGGGGAACAGGGCGCTGGTGCGGGAAGGCCTGGCCACGGGAAAGGGACAGAAATAAAAAAGCGCCGGAAACGCGGCGCTTTTTATATAGTAGCCCTATTGTTCGTAGTATTCTTCCACCGCAGCGAAAAATGCGTCTATGTTCTCCCATTTGGACAGGGGCGGGATGTCGCATCCGGAGGAGATCACAAAGTTGGGGTATCTGCCGCATTTCTTCAGCAAGTCCAGGGTCGCCCGGCGCACGGACCCGGGCGTTCCGCCCATGAACTGGCTGGCAGGGTCGATATTGCCCATTAAGATGGTATCCTTGGGGAATTTTTTAACCATTTCTTCCATATCGATCGCGTTGCCGAAATGATAGGCAGAAGCCCCTGTTTTTAGTATGGAATCAAGCAGGATAATCGTGTTGTTCCCGCAGTTGTGGTAGATAAGTATGAAATCATCGCTCTGGACGGCCTCTGCGATCCGTTTGACATAGGGCGTGGAAAACTCCTCTATCAGTGCCGGATTCAGGATGCCGGCCAGCGGTTCGGCCATCACCACGCCGTTTGCGCCGACGTCCTTATATGCCTTTATATAACCGATTAAAAACTCCGTTACTTTTTCAAGCGTTATATGGACCATTTTGGGTTCCTCAAAACAATTGATCATTATTTCGGATACGTCCATCAGCCTCCCGGCCAGTGAGTAAGGCCCGATCACGCCTGAGAATACCGGACGATCGGTTATTTTTGCGCAGGCTTTTTCTATTGCGCTGATATAAAGTTTTGTCCTGCCTTCCGCCACCCCGGGTACTTTTAGCGTCCTTGCGTCTTCCTCTGTCCGCAGGATCCGGCCAACCACCGTGGGCACCTCGTCGCCGCTGAATCGGATCTCGGATCCGAAGGCTTCCGCCTCCACCGAAAGATCCATCATGCTGAGGGATGCGGCGGCACTGGTGCGTTCCGCAATCAGCCGCATGCCTTCGGATTGCATCTCGCTTGAAGAAATCAGTTCCTGAACGCCGATATTCAGAAGCTGGATGGAAGGGAAAGAAAGTACGGGCATGGCTTTCTTTGCTTCTGCGCCCATTATATCCCACAGCCAGTTTTTCATATTCATTATTATTGCCCTCCTTGCAAAAAATAATCCTGTGAATTCTATTTAACCTTAATTTTCCTTGAAAATCTTTTACGATCCTGCCGGATTTAGTAATATTTTGCAAATAGTATAAAAAACACAGATACGCGGCCGTTTGATGTCTTTTTCAGCGAATTTTTTAGGCTTTCCTTTTTAATATCCGTAGTGTATAATAAAAAAATGGTTGAAGAGGAAAAGGAAATCGCATTAAAGGCGCGCCGTTTTCGGCCGGCCGGGGCGAAGGATTGCCCGGGCAGCCGCCTTTTCGGAAAGAATGCAACCGGTGCGGTGCGCGCCATGAAAATAAAAACTGGAATGTAATCTGGCTGTAACTGTAATGTTCCGCTATGCAATGGAGGATGGCTGCCAAAAGCATGGCGAAAGGCGCAGTTTTTTTTGACTGTGGGAGGAATGATATGGCAAGACTGTTTGGAACGGACGGCGTGAGAGGGGTGGCGAACGAAAAGCTTACCTGTGAACTCGCGAACAAGCTGGGCCAGGTAGGGGCGTATTGCCTGACCAATGAAGTGCACCAGGCCAAGATACTGATCGGACGGGATACCAGGATATCGGGCGACATGCTGGAATCCGCTATGATCGCGGGTATCTGCTCGGTCGGGGCGGAAGCCGTTGTTGCGGGCGTGATACCGACGGCGGCGGTTGCCTTTCTTACGCTTCATTTCGGGATGGATGCGGGGGTTGTGATCTCTGCCTCCCATAACACGCTGGAATATAACGGCATTAAATTCTTCAATTCCTACGGCTATAAGCTGCAGGATGAGATTGAAGACCGTATAGAAGACATCATCGTCAACCAGAGCGAGGAAATTCTTCTGCCCACCGGCACGCGCGTGGGGCGCAAGGTTCATTTGAAAAAGGCGGACGACGAATATATCGATCATGTCACAGCGGGTACGGACGTCTCCCTGGAAGGAATCAAGATTGTTCTTGACTGTGCGAACGGTGCGGCCAGCGCGGTCGCGCCCCAGGCGTTCAGAAAGCTGGGCGCGGAAGTTTACCCGATATACAACGACCCGGACGGAACAAATATAAACGAAAACTGCGGATCCACCAATCCGGCCAACCTGTCCAGGACGGTGACCGAAATCGGCGCAGATGTCGGGCTGGCTTTCGACGGGGACGCGGACCGGCTGATTGCGGTGGACAGCCACGGTTCCATTGTTGACGGGGATACGATCATGGCGATCTGCGCGCTCAGTATGAAAAAAGAGAACAAACTGGCCAAGAACATTGTGGTGGGAACGGTCATGAGCAACATGGGCCTTGAGATCGGCCTTCGTGAGAACGGCATTACCCTGGTCAAGACGCAGGTGGGAGACCGCTATGTGCTGGAAGAAATGCTGAAGAGCGGTTACAATTTCGGCGGCGAACAATCCGGGCATATCATTTTCCTGGACGGCAATACCACGGGGGACGGCATTTATTCGGGCGTGCAGCTTTTAAGCGTAATGAAAAGGGAGGGCAAATCCCTTTCCAGGCTTTCCAAAGCCATTGAAATCCTGCCGCAGGTACTGGTAAACGCAAAGGTGAACGAAGAAAAGAAACATCTGTATATGGAGGACCCGGAAATCGCGTCGCAGATACGTGCGCTGGAGGAAAAGTTTGACGGAAAAGGCCGGGTACTGATTCGCACCTCGGGCACGGAGCCTCTGGTCAGGGTGATGATCGAAGGCAAGAATAAGGAATATATCACCGAGCAGGCGCTTAACATCGCAAAACTGGTCGAGAAACGGCTCGGCTGACGGGAGGATACATTATGTGCGGGATCGTAGGATACGTTGGGGAAAAGAATGTGATTTCGGTGCTGATCGAAGGGCTCCGGAAATTGGAATACAGGGGCTACGACAGCGCGGGCATCGCCTATCTGAACAACCATAAACTGGTGGTGGAAAAAGAAAAAGGCAAACTGTCCGAACTGGAAAAGATCATTGGCAGCAAGAATGTCCCCAGCACCATCGGCATCGGGCATACCCGCTGGGCAACGCATGGCGAACCCAACTTCATCAATTCGCACCCGCATACCAATATGGCCGGCGATATTGCGGTCGTGCATAACGGCATCATAGAAAATTATGCAGACATCAAAAAATGGCTCACGCAGAAAGGCGTGGTCTTTGCTTCCGAAACGGATACGGAAGTGATCGCGCACCTGGTTAATTATTTTCTGGAAGGCGATCTGAAATTAGCGGTACAGAAGGCCATCGGGATGCTGGAGGGCAGTTATGCCCTTGCCGTTATCAGCGAGCGTTTCCCGGACGAGATCGTCGCCGCCAAGAAAGACAGCCCGCTGGTGGTGGGACTGGGTGACGGGGAAAACCTGATTGCCTCCGATATACCGGCGCTGCTGGAACACACCCGGAAAGTCTGCTTTTTGAACGAAAACGAGATCGTGGCGATCAAAAAAGACAGTTTTGAACTGTATGATAAATTCCTGAACAAACTGGAACGTGACCCCTTTATTGTGGACTGGGATATTTCCCAGGCGGAAAAAGCAGGCTTTGAACATTTCATGATCAAGGAGATCGAAGAAGAGCCCAAGGCTCTTGCGGACACCCTGCTGCCCCGCCTGAAAAACAGCAGGATAAACCTTGAGGAGGCGGGCCTGACAGACGAAGTGCTCGCCGGGATTAAAAAAATCACCATTGTTGCCTGCGGCACGGCATTCCATGCGTCCATGCTGGGTAAATATATCATAGAAAAACTGATCCGCATCCCGGTGGATGTGGATATCGCGTCCGAGTTCCGCTACCGCAATCCGCTGATAGATAAAAACACCTTCATGATTGTGCTGTCCCAGTCGGGCGAGACCGCCGATACCATTGCGGCGCTTCGGGAAGCGAAATCGCGGGGGGCTTTCGTGCTTGCCATCGCAAACGTTGTGGGCAGCACGGTTTCCCGGGAAGCCGACGCAGTGTTGTATACCCGCGCGGGCCCGGAAATCGCCGTGGCGTCCACCAAGGCGTATACGACCCAGCTTATGTCGCTGTATATGATCGGCATCCATCTGGCCTATATGCAGAAAAAAATATCCGCAGAGGAATATGAACTGTATATCGACGAACTGAAGAAAGTGCCGGAACATGTCAAAGAACTTCTGAAGGAAAAAGAGACGCTGCAGCGGTTCGCTTCCCAGCATTTCAAGGAGCACAGCGTGTTTTACATCGGCCGGGGGATTGACTACGCCCTTTCCATGGAAGGATCCCTTAAATTAAAGGAGATCAGCTATATCCATTCGGAGGCGTATGCCGCCGGAGAGCTCAAGCACGGCACCATTGCACTGATAGAGGAAGGGACGCTGGTGATAGCGGTGCTCACGCAGCAGGATCTTCTGGAAAAATCCCTGAGCAATATCAAGGAAGTCACGGCCCGCGGCGCGACCGTTCTGGGCATTACCCAGGCGCGCTTTGTTTCCAAAATTTCAGAATTTGTGGACGAGATTGTCACCGTGCCCGACACCATTGATTTTATGTGCTCCATGTCGGCCATCATCCCCATGCAGATCTTCGCGTATTATATGGCCGTACAGAAGGGCTGCGACGTGGATAAGCCGAGGAATCTTGCGAAAAGCGTGACGGTGGAATAAAAGGCAAAAGCATTACAACTTCAGTATATCTCCGCTGAATGCAGCACGTTAAAAATATTCGAATGACTAGTTTTCCATCAAAATTTGTCTCATTTTATGATCATTTTATTTTCTTTTCTCGGTTTAAAGACTATAATAGTATTATAAGGCAATACGGTGCCAGAGGGTGGCGAACAATCAAATGACAGAAAGCAAAAACAAGAAAGATAAGAACGAAATAAGCAGCGAGCTGGAACTTTTAAAAAAGGAGCTGGAGAAGGCAAACCAGGAGTTGGAGAGATGCTCCCGTTTGGATGCTTTGACCGGCGCATATAACCGTTTGGTGTTTGAGAGCGTGCTGGCGGCGGAATGGCAAAGGTGCAGACGCTATTTGATTCCGCTGTCTTTGATCTTGGTCGACATTGATTTTTTCAGAACATATAACGATCATTATGGGTACCGGGCCGGGGATGATTGCTTAAAGCAGGTAGCAGACGCCCTGAAAGATTGTGTCAGACGTTCTTCTGATACCATATCAAGGTACAGCGGGGATGAATTTGCCATCATTGTACCGCATTTGAAAGAGAACAACGCCTTTTCTCTGGCCGAAATCATCAAAAACAAAATTTGGGAACTTGGCATCCCGCATGCAAAATCATTGGTTTCAGATATCCTTACAATCAGCATGGGAATCCACACCGTGATTCCGGATGACCAACTTTCAATCGATGATTTTATCAAAGTTGCGGAAATAGCGCTTTACGAAGCTAAAAAAGAGTACAACTCCATCATAATCGAATAAATATACGGGCTATTCTTTTCTGTTTTTGCGTTAAACTAAAATTTTATTTCTACATGTTTATGTGGTATAATCTAATCGTAAAATGTTTTTATTATTTATAATAGAAAATCAAGGGAGGAATTAAAAATGAATAAATTGAGAGTTGCCGTCGTTGGCCTGGGTTTTGGCGCCGAGTTTATACCCATTTACCAGAAATACAACAATGCGGACTGCGTGGCCATTTGCCGCCGCAATGAGCAAAAGCTGAACGAACTCGGGGACAAACTGGGTATAGAAAAACGTTATACGGATTATCATGAAATGCTGAAGGATCCGGACATTGACGCAGTCCATATCAACAGCGATTTAAAGGAGCACGGATGGATGTCCATCGAAGCGCTTAAAGCAGGCAAGCATGTCGCGTGTACCGTAACCATGGCCATGACTGTGGACGAGTGCAAACAGATCGTGGATCTGGAAAAAAAGACGGGCCTAAATTATATGATGATGGAAACGGCTGTCTATACGCGTGAGTATCTCTACTTTAAAAAACTGTACGATTCGGGGGAAGCCGGCCGCATCCAGTTTATGCGCGGTTCACACCAGCAGAATATGAGCCTGCCCGGCTGGCCGCAATACTGGTACGGGATGCCGCCCATGTATTATCCCACGCATGCCTTGGGGCCGCTTTCGGATATTATCGGCAAACCCGCAACAACGGTGCGCTGCCTGGGTTCGGGAAAAATCAACGAAGAATACGCCAAACAATACAATTCCCCCTTCGCCATGGAAACGGCGCAGTACACCTTTCAGGACAGCGATGTAGTGGCAGAGGTCTCACGCTCCCTGTTCGATACCATCCGGCAGTACCGGGAAAGCTTTGACATCTACGGCACGAAAAAGTCCTTTGAATGGGAACAGGTTGTAGACGAAAATCCGGTCGTGTTTTCGGGATTTGAGGATGCGGAACACATTGTCGTGCCCGATACGGACTATATGCTGCCGCCGGAGATCGGCCCGTTTGCGCTTAAAAACCAGATCATCGACGACCAGCATGTTTCTTTCATCCAAGGTTCGGGGCACGGCGGCAGCCACCCGCACCTGGTGCATGAATTCGTGAGCTCTGTACTGGAAGGCAGGCCAGCGCATGTAAGTGCGAAAGTGGGCGCAAACTGGACTATTGCAGGTATCCTGGCGCATGAATCCGCTATGAAGGGCGGCCAGGTTCTGGAGATACCCCAGTTTTAACCCGATGGTTCTATAAAATTCAATCATTAAAGGTCTTAAAAAAACAGGCGCTTGCCGCCTGTTTTTTCGTGCCCCGGCGGCTTGTTTATTGTATAATGTAGGAGAAGTCAATCAAACATCCTGAGGTGGTTTTTGTGAAACTAGTGTTCCAATTTTCCGTAATCCTGCTGGTCTCGTTTATTGGTGAAGCTTTAAGGCTGCTGATCCCCCTTCCCGTTCCCGCAAGCATTTACGGACTTGTTATTATGCTTTTCTGCCTGAAATTTAAAATTATTAAAATTGAAAACGTAAAAAAGGCGGGATATTTTTTAATTGAGATCATGCCATTAATGTTTATTCCGCCGGCGGTGGGACTGATCGCAACCTGGAACGAACTGCAGGGTGTGCTGCTTCCCGTAATCATTATAACTCTTGCCACTACCGTGATTGTGATGGCGGTGTCCGGCAGGATAGCACAGACATTTCTGTCCAGAAAAAAGGAGGAAGAAGAATGAAGGAATTGTTTTCTTCCGCCTATTTCGGGGTTATATTGAGTGTCGGCGCCTATGCGCTGGGCCTCCTGTTAAAAAAGAGATTCAAATGGAGCGTAGTCAATCCGCTTCTTATTGCCATTATTATCATTATTGCAGTGCTTCTTGCGTTTCGCATTGACTATCAAAGCTTCGATAAGGGAGCCCGGTACATCTCCTATTTACTGACGCCCGCGACCGTCTGCCTGGCCATTCCGCTTTATTTGCAGCTGAAGCTTCTCAAGAAGAATAAAAAAGCCATACTGCTGGGAATATTGGCGGGCGTGCTCAGCAGCCTTGCGAGCATATTCGCCCTTTCCGTGTTATTCGGTCTTTCGCATGAAGAGTATGTGACGCTTCTTCCCAAGTCCATCACCACCGCCATTGGCCTCGGCGTATCGCGGGAACTCGGCGGATTTGAAGCCATTACGGTAGCATCCATTATCGTAACGGGCATTTTCGGCAGCATTATCGCTCCCATGATCTGCCGCCTGTTTAA
>Ga0172371_10007160_pt1 | contig 15981 bp, 11 predicted proteins | sample Lak12m_FD_114543 | JGI IMG/M metagenome (GOLD analysis project Ga0172371, IMG submission 114543) | Freshwater microbial communities from Kabuno Bay, South-Kivu, Congo - kab_022012_12m | ecosystem: Environmental > Aquatic > Freshwater > Lake | place: Democratic Republic of the Congo: South-Kivu...
CCCTATCCCCGCGTCCCTGGCAAACAAAAATTTTTCCAGAAACAACCTCTCCCGCTATTGTTAATACTCTTCCCCGCCCCTTGCTGTTCTGTCTCTAATGCCGGGGTAAAGCTGGTCTTCCTGCAGAAAGCAGGACACCGGCACAATTCAAATAAGCGCCGCGTACTTAAGGAAACAGCTATAATGCACCGCGCCCTGGGGGGCGCTCCCACATCCAAACAAAAATTTTTTAGAAAAGAACAGCTCGGCCGCAGCGCCTTAAACTACGCTAAAGACTACTTCTAACGGCGCTTTGCCCCGCCTCTTGCGTTCTTTGTTTATAATACTGGGGTAAAGCTGGTTCATAAGGAAACAGCTTAAAATGCACCGCCGCTGTCGCGGCTCCCGTATCTCCCATTCCACCGCTCGGCTTCTGTGGGCAGAAGCCTCGCTGGGCGGCAGCCTGGGTCGGCTGCCTTCTTGCTAATACAGCACGGGTTCGGCTTTGCTTACGGCTTGCGCTGGGCGGGGGCAGCGCAAGCCGTAAGCGTCCAATTCAATAGTTAAGAAAAAGCGATTGTCCGCTTGGCTCGCCTGATACACACTTAAAGACCGCCTCAGACGGCGAGCCGCAAAGCCTCTTGGAAACAATGCTTCAAGACACCGGCAAAAAAGCAAATTTTGGGCGGGGGCAAAATTTGCCTTTTTGCTCAAAGAAGACGCGCAAAAATCAAAAGATGTCGGGGGGCGACAAAATATCTCTAAAATGTTTACAAGTTTTATTCTTCTTTTACTTCCTCTGTTCCATCGGTCAAAGCTTTTAACTCAAGACTTTTGATCTCTGGCAAGGACGCGCCTATTATTCCTTGCATATCTCCGTACATCCGAGCCGTATTGATCATAACCTTTTTAATCTGCTGCTCACGCCTCCCCCATAGTTTCTCCATCGAGGCCTTTTCTCTGGCTAAATCCGAATGCATAGTTGCGAATGCCTCTACAATAGCCTCTACCCTTTGTTTGAATTCTTTACCAGCAAGATAATTATATATTGCCTCCATCTTTTCGGCTTTTCCGACCGCAGACTGTTTAGCGCTAGAAACTTCTATAAGATTTGTCCGCAAAGCAACAGCCAGCGCCATAGCAAGAGGAAAGCTTGTAACCCATATTCCCTTAAACTGGGAAAATCCATTAATCTCTTTAGGAAGAGTGATGCTCATCAAAACTGCAATATCCGCCTTTACTTCTCTCTGGTCGTCCTTTAATTTATCTACCCATCCATCACTCCAACCTTTTGTCCGCTTAGACTCCCAAATAATAGTTCCACAATACTGCCCCATAGGATTCTTAACCTTCTGTAAAACATCGGCGCCCTTAATTCCCTTAGGAACAGGTTCAATAATATCGTAAGGGAAAGCTGACTTAAGCATTTGCTCCAATTCAATCTCTAATACTTCCCCCTGCGCCTGCTGTGAACCTTGTTCCGCTTTTATTTTAAGCTCTTCTATCTGCTTTACCAAATCCGAAATTTTCTTATCCTTATCTTTATCTTTAAGCTTATATTCTTCATCCGCTTTTCGAGATGCCTCGGAATAAATGCTTGCACGTTCAGAATCAATCTTCCTGGCAACTTCCAAATCTACATTTCTTTCTCTTGCCTCTAAATCAGACTTCTGTTTTCTTAACAATAGCTCGTTTTGCTGGGTTTCCTGGAGTTTTTTATCTTTGGATTCAAGATCTTCTTGAAGAGCCTTAATTTGTAAAGAAGCCTCTGTTTCTGCCTTCTTTTTTGCTTCCTTAGTAATACTATCTCGCTCTAAAACAAGTTTCCGCGTAACCTCTTCCTCGATTTTTTTATTTACCTCCTGCTCTGACTTGGTTACCGCCTGTTCTTTAGCAGCAAGCGTATTTTCTCGAGTTAACAGTTCACTATTTCGTTTATCGAAATCATCCTCGAGTTTCTTCCGAATATCTGCTTCGATTTTCTGAGTAATAGCCTGAGTTAAGGGAATTTCTTTCTTGCAATATGGACATATTATATTTTGTTCAGCCATTTCTAAGCCTCCTACTTGAATCACTATAAAAATCTATCGTTAACCTTTCGGTGAACATTCGGCAGGGGATTCGAACCCCCACGGACTTGCGTCCACTAGTTTGGAAAACTAGCGTGTCTACCATTCCACCAGCCGCCCAAAGCCCCACTTAACATATACACTTTGAGTTGTATATGAAAAAGGGACATCCCCTTTTGGTGGGCACAACATTAAAAAGCTAACTCCCAACATTTCCTTAAAGCATCAAAAACTGTCAGCATATCTTGTTCAAATTGTTGTTGAGTTATCTGACCCCCTACTCGCCGAGCCAAAGAAATCTTTTGATGACTATCCATCGCATCAACTTGAGTTGCGGTCTTTCTCCAACCGTTTTGGTTAGGATAATATTCCTCAATATCGCCAACTGTCAACTCAAAAGTTTGATTATTTGTTCTTAAGCTAGGGTGGTCAGCATAAAACTGAGTTAACGCTGCGGGCCTATTAGGCCTATCAAATAAGATAACCGTTTTATCTTTATATAAACTCTTTTCCAACGGCTTGAATAACTGTTCGATCGCATTAATTGACCTATCAGCTTGTTTCAGATCTCCATTAGCTTGAATAATCTGGATAACAGGTCTGTCTGAATAAAAGCGAAGAATAACTCGTGCCAGAAATTCCAAATCGCTCTTTCCTTCAACAATTAAAAAGTTCCTAGGCAAAAGTAAATCGGCAGGGCTGCCTCCAAGCAACTCATATACTATATAAGCTTTTTCATTTTCTTGAATCGGAGTAATAGCAGTTATCTTTTTGTTTTTCTCAACTCGGAATATTTTCTGATGTTCATGATCATCAGCAACTAATACTGATGAGTGCGTATTAATGAAGACTTGATCTCCGCCTTTAGCAAGATCTAATAAGACATTCTTTAATTTCCTTTGCGCAGTAGGATGTAAATGTAATTCTGCCTCATCAATGAAGAACAGAAAAGATTTTCCAATATCCTCATTTTCTTTTCTGAAATCAGCATACGCCTGGAGAATCGCAAGCATCAAAGCTCTCTGCATACCATCCCCTTTTTCTGCTGCTTTTGTTTCAATCCCATCATTAATTGTCGTATCAAAATTCTTAAGTAAATCATCGAAAATTGGAGGAGCTACTTCAAAAGCAACTTTTGTACAATCCGGAAATTGTCTTTCGAGATAAACTTTAACCTTTCCACTTAGCCTATCTAATTCTACTTTTACATCTGATGTCTCACCGCCAAATGTCTCTTCAAACTGCTGATGGAATTTCTGATATTGAACACTTTTTTCCAGGATTGTTGTAAGAACTCCAGAAAGCATTACTCCTACTGGAGAAGTTTTTGTGAATTTGGCTACATCTTCAAAATATTTTCTCGTATCAACATATTCAAACTTCGGCAAGAAATCATTAAGCGCATTATCAAAACCTGTCGGCTGCTTTTCAAGCCAACTTCCATTAACAAAGATAACCCTCTTTTTGGAATCAACGCTAGAACGTTTGACTAAAATAGTATCACTTTCTCCCAATACTTCAGTCATTTTTGTCTTATTTGAGGGGTTTTTCATTCTTTCGGCACCAGCCTTAGCTCCGGCAAACTCTATTTCAACAGAAACTTCCTCAGATCCCTCCCTGCCAAAACGAATATCCTCGATATTTTCTCCCTTTTTGGGACCCGAGAAAAACCAGTCTATAGCTTCAAACAGGTTTGTTTTACCATGATTATTTTGTCCAACAAATATGCTAAAATTATCTGGTACGATTTCAACTTCCTTCAATGACCTAAAATTCTTAACAATAATCTTGGCTACGTTCATAATAAACGATCCTCCAAATAAATAATAATTCTAGAGCATTTTACTATTTAATTTAAAAGTACTTTTAACTATTTACTTGAACTTAGCCATTCTTTGCTGAATCTTTCTTGCGAATGTGAAATATCATTCCATCCTAACATACGTAATAAAATACGGGCGACAATAATCTTTAGCCGCTCAGTTTCCTTAGCTAATAGAATCAAATCCATATCTTTAGAGGTATGAAACAAGGTGTTTCTTGTCATTAAGATGCTCAAATCGCTACCTTTGGGGTAAAGATCATCCCAGGGTATACTGTATCTTTTAAAAATCTCATCAAGGATAGTCCTTAAAGCCGGACGATTTAACTCAAGTAACTTCAACTTAATCTTTCCGGCGACTGCGACATCTAACACTTCTTCTGTAACAACCCCTAAAATCTTCGATTTTAACTTCTGAAACTCATCCGGAGACAAATTTTCCAGGAGATTTTCTTTTATTGCGAACATATCTTTTATTTTCTCCAACGATAAAAATAACTTAGAGAATTTCTCTTCTATAGTCCTGCCTTCGTTTCCGGATATAAAATAAACTAAAGGCATAAAAAGATTAAGCCCTTCTGATTTACTCTTTCTAAAATTGTTTAGTGTTGCCTTTAAAAACTCTCTTATTTTGGTTCTATCAACAAGACTATCTTCGAGATCAAAATCTTTGCTGGAATATTCTCTGCTCCTTTTGGTATAACTTTCTGTTCTTTCATTATCTTGAAATTTATACCGATACCAAAAAATCCACTGCCTGGACAGGAAAGAGGCCAAAAGAATAAGATCATCGACAACTTCTTTTCCAACTTTAACAAAATCTTCGTCAGATAGCTGATTCTTTTCCTGCGTAGTCTTCAATTCCAAAGTTAAAATGTCAGTTGATACCTCATAATTATTCGGAGGCGGCATAGTGTCATAAAAATACCTCGGCGTAACCTTTATTTCAAATGGATATCCCGTACCTAAATCAAGTTCGGTATTATATATTTTATTTTCAACCTCACCAGTATATGACCTTCCTCTAGTAGAATAAACTAACCAAATGTCCTCTGGCCCTCCTAAGAAAAAAGTCAAATAACGTTCTTTCAAGTCTGTCGTTGAAATTCGTGCAACTATAGTTAAATCATCAAATTCTAAATCAGCTACCATGTATTTTTGTCCATCTGCATATTGTGGGTATTGTCTTGTTAAATTATGCATTACGACACGTTTGCTTATAAACTCTTGCTGTTCTGTATTAGTCTTTGCCTTTAATTCAACGTAAGGAGAATCGCCTTGCATAAGATTAATTAATCTTTCGGCATCGGCGTGTGTGCCTATAATTTTTCCTTTTATAGCCCCCGGCTTGATTGACGAAAACTGTAGGACTAATTGAATGTTATCAACAACCGCATCACCTTTTGAGAAATTACCTGTCAACTCGTAGCTTTCGGTAAAAATCTGCTTAGGTAATAAACTTTCCATATTTGTCATTCCACTCTATTTATTTTCTTCTTGGCTTAATTTATATATTCCTTGTTGCCTTTTTTGAGCCAATGATTTTGCATCTTCAATCCACTTTCCAAAAAGACCAACAGCTTTACTGAAATTCTCACCTTTATCATCTAAAACTTTAAGACTTCCAACTGTAAAACCATCGGGAAATATTTCAATAGCTCTATATAAATCATTAGTAGGATTGAAAAAATTACTTTGAAATGATAGCGTCTTATAAAATTCGTCATAAATTTCTTTATGCTGACTATTCCTTTTGAGTAATTTATCAAAGCTTTTTATAGCTGCCGAGACTTCATTAATTAAATCAAGGAGCTTCTGTAAATATTCTTTCTTACCCATGTCAAACAACTGCTCTTTCCAATTATTTCTCATATTATGAATTTTAGGAAAAATTGGCTCAAAATCATTTTCAATTGAAGCATAAATTTGGTTTAAAAACCTCAATTCTGATTCTGTTTTATATTGAAGCAACATTAAGTCGACACCATTCTTAAATGTTCGCTCAATAGATTGCTGTTGCTGTTCTATTGTTTCTCGATGTTGTTTGTCCATACTAGCAAGTTGCGCTTTTGTTGTAGCAAGAACTACAATGGCAGAAATTAATGCGCCAATAATCAAGAAAATGAGGTTCCAAGCTCTTTCTTCTTTTTTTTCTTTTCTTCTTTGCTTTTCAATTTGATTTTCGACCCAAACTTTAGCATAGGGTGATTCCAGTACATTTATTTCTCCACCAGTAGTATATAATTGTTCCCGCACCCACTCTAATCCATTTCTTTGGAAAAGTGTATTTAATTCTTCATTTGTTCGGCGAGGCATTTAATCCTCCTTGAGAATGCGCATTTTTCTTTGCGCGTTCTCGGGCAGCTCGGCGGCGTTTATATTTTGCTTCGAGCGATGCTCCATAAGGTTGCATTCCTAGATATAGCTGTTGAGTTAAGTCAGCTAAAATCCGTAAGTTATCAAGCCTTGTACTCGTATACGCAGGAGCAATAAGCTGTGCATGTTTACCAGCTTTTTCTTTCCATGTTTCTTCTATGTGATAAGCGGTAAACAATTCTGTTCCGGTTAACACTATCACAGGAGCACGCGTCTGATTCGCCTCTCTATCATATTCGCGTCCCCATTCTGCCAGTTTTCTAATTCGCGCGACTTCCTCTTTAGAGATATTATCTCCTTCTCTCATTGTTGCAAAAACTAAAACTGCACCAGGAAAAGCTTCAGCCACAAGCTTTGCATTAGAAATATTTTCATCCTTGAATACATCTTTGCCAAAACTTTTAGCTTCTCCGAATATAATTTCTGTTGGATAGTCCGTGCCTAGAATTTGCCTTCTTTGATACCACAATATAAAGTCGAATTCTATTTTTTCACCATCTGGAAAACTAAGCTGCTGACCTGCTGACCATGTTGCACCACTTTCCATTCTCCCTATTACATCAGAAAAGAAACGAATAGCTAAAGCGGAAGCATATCCACCTTTCGCATAGTCTGGCAATGCAAATGGTCCAATCACACGATAAGCCCATCTACAAGATTGGGAGCTCTCCGGATTGGTTATAGGAAAACTGAATTCTCTCAAACAAAGATCGCATGTCAAAGAGTAATTCAACTGCTTAAGCGAATGCCATCCCCAATTACCACATTTAGCACATTTTAATTCAAGACCCAATTCAACGGCTTTACGTTCAACTAAGGTTTCAAATTCTTTATATTGCCAAATCCTCTTCCCTACAGCAATCTTGATTTTATTACGAAACTCGGCATAATGCACACTCCGAGTCAGAGGTTTTCGTGACATTTCATTAAGTAATTCGATAGTGCCAAGATTAGCAATCTTACCTACACCCCAAAACCCATCAAGGGTTTGGATTATTTGTTGTGTGGCTCTACCTGAATCTGAAAGACTGGTTTTTATCTTATTCTCATTAAACCAAGTATTTAGTGCTTCGGTGCCTGAAAATAATTCCCACCTTTCAGAAATATTTCTATAATCGGGGAAGAAAACTAAACCTTCTGCTGTTGGTAAAAGATGCCCTCGTCCTCTAGCAAATTTTGGAAATGAAGGATTTCTATAATTACATGGAAAAACCGTGGCAATCTCATCATTTCCCCATCCTCGCATCTTTATTATATTCGCAAAACGATAACGATTGCCATATTCTTTAGCAAATTCGGGCCATACACTATCAAATGTTATTACAGGCTTTTCAAGATTGATATTCACGTCAACTTGTTTTCCACCCGCGCTTATTGTTGGCCTAGTAGTTCTAACCATAAAGTCAGGGCTGGGTCTCCAAAGAGACGGATACCAATGCTGAACACAATTTGCTCCCTGTTTTTCCACTTTAATATATTTCCTATGAATTTCTTCGCCTTCTGCTTCGGGTATTGAACGAGAAAACATTACAGTTGGCTGAATCATAACACCATTGGGATTCCCTGGCAGGGGTCTATAATTCTTAAGAATAAAATCTTTACAGAATTGAGATAAATCTTGAATCCATTGAATGGGAATAGGTAAGATATTACGGCGTACAATTCGTAAATTCCAGAAATCAATTAAATCCCTCGATTCATGTGCGTTTAGCACAAACAAGTCTGGATCACTATGATCATTATAGTTTACATCTAACCTTGTTTGACCAATTTTCAATGCCGATGTGTATCGAGTTTTATAAAGTTTAGAAAGCGATTTCCCGTTCAAGATTATTTCCTGAGGATCGAAAACATATTTATAATTTTGTTCAAAATATTTCAATTGCTTCTGATTTGGAAATGCACCAAAAATACATGCTGCAAAACCGTTAAAAGATGGATCTTCGGACTTAACATGGATGATATTATGTTTATGGCGTCTAGTAAATTGAAATTCTTTCTTATAAAGATCACCGTAAATCTCATTAACGCTTAGTCCAAACCCATCACTATCCCGGTCATCTTCCCTAATCAATATCCTTGAAATATGTATTACTCTTTCCGGATTAAAACCTAATCCTGCTGCTATCCCTTTCTCGGACTCAACAATAAAATCTGGCTCAAAAAAGTCCAGATAACCATTAATAATTTGTTTGGGATTCTCAAAGCTACGGTCTTTCTTATTCCACCATTTTGGCAATTGTTTGAAAAATGGAATAATAGGATTATATCTTCCTCCCCATAAACACGTATTAATACGGAATGCCTCAAGAACGTGCCTAGGCTCATCTGGACGAACCAAAAAAGCAAATCTAATAGGCCTTAGACGTATATTAACGCTTATATTGCCCATCGAATTCCTTTTTTCTCTTACCTCTTTCTGTAATAAATAATTCTTCTGATGGCGCCATTTCCTACCCTATTAACCCAATTCACCCCTAAAGGCTTTAGCTAAAATAGACTGATTTAGTTTTTCGCAATGGACTTGGGCGATTTTGACAGATTTTTCGAGACTATTAGCCTGACCGAAAAAACTCTGGATCTTTTTTACAATTTCTTCTTGTTCTTTAAGGGGTGGGAGGGGAAAAACTCCATGCTTTATAAAATCTATAGGCACCCTTAATTGTCCTGCGGTACCAGTCATATTTGCTTCAGCGCGATCTCTAAAGGATTGCTGCCGAATATAATGATAAATATATTCTGGCAATATGCCTCCGAGAGGTCTTAACACATGCAATTCTGTTGTTCCGCAACCAATACTATTCATTAAATTATTAGCTACAGCAGCCTTTCCGTTCTCCATGCAAGGTGTGATTTTTGCAAAAAGAACATCTCCATCAGCAAAATGAGTAAATCCCTTTATCACTTCTTTCAATGCCTTTGTTTCCGGTTTAGCTATCATTCCTAATTCAGCGTCAATAGCAGACATAGGGACAAAAGACACTTGTTTATCTAGCGGAATATCGCTTGAGTGACGAGGATTCAATAAGCAACACTCTTCAAAAGTAACCCACTTCCACCCTTCTGGTAACTCAGGTAAATCTGAAGTATCTAATGGACCCGATTCTTTGTATTTTTTGCCAAGGAGTTTTTTACGTTCTTCGCGAATGCGCTCTAATAATTTTGAAGCTGGCTCTAGATTTCTTTGCTTAGCTCGCCATTCTTCGGTTAGATCACCGCTAAAAGCTTTAGCTAATACAGATTGACGAAATTTCTTAAGAAGTGGCATGACTTTAGAGATCGATTCTTTAGCTTCATTACGCTGCCCTAGTAGCTTTTCAATTTTAATAACAATCTTATTTTGTATATTTAGGGGGCTTATGGGAACAGGAATGATTGAGATATTTTTTTGATTTATGCTAACTTGATTGACCGCATGTTTCACTCTTAATCTAACATCGTTTCTAAAATCAATCGTCTGAAAATAGTGATATACATATTTTGGATTTATCAAATCATTTTCTAATCTCAGCCGTAATAAATTCATTCCATGAATGAATGGATCAGGATAACCTAAATATATAGCTGTTTTACCTACGTGTTCTTTGCTATTTATGTGGCTTAAAGCTATATCTCCATATCGATACCTGAAAGATGACAATAGTTCTTTTGTCGGCTTTTTGATATGCTTAATTCTACGCAAATCAAATATGGCATTTTGAATAGTTTCAATACGACTAACAGGAACTCCCACCCCATCATCATTCTGTTTCTCTGTAGTACCATTTTTTATCTCAGAGAATATTTCTCCAATAGTCAGCCACTTCCATTCTTCTGGTAATTTATATCTATCTTCGGTCATTATTCTGTCCAAAAAGCGAATTGATTAACTTTATATTTAACCCAAGACTATGGATTGCATTCCAAGGAGGTAATATCATCTGTCCGCTTGGATGCACTACTGAATTTCGTAAATCTTTTATAGTATCGCCTTCGCCATCAAACCGTTCATTCAATATACCCTTACTTATAGCCCATTCTGTTAATTCGCCAAGCATCACTCCTCGTTCAAAGAATCCATCGATCTTTTGAATTCTTATTTCTTTGTTTTGTAACAACGATTGGAAATGTGATAATGAGTGCGGCTTCTCTCTTTTTATTGTTCCGTCTGATTTCCTTTTAAAATCAAAACCATCTGGATAGAATAAACGCAGCCGTTCCTTCAACGCGGTCTCAATCGCCAAGAAAGATCGCTCAAATCCTACTGTGGCAAATTCATAAACAAAGTAGCTATATACACATAGTTTTTTACAGATTTTTAGTTGATTAGAGACTTCTTCAGGAAGAGTGTCGCTCAATTCTATTTCCTCAAGTCTTTCAGATAATCTTTGGGGAGTTATATGAAAGGCACTACATCTAACGTCAGGTTTTATTAACTCATTTAGTTTTTGATCTTCCATTAGCATTTTTTCCGTTCGATTCCAGTTGTTCTACTAAATCATTTAATTCATCTAAAGCATTTTGCAGATGTTCTGCTGCTTCGACTGCTAAATCTTCTGGCTCAGGAAATTCATCCGAGTCCTCTAAAGACTCTTCCTTTAACCAAAAAATATCAAGATTGTTATTTCTTCTCTTTATTTCTTCTCTGGTAAAACTTCTAAATCTTTCGCTTTCCTCTCTTGGCTTTTTAGGGTGGCCATTGGGATCATTACCAAAAGACTTCTCAAAATCTGCAAAATGTTCCGGAGTTAATGGTCTGTCTTTCTTAGTTATAGATGGAGTATTGGTCCGGCCATCATAAATCCAGATATTTTCTGTCTTTAATCCTTTTGTTAAAAAGATAACATTTGCTTTAACTCCTGGCGAGTAAGGAGTAAATGTCCCGCGTGGAAGTCTTAAAATTGTATGTAGATCGCAATCTTCCATTAAGATTTCAAAAACATCTCTTGCGGCATGTTCTTCAAAAAGAACATTATCAGGCAACACTATCGCTGCTTTCCCCCATACTTTTAGAATATTCATTACATGCTGAATAAAATTGAGTTGTTTGTTAGAAGTTGAGACTGTAAAATCGTCTCTTGTTGGAGCTTGATTTGCGCCTTTTGTGCCAAATGGCGGATTGGTTAGCACGCAATCATATTTGGTACTTTTCAAAGGCTCATATATTGAATCTCCTAAATAAATATCGGCGTGAATCCCGTGTAAATATAGATTCATCAAAGCAAGACGCCGGGGTCGGGCAACAAGTTCACTTCCGGTATAAACCTTATTTGTGATCCGCTTTGCATCCTCTCGCTCAAGACTGCCTTTAGTCTGCTCTATAAGCCACTCATAGGCACAAACCAGGAAGCCGCCAGTTCCTGCTGCCGGGTCATGAATAGTGAAATCTTTAGTCTTTCTTGGATCCGGCTTCATACATCTTACAATTGACTGGATAAGAATACGGGGAGTAAAGTATTGACCTGCACCTTTCTTCCCTTCAGATGCCGATTTCTCAAGCAAGCCTTCATAGGCCGCTGCTTTAACATCTACATTAAGACCTGTCCATTCGATTTCATCAATAAGATTGATTAGCTTTTTGAGATTGACCGGGTTAGAAAACTTTGAGATAGCTCCAGCATAAATATCACCAAGCGTGCATTTTTGCTTGCCAAGCCCCCTTAAAGCATCCACATAAAATTCTGTTAATTCTGTGCCTGATTTTTCTCGTAATACCGGCCAAGAGAATTCCTTAGGGATATCTACACCTTTTTCCTCAGCCATCTTAAGGAAAAGGAGATAAGTGAGCTGTTCTATATAATCGCCATAGTCAATCCCGTCGTGCCTTAAAGTATGGCAAAATCCCCATAATTTACCGACTACATCACTCATGTTAAAACCGCCTCATTAATTTCAGTTAATATTTTATCGAGTTCACCATTAAATATCTTGTTTAGCCTGTTGAAACTTACTCCCTGCCTGATAAATATCGGCAAGGTATCAAAATCATCCTTTTCAATAAGCAAGTTTGCAATAAGGTGCCTACGAATTAACTCAAGCCACTTTTCCTGCTCAGAATTAAATTTTCTGCGCGCTTTAACTTTCTCGAGCGCTTTATTAATTCTTGTCTCGGAAGTAAGAAATTCCTCGCCTTTTGCGGCATGGCGAACAATAGAAATAATATCTGCTAATTCCTTACTATAAGCTCTGCGCAAGTTGCGTTCATTAAATTTATCTACAAGGTTATCCGGCTTTGAGGCGAGCTTTTCTCTTAAGCCTTTTAGATCATCGGTGTGAAAATCTTTTGGCCTATTAAGCAAAATCTCTAACGCTTCAATATGTTCAGGATTTTCCTTTATAAACTTCTCAAAAAGCTGTAAGTAATCCGCAGGTTTAAGCTCTTTTCCGTCAGCAGCCCTAAATACTACTTCTGAAGTGACGTAATCTTCTGCTTCTTCTGCAATAATAAAAGTCTTTTTGGGGCGTTGATAATTATCACACAGGCTTAAAAAACCTTCACTTTGCAGTATCTTCATTGTTTCTTGCCAATGCTTCTCTAAATTATCTTCGAGAGAGGCTGCAAAATCTGCAATATCCACTCCAAGTATATAGTTAAACTGATCTCTGCTTTCTAAAGTTATATTTTTAGCGATCCTCTGAAGTCTTTTCGCTAACACCCTGGTGTTATATATCTTATCTTCATTGTTAGCTATGGAGTGGACGATTTCACGGATAGTTCTTGTAGGCTTAGCCGGAGCGTCGGCGCTGATACTGGTTGCTTGTCTAAAGTATTCAAGTAAAGTTCCGCCGAAGCAATCAAAGACTGTAAAATTTGTCTTGTTTATTTCCGGGCAAAGACGAGTACCCCTACCCATCATCTGTTCAAATAGGATCCTTGACTTGACCTGTCTTAAAAAGACAATATTCTCTATTTTTGGAACATCTACACCAGTAGAAAGCATATCTACAGTAACAACAATACCGGGTTGCTGTCTATTCCTAAATTCCCGTATCTTCTGCAATGGCCTATCTACCGTTGGGCTACCGGTAATTTTCTGCACAAATGCATCGCCACGGTTAAATTCATCTCTTAATATTTCTACGAGCTGGTCGCAATGTGATGTATGAGGTAAGTCATTATCAGCGAAGATCAGAGTTTTAGGAAAATGACCTATTTGTTCTTCTTGCTCCAATAAATATTTCTTTAATTCCTTAACTATTTTTTTATTCCTGTCCGGGGCTGTCCAATCTTCCTCATTAGCTTCCGGCTCTAACTCTCGCTCATCTTCTAAGTAATCAAATTTTAGCTGTCCGGTCTCAGTATCTTTTAACCCGACCTCTTCACCAGCTTTAAGGAAAACACCATTCACCGTAATTTCTGAATTTATTGACAACGCATCATAATCAACCAGAAACCCATCCTTTACTGCTTTTTCATAATCGTATCTATAGACTATCTCTTTAAAGAAAGCTGTTGTGTGGGCTGCCGGAGTTGCCGTTAAGCCTATTCTTGTCGCATCAAAATGCTGTAAAACTTCACGCCATTTACTTTCTTCCTGTGAAGTATAACCTCTATGGCACTCATCTGCGATAATTACATCAAAGGCATGGATGGGTATATCCAGCTTTTCAGCTTCCTCATCCTCTTCGAGATCTCCTGAAGCGACTCCAAACATTCCTTCTTGGCCGAAAAGGTTTATTCTCATCCGTTGAATAGTACAAACATATACAAAACTATCTCTGCTTTTCGGGTCTATTAAATATTCTGAAGGCAAAACCTTAGGGTCAAACTTTACATTCTCATCCAAATCTTCTCTTCTAAACCTTTGGCTATAAACCTCGTAGATTTTATCAAACTTCAAACCGGGTTCTGCCTCAAAACTTGCTAAAGCAGTAACTGCCTGCGCGGCTAATGCCCGCCTATCAACCAAAAATAATATCCTTTTAGCAAGACCGGACTTCATAAGCCGGTAAATTAAATTTACTATTGTGAAAGTCTTTCCTGTGCCGGTGGCCATTGCAAGAAGCATATTTCTTCTTCTCTCAAATATAGCCTTTTCAATAGATGCGATAGCCTCTTTCTGATAATACCTTAATTCAGAATTGTTTATTGCATTGTTCCGAAGCCAATTTTTGGTCGCCTCCTCATCTTTAGAAAGGAATTCTTCCAAGGCATTGGGCGTATGAATTGCAGCTATTTCTCTTGAACGATTTAAGGGATGACGCAAATCCTGAAACCAGATAACCTTGCCGTTTGTGGAATAGATAAACGGCAGATGAAACTCTCCGTAAGCAAAAGGACTCTTTTGGAAACCTTTAGCATAACGCTGCGCCTGCTGTAAAACATTTTGCGGCCCTACAGAAACTTTTTTGCCCTCTACGGCAGCAAGCGGATTTTTACTATGAAAAAGGACATAGTCTGCCGGGCCGGTTTGTGTCGGATATTCTTCAACAGCTCCTTGCTCGTAAGCTTTACCATCCTCAAACTTGAAAATATTCTTCCATTTGGAATTCAAGATGAGTTTATCGATATACTCTTTTCGTGTTTTCTGTTCGTTCCAGTCTCGTTCCGTCATAAAACTTCCTTTTGAGCTAACATTTCTCCTTTGTCTGCAAAGCTATAATATGAATCATCCCCAATAATTATATGATCCAGCATGTTGAGTTGCATACTTTCCGCTGCTCGCCGTAACTCTTTTGTAAAATTCCTGTCTTCCGCGCTTGGCTGAATGTCACCACCAGGATGATTATGCACACATACTAAGGCAGAAGCAAAACTTTGCAATGCTTTTGAAATTATCTCCCTGATAATCGGGTTTGACTGCGAAACTGTTCCCTCTGTAATCTCAACTATATCCAGAACATTATTACGTCTGTCCAACAATAGGACTTTAAAGACTTCTTTCTTGAGATCGCGCATACGAATCATAAACAGATCTACAATATCTTTTGAATTCTTAACTTTCATTTTCGGAGGCTTATCTTCTATGGTAAAACGTCTGCCGATTTCAATGGCCGCTTTAATCTGAGCTATTTTTGCCTGGCCTAGTCCTTTAAATTCCTTCCAATCTCTTATATCAGTATGACTCATATCCCGAAAAGTACGGAATCTAGCCAGGATTTTCCGCGATAAATCAATAGCGCTTTGACCTTTTACACCGCTACGTAAAAGAATAGCCAGAAGCTCGGTATTACTTAAAGCGTGTTCACCTTGCCTAAAAAGCTTCTCTCTCGGCCTCTCATCTTTGGGCCAGAATTTTATTGAATTATTTTCGGAATTTTTAATCATAACCGGCATTAATCCTCTAGTATAATAGACGGCTGACGAGCTATTTTCTAACATAAAATTATTTGTTTCTCCCTACTAACGCATCTAAGGAAATCCCAAAGGTGTCTGCCAATTTGAGCAGAGTCTTCAAGGTTGGATGTTCTGCGGCCCCCTGCTCTATCTTTGTAATCGCATTGAAAGACAAACCCGCCTTTTCAGCTAATTTTTGCTGGGTCCAATTACGCTCTTTCCTCAGCTCTTTAAGTCTCTTAGCAAGCATTTTTCTCCTTGACTAAATAATAAAGTTTTAGTATTATATCTTTAGTGCTTGACTTAAACTACTGAACGATTATTATTTTACCATATAAATTCTCTTTTTAAACTAAAATTCGCCCCCCGACATCTTTTGATTTTTGCGCGTCTTCTTTGAGCAAAAAGGCAAATTTTGCCCCCGCCCAAAATTTGCTTTTTTGCCGGTGTCTTGAAGCATTGTTTCCAAGAGGCTTTGC
>Ga0172371_10007162_pt1 | contig 15979 bp, 8 predicted proteins | sample Lak12m_FD_114543 | JGI IMG/M metagenome (GOLD analysis project Ga0172371, IMG submission 114543) | Freshwater microbial communities from Kabuno Bay, South-Kivu, Congo - kab_022012_12m | ecosystem: Environmental > Aquatic > Freshwater > Lake | place: Democratic Republic of the Congo: South-Kivu...
CCGGCCGGCGGGACGGAGGCCAAAATCGCCGCGCCGAAACCGATCGTCATCGACCGGTACTCGTTCAAGCAGGACTGGGTGGGCTATCTGACGGCCTCCGCCCATGATCGTCTCTATTTATTCGACGTCGAGAGCAAAAAGATCGAGGCCTTGACGGGCGAGACGAAAACCGATGAGACGGATCCTTCCTGGTCGCCCGACGGATCGCGGATCGCTTTCATCACCAACCAGGCCGAGGATCCCGACCGGACCGGCAAGAGCGACGTTTGTATCGTCGAGGCGAAGGCCGGAGCCGCGCCGCGCAGGCTCCTGACTGTGTACACTCCGGATGAGCAAAAGCTCGTCTGGAGCCCGGACGGCCTGACCCTGGCCTTCAATCAGGGATTCGAGCCCAAGTATTATGCGTATTGCCAGGAACGGCTGGCCGTCGTCCCGGTCGCGGGCGGGGAGCCGAAGGTTCTGACCGCCGGCCTCGACCGCCGCGCGGTTCAAGCCGAGTTCCGGCCGGACGGATCGGCCCTGGCCTTTCTCGTGGAAGACAATCAACGGACGTATGTTGGAAAAATCGCCGTCGGGGGCGGAAACGTCGAGCGGATCGGACCTGCGGGCGTTGAAGTCATCAGCGAAATCAGTTGCGGCGGCGGGCATACGGCGGCCGCGGCTTCAACCGACGCTTCGGCCTCGGAAATCTACGCCTTCGAAAACGGCGCCCTCCGCAAGCTTACCGGCCATAACGACGCTCTTCTGGCCGAAGTGCGGCTGGGAACCGTCGAAGACATGGCCTTCCGGAGCAAGGACGGCACGGAAATCCACGGCCTGATGGTCAAGCCGCCGGCATATGAAGCCGGGAAGAAATATCCCACGCTGCTGTGGATCCATGGCGGGCCGAACATGCAGGACGACCACTCCCTGACGTTCGGCCTTTATCCGCTCCAACTCGAACGGCAGCTGCTTGCGGCCCGCGGCTACGTCGTCCTGGCGGTCAATTACCGCGGCGGCGGCGGCTTCGGGGCCGAGTTCACGAGGAGCATTTTCGCCGACTGGGGAAACAAGGAAGTCGACGACCTGCTCGCCGGCGTGGACGAGGCCGTGCGGCTGGGCGTGGCCGATCCGGAGCGGCTCGGGATCGGCGGGTGGAGCTACGGCGGCATCCTGACCGATTCCACCATCGCCAGGGACGGCCGGTTCAAGGCGGCCGTCAGCGGCGCCGGCAGCGCCGACCAGATCGCCATGTTCGGCGGCGACCAATACGTTCTCCAATATGAAAACGAGCTCGGCCCGCCGTGGCGCAATCCCGAAAACTGGATGAAAGTGTCTTACGCCTTCTTCCATGCCGACCGGATCAAGACGCCGACGTTGTTCATGGGAGGGGAGAAGGACTTCAACGTCCCCATCCTCGGCGGCGAGCAGATGTACCAGGCCCTGCGCATCCTTGGCGTTCCGACGCAGCTGGTGATCTACCCGGGCCAATATCATCTGCTGGCCCGGCCGAGCTTCATCCAGGACCGCTGGGAGAGGAATATCGCCTGGTTCGATAAATACCTGAAGGCACCGGCGAAGTAAGGCCGGCTTTTCAAAACCGGGCGAAGGCGACGATCCCGAGCAGGGCGAGGCCGTAGAGCGTCGCAAACGCGCCGAGGATCGTCCGCTCCGGCTTCCCCAACGCTCTTAAGACCGGGCTTTTCCGGCCGATCATTCCGACGGAAACGACGGCCGCGGCGAGGATCATCACGGCCAGGACGCTGACGACGGGAGAGACGGCCGTAACGATTCCCTTGTCGATTTTCAGAGTCCCGGCGGCGATGGCCCGGGCGGTTTCCAGGCCCGCGGGGTCGCGGAAGGCCGGGCCGTAGTACGGGAGACGGGAAACGATCCGGATCATGGCCTTGGCGAGGTGGCCGAAGGCGGCCAGGGGAAGGACGAGCAGGCCGAAAGCCCGGGCGGATTCCAGGAGCGAGGCCTTGCCGCCGATTTTCGCCGCCGCCGCGGGGATCAAAAAAAGCAGGGCGGGAAAAACGACGAAAAGAATCACCGCCTGGACGAAGTTTCCGGCTTCGCCCGTTGCCCCGAAGGCCGCGTTGACCGCGGCCGGCACGGCTTCGAGAACCTTCCGGGCCGGGTTCCATTCCTCGCCCAGCTCCCAGAGGACCAGCCCGAAAACGGGAAGCAGCAGAAACAGATCCACGGTCCGGAGCCGGAAACCGGATAACAAATCGGCCAGGGGCCGGCGGAACGACAGGCGGAAATCCCCCTGAGGGCAGGCTTTCCGGCATTCGGTGCAGACGAGGCAATCGCGGTTGTCGGCGATCATGGACGGGACGAGGCCGCTCGGGCAGACGGGTGCCAGGCAGCCCTTCGCCCTCCATTCCAGGACCGCGCCGCAGGCATAGAGGCCGAGAATCCGGCCGACGGGACAGAGATATGTGCAGAAAGCCCTTTTTTCATAAAGAAGGCCGGCGACGGCGGCCGAGGCGAGAAGAAAAAGAAAAAAAGCCGACATGCGCTCCGGGTACCGATGGGCCCAGAACGTCCGGATAAATAGGATGAGGGCGAGGGCATAGAAGATCGCGGTTCCCCAACCCGAGGCGAGAAAATGCGGCACCCGCTTTTTGCGGCCGATCCGGGAGAAGGCCGTGTTGACCATTTCCATGGGGCAGACCTGGCACCAGATCCTTCCCAGGATGACGGCCCCGGCGATGACCAGCGGCCACCAGAGCGACCAGGCGATGAGCGAGGCCAGGTTGGTATTGCGCAGCGTTCCGGTCATCTCGGCGGAGACATGCGGGACCAAAAGCCCGCCGGCGATTAAAAGAAGGAAAGCGGCGAGGGTGAGAATCCGGGCGGCTTTGGGATAAAAGCGGGACGCCGCCAGCCGGTCCAGGAATTTGATTTTGAGAAGATCCGGGCCCATGGCCCCTCCCGTCAGATTTTTGAAAGCGCGTCTCGGGCCGCGTCCCGGAATCCTTCCGAAAGACTCGGGTGATGATAGATCGAATAGACGAAATCCTCGGCCACGGCCCCGGTCCGCATGGCCACGACGAGATTGTGGACCAGCTCGGCCGATTCCGTCCCGAGGATGTGGGCGCCGATCAGCCGGTGGGACGAGGGATCGAACAGCATTTTGATGAAACCGGGGTTGAAGGCCTGGAGGCTGCAGGCCTTGACCAGGCCGGCGTACGGGCACAGCCCGACGACATGGGGGATGCCCATCTCGACGGCTTCATCCTCGGTCAGTCCGACCGTGCCGATTTCCGGCTGGGTATAGATCCCGCCGGGGACGAAGCGCTCGTCGATCGTCCGGGAGCCGCCCAGGGCGTTTTCGGCGGCCACCGCCCCCTCGAGGATGGCCGTGGAGGATTGCATCCGGCGGCCGAGGACGTCGCCGGCGGCGAAAATCCCCGGAGCGGTCGTTTCCAGGCATTCGTCGGTGATGATTTCGCCGCGGGGGCCGAGAGAGACGCCGGCGATTTCCAGGCCGAGACCGGCGGTCGTGGCCTTTCGGCCGACGCAAGCCAGGACGAGGTCGGCCTCGAAAGCCGTTCCGCCGTCCACGGTCACGATCCGGCCGCCGCCGGGCTTTTCGGCGCAGGAGACGACCGTCGTCCCGAGGCGGACCGCCACTCCCCGCCGCTTCAATTCTTTTTCGATGGCCGCGACGACGTCCTTGTCCTGTCCCGGAAGGACGCGCGGGGTTTTTTCGATCAGGACGACGTCCGCGCCGAAGGTCCGGAAAATGAAGGCATATTCGCAGCCGATCACTCCGGCCCCGACGATGACGATCCGCCGGGGACATTCGGTCAGGGCGATGATCTCGTCCGTGGTGATCACCGTCTTGCCGTCGATGGGCAGGACCGGGAGGGAAATCGGGTGGGACCCCGCGGCCACGATCGTTTTCGGCGCCTCGATCTCGACGGCGGCGCCGTCGGCTTTCGCGACCGCCAACCGGTCGGGTGCGAGAAACGCCGCCCGCCCCCGGATCCACTCGACCTTGCGGGCCCGGAGATGGGAATGGATGACGCCGAGGTCGCATTTCATCAGCTTGTTCCGGCTGGCGACGACTTCCGCAAAGTCGAGGGTGACCGGGCCTTCGATCCTGACGCCGAAGCTGCCGGCTTTCTTGACGCTTTCGAACATGCCCGTCGAGATCGAAAACGTCTTGCTGGGCAGGGTTCCGGTGGCCACGCAGGCCCCGCCCAGCTGGGCGCTGGGCTCGACGAGGCCGACGCGGGCTCCGAGCTCGGCCGCTTTGATCGCGGCGGCCAGGCCGGCCTCTCCGCCCCCGATGACGACGACGTCGAACGAAATGCGATCCATGCGGTTATTTTACCCGAAAATGGACTTGGCGCGGGCGGATTTCTATAGTAAATTCTTTCCATGACCACAAACCGCCATTCCCTCTTCAGCCGCCGGCTGATCCTGTCTGCCGCCCTCGGATTGATCGCGGGCCTGTCCTTCGGTTTGGCCCAGATGCCGCAGGCCAAGCCGTCCGAAGTCGGTTTCTCGGCCGAGCGTTTGGATCGCTTGAGCCGATATCTGCAGTCCGTCGTCGATCAGAACCGGGCCGCGGGCGTCGTTGCCCTCGTCGCCCGCCAAGGCCGCCTGCCGTATTTCCAGGCGTTCGGGAAGCTCGACCGGGAAACCGGCGCGGCGATGACGAAGGACGCGATTTTCCGGATCGCCTCCCAGAGCAAGGCGGTCACCTCCGTGGCGGTCATGATGCTGTTTGAGGAAGGGCGCTTTCTCCTGGATGATCCGATCGCCAATTACATCCCTGAATTCGCCGCGGCCCGCGTCGCCGTACCTTCGAATGAAGCCGGCGCCCGCGGATACGCGACCGTTCCCGTAAAGCGTCCGATCACGATCCGCGACCTCCTGACCCACTCGGCCGGCATTTCCTACGGCGACGGTCCGGCCGCGGAAGAATATAAGGCCGCCGGGATCCAAGGCTGGCTGCTCGCCGACCAGACGCGTCCGATCGGCGAAGTGATCAAGAAGCTGGCGGCCCTGCCGTTCGACGCCCAACCCGGCGAAAAATTCGTCTACGGATACAATACCGACATTCTCGGATATCTGATCGAAGCCGTCTCCGGGATGAGCCTGGCCGATTTCATCGCCAAAAAAATCACCGGCCCTTTGAAGATGAACGACACGCACTTTTTCCTCCCCGAAAGCAAATCGGCTCGATTCACGTCCGTCTACGGCTTGGACGATCAGGGCGTTTTAAGCCGGGTCGAGGATGCCCGGAACAATCCCTATGTCAAAGGGCCGCGGATGTGTTATGCCGGAGGAGCCGGGCTTCTCTCCACGGCCGGCGATTACGCCCGCTTTCTCCAGATGCTGCTCAACGGCGGAGAGCTCGACGGCGTCCGCCTCCTCAGCCCCAAATCCGTCGAGCTCATGACCGTCGACCATCTGGATGGTATTTATGGTCCGAACGGATTCGGGCTAGGTTTCTGGGTGACGAAAAAGCTCGGCCTCAACGGCCAGCCGGGCACGGTCGGATCTTACGGCTGGGGCGGAGCGTATCACACGACCTACTGGGTGGATCCGCAGGAACAGATGGTTTGCGTCCTGATGACCCAGCTTATGCCGGCGACCGGAAGCGAGCTCCATGGCAAGTTCCGTTCCCTGGTTTATCAGGCGATCGTCCAGAGCTTCGAAAAATAAGGATCGCTTACGGCCTGATCGAGGAAAGGCATTTCCGGACGCGGGCCTCGGCCCCTCTTTGGGCGGAGAGAAGGCCCCGGTCCGGAACGCGCCTCGCGATCGTCCGCCAAAGCCCGGTCGCGGCGAATCCGACCGGAGAGGCGCGGAACGCCTCCCGTTGCCGCCCCAGCGCCCCGATGAAATCGGCCGGGAATCCTTCCGCGGAAAGGGATTTCATCCAGAGGCCGCGGTCGCTGAGCCAGCGGGCGCCGGCGAGATGGGCCTCAAAGGCCTGCCGCGGATTCGCCCCCTGAAGGATCTGGCGGAACGATCCCGGCGTCGAAGGAAGCGTTCCGCCCCGCCAGGTCGTGTTCGTCGTCAAGCCCCCGGGCGTCCGCTCGAAAATCGAAACGAAATCATAGGACGTCACGCCGGGCACGGTCCCGGTGCGGAAGACGGTCGCGTAGACCGGCTCGTTGTTGTGGACGAAAGCCCGCATGACCGCCGGCGGCCGGATGCCGACGATCATCGGCTCGCCGATCTCGATGAATCCGAGCGCCTTGATTTCCCGGGCTAGCTCGTCCACGGAAGCGTCGACGGGCCCGCCGTACGGGTTGAGGGTGATGTTTTTCGGGAAGCTCAGGCCGATGGAGAAGATGATCGAAACGATCAGGATGCCGGTCAGGATGGCGATGACGATCAGAACGCCGGGCAGGCCGGTCGGCGCCGGCCAGTCGGGAGGATTCAGAATCAGCCAGCCGACGACCGCCCCGAAAGCAAGAGCCAGAATTTTGGCGAAGGCGTCTTTCATGGTTTATTCCGCAGATAAGCCAGCAGCTTCGCCGTCTCGAAGCCCGATTTACGCTCGGCCTTGCGCAAAAGATCCGCCGCGGCATACGCCCGGGAAACCGTCCGCGCTTCCCGAGGGGCGAGCTTCGCCCGTACGGGCAGCGCGTCCGCGCTCCCTCCCCGTCCGTCCAATGCGGCCAAGGCCACGGCGAACCACCGCCAAGCGTCGAAGGATTCCTGATGGAAATATTCGACGCCTTGATATTCGTTGACCCGGAGGGCGCGGCGGAAAAGGTCTTCTTTGAAGACCGCTTCCGCCAGCCGGAGAGCGTTCCGCTGGGCCGAGAGAGACGGGTCGAATCCGAACGGGCTAGCGGCCAGGGCTCGGGCGATTTTGGGAAGAACCGCCTGATCGAGTTCCGGCAGGCCCGCGTCCCGCAAGGCTTCGGCGAAGACGTGTTCCAATCCCCAGTCCTCGACGGCTCGATTCGAATTCCGGTCTGCGGCGAGCCGTCCGACGGCCCGGAAGGCGGCCCAGCCGAGCAAACCGAACCAGGCCGAACGCGGCTCGAGGCCGGAGCGGAAGCGCGAGGCATGCGGACGGGCGCTCTGCCGCCGGCGCCGTTTTCCGGCCGCCGGGGAAAGATCGAGCCCGGATTTTACATATCGCAGGGCTTCGGCGAAGGCCTTTGAACCCGATTTCCTGGCCCGGCCGGTCAGATCCGCGAGCCGGAGGACCGCCTCGAAATCGGAACGCATCAGGGCCGGGAAATTCCCCGCCGGCTCTTCTTCTCCCGGCCGCCCCGCCGCTTCGGCCGCCGCGTGGGCCAGCCGCCGGGCTTTTTCCTCGATTTCGGCGGCGGCCTCGGCGTCGGACGCCGTCCAGCGCTTTCCGCCTCGTTTTTCCCGCCGGCCTTCGAGGAGAAATCCGTGATCGAGAAGCTCGCGAAACGCCGACTGCACGGGCCGACGCCACCGCTCGCGGGCGGTGGCTTCGAGGTTCGGGACGCCTTTCCCGTCCAATTCAGCCGCGATCCGGGCGAAAACCGCCCGCTCCCCGACGGGAACTTCATGAAAACCGGTGAAGACGGCGTATTTGTACGCGGCCAGCTCGAGGAATAATCCGTTTTTCGCGATATCCCCGGCGTTGCGGACGTATTCGAGTCCCGTCGCCCGGTCCCGGAAAACAATCCAGGCTTCCGGATCGTCCGGCACGGCCAGCCCTTCGGCCAGCGTCCGGCCGGTTTTTCCGGCGGCCAAGGCCGAGATCCGGATCCGGCCCCGGGTTTCCGCGTATTTGTTATGGAAGACGACCAGGACCCGCTCCGAGTCCGTCCCGTTGACGTAAGCGAAAACGTTTTCGTCGACCTGGCCCTCGGGCCGGAAAAAATCGAACAGCAGGAAATGCTTCACTTCGGCGAACAGCGCCCGCCGGCGGAAGAGGGGAAAGATCTCGCGGCGGTGGCGCTCGACGAGCTCCTCCCGGGGCGTTTCGTCATAGTAGGCCCGGCGGTACTCCATCCCGTATTTCTCGGTGAAGCCCTCGATCTGGCCGTGCCCGACCATGGGGAGGCCGGGAAGAGTGGCCAGCATCGTGCAAATCCCGAAATACTTGTCGCCGGTCCCGAACTGGTCGATGGCCGTCCGCTCGTCGGGGTTGTTCATGAAGTTGACGTAGCGCTTCAGGATCTCCGGGTCGAACTCCAGGGTGTTTTTCATCACCCGGCGGTACTTGGCGTTGTCCTCGTCGCGGAGCATGTTCATGAAAGCGCTGTTGTAGACGCGGTGCATGCCGAGAGTCCGGACGAAATAGCCCTCCATAAGCCAGAAGGCCTCGGCCAGGAGAAGGGTGTCGGGCGATTCGGCCGCGATCCGGTCGACCAGCTCCCGCCAGAACTCTTCGGGAAAAGCGGCGTTGAAGACCGAACGCGACAATGCGCGTTCGGACCGGGAGGGGATGGCCCCGCCCGTTCCCGGCTCCGGGTACCACAGGCGCTGGAAATGCCGCTTGGCCAGGGTCATGGCCGCGTCGAAGCGGATGATCGGAAATTCCCGGCTGACGCGGAGAACGGTCTGGATCACCGCTTCCCGAACTCCGGCCTTGAGGAAATCGAGCTGGGCGGTGTCGTTCCAGGGAAAGCTCGTGCCGTCGTTGCCGTGATAGATGTAGCGGATGTCTCCGGTCCATGCGTCGCGGCGTTGGAAGACCACGGCGGCGTCCGACCGCTCGTAATATTTATCATCGATCCGGACCTCGACCCGGCCGTCGTCCGTAAGATTGGGCCCGTTGAAGGAATACGCCGGGAAGGGGGAGTCGGTCCGGCCGATGAACCAGTCGGGATGCTCGATCAACCAGCGGGAATCGATCCCCATATGATTGGGGACCATGTCCGAAGCCAGGCGGATCCCGTAACGGCCGGCCCGGTCCTTGAGGTTGCGGAGGGCCTCTTCGCCGCCTAGGTCGGCGGCGATCGCATAGTCGTAGAGGGAATAGGCCGAGGCGACGGCTTCGGGATTACCCATGATCTGCTTGATGCGCTGCGAGGCCCGGCTCCGCTCCCACACGCCGATGAGCCACAGGCCGGTCAGGCCCTCCTCCCGCAGGATTTCGAGCTCTTCGTCGGGAATGTGATCGAGGCGATGGAGAGTCCTCCCGTATTTTCGCGAGAGCTGGTCGAGCCAGACGTAGACGTTCTTGGCGATCAGGACCAGGCGCGGCATCCAATCCAGGTCGCGGCTGAAAAGCTCGGGCTCCGGATCGGGAGGCCGCGGCCCTTCCCACCCGGGTTCGGCCGGGCCGAACAGGGCCAGCGAGGCGGAGACCGAATCGCCTCCGAATTCCGGCGCCCGGGCCGGGCCGGGGCCGCCGCCGCCGGGTTTTTCCTCCTCCCGCAACAGGTCCAGGCCGCCGAGGATGCGGGGGAGCCTTCCGCCCAGAATCGCCCCCCAACGGGCCCGGATGAACTCGAGCTGTCCTTTCAGGGAATCCGGCGAGGCCAGGACCGGGGCCATCAACAAGTCGACGAGATTCTGCCGGTCGGGACCGAAGGGCGGTTGGACCGCGAAATAAGTCCGCAGGCCGCCGATGATTTTCAGATAAGCCGTGTCCCGGGCGAGCGTCGCGTCGTCGAACAGCTCCCGGAGCGGTTCGGCGGCCTGGTTGAGGTTCGTCAGCCGGAGCATCAACATTTCCTCGAGGGCCGCTTCCCGGGCGGGCGGATCCGCCGGCGCCGTCAGGGATTCTTCCACCGTGACGATGTTTTTATAAACGGCCGTGGGAGGAAAATCCTGGAGAAAGCGGCGGATCGTTTCCTCGAGCGTCTCCGAATCGATCCGCTGCCCGGCCAGGCTGGTCAAGGCCTCCCGCAGGACGCGCGGATGGGCCCGGCGATAAGCCGCGAGGACGGCGTGGCGGAATTCCTCCAGGAGCCCGAGGGCGTAGACGTCGCCGGCCCGGACGGAGGCGGCCTGAGGGCGGCCGGCGTTGATTTTCGCGGCGAAGAGCCGGGCCGCCCGGGCGTCGGCGAAGATCACCCGGCCGTCGGTGGCGAACAACGCCTCGTCGAAATGATACGCGTCGCGGGCGCGGCGGGAGACGTGAAATTCGAACATCGGCGTGCGGCTCTCCGGATCGCGTTCATGATATCAGTTTTTCCCCCGGCTTGCATCCGGCGGGCGGTTCGTTTAAAAAAGGAGGGAAGGTTATCTTCAATTTCATATGGATATTAAGATATCGAAATAATGACAGCCTCGCTCCCCAGTCCGGTTCTTCACGGTTTTTCTCGCTGGTTCATCTCGGCTCCGATGGAACTCGCCCTCAATCCCTTCTTTTTACGGCGGCAAGAGTGAGGGCTCAAACATCATCGTTCGGCCTGGGCTTTGCCAGGTTCTCGTGCCACGGCGGCCTTGCCGCATGGTGCCGGATTCTTCCGATCCGGCTTCCCTCGATGTACGGCTCGAAAAACCTAAACCGGACACGTCCGCTCGGGCTGTCATTTTTTTCTGGGATCAATCCATATGAAATGGAAGATAATCGAAGGGAAAAATGTCTTTCGCGGAGGCCTTGCGACATGAACGCAAAAAGGAAACTCGTCCTCGCCATCGCTATCGTCTTTCTGGCCGTCTGGTCCGGATTCGGGTTGGCCGGCGCGTCCCGCGCCCAGGCTCCGGAACCGGCGACCCTGGTTCTTCTCAACGGCAAGTTCGTCACCCTCGACCCAGACGTTCCCGCGGCCGCGGCGTTGGCCGCCCGCGGCGACCGGATCGCGGCCGTCGGCACCGTCGAGGAGATTTCCCGGTACATCGGCCCGGGGACCGAGGTCGTGGATCTCCAGGGGCGCCTGGCCACGCCCGGTTGGATCGACTCCCATCTCCACTTCCAGAGCCTGGGGGAGTCGAAGCTCAAGCTTGACCTGACGAAGGCCCAAAGCTGGGAGGAGATCACGACGCTGGTCGGGGAGGCGGCGAAAAAGGCCGTTCCGGGCACGCTCATCACCGGCCGCGGCTGGCATCAGGAAAAATGGATCCGGGTCCCGGAACCCAATGTCGACGGACTTCCCGTGCACGACGCCCTGAGCCGGGTCTCGCCCGAAAATCCCGTCATCCTGACTCACGCCAGCGGCCATTCCTGCCTGGTTAATGCCAAGACGATGGCCCTGGCCGGCATTACCGACAAGACCCCGAACCCGCCCGGCGGCGAGATCATCCGGGATGCGAACGGCCGGGCGATCGGCGCTTTCCTCGAAACCGCCCAGGACCTGGTCTGGGCGGCGGAAGCCCGGGCGAAAAAAACAAGGACGACGGCCGAGATGGAAGCCGAACGCCGGAAGGTCATCGAGCTGGCCGACGCGGCCTGTCTGGCCCAGGGCTTGACCAGCGTGACTGACGCCGGCGCTGCCTGGAGCGACGTCGAGCTGTATAAAAAGGTCATCGATGAAGGAAAGCTCGGCGTCCGGCTCAACGTCATGTTGAGCGAAAGCGCCCGGCGGATCGAAGCCAACGCCGCGGCTTGGAGGATTATCGGATACGGAGCGAAACATCTGACCGTCCGGACGATCAAGCGCCTCATCGACGGCGCCCTGGGAGCGCGCGGCGCCTGGTTGCTCGAGCCGTACGCCGACCTTCCGTCGTCGGTCGGCTTGAACACCGAATCGATCAAGGAAATGAAGGAAACGGCCCGGGTGGCGATCGAAAACGGATTCCAGGTCGGGACCCATGCCATCGGCGACCGGGGGAACCGCGAGACGCTTGATATCTACGAGGAAGCTTTTAAATCCCATCCGGAAAAAGGCGATTTGCGCTGGCGGATCGAGCATGCCCAGCACCTCGCTCCCGCGGACGTGCCGAGGTTTGCGAAGCTGGGCGTGATCGCCGCGATGCAGGCCGTCCACTGCACATCGGACGGGCCGTGGGTGATCAAGCGGCTGGGGCTGAAGCGGGCGGAGGAAGGGGCCTATGTGTGGCGATCGCTGATCGACAGCGGGGCGACGGTTTCCAACGGGACGGACGCCCCGGTCGAGGTCGTGGACACGATGCCCGGATTCTACGCCGCGGTCACCCGGAAGATGAAGAACGGGGAAGCGTTTTACCCCGCCCAGAAAATGACCCGGGAGGAAGCCCTCCGGTCGTACACGATCAACGGCGCGTATGCCGCCTTCGAGGAGACGATCAAGGGGACGCTCGCCGTCGGCAAGCTGGCCGACGTGACCGTCTTCGACACGGATATCATGACCTGTCCGGAAAAGGAGATCCTTTCCGCCGGCGTCGCGATGACGATCGTCGGCGGAAAGGTCCTCTACAAGAAATAACCGCTCTCTTTAGAACCGAATCCCGAGGCCGGCCCCGACGGTGATGCCGCCGACGTTGATGTCGTAGTCGGCCGGCTTCATGCTGCAGGTGCTCCATTTGATCCGGGCGTCGATGGCCAGGCTCGAGCCGAGGAAATAGGTCACGCCGCCCAGGACGCAGAAGCCGAAGGAGCTTTTCTTGGCTTCGCCCAGGGCGTCGCTCTTCTCGTTGAACATGTACATCCCCGCCCCGCCGCCCAGGTAGGGATTGAGGTTGTCCATGGCGAACCGGTATAGCAACCCGGCCTCGGCGGCCATGACGCTCATCTTGGTTTCTTCCTGGGTGAACGACAGCTTGCCGGTGGCCGAGCGGTAGTTGCCTTCGATCCAGCCGCCGAGCGACTTGCCGCCGAACCGGATCTCGCCGCCGAAGACCATCCCGTCTTTATAGATGTCCTTGGCCTGGGAATCTGAGGAGAGGAAATAACCGACCCGGGCCAGGAACATCGAGAAGGTGTCGCCCTTAGCCGTTTTGACTTTCGGAGCGGTGGTCCGGACGGGGGGGCGGGCCGCCGGCCGCTTGACCGGCTGGGTTTCCTCCGGCGTCGGGGCGATCTCCTCGCCGGCCGCGGCGCCTTCGCCGACTTCGTCGACGACGAACTGGTGGACGTAGCCCTTGGTCCCGTCGGGCAGGGCGATGAGATACCACTCTCCGGCCTTCTCCAGGACGTCGAAAACGTCCCCGCGGGATGCGCCGCCGACGACCGGAGCTTCCATCTGGGCGGCCTGCCGGACGTTGGCCTTTTCGACCTTGATCCTAACCTTTCCGAGGTCTTCCGCGGCCGCCGGCGCGCCGGCTTCCACGGCTTCGCCTCCGGCGACCTCGTCGACGACGAACTGGTGGATGTAGCCGGTCTTGTCGTCCGGCAATTGAACCAGGTACCACTCGTCGGACTTTTCGAAGACTTTAAGGACTTTGCCCTTATCCACGGAGGCGACGACGGGCGCGGTCAAGGAGGGGGATTCGCGGACATTGGCTTTGTCGACTTTGACCCGGACCTGGGTGGCGTCCGCGGCGGCCAGGGAGGAAGCGAACAGCAGACCGACGGCCAGGATTCCGATAACGATGAGGGGGAATTTGGATTTAAACATGTTCGCTCCTTTCACTCCGTGGCCGCAATCGTCACCGTGGCCGGAGCACCTTCCCGCCCGCCGCTGGTGACCGCCGCGATCCGGTAAGTCCGCGCCTCGGCTCCGGCGTCGCGGTGCCGGTATTCCGATACGCCGGCATCGACCGTAGCCAGAAGCTCAGGCGTGTCGCCGTTCATCGTATAAATTTTGTATTGAGAGATGGTCAGCGCGGCGTTGCGGCTGTCCGCCGTCCATGTGAGGATGTTGATGTATTCGGATTGGGAGAACGACCGGTTCAGGACTTTTTCCCCTTCGGCGGCCGGCGCGTAGATGTACTTGAAATTGGCCCTGACCGTCTTGTTCCGGTTGACGACGACGGTGACTGGATTGGCCGTCCCGGAAGCGTCGCCGGTCCAGTTGTAGAACGTCGAATATGTCTTTGGAACGGCGGTGACGCTGACCGACGTATTGAGCGGATAGCCATGCGTGCCAGGCACGGGATTCGTCGTTCCCCAGGAGATGTTGTTTGTTTGTATCGTCAGCGTATAAGCGGACAGGTAGCCGACGGCATCGTCGATATTAATCCGCGGGATGGCCGTGTTGTAGCTGTCGCAGACGCTGTAGATCGCCTTGCCCGTCGTTCTCAGGGCGTTGAGGATCTCGGTCACGGTCCCCGTCGGAACGGCCTGCTTGATCAGGGCCCAGGCCCCGCAGACGTGCGGCGTGGCCATCGATGTTCCGTTCCAGGACTCATAGCTCGAATCGGAGTCGCCGGTGGAGGAATAGATCGCCGAGCCGGGGGCGAACAGGCGCTGGGTGGCGTTGTCCCAGTTGTTGAAATAGGATTCGCCGTCCGACTTGGTCGTCGAGCCGACGGACACCGCCGTCGAGGTGCAGCCGGGAGCGGAGATGTAACCGCAATACCCGTTGTTCCCGGTGGCGATGGCCGAGGCGATATTCACGCCCCGGAGCAGGTCGATGGCCGCCTTGTAGCTCAGGCCGTCGCAGAACGAGGCGTACTTGCCGCCGCCGAGGCTCATATTCGTCGCCGCGATTTTGTACGATCCGCGCAGCGAATAAACGTAATTCAAGCCGGCGACCGTGTCCGAATCCCAGGCCCCGACGCAGGGAGAGCCTCCGCAATCGGAGGCGTTGAACTTGGAAAAAACCTTGATGGCCAGGATGTTGGCTCCCTTGGCCATTCCGGCCAGCGCGCCGTAATTGCCGGCGGCGATGCCGGCCACGTGAGTGCCGTGATCATACCCGGAATAGGTGTTCGGATAGTGGGCGGCCGAGCCGGTTCCGTTCTGAATCGCCTGCCCGTTGGGGCAGTCGCCGGCGCCGGCCGCGGCGTCCCGGCCCATGGCCCGGCAGGCCTCGAGGATGGTCTTACCGGTGAAAAATTGATGGGTCCGGCGGATCCCCGTGTCCAGGATGGCTACATACCAGCCGGATCCGGTGATGCCGATGTCCCAGAGGGCCTTGGCCCCGACGAGGATCGCCGTGTCGTCAAGCATCGGCTCGGCGATCTCTTCCTGTTTGGCCCCTTCCTTGGCCGTTTTCTCGGCGTCCGTGCCCGGGTCGATCAGCTTCTGGACTCCGTTTTCTTCGATCCCGAGGACAAAGGATGAATTTTCCAGGACGGCCAGCGCCTCGGGAGACACGCGCAAGGCGATGAAAGGGATGTAATCGAACCGGGAGATCTCCTCAAAGACCGTTCCCTGGAGCTCGGTTACGACCTTCCAGGCCCCAAAATCGATCGCCTGTTTTAAGGCCTCGTCCGCGTTGACGCGTTCCATGGTCACCGCTTCCGACTCGTCGGCCGTCTTGAAAAGGGCCGACTGCGCCGTCAGTTTCTTGATGAAAGGGACTTGGAAGTGGACGATGACCATGGCCGATCCTTCGTTCCAGGCCTTCTGCCTCAATTGCTCGAGGACCGCCGGATTCTGATTTTCCAGGGCGGCCGCGGGCTGCGGGAAAAAGCCCGCGATGACGGCCAAAAGAAGGATGGGAGTGAAAAACGAGACAAAAAGACGCCTTTCGTTTTGCATGATGCGGATTTCCTCCTTGTTCCGTGGGTCGATGAGGAAAATATAGTCGCGGTTTCCGGGGAAGTCAAGACGGCAAAGCGGGGGCGGCGAGCGGGGCTTTGAAAAATAATGATTGACAAATACAATAGATGTATATTACAACTATATCGAAAGCGAGAAATGATCATGGATACTTCATCGACCCGGCTCCTCCGGGCCGGACTCCGCGTTCTCGAGCGAGAGACCGTCCGGCCGTTCGACAGTCAAGCCGATTGCTGCGGGTTGACCCTGCCCCAGTGCCATACGCTGATCGAGGTCGGCACGCGGAACAAGGTTTCCCTCGTCGATCTGGCCGCTTCCTTCGGCTTGGACGCCAGCACCTTGAGCCGGACGATCCAGGGCCTCGTCGAGATCGGGCTCATCGACCGGAAGACGAGCCCCGAGGACCGCCGCTACGTCGTCATCTCGCTGACCCCCCAGGGACGGCGGGTTTTTCGCGAGATAGAGGACCGGTTCAATCGATATTATGACGCGGTCATGGACCGGGTCCCCGCCGGCCGGAGGGAAGCGATCGTTGCCGCGGTCACGGAGCTGGCC
>Ga0172371_10007163_pt1 | contig 15978 bp, 6 predicted proteins | sample Lak12m_FD_114543 | JGI IMG/M metagenome (GOLD analysis project Ga0172371, IMG submission 114543) | Freshwater microbial communities from Kabuno Bay, South-Kivu, Congo - kab_022012_12m | ecosystem: Environmental > Aquatic > Freshwater > Lake | place: Democratic Republic of the Congo: South-Kivu...
AACCCACATTTTCAGCGTAGCCTCTTGCTCAGCACTCAACTCAAATTTCACCGATTTCCTGGCCATGGAACACCCCCATGACCAAACTTATAACACTCTTACTTGAGGAACGCAACACTAGCTATCAGGTACAAGGAGCCCTTTGAGGCGGTGGCCCCGCTTGAGAAGATGTTTGCCTTGGTTGACAGCAGCAAGGTCTTCGCCGTGGCATACGTGCCTGAGAATCTGATGCCGCTTTTCAAGAAAGGGGCTAAAGCTGCGTTCAATGATCCGTCCGGAAGGCAGTTTATTGGTGAAGTGGACAAAATAGAACCGATAATCGATCCGAAAACAGGAACCCAAAAGGTCTACGTTCTGATGGATAACGCTGAAGAGCAGCTGGGCATAGGGATGAGTGGCTCCTTGGAATCCGTCCAATGAGGTTTCCGTGATGCTCCCGTTTCAGGGATTCATAAGAAAAGCTGTTCTTGCGGTTCTGTGCTTTTTTGTTGTTGCGCTGGCCTCCTGCCGAGCCCTGTCGTTGAAGTCGGTCCGTTCTGTAGATGATTTGCAAGTTACTGACTCCATTTCGGCGATGACCTTGCTCAACCATCGAATCAAGCCTGCAACTACTGTTACGGGTAAGCGATTTCTGACCTTAGAGGATTGCAGAAGCCTCGCGCTCGGCAACAATTTGGACTTGCAAGCTTCTCGTCTGGAGGAATTGACCCAGCAGGCAATCGAATACAGCAATCGGACTAGGATCCTTCCGCATTTTCTTTTTTCCGGGGATCTTAGCGACAAAAGCGCCCTGCGGTATTCGTATAGCTCCGTTCTCGGTCTGCCGGACAATCCACCACGGCCGACGATTCCCCCTAACCCGAAAAGCCCATGGGACACGGGAACGGGCGTAGGGAGTTGGTCCACAGGCCATGAAAAGGACACTTGGTATTACGTGCTCGAGACCCGTTGGAGCCCTACAGATGCGGCTTTGGCGTATTACGTTTCGAAAAGCAGCGCCAATGATGTAAGAAGATCTCGTTATCACAAAATTAGGATATCCCAAAAACTGATCGAACTAGTTGACTCCTCCTTTTTTCGTCTTCTTGCCCACCAAGGGAGCTTGCCCCTGGCAGAAAACCTGATGTCCCTACGAAAGGCAATACGGAAGAAAACAGGTCAACTGCTGCAAGATAGATTGATGAAAGTCGAAGAATACCAAAGGGCTGAGCAAAGAGCTGCCAGAGCGAAAAGGCTTTTGTCCAAAATCCGCGCCGACACTGAAACCGAACGGAACCTTCTTGCTTCGGCCATGGCCTTGTCGCCCGACACTACTATAGATGGAGGATTTTGGGCTGACGGTACCTTACACCGTCCGAATTTCTGTTCCGAGATAAGTGAATTGGAAATGATAGCAGTCCGGAGGCGGCCTGAAGCGTACGAGGCAGGCATTGTCCATCTGAATTCCGTGAACGATCTGAAGCGCACGATTGTAAAGTATTTTCCGAAGGTTACCGGGTTCTGGCGGTATGCCCGAGACAAGGACAAGTTCCTGTACGACAAGGATTGGAAGGAGGTCGGGATCTCCGTCTATTTCGATCTTATAGAATGGTTGGCCAACGTTCAAGAGTCCAAGGCTACCCGAATCAGATCCCAGAAGACAGAGAAGGAAGTCAGCGCAATAGCCCTGGGCATTACCTCTCAGGTCCGTGTCGCGGCTCTGAAGTACTTCGACAGTATCGAAGAACTAGAGGCCGCGGATACCAACGTGACAAGCTTGAGAAGGATATTGCAAGCCGTTGAGACCAGGGTCTCCATGCAAGATGCGGAAAGGCTCATGGTGGAAGAAGCGAGGGCCGACCTGATTGAGGCCAAAATTATGAGGATGCGGGCACTCGGTGAGGCTAACGCGAACCTGGCCGCTCTACAAAGTTCAATGGGAACGAATTATGGCGAGGCGGTGTCTCACTAACGGTATATTGTCTTATAGACCGGGGCAGCCTGGACCCCGCCGATATTCCTCGATCAATTTATTGATTAGACTATGTAATTGTCTGTGCCTTTCAGGATTTTTTGGGTGCACTGCAAGGCTGAACTGTAATTGATCAAGCGAGGAGTTTGGCATGGAAGAACGGATGAAATTCCGACCCGACCTTCAAGCGCACAAGTACGACGATATCGAGGAGAGGGACACAGTGGTCCTCAAAGACCCTGTCTCGGGAAAATACTTTTACCTAACTCTCTATGAGTACCGTTTATTGAAAACGCTCGACGGTAATCTCGGCTTGGAAGAGGTTATAGATTGCCTGTCTGCAGCCGGCTATTATTATTCGCTTCAGGAGGCTACAGCTATTGTGGGAAAAGCGGCTCAAATGGGGCTGGTTCTGGGAACCAAATTTGGCACGGCGCAGTTTCAGGAGCATATGAAGAATCAAATTGAAACGGCCAAGAAGACCAGACGCTTGAGCAGCATCTATTTCGCCTTTATCCCCCTTGTGAATCCGGACACATTTCTGGAGAAGACGCTCTGGATTGCCAAGTTATTTGCCAACAAGTTTACCATGGGGCTAACAGCGCTGGCATTGCCTGGAGCCCTTTACTGCATAATTTCGGGGATTCACCAGATAGAAACCGAATATCTGTTTTTTTTCAACTTGGAGAATCTCATCTATCTATGGATAACTCTTGCTTTCACCAAATTAGTCCACGAATTTGCCCACGCGTACGTGGCCAAGAGTTTTGGGCTTCACGTTCCCGAAATGGGCGTGGCGTTCCTCATCTTCTTCCCGTGTCTTTTTTGTAATACGACGGACGCGTGGCAGTTAGCGGATCGAAAGCAGAGGATAGCTATAAGCGCGGCGGGGATTTTGGTCGAGGGAGCCGTAGCAATTGCTTCCGCCTATGTCTGGTATTTCACCAGCCCCGGAATCCTTAACTCGCTGGCCTTTTATCTCATGGCCGTCTCTTTCATTTCAACGGTGTTGTTCAACGGTAACCCTCTGATGAGGTTTGACGGCTATTTTATCCTTATGGATTGGCTCAGGCTCCCAAACCTCTCCACGCGGGCCTTGGCATACGTTAAGTACTTGTTCATGAATCGAGTCCTTGGCAATTCACTAGTTCCCAACTCGGCTACAACACGCAGGGAGGTTTTCATTTTCACGGTGTACGGAATATCCGCATTCTTGTACCGCGTTTTTCTGTACACTTCTATAGTTCTTGGTGTCTATTACCGTTTTGATAAGCTTCTGGGCATCCTTCTGGCATTGCTCGCCTTTTCGTTGTTCATTGTGAGGCCCTTGATCAAGGGGATCAAGACAATTTATTCCCAGAGCAAAGAGATTCATCCGAGGCCGTCGGGAATCTTGGTGTTCGCTGTGGTGTTGTGTGTAACCGCGCTGATATTGGTGACGCCATTGCCGCGAAGTACCCTTTATCCGTGTTACCTGGCTTCAGCCAGGATCCAGAAACTGGCGGTCCCTCTTCAAACCTCAGTAGATCAGGTCTTCATCCGGGAAGGAACTAAAGCTTCAAAGGGGAATTTGTTGTTCACACTGGATGCTGCTGCGTTGAAGGTCGCCTTGGTGCAAAAAGAAATTAAGCGTCAAGAGTTAGGCACAGAAGTGCAATACCTTCTACTCGACGACAAAAGAAGGGGCGAGGCGAAGGGAAAGCAGATAGAACTCCAGAGACTCGCGGATGAGACCGCTCGATTAGCAAGAGATCTTTCGTTGGCCGAACACGGAATTGTGGCGCCTTTTGACGGCGTGGTCACGGCCCTGGACTATAGGCTTCAAAAGGGGTTCGAGCCAGGTGAAGGAGTGGTGGTGGGGGAATTCGAATCACCGTCGGAATGTGTGGTGCATGCACTCCTCCCAGCCAAGGATCTCCCCAAAACGCGCGTTGGCCAGGAAGTCAAAGTCTGGTTTCAAGTGGGTACAGGGCTCATGGTCCCTGGGTACATTGAGGAGGTCAAACCTTATGGCGAACAGGATCTCAAGAATTTGCCGTTCTCCAGCCGCCTTGGGGGGGAATTAGCTACCGAATCGAGGGGAGAAGATGTTAAGGACGCGCCACTCGAGGCCCTGTACCGGTGTTCGGCCAAGCTTCGGAACACCGACAAAATGATCCCTCTAGGGATGACCGGCAGATTGGTCCTGGATTCACCTCCCCGGAGCATTCTGGCTCTCGTCCTGGAAAAGGTTTTCACAACGTTCAATAAGGAATCCGTTTTTTGGTAAAGGAACACTTATGGGCCCGGAAGAAATAGCTAAAAGAGATCAGATTCCGGCGCAGACAACCGGTTCACAGCCTCCGTCCATGGAAGACAGGGAACGAGTTGTAGTCTTGAGCCTGGAACTCTCAGGCCGGATTCTGGGAGCTCGGTCCCTCGAAGAACTCTATTTCCTGCTAACCAACGATCTTCGGACCCTCATTGAATTCGACAGGTCGTTCTTGATAACCCATGTGGGAGGAGAATCGCGCTTTGTCGCGGCTGGAAACCAGCCAATGACGGAAAAAAAGTCCAAATTCACCCAAGAGCTGGATATGCTTGCTGTCCGGCTCAAAGCGCTTAACAAAGCCCTTCTGTTGACTAAACTCGCGGACTTGGAGGGGTTGTCCGATGATGTGCTGGCTCCCGAGATTAAGGAGGCTCTTGCCTCATATATGCGCTTCGCCAAATGCACAGGGCTGTTGTGTATCCCCATGGTCTCTGGCGGCGAAACCCTGGGTCATCTCTTGCTCGAATACCTTGACGGGAAAATTCCCGAACAAATCAAAATAATGGCCATGGTGAAGTTGGCCCCGGTCTTTGCTACGGCTTTGGCTCAGAGGTGGATTCTTAATAGAAACCCGGAGCTGGTACCTCTTACTGAGGTCACCTCCTGGCGGGAGAAGCCCGCCCTGCAGTTCTTGTCACGACACAAGTTGGTGCTGGCCGTCGCGATACCAGCCTTGATCGCGTTTCTGTTCATAATCCCATTTCCCCATCCCGTGGGAGGCGAAGCAGAAATCGTTCCCCGGGACCGACACCTGGCCTTTTCTAAAATAGATGGGTTGATTGAACACATCTATGTTGTAGAAGGCACAGCGGTGAAAGATGGGCAGGTTGTGGCCACTCTTGATCCTACGGAACTTGATTTTAAGATCAAAAGCGCTCAAAGGCAGCTCGAACTTCTTACCGCTGAAATGACTCTCCTGAAAAAGTCTTCTGGACAGGACGTCTCGAAACTGGCGGACAGCAGGATTGTGGAACTCAAGGCCAAGAGCGTCTTCGCAGAGCTGCAATATCTCAGGTGGCAAAGGCAATTTCTCGAAATCAAAGCGCCCGCCGAAGGCGTAATCACCACCAAACACGTGGAGACTTTCATCGGAAAGAAATTTAAGGCTGGTGAGCCTTTTTGTGAAATTGCGGTTCCGAAAGAATTATGGGCAGAGATTTACGTCCCCGAGGACAAAGTTAGTCGCGTGGAGCCGGGACAGAGGGGCGACTTGCATTTGAACAATGAACCTCGAACTGCCTTCCCCATTGAGGTCAAGGAAGTCGCCCCTCGCGCGGAAGCGGTTCCCCGCCTGGGAAACATTTATCGTGTAAGGGCGTTATTCTTGGGCGACGCGCCACCACCCCTCAAGGTGGGAATGAAAGGAGTAGGAACAGTGTACACAGAGAAAACCACCTTGTATTCATTTGTTGGACAGCGCTTGCACGCAAGATGGAATCAATTCGCCCTACACTTCCTCTAGCAGCCGGCTTCCTTTTCTTTGAACAACAATTCTTCGATGCAGGCCGGATTAACCTGCTTTCTTTCTCGCTTTAGCGGCCTCTAGCGTCTGCGTAAGAATGCGCACAAGATCTTCCGACTGTTCGACCGTCATGTAAATCTGGTTTTCGTAAAGTTCGACCATTGACTGCTCACCTTTTTCGTTGCTCCCAGGCACATAGCGCCCAAAAAAAAGCGAGATGTCTCTGGGACTGGTAGCAACCATCGCACAGTTGCTGTAGTAAACCCTCATTTGCTGAGACATCATTCTGGGGGGCGGCGCTACCTGTTGCGGTCTCGCTTCTGGTTCCTTGTCTGCCATCTGGTTACTCCTTTCGTCGCAATCCTAGGCCTAACATTCAGGCTTCGGAAATTCCCTGGAATAATACAGGGTCAAACCGTAAAGAAAAGACCTCCGTTTGTTCCCTCGATCAATGCCGGGCCAGCGAAAGCCTGTTCCGACCTCGGTCCCAGCGCGCGCTTCTTCGGCGGCCTGCCACCATCCTCCTACGCGTTGCGCGCTGGCTCACAATTACGAACAAAGACCGGGCGTTATAGACTGAGGCCACAATCTTTTGTTTGCCTGTACGAGTCTAGGCGCTTCTCCAATAAGTTCTTACACGTTGATGCTGAAAACAGTCAAGCAGAAACCGGGCCGTGCTCCTTGTACAGGCAGAAAGGCCGATCTCGCCGTTTACCCCCTTTCCCTTACACACACGGGCGAATCCCGGCAGCGCGCTGCCCCCCATGAAGCTGTTCGGCTGACATTCTTGCGATTGGGCAGAATGAGGAGACGTGGTTTTCCTTTCCGTGCACTTTCTGGCGTGTCCGAAAATCGCGACCAGATAAAGCGGACGTTCCCGAGACATTGAAACTTCGTTAAATCTACAAGAAGGGTTTTCCGACTATCTCTCTCCCTCCCTGCTCTTTCATGGGATTGTTCCTCCTTCTATTACGCCGATGGTGAGCCGATCCACCTCTGCTGGCCCAACTTGAATTTCGCGGCGGGATTATGAGGGGTGTCCAAAAAGCGCTGAAGGACCTAACTCGTTGTCTCTACTTCATATTATCAAAACATTTATGAGACAAACCAGGATCTAGTGTCCGAAAAGCGCTCTTTCACGATCCTGGTTCACGGGACTTGCCCACCTTAATGCTCCTTGATGAAAAAGCGGGGTCACCAGGCGTGTCCGAAAAGCGCAAGAAGACCTAACTCATTGGCTCTACTTCATATTATCAAGGATTTCTGGGACAAACCAGGATCTCGTGTCCGAAAAGCGCTCTTCCACGACCTTGGTTCACAGGACTTGCCCACGCCCCTCTTAATGCTCGTTGATGAAAAAAAGGCTGCAATTTCGGCGAGCCAGCAGGCAAGGAATGAATGAACATGGACCTTGGCATGCCAGTTGCATGTCCACCCCCCAAACCCCTTCCGAAAGTTATTTTTTAGGGGAGGAAAGGTGAGCGCGGTGTCGGGGCACACTAATTGGGACCGAAAGAACCTAAAGGGTCTTTGCACGCTTCCCCACGCGGGGTCGCGTGACGCAAAAGCCCCAGCCTCGCCCGGCTCAGCCGGAACGGACAAAACGGTTGATGATGTAGACAGGTAAAAGGCAAACACAGAACGCAAAAGCCCTGCCTCCCTCGGTGCTGGCAAAACTCCTGGGGACAGGACTCTCGCTACAGACGTTTGCTGCGGTGGAACCGCCCGAATGGGGTCTGCACCCGTTCTTATGTTGCTCCCGCCGTACCGACCTGTCAAGACCAATCGGCTCTTCAACCAAGGATATTTACTCTTTGCCCGATCTCATGAATCAGCACGGAATTCAAATGCCGAGAGTTTTTGAAAATGTCCGATATACGCGGTCGAATTTGACCGAACAATTTCAACCAATCACAAAGAGGTGAACCATGAGTCGTTTCAGATTTCGTAGAGGGACAAAGAACTATCGTCCGGTCACTCTGCTCCAACAGTTGGAGGAGAGAATTGTCCTCGATGCTGCGGTCAACCCGGCCCCACAAGACAACCCCAACAACCAGCCGGCAAGCCAGCCGGACCAGGGACATGCAGCGGACACGGCAGCCGCACAAGCAACAGATCACGCGCCTGCCGCGGCCGACTCGGGCGCCGGCCATGCGGACGGCAATGCCGGCCTTGCGGCCAGTGTCCCTGACAGCTATCACCAGGTTTTCAACAAAGACCTGAACGTGGTTCTCGTTGCCAACAATTTGGCCGATGTTAAGGCTGTTTCCGACGCGGCAGCGACTGCTGACGCCAAAGTCATAGTCTTTGATGCGGCCAAAGATAACCTCGCGAGCGTCACTGCGAAGCTCCAGGATATGGTAAATTCCACGGGCCATAAGATAGACAACCTTGCCATCGTGGGGCACGGTTCCGCGGGCGTTCTGAGCGTCGGCGTGGACGAGATCCAGTTGTTTAGCCTGGGCAATTATAAGCCGACTTTTGAAGTTTTAGGCCAGACATTGTCCGAGAACGCACAGATCCAGTTCTATGGCTGCTCTCTGGCCGGTGATGTCTTGGGACAGGCACTGGTCCAGAATATCGCGGTTTACACGGCAGCAGACACCTTCGCTAGCACAGATACCACCGGGGGGAACGCGCATGACTGGACCCTGGAATACTCGTCGAACTCCAGTGTGGCCATGCACACAGTGTTGAACACCGATGCGCTGGCCTCGGACATCACCCCGCTGGCAGATGCTGTGATGGTCAAGGATATTGACACGAGCACCACGAGTTACCCTGCAGGTTATGCGGCCGGTGTTATTACATCGTTAGGCCAAAGAGTCTTTTTTTCAGGCGCTGATGGCGTATCTTCCACTGACAGCTATGGCGAGCCCTGGGTGTATGATCCGGGAACCGGTACGGCCGCCCTGTTGAAAAATCTTAGCCCCTACAGCAGTGTGCCTTCGAATTTCACGGTTTCTAATGGCAAGCTTTTCTTTTCTGCCACTGATTGGGTACACGGACAGGAACTCTGGGTGAGCAATGGTATACCCGATGGCCAGACTGGCGCTGACACGCATATGGTTGGCGACGCTACTCAAGGCATTCACCCGACCGGTGCGAGCACTCCGACTCAGCTGGTGGATGTCGGCGGCACGCTCTATTTCCTGGCCAATGACGGAAGCGGACAAACACTCTGGAAAACTAATGGTACCAATACCGTCGAGGTTGGGGTCACGAACAATCCGCTTAGCGTGTCCTCAATCGGTAGCTTGACCAATGTCAATGGCACGCTTTATTTCGTCGGGACCAGTACGACCTATGGCGGACCGGAAATCTACATGGTGGACAATGCCACTGGAAATATCGCGCTGGCCTCAAACATCAACACAACTGCCGGAACAGGAAGCAGCCCTACATCATTGACCGCGGTGGGTAACACACTGTATTGCGTCGCGAACGATGGTGGCGGAATTGCTCTCCATGAGATTGTCGGCACGTCGCGTACGGAAATTCCCAATAATCTCAGCATTACGGCCTTCGCGAACCTCACCAACGTAAACGGGACCCTCTTTTTCGCCGGGACTACAACTGCATTGGGGCAGGAACTTTACAAGGTGACCGGTGGAGCAGAAGTGCTGGTTCAAGACATTCGCACCGGCACCGGCTTGAGCAGCACCCCTGCCAACTTTGCCGCTGTCGGCAGCACGCTCTACTTTACCGCCAACGATGGAGCGGGCCTTGCCTTGTGGCAGAGCGACGGTACAGTGAATGGCGCATCAAAAGTCACAAATTTGACCGGCAATGATGCGGTCACATCCTTCTCGAATCTCAAGAATATTGGTGGAAAGCTCTATTTCACCGGCAGCAGCGTTACCACCGGTTCCGAGCTATACAAGGTAGAAGCCGGTAGTATAGCGGTGGCTCAGGACATCTACGCAGGAGCGACTGGCAGCAGCCCTGCAGCTTTGACGGATATTGGAGGCGGCAAACTGATTTTCACGGCCAACAACGGGTATACAGGTAACGAACCTTGGGTCTACGATGGTACGACGAATCCTGCCACATCACTGGACATCAATCATCTCGGCGGCGGCCCGCAGTGGTTGACCAATGTCAATGGCACGCTTTATTTCGCCTCCTCAGATGGAGCCCACGGTCTGGAATTGTGGAAATCTGATCCGGCCACCGGGGCCACCAGCATGGTTATGGACCTCAATCCGGGGACAGGCAACGGGGTAGTCCCCTATGGCACCGGCAATCCTTTGATTAATGTTAATGGAACATTATTCTTCTTAGGGAGTTCAGGTGGCGATAGTGCGCTCTATAAGATAGACAACGCCACAGGCCTTCCTGTGTTAGTGAAGAACGTCATCACGGGTTACGTTGATTGGCTCATCAACTTCGCCGCCGTTGACAACACTCTCTACTTCACCAATTACGACGCTGGTAATTACTATGTGTGGCGTAGTGACGGCACGGCGAACGGCACGGTAGCAGTCACCGACCCGAACGGCGCACAGATTAAAGGTGCAGGAAGTCCCTATTTTACAAACGTCAATGGGACCCTTTTCTTCCAAGGCGGGAAAGATGGTTTCACCATAAATGGGTCTGAGCTGTACAAGATAGACGCCACCGGCAAAATGGTGATGGTCCAAGACCTTGCGATAGGCAACTACGTAGGCAGCAACCCCTCATACTTGACCGAGGTGAACGGCACTCTCTATTTCGCTGCCACCGTAAATAGTGTCACCAGTCTTTACAAGTATACTCCGGCAGATCCCAACCCCGCAATTAGCCTTGTTGACAATCCCAGTGGGGTTACAACTGTCCAAAACTTAACAAACGTGGATGGAACTCTGTTCTTTACCAGTACTGCCACCGGCCAAACCGGTAAGCTTTTCTTCGTCGATGCTCAGGGAGCGATTCAGAGCAAGGTTATCACGTGTATCGATCCCATTGACGGTTCTACTATTACTGGCGCCTCACCATTAAGTCTTTACAATTCCAATGGAACTCTGTTCTTCACCGCTGATTCTGTGAAGGGAGGTGCCTCAATCGGAAAGGAAGTCTGGACCTACGACACCGCCACCAGCACCGTTTCTTTGTTGAAAGACATAAATCCTACCAGCAGCAGTGTGTTCTCTACCAATACATTCATGTATCTTGACGGATTGACTTACTTTAAGGCCACAGACGGTACGACCGGCGACGAGCTTTGGCAAACTGACGGAACGGCCGAAGGGACGGTAAGGATTGGTTCTGCCGGTCAGACCGAAATTTACCCGGGCGTTAACGGCAGCAATCCGGCCAACCTGAGGCCCGTAAACACCACCTTGTTCTTTGCAGCACAGGCGCCCGGGACCGGGACTGAACTCTGGAAAGTAGACGGCGCTGGAACCAACTCCATTCCGACTGTGAACGCCTTCATGAACCAGAACCATACGCTCGACGAGGATTCTCTCAATTTCAACCTGCAGGACATAGCGATCATTGACACCGCGGGTGACACGATCACAGCCACACTCGACCTAAGCAATGCTGCAGCGGGAAGCCTCTCTGCAAATGATGGAGCGTCGTACAATGCGGCGACCGGTTTTTGGAGCGTCAGTGGGACGGTGGACCAGGTCAATCTTGCCTTGCAGAATGTCACCTTCACGCCCACTCTCGACTGGAACGGAACAGTAAACATCACTACCCATGTGCAGGATGCACACGCCACAGGCCCTGTTAACGGGCAAATCACCCTGAATGTCGCAGCGGTGAATGATGCGCCTGTAACCACTGACTTGACCCTAACCGTAGCGGAGGACAACTCTCTTGTGGTGTCGGGTTGGACGTTCACTGACTCCAAGGATCAGGTAGCAGGGGGAACAACTGCGAACAATCCTGTTTCCGTAAAAATAGTTGATCTGCCGGCCAATGGAAAACTGTTCAACAATGGGGTTGAGATCACATTGCCTAACACCGACGTGCTCTGGGCTGATGTCATCGGAGGCCTGGTTACATTTCAGCCGAATGCGGACTGGAACGGCAGCACGACATTCCACTTCACGGTTAAGGATGACGGCGGGACAGCCCCTGGCGTGGATACAAGCCTCACGGCCCTGGCCACCGTGACCGTCTCCGCTGTGAATGATGCTCCTGTGAACAACGGACTGCCAACAGGCGTCCTGACCGTCACTCAGAGCAACCCTCTTAGCCCATATCAGAGCAATCCGATTACCTTCGCCCTTGGCGGCGCCAACGGCCAGATCACGATTTCTGACGTAGATCTCACAGTGGGCCAGGCGACCACACCGACAACAACCTATTCAGTTGACCTGTCCACGGTAAGCGGTGGAATCGCTTCCGGCACGATCCAGGTGGCTAACGGGTCTGGGGCGTCTCTGACTGGGGTGAACGACGGCACGGCAACGGCCCTCACGCTCACCGGTACTCTGGATCAGATCAACGCAGCGCTGAACGGGATGTCATTCATCCCGTACGCTGACTCCGCCGCGGCAAACCATGCCTACACAGGGACCTCGAATGCGCATCTGACAATCGTCACGCACGATAATGGAAACACAGGATCAGGACCTGTTGGCGGTCTTTCGACGACAAACGTGATCGACTTCACGGTCCAACCCGTTGCGCACACGCCGGTGAATACGGTGACTTCAGTTGATAACCTCCCCACTGGTACCAGCTTAGTAAGCTTGGCCAGCCACCTCAGCGTGCACGACGGCGACCTCAACGACACCATGTTCGTCACGGTCAGAGCAGGCAATGGGGTTTCAGGCATAGGTTGGGGTGCATTTACCCCGTCTCCGCAATTTACGTTCGCGGGCATGGAGAGTTTCCTCACCGGCCCACCGTCGCTCTTCGACAACCTTGTTGCATACGTCCAGCCGGGCTTCTCGGGTCAAGCGACGGTTCAGGTGACCACCACTGACGCGGGCGGGCACTCGGACACCGACCCGCTTTTCCTCAATATAGTTGTTCCGTCGCTGCCGCCTGTAATAACGCCTGGAGCCCCGGCATCGCCTATCTCAGAAGATCCAGGCGGTTGGGTGAATCTCGGCTCTGTTGTGAACGTGTCCGATGCCAACGGCGGTAACCTAACTGTTGACGTGATGGGCTCGCCCGCATGGACTGACCTGGCTGTCAGTCCGCTAGGCGGAGCAGGAGTGGTAGACGGGGGCACGAATCTGAGCATTTCAGGCCCGTTGGCTGGTGTGCAAGCTACCTTGGCCACACTCCAAGGGACGCTGGCCCCCAATTTCAACGGGAACGCGAGCCTGAACGTTACCGCCAATGACTTGAGCAATCCTGCTGTGAATGCGGTGGTGGACGTTCCTGTCAGTGCGGTCAACGACGCGCCTGATTTGACGCTGCCGGCCCCTCTGAGTACTCCCATGAATAATGCGTTGACTATTACGGGGCTTGGTATTGCGGATCTGGACGTTAACGAGACCGCGCCCCTGAATAATGTGGTCTACGTGAAACTGGATGTGGGTCATGGGGTCCTGTCTCTGGCCGACACCAATGGCTTAACCTTTGACGCTCTCCACCGTGATGGGACAGCCTCGCTATGGTTCACCGGCAGCCTCGCCAATGTGGCGAATGCCCTTGCCTCGGTAAACTACACCCCAAACAATGGCTGGGTGGGCCTGGATCCATTGTCAGTTTCGGTGAATGACATGGGTCATACGGGTGGAGTGGGAGCCTTGTCCGCCAGCGGCCAACTTGACCTCACCGTGACCAACGATGCTCCTCAAGCAACAATCAGCGCGGTTGGATACACAATCTGGGAAGACGATGCGGGGCCGATAGATCTCAGTGCTTGTGTAAGCGTTTCCGACGCGAACGGTGATCCGCTGACGGTGATTCTGGAAGCCCCGGCCGGATCAGGATGGGATGGATTGAGCGCCACACCACAGGGGGGCGCCATTGTGTCCGGATTAGGAACAACAGCGTCGCCGCTCACCATTACTGGCTCCGTGGCCGCTGTTCAGAGCACCTTGGCTGGCATACCGGGGGTACAACCAGGGCTCACCGGTACATTAACCCCCAATTTCAATGGGACCGCGAGCTTTAACGTAAGCGTCAGCGACCCCTTCAATACCCCGGTGAACGCGGTGGTGAACTTGCCCGTCACGTTGGTCAACGACGCGCCGGTTGCCGATCTGGTCGCCGCGAGCGGTAACGAAGACAGCGCCATTGGGGTTACGTTCGGCATGACCGATCCGGTGGACCAACCATTTGGTGGGAATAACCTGAAATCGGTGAACATCATCACAGCCCCGGCACACGGCTCTTTGGTAATACCGGATCCTGTCGGCGCCCCGGGCATCGGGATATATACACCGAACGCCGACTGGTCCGGGACCGACAACTTTACCTACACGGTGACCGATGATGGTGGCACAGTATGGGGCGGCCAGGACACCAGCGCACAGGTAACCGGTTCCATCACGGTGAATCCGGTCAATGATGCGCCGGTGGCTGTAGCCGATGCATACACTGTAGCTCAAGACGGGATTCTCAACGTGGCCGCAGCCGGTGTGCTGACCAATGACACGGACGTGGACTCGCCTACTCTCAATGCTCAACTGGTGACCAACGTGGTGAACGGCGCGCTGACGCTGAACGCTGATGGATCATTCGCCTATACGCCAAACGCAGGATATACAGGCAGTGATTCCTTCACATATATGGCCAACGATGGGTTCGCGAACAGTAACGTGGTTACCGTTAACATCACGGTGAATGGCATCAGCATCAACACTGCGCCGGTGGCAGTAGCCGACGCATACGCTGTAGATGAGGACGTGGTGCTTAACGTCGCCGCGGCAACCGGCGTGCTGGCTAATGACACAGACGTGGATGGAAATCCTCTCAACGCGGTGCTGTTGGCGGGACCTGCAAACGGCTCATTGACCCTCAACGCTGACGGATCATTCAGCTATACGCCGAACGCAAACTTCAACGGGAGCGATTCGTTCACCTACGTGGCCAATGACGGGTCCCTTAACAGTAATCCGGAGACTACTGTGACGATTACGGTGAACGCGGTGAATGATGCCCCGGTGGCAGTAGCCGACGCATACGCTGTAGATGAGGACGCGGTGCTCAACGTGGCCGCGGCAACCGGCGTGCTGGCTAATGACACAGACGTGGATGGAAATCCTCTCAACGCGGTGCTGGTGGCGGGACCTGCAAACGGCTCATTGACCCTCAACGCTGACGGATCGTTCAGCTATACGCCTTCAGCAAATTTCAACGGGAGCGATTCATTCAGCTACAAAGCCAATGACAGTCTTCTGGACAGCAACGTGGTCAATGTGAACATCGCGGTGAACCCTGTCAACGACGCCCCTCTCTTGACAGTGCCTGGCCCTCAGGCCGGTAGCGCCAACACCCCACTGGCGATTACAGGGATCAGTCTGGCGGACCTGGATGTCAACGGGACGGCTGCCCCGAACAACACGGTCTATGTGCAGCTTGATGTAACTCATTGCACTTTGTCTCTGGCCAACACCAGTGGTCTGACCTTTGACGCCGGCCACGGCGACGGGACAGGCTCGGTCTGGTTTTCGGGCAATCTCGTCGATGTGGGGAATGCCTTGGCCACGGTGACTTACCATCCGACCGTTAACTTTAGCGGTGCGGACAGCCTGTCCATCGTTGCCAATGACCTTGGTCATACAGGTCAGCCAGGGCAGCAGTCTTCAACAAGCGCGGTTAGCATTAACGTAAGCGCCCCAGCGCCAACAGCTCCGCCAACACTGACATCGGTGAACAAGGGCCCCTTTGTCGAGGATGCGGGGACCGTAAACCTGGGTGGGGCGGTTACGGTGGCCGATTCTGACAGTCCCTTATTGACACTGAACTTAACGGCCGGCGCCGGGTACGACCAGTTGACCGCGGTGGGCTCCGGTTCCGCTGTTGTGACGGGTACCGGTACGACGTTGACTATCCAAGGCAGCGCCCAGGATATTAACGCCACCGTTGCAAACCTTACCGGTCATCTGGCGCTCAATTTCAATGGAAACGCAACCATAGATGCGACTGTCAGTGACGGGACCGGATCGGCAAATGGTTCCGTGCTGGCAAGTGTTTCCGCTGTGAACGATGCTCCCGTAGCCACGGTGCCCGTAGCTCAGTCCACGTCCATTGGTACTCCGCTGGTCTTTAGTACGGCCAATGGCAATGCGGTATCCATGAGTGACGTGGATGCGGGTACCGGGACGGTCTGGTTCCGCATGGATGTGACGGGCGGGA
>Ga0172371_10007164_pt1 | contig 15974 bp, 10 predicted proteins | sample Lak12m_FD_114543 | JGI IMG/M metagenome (GOLD analysis project Ga0172371, IMG submission 114543) | Freshwater microbial communities from Kabuno Bay, South-Kivu, Congo - kab_022012_12m | ecosystem: Environmental > Aquatic > Freshwater > Lake | place: Democratic Republic of the Congo: South-Kivu...
CTATTTAGAAAAAGGTCCTCCCCCCGCACCCCCATAGGCGCTAACTTAAGGGTATTTCGGTCTGCCCGGCACTGAAGTGCCGGGCTATTATCGGCTGTCCCTCCGGGACAAAAACATTGTTGTTCAAGCCCTGAAGGGGCGACTGATAATAGCCCGGAGTTTCAACTCCGGGTATTCGGATGGCGAGAATTTCATGGAACCGAACAAGTTAGGCAAAAGTTAGCGCCTATGCCCCGCACCCCCCTCCCAAAAATTTTAGATTTATCTGCGGCTCCCGCTGGTCGCCGCTTAGAACAGTGTGGCAAAAATGTGGTCGACAACTTCCAGGCGGCGACCAACGGAAGCCGCCAATATATTAGGAGTTTTTGGGGAGGGGTCCGTGGAGGGACTTTTTGCAAAAAGTCTCTCCCCGGAGCATTTCCTCCTTCCTCACCTTCCCCGCCTTCTCCTCCCTCCGAGGCCTTGCAATGGCGCGGTCTGATGTTCATCCGGTGCACGTATTTGAGCCGTGGCAGGTATGGCCCGGTTCGTATGGTAATCCCGCGGCTGACGGGTCGTACCCGTTTTGTGGCGCCGGAGGCTTCCGAATATCGCGGACCACGCGCATTGCCTCCATGGGCTCGTGTTTTGCCAGGGAAATCAAGACGGTGCTCTTGAGGGAAGGGTACCGCTACCTGACCGAGGAGACGAGCCATCCGGCTTCCAAGCACGCGTCCGCGGCATGGGAGCGGCTGTACAACACGTTCTCGATGCGCCAGATCTTCGATTACACCTTCGATGAATGGAAGCCCGACCTGCGCTGGTGGAAAGCGCCTGTTTCGGGTACGATTCAGGACCCATACCGCCGGATTATTCTCTACGAAGACCTTGAAAAGGCTGAGGCTGATTTCCGGAATCACGTGCTCTGCTCGCGGCGAGTGCTGGAAACGGCTCAAATGCTCATCCTCACGCTGGGATTGACCGAAATCTGGCAGGACCGGTCCGACGGTTCGGTCATCTGCCTGCCTGCCGGGCCGTACGTCACCGAGGGCGGGGACATGGACAGATACCGGTTTCGCGTGAGCCGGTACGGCGAGAACCTGGAAAATCTCGAGCGAATCCATGAGTTGATGTCGCGGCACAATCCCCGGTGCAGGATTATCGTCACGGTCTCCCCGGTTCACCTGTGGGCCACGTTCCGCACGGACGCCGACGTGATCAGCGCGAGCAGCAATTCCAAGGCCACCTTGCGAGCCGTGGCGGACGAATTCGCGGCCTCCCACGACAATGTACTGTACTTCCCTGCCTTTGAAATGGCCACCATCTACATGCCGCTCATGGGCCGCCCCATCTTTGCCGAAGGACGCGAGAACTTTCACGTCAACCAGGAGGTGGTCGAGACGATCATGAGGCATTTTTTTGATTGGTATGCGGGAGACGGTGACAAATGACAGGCAAGGAAAGGTGTCATGCATCAGCCTGGCGCAGGTAAGCTTACCCTTCTCCGAGGCAAAAATCCCCCCAGCCCCCTTTAGAAAAGGGAGTAAAAAGACATCGCGGCATTACCCCCTTAGTAAAGAGGGGTTAGGTGTGATTTTGAAAGTGAGATTTACCGCAACTACCTGAGGAGCCTGTCTCCACCCGCGCACAAGTATATCCGTTGCCAAAAGTTTTGTCCGAATGAGCAAGGGCGTTTACCGAAAGGAGGACTCACGGTAGGGGCGCACCCGTGTGTGCGCCCTTGTCCAGGGGCAGACACACGGAAACCGTCTCAGAAATCATTTCTCAGCAGGAATCGTGGCACGATCCAGAATCACCGAGTTCCCGAGTGGCCAGGACGTTACACGTCCGGGCCACCCAAAGCGAGACTTGCCGCGTATCAGCACTAACATTGTGATTTGGACACCACTTTGAAACCTCCTCGGTTCCCCATCCCGGCAAGAAGGGGAGTGTTGTACTGGAGAGCCGACACATTAACATCGGCCCTGATGAGACAGTGCGACAAAAACTTTCCCACACCCCCTTCTCCTCACCCCTGCGCCTTTCTCGTCACCACAAGCGGGATCAGGGATTTGCCGCGCTCCGAAGCCAATTGCATGATGAAATCCCTCGCGGTGGCAGGAGGCGCCTCGCGTTCGGATTCCGGCTTTGACTGGAGCGAAACCGCGTCGCTGGGGCACGTGGTAACGCACAGGCCGCACCCGATACACCGGTCGCGGTTCACTTCAGATACGCCGTCGGCGCCCACGGCAATGGCTTCCATCTGGCAGCGGTCCTGGCAGGTCTCACAACCGGAGCACGCTTCCGGATCGACGGATGCGTAGTAATTGGTCAGCACCCTCGAAGAAGGCTTGGGATCCATTTTGATGCCTCGAAGGATTCCGCAGCAGTCGCCGCAACAGTTGCAGAGACCGCCTGCGTCCTGGGACATGAAAGGCTGGGGAACGAGGCCGACTTCCTCGCATTTGTCGATGATCCGAAAGGCTTCTTCCCGATCGACGAAGCGGGACATCCCTCGTTCCACATAAAAATCCGCGTGGCTGCCGAACTGAAAACAGACCTCCGACGGTCGGTCGCAGGGTTCTCCCACAAGCCCCTTCTGCACCTTGCATATGCAATCGCCCACCGCAATCCGGTCCTTTGACTCGAAAATCTTCTTCACGTCTTCGTACGGAGCCACCGGCCACAAGTGCTCGACCGACTTCTGCACCGGTATGGTTCTCATCGGCGGCCGTGTGGACATAGACACCTTGCCGAACGCTTCGAGGAAATACTGCTCGAACAGGTGCGCGAACTCCGTGTCCATGGTCTTGACTTGGAATTCGAACGAGCCGACCACAAACGGCACAGCCGCGTATTTGGCCGAATCTTTCTTCCTCAGACGAATGATGAGGCCCCGGTCAACCATGCGCTCCAGCAGTGCGGCTGTTGCATCCGAGCTCCGGCCGAGTCGCTGAGCCACCTGCGCGGAAGTCTCGGCCATCATGCTGAGATTGAGGTAGAGCTCGGCTTCCTCTTGAGAGAAGAGCTTCTCGAGAATTTTCATCTCCACGCCGGATTCCGTCGAGGGAAATCCCACGGAATACTGGTCCAACTGTTCCCGCAAATCGTAGTATACCTGCGCGGTCATGTTCTCCTCCTGTGGGGCGAGATGTGGGCACCTGTCGTGGCAGGGCCGTGTTCGTGGGAGAGGAGCGCCTTTTTCCTCCCGGTCGGGGCTTGGCGCTGCGTTTCATAAGTACAGCCGCGGATTTTTGTCATTGAGATTGCTTCGCTTCGCTCGCAATGACAGCTTTCGAGAATGTCATTGCGAGGAGCGGAGCGACGAAGCAATCCCCACCGGCCTGGAATTCGTGGCCGGACTTACGAAACAGCGCCCTTAGTTCGTCTACGAACTACCTTCCCAAAAAAAATTAGATCCTCAGGTCTTTGAGGAGCCGTTTCAGCAGCACCCTCTCCTCAAAGGAGAGGTTCCGCATGATCTCTTCATTGGCCTTATCGCGCTCTTCCATCAGTGTCGGCCCCATCATCTTCGCCCGGTCCGTAAGATAGATCCTGAGGAACCTCTTGTCGTCCGGGTCGGTCTCCTTGACGATCCATTCCCCGTCAACCATCCGGTCCAGGACCCCGGAAAGCGTGGCCGGATCCAGGCGGAGCTTTTTCCCCAGGTCCCCCGCGGACATGCCCTCGTCTTGGGACAAGGCCGCGAGGACAAGTTGCTGAATGGGAGTCAGGTTGTACGCCGCCAGCCGTTGCTTGGCCACCGCATGGGCGTGTTGATAGGCCTTGGACAACAGGTAGACGACACAATCCTCGTACGGCATCGTGACGATCCTTTCGTATACAAACTACCTGCGGGGAAAATGCTTGTCAAGGGGAAAGTTCCCCCGCGCGGAGGAGGTACCTTTCTCAGACGCTGTCGGGACGTATCCTTTCCCAATGAGATTGCTTCGTCACTTCGTTCCTCGCAATGACATTCCCGGAATCGGTCATTGCGAGCGAAGCGAAGCAATCTCGGGGGACAAAACCTGTGACCGTATCAAGGCAACCCTGCGCCAAATCAGGCTCACGTTTTTCCAGCATCATACGCCAATTATGAGCCCCAAATTCTACAACTGGTTGACAACATACCGGACAAATTGATAAAGTTGTTGTAAAGGGGAGGGAAATCCCGTGTGGAAAGGGTCGTCTGCCCATGGGTGCTCCCGGAGATCTTCTCGTATCGGGCTCTTCGCCTGCCTTCACCGCAGCGGCTCCATCCTGGGCCCGCCGGGCAGTTCAGGTCGCCAGTGGCCTTGGTCTCTGTCTCTGGTTCTGTTCGTGCACGCTCATGGCCCAATCCCCCTATGCGACCCAGACCACCGAGGTGCCGCTCCTGCCCAAGAACTGCGGTTTGGCCACCGACGATGCCGGGCGGGTGCCGTACCAGAAATGGCGGGTATCACCGTGGGACGAGGACATGCGCTACGTATGGATGGTCGGCGATCACGATTTCAGGCGCTCAGACAACGTTGAGATGATCCTCTATTTCCACGGTATGCATTCCAAGGATTATTACACGGCATTCCGCAAGGAGCTGAAACTACTTGTTGAACAGCGGCCGGATCGCCCGTTCCTCTTCATAGGATTCGTTGACACTCCCTTCGTGCTGCCTGATGAAAATAGCTCCAACCGGTGGAAGGCGCTGGCCCCACCTCATACGCAGCGCCCCGAACGGCTGCTCAAAACCGTGAACCGGTTGTTCATGGCATTGCGGAAGACTTTCCCCAACCTGCGGAAGGACAGAACCACCATCGCGCTCGCAGGATTTTCCGGTGGCGGCCGGGTGTTGGACGCGGTGGGCACCTGGCTCGCGAACAGTCCCCAGGATGACCCCTATGCCGAAGTCTTCCGTTCCCATCTCAGCAAGATGGCATACTTCGATTGCTGGTTTGACAAGGAGGTGGTGAAGACGGTCCAGGCGCTTCTGGAGAGCAAACCCGACATGAAGATCGTGGGGACCGTTCACATGAAGAAACCGGTGGAGCACGCAGCCATACTTGCCGGAAAGTACAAAATGAAGCCGAACAGGAAGAACCGGGAGCTCGTCGGCCTCGGAGGCCGCCTGGTGATCTATCGGGACGATTCTCACTGGGAAGCCATGATCTCCAGGCTCCGGGAAGCGCTGTGAGCGCCATCATAATAGGAGCAGAAATCAAGAAAATACCGCAGAGGACGCAGAGACTTGAATCGACAATTTGTCCGGATTGATCCGCAGATTTGGCACATGGCCGCAGATGCAGACGGCGAACGGAAAGATTTGAAGGAATCATCTGCTCGGCGACCTCCCCGTTCTCCGCGGTGAACCGGTTCTATAGCAGTTGCCAAAAAAAATGTCCGATTGTGGAGAGAATGCACCCGGTAGGGGCAGACACACGGGTCTGCCCCTACCGTGGGTCCTTCTTTCGGTCAACGCCCTTGCCCATTCGGACAAAACTTTTGGCAAACACTATATGTAAGATCCCGCGATCTTCGGCGCACGCACGAGCCCAATACCCTTGGTGGTCGATTTCTCCCCCTGCGGGCGGAAGGCACTCCTCTATTGCCGAAAGGCAATCGGCATTAACTAATCAATACAACGCCTTAACAACTCACCCTCCTTGACCTGCCTGCCGGAGCGTGGTATAAGGCTTCCGTCGAATGACTGGCATTCGGAGGCATGTTCATGGTCTCACCGCCCTTCACGGGGGTCGGGGACGAATACGAGCAGGCAATATCGTTCCTGTACAGCCTCGAGCGTTTCGGGATACTTCTCGGGCTGGACAACATCAACCTCCTGCTGGAGAGACTGGGCAACCCACAGAGGCGCTTTCGGGCGATCCACGTTGCCGGAAGCAACGGCAAGGGATCCACCGCGACCTTCGTGACCGAAATCCTCTCCCGGGCGGGCATGAAAACCGGGCTGTACACCTCGCCCCATCTGAACGATTTCCGCGAACGGATCAGAGTCGGAAAGTCGCTCATTCCCCGTGAGGCGATCGTGTCGCTGACCGACAAAATCCGCGGCTTGTACGATCCCGCGCGAACGACCTTCTTCGAGCTTACCACTGCCCTGGCCTTCGAATACCTTGCTCAAGCCGAGCCTGACATGGCAGTGATCGAGGTGGGCCTGGGCGGCCGGTTGGACGCGACGAACACCTTGAATCCGGTTGTCACGGTCATAACGGACATTTCGCGGGAGCACGAGGACTATCTTGGGACGGGGATCGCTTCCGTGGCCCGCGAAAAGGCGGGAATCATTAAGCCCGGCGTTCCTCTCGTCACCGGAGCGTCGAGACATGAGGCCCGATCGGTGATTCTGGCCGTGGCTGCCGAGGCCGGCGCGGAGGTGAAGGAATTCGGTCGAAATTTCCGTGGAGTGAAGAGCAGTCAAACGACCTTTCGGTACGAATCCGGGACCCTGACCCTGGACAATGTCATCCTCGGTATGGCGGGAAGTCACCAGATGAAAAACGCTTCACTGGCGGTCGCTGTTGTGGAGGAGCTCATTGCCCGCGGGTACACCATTCCGGAAAAGGCAATCCGTGAAGGAATTCGGTCGGCACATTTTCCGGGTAGATTCGAGCTGCTTCGGAAAAATCCCGACGTCGTGATCGACGGCGCTCATACCCCTGAAGGGATGAGACTCCTCAAGAGCTCGCTCCGCAGCCTGTATCCCGGGGCCCGTCCGTTGATGCTCCTGGGCATGTTGAGGGACAAGAACTTCTCGGCACTCGTGCGCATCATCGCTCCTGTGGCCAGAGAGATCGTCTGCGTGCCGCCGCAGGGAGACCGGGCCCTCGATCCCGAGGAACTGGCGGCCATGGTCTCTGACCTGGGGATTCCGGCAAGCGCGTCGCCGAGCATTGTGGAAGGTTTTCATCGCCTCATGGATAAGGCATCCGTCAACGATCTCATCGTGGCGGCCGGCTCTTTGTACATGATAGGACCGGTGCGTCGGGCTTGCGGCATTGAAGTGGAATAGATCGGGGATGGTCTCAGTACTGCGTGGCGCCAATGCGATTGCTCGTTTCAGTGCTCTGAGAGGTGACCGGTTCGGCGCCGTGCCGCCTTGCGGGCTTCGGTGTGACAGGCAAGATGGAACTGTCTCAAAATGCCGAAACCGGTCGACACCGTAGCACGATTAGTCGATAGGGGCGGGGTTTATCCCCGCCCGCTCAGCCATTCTCGAAATGCGGGCGGGGATAAACCCCGCGCCGTACAGCGGGTTCTAATGCGGATGGTCGCCAACTCACAGCACGGTCAAGATCACGCCGGCAAGCGAGCCATGCGAATCGTGCGCGCTGGGGTGAGGGTGCTTCTGGTGGCGGTGGCCGCTCTCCTCGCGGGTCCGGTCAGTCCTCATGCCGTCTGGGCTCAACAGGCTCAGCAACCGCTTCTGCCCAAGGAATCCGCGCTCCTTCCCACCGATATCCCCATCCAGTTGTCCGCGGAGCGGCTCAGTTTCAGCCACGAGAACAACACCTACACGGCCAGAGGAAACGTGAGTCTGAGTCAGGGCAAGACGCGGCTGCGAGCGGACTCCATCCGGTACGAGGCCAACACCGGAGAACTGACTGCCATGGGGAAAGTGATCGCCCGCATAGGGGGAGACGTGGTCGAAGCCGACCGGATCACGATCAAGCTCGCGGCGGCCACCGGCGTGGTATATAACGGCAAACTCCTCCTGACGAAGCAAAATGTGTACCTGGAAGGCAAGAAGCTCGCCAAGACGGGTGAATCCAGTTATCACGTCGAGGAAGGCAGCTTCACCACGTGCGACGGAGCTACCCCCGACTGGCGAATCACCGGCAAGGATCTGGACGTGACCCTCGAAGGGTACGGCACCCTGAAGCACGGCTTCTTTTACATTAAGGACGTGCCGGTATTCTACCTGCCATGGCTCGTGTACCCGGCAAAGCGAAAGCGGCAGTCCGGGTTTCTGATGCCGACCATGGCAAACAGCAGTATTCGCGGTTTCGACACAAGGCTCCCCTTTTTTCTCGATATCTCTCCGAGCGTCGATGCCACGCTCATCCCGCGGGTCTGCACCAAACGAGCGGTTCAAGCCGGACTGGAATTCAGGTATTTTCCCAGCGAATACTTTAACGGACGATTCTATGGGGAATATACGTACGACTGGAAGTATGAGCCGGAAACCCGTCCCAAGCACCACCGCTTCTACCTGACGTGGCACCACGAGCAGGAAATCCCCGGCGATGCCAAGCTGAAGGTCAACGGGAGTTGGGTGTCGGATCGGGACTACTTCGAATTCTGGGGGGGACGATTCGACAGGCGCCTGAGGGTCCGGTTCCTCGAATCGAACGCGATCCTTTCCAAACAGACCAATAGCGCGCTTTTTCAGGCTGAGGTCCGGCATTTCGACAACCTGGACATCCCCAACAATGCGCTTACCGTGCAAAATCTGCCCATCATCACGGGAACGCTCTTCAGTCGCCACATACCCTATACACCGCTGTACCTGAACTCCAACCTCGTCTTCAATCACTTCTATGCTCCGATCCTCCACCGGCAATGGCTGGGAAGCCGAGTGAAATGGGACACGCGGCTGAGCATGCCGTTAGCGCTGGGCCGTTATCTGAAGGTGGAGCCGTCCATGATTTATCTGGGTCGGGGGTATGCCGCGGATTACTATGAACGCGACAAGAGCATCAGCTCGGTGACTGCGGTCCGCACCGATCTTTACCAGGTCAACGCCGACATGTTCACTGACCTCGACGCGGTAATCGGCCGACCGTTCCTGGGGTTCCAGCGGGTGAAGCACACGATCCGGCCGCGGGTGAGTTGGACCTATCGGCCCTTCAGGAGCCAACAGATCTACCCCTATTTTGACGATTCGGACCGCATGGGCCGGGTGAGCCTCCTGACTGCAGAGCTGCGCCAGACCTTGACGGGGAGACTCGGACCCGGCCAATACCTGGATTTCGTCACCCTCAGTGTGTCTCAGGGATATGATTTCCAGAATTCCCGTGCCCCGGCCGACCCTTTGAGCACGAGAGCGGCTATTCAGTACAACCTGACGAACACCCACGCGGAACTGACGCTCAGACCTCACTCTCTGATCGATCTCGTGGCCCAGGCGGAATACGATCCGGTGGTGAATCGAGCGCGAAGTTACAGTGTCAACGCGGGCTTCATGGACCACCGAGGGGACCTGTTCCGCGTCCTTCACCAATTCACGGAGGACGAAAAACGTGACGATCTCAATCGCCAGACGAACGTAACCTGTCAGGTGAAACTCACTTCAGCTTTGGATTGCTTTTTCGAGAACCAATACACCCACCAATTCAACTTTTCATACTTCACGAGCGTCGGGCTGAGTTACCATCCCCAATGCTGGAGTGTGCTCCTGCGGTATTCGGAATCACGGGAACAGGATCCCCTGACGCAGAAGATCAAAGAACCGGATCAGACCGTGTTCATGACCCTTTCGCTGTACGGTCTGGGCCAGGTCTACCGATTCACCAAGGATTGGACCGAGATCCTAGGCCTGAGCGGGGACTATACCGCTCCCGCCGCGAAGTAGTCCCCGAGCGATTTCGACACACCCCAGGCACTTACGTCACCTTAAAGGAGTGAGAACAATGAACAGGCAGCGGAGCATTTCTGTCATCTTGTCCGGACTCCTGATCGTGATCTTCTGTCAGATTTCCGGAGCCGACGATGCCAAGGAGCAGGCGGCCATAGCCGCGTCAGGGGCATGGTTGATGCTTATGGACGAGGGCAACTACGCGGAGAGCTGGGACCGGGCGGCCTCACTGTTCAGGGCCGTCCTCACGAGAGAGCAGTGGGAAAAGATGTCGACGGCCGTGAGAGCTCCTTTGGGCAAGGTCCTCTCGCGCACCATCATGTCCAACAGGTATGCGACCAGTTTGCCGGGCGCCCCTGACGGCGAATATGTGGTCATCCAGTACCGGACGTCTTTCGAGCATAAGAAAGAAGCCGTGGAAACCGTTACGCCCATGATGGACCGAGACGGGACATGGAGAGTCTCAGGTTACTACATCAAGTGATCGACCGGCAGGTGGCACGCGTTTCCGGAAGGTCGAGCTCCTCGGAGTTCCGGCGAGACCCTCCGGAATTTCACTTCTCGGTTCCGCCGACTTGAATCGGGTCCCCTTCCTGTGGGGAAACATCCTCGGGCCGAGCGCCCAATCCCAATTGAATAGATTGATCCGTGACCGTGGCCAGTATCAGGCCGGCGGGGTCGACGACGTCGAAGTCGACCTCAACGGCGGCTTTCCGGATGGCATCCCGCAATGTCGCGAGGACGCGAGACTGCTGGTCCGGTGAGAGCTCGGCCCACTGAGGGCCCGTCACAAAAGTGGCATAATCATCGCTCCAACTCGAGAAGACTGCGTCCTCCCGGAACCGCTCCAATTCAATGTTAAGAGCTCGGACATTCTTTTTTCGCGCGATCTCTTGACCCAAGCGATAGGCATTCGAGCCCTTTTGGTCCGAACGGAGCGATTCGACCTTCTTGTCCGATGCCACCTCGACCATGGGGAGGATGATCTCCTTGAATGCGAAGAAGACGGCAATGGCCATCGGCAGGGCGAGCATGCACCCGAGAGCCAGCGGCGGCACCCGCTCGAAGAAGCCTTTCTTGGGCCCGAGGTTCGCCCATCGCTCCTCTCCCGGAAGAACGTGACCACATTCGGGGCATGTAAGCGATTTGCGGCTTACCTCAGCCCCGCACTGGGGACAGGTGGAAGCCCGAGCTTCAGAGCTGTTCTTCGCTCCGCCCACTCCGAGGCGGCCGTCCGGTCTCCCGACGGGACGGCCGCCTGCCTTGATCCGAGGACTGGATCGTGCGAGCTCGCTCCATCCCTCAGGACGGATCTCGGAAGAATGAAGCAGGCCCTTTTCCACGAAGGTACGAAGGACCTTGTCGAGCTTCCGGAGCTCGAGGTCGTGGGCTCGGACGAGCTCCTCACGGCTCATTCCCGAGCGGTAATCCTCTACGAACTTCTTGGCGTTGATGCTGACCCTGGCCTTTACCATCGAACTTCAATCCCGGATGCTCACGCGATCGAGAGATCCCATTCCAACCCCCACAACCGTACGGAACCGTCACTTCCACCGCTGGCAACGAGCGAGTGGTTCGGAAAAAGCGCGGCCGCCCTGACCGGCGACGCATGTCCTTCGAGCGTGGTGATAGAGCCCTCGGCTTGAATGTCCCACAGCTTGAGGGTTCCGTCATCGGATCCGGTGATCCAGGTGACCGGATCGGGGCCGGGGACAACGACGCGCACAGCGTCGCGATGCTCCCTCAGCGTGGTCATATGGTACCCGGACCCTGCCAGGAATACGACCACTTCTCCGCTTTCCATGCCGGTCACCAGCCTGTCGTCCGTTGAGGCGGGGCACACCGCGGCGACCTTGAGCCCCAGTCCGAGGTCCTGGGACAATCCTTCGTTTCGGCCGGTGGAAATCGACCAGTGCTGAACACGCTTGCCGTCCCGCAGCCCGTATATCGTGCTCAGATCATCCGAAAAGCAGAGAAAGTGCGATTCCTGAATCACTCCTCCCGTGAAGTATCGTGCCCCACTCTGGAGGTCAACGGCTATCGGCCTGCGCTCCGGGGACATGGCTCTCACCTTCAGGCCGGATGGGTCCAGCGCCATTGGCCATGCCAGATCCGGCAGTTCCATTACGAGGTTGCCCTTCATGTCCCACGACCGGAGGACTCCGTCCTGGCTCCATGTGAGAAGTCCCTGAAGCTTCGGCACAAAGAGCACTCGTTTCACGGGAGACCCTGCTGCAAATCGCGCGGTACAACGGCCGGTCACCACATCCCAGAGCAGGGCCGTTCCGTCCATGCTGCCGCTGAGCACGTTGAGACTGTCCGGAGCTGCCGCCAGACTGGTAACCTCCTCGCGATGCCCACTGAACGAACGAATAAAGCACGAGGATTTCAGGGATCCACGGCGGCAAACGCTGTTCAGCGCGTTCCGGATGAAGATGGCTTCCCGCGACCAGCAAAAGCCCGGGAGACTTCTGACGCGTTCAAACACCTTGAGCGCATCCGCACTCTCTCCCCTCCGCCACGCGGACTTGAATTCGTCGACCGCGCTCCGGAACGCATCATGCATCGACGAGAGCTCACTAAATGTCTTGGGACGACACAGAGCGGGTTCGAGAAAATCATAGGAAAACCATCGTGTATCGAGGGCCCAGAGCCGCAAGGAACCCCGCGCCCCTGCGCTGAGGAGCCAGCGCCCATCGGGGGCAACGGCCGCGGAGGTCAACTCTTCGCCGGGTACGGCTATGGTCCGGTAACACCTGCCCGACTCCACGTCCCAGATCTTCATGACACCATCAGAGGCGACGGTCAGAGCGAACTTTTCCCCCGAGATCAGCAGGGCCTTCACCACAGCGAACCGGTGACCGGCGAATCGTCTGATTTCCTTTCCTGATGTCGCGTTCACCAGCCGGGCCGTTTCGTCCGCCCCTCCGGTCAGGATCAAACCGCCGTCGGCCGTTCCTTCAATGCTGTACACCGGCCCCTGGTGTACAGGAGCGCGGTACAGGGGCTCGGAATCGGTCAGTCGTCTGATCGTAATCCCGCCCGCTTCGTCTCCAATGGCCAAGACCTCCGAACTGCCGAAAAAAACCACCGTGGATGCCTTATATTCGGATGGAGGGATCTCGCATACCGTTTCTTCCAACGACGCGTCCAACACCAGGACGCGTCCGTTGGATTCCCGGACCACGACATACCGGGAATCCGGCGAAAAATTCACCCCCACGACCGCCATTCCCTGGCGGCGCTTCAGCAGCCGACCCTGGTGCAGATCCCACAGGTCCAGGGTCTTGAAAGCCTCGCCGTAACACGTGATGGCTCTCGCGCCGTCAGGTGACAAGGCTCCGGCGACGGGCGCAAACGTGAATGTGCGAATATTCTTGAGGCACCGACCGCTCTCGGTGTCCCAGACGCGAATGGAGCGGTCTTCCCCGACCGAAAACGCCCGGTGCATTTCGGGTTTGAATGCTACCGCCCGCACACTCTTGACGTGCCCCCCCAAGGAGCCGTGCTCTCCGATGGGGCCAAACCCGAGGGCGCGCACGAAATTGGCCGGATCTCCCCCATAGTCGGTCCAGCGCTCTCTCAGATGGACAGCGGCCTTGCATGCGCGGCGCAACTGCCTGACACCTGCGGACGCGTCCCCTCTCTGAAGGGATACGAGTCCTATGAGATGCTGGTATTCCGGCGTCTCCCGAACTTCGATCTTCAGCGATTCCAGCCGCCGGATGACCTCGTTGTCCGAGATCTCGGCCTCTTTCCATCGCAGCATGTGCAGGTTGTACACGGCCTCGAGGTGGTCCGTATTAGCGGAATGAGCGTCGTCCAGCAACGCGCTGGCTTCGTCGAGCCTGCCGAGATCGAGGAGCGAAACCGCCTGATTGTTCAGAGAGTCGGCCTTGAGAGCCAGCACGTTGGGTCGGGACCGCGGTTCTCTTCCGGGCCTGAGCTCCGCACAGAGGCCACTCATGGCCTGCGCCAGATCTCCGAAGGACTGATAACGATTCTCGGGTTTCTTCTCAAGGCACGTGAGCATGATTTCAGCGAGGGATTTCGGAAGATCAGGCCGAATTGACAGAGGATCCTCCGGCTTGGCCCGCAGATGGCTCTTCACGAGGAGCGGCAGGGAGAACTCGCCCGGAAACTTGAAGGGCAACTGGTCCAGGACGACCTCGTAGAGCATCACCCCTACTGAATAGATGTCCGAACGGATGTCTTCCCGGCCCTTGTCCGTGAAGCGTTCGGGGGCCATGTATCGAGGGGAGCCCATGACTCCACCTTCAAACAGGCTCAGGTTCGTGTCGGTATGGCGACCGGACTCCGACATCCACTTGTCCCCGCGAGGTTCGGACGTGGTCTCGTCCACCCGCTTCACGAGTCCGAAATCGGTAATCTTGAGAATCCGGTCCGAGGTGATCAGGCAATTGGCGGGTTTGACGTCCCGATGGATCATCCCCATTTCTTCGGCGTACATCATACCGTGGCAGAACTGTAACATGAGATCCGCGACCAACCGAAGGTCCTTGAGACGCTCTCCGCGCTTCCACTGATCGAGCGTTCCGCCGTCCACGTACTCGATGAACAGTCTGGGGAGCCCATCGATAACACGGGCGTAGAAGCAGGTCGCAATGTTAGGATGCACGCCGAGGTCCACCCAGAGCTCAGCCTCCCGCAGATATCGGAGAATCCGTATCTCGCTCTTTACCGCGTCGGCATGGGGAGTCTTGATTGCGAGCATCATCTTCCAGATGCGATGGAATACGAAGTGCACCTTCGCCATACCGCCCGCGGCTGACCCCACCACTTCGTACAGTCCCTCGATGATGTCTCCCACTTTCCAGTCGCTCGCATCTTGAGCCCGCGCAGAAGGCAGGATGGCAGGGGACCCGACGGTCTTCCGGACCCGACCGGAAGCGTCCCGGTCGTGGGGAAGCGTCTCCACTTCAAGCCCGTTTCGTTCCAGGGCTGAAACCAAGGTGTCCAGGTCACCGGTCACCTGGACTTTGCTCAGTCTGAGGGAACCGGTTTCCAAGCGAACGCGTATGTCCTCGGGCGAGCGCTTGATGAACCGCGCGAGTGCGGAGACAAGTTTCTCCGGTAATTCCGCCCCGTTTCGACCGGCCGAAATTTTCATGGAAACAAAGGTGGGCTGGCCTTTCACGCTCATAGACACCGTGACGCTCTGCCAGAAGCCGAGCTTCTTTCGAGGTAGGGAACCAATGAAATCCGTTGGTTCCTATGATTATGAGCCATTTCGAGCAGAATCGCAATCTCCGAATCGAGCCGGCCCTTGGATGATCCTCGATGAGGCTCCATCGAAGCTCAGGAGAGAAAAAGGACGCCGGCAACCATAACCGACACACCGGAAATACGATAGCGAATGTTGTGCTCGCCGAAGAAGGCCCAGCCGAGGATCACTCCGAACACCAGACTGAGCCTCTTGACCGAGATCATGTACGATACGGGCGCCATGCTCAACGACACGAAGTGCGTCACTTCCGCGAGCGCCATGAGCAGCCCGGCGAGAAGAAAGAATGGCCACATACGTCTGTCCGGACTGATTCTCATCTGCCCCCTGCTTCGACGCGCCAGACATATCATGATGAAGACGACGAGGTCACCGCACGTCAAGAGGTACCCGAACGGAATGGCCCCGTAGATGAGAATGCCTTTCTTGCCCAGGGTCGACGTCACCGACCAGATTACCGCGACCAGCAGCATGCGACGGGAGCCGGGATTGGCAAAGACCGCCGTCACCGGAGCCCAGGGCCGGTCCCTGATCATCTCTCCGTTGAGCACGTACGCCCCCAAGGTGACCATGGAAATACCCAGCGCGCCCCGTGGAGTGACGTGCTCACCCACGAGCACGGCTGCGGTGAGAATGGTCAAGACCGGCGTGAACGCCAACAAGGGAACGGTGAGCGAAAGGGGGGACATCCGAATGGCGGACAAAAAGAGATAGTAGCCAAGAATCTCGAGGGGCAGGGCTACGGCCAAGACGACGACGAGCTCGACGGTGATCGGATTCAGCCCGATGGAAAGAAGCAGCGGAAGTAACGCGAGATTCGCCAGAGCCAGGAGGATGGTCCCGGTGACCCACTCGTCGTTCTCTCGCATGAGATACTTGGAGACCGCGTCGCAGCATGCCGTGAAGAAGGCGCACGCTAAAGCGATGAAAAACCAGGTGGGCAACCACATTGCTCCTGGAGCGGAACCCGCGCTATAGTGGAGCCCCATAGGAAACCGCCGAATACTTCAAGCAGCATGTCAAGGATGCCTCACCATCATTGTGGCGAAACGCGCTCCACTATCAGCCGGCCATAACCATGAGATTCCGGGATGTTGTGAATGATGAGCACACCGTGATTTCCCGCAGCGCCAACGAAGGCTCACTGGCTTTCCCGTAGGTGAAGAGTGCCGCGAATTTCAA
>Ga0172371_10007167_pt1 | contig 15972 bp, 10 predicted proteins | sample Lak12m_FD_114543 | JGI IMG/M metagenome (GOLD analysis project Ga0172371, IMG submission 114543) | Freshwater microbial communities from Kabuno Bay, South-Kivu, Congo - kab_022012_12m | ecosystem: Environmental > Aquatic > Freshwater > Lake | place: Democratic Republic of the Congo: South-Kivu...
CTCTTCATTTCCTATTGTATCAGGGAATATGGCTTTTATATTATTGCCTTCGGGTATTTTTTTCTCGATATCCCTTGTCATGAATATCATAACCGGCTCTGTCAGCCTGGAAATATAGTCGAGATTATCCTTTTCTATATTCGGATCCAGCGGAATGCAGACATTGCCTGATTTTATAATTGCAAAATATGCTTTCAGGAAAAAGGGATTGTTTACCGAAAGAAGAAGAATATTTTTATTTTGTCCGAATTCTTTTCTGAGATATCCGGCGAGGGCGAGCGATGAGTTGTAAAGATCCCTGAATGAGAGATTCTCCCTCCCAACAAGAAAAGGTTTTTCAAGTTGCGAAGTCTTTGCGAAAAAATAATCGAATGCATTCATTGTGAAGCTTTATTTATGAAGCGTAATAATCTCTTAGAGGTGCCATCCTTAAGTATTCGGTAGTCTTACGCTTTCTTTCAAAATTTCTGAACAATGCTTCAACTCTTTCAGGTGTTTCCCCCATAACTGCGCCTACCTCCTCAGGAGAATATCCATTTTCAAAACCATACCAGTAAATATCCATCAGTTCAAATGGCAGCTGATAGAAGAATTCCTCCTGTGTCTGCGTCGCAGAATATGTATCAGTGGTAGGTGTTCTTGAAAGGATTCCCTCCGGTACTCCAAGATACCTTGCAAGCTGGTAAACCTGGGTTTTATAAAGGTTCCCGATAGGCATAAGATCGGCACCCCCATCCCCGTATTTGACGAAGAAACCCTGTTCCTGCTCATGCTTGTTCGGGGTACCGATAACTGCATAATGCAGGGCTTCAGCATGATAGTACAGGATCGACATTCTTGACCTTTGCTTGAAATTTGAAGCTGCCACTATTTGAAGATATTCTTTTGCGTGCAGCAGGCTGTCTTTCTGATTCCCTTCCGGGTCGATAATGCTCAGAATGAACAAAGGTGGCAGGTTATTATAAAGCCCTGTCTGTCGCACGCCAATCTTCATCTTGTAGGTTCGGGGGTCGTATTCGGGGAAAACCCTTTTTACGGCTTCGTCACGCCTCTCATAGCATCTGAATCCACTGAGGGCATCAGTAATTACCTCTTTTACAGTCGTTACACCAAATTTCGCTGCAAGTTCAAGAGCAAGCTCTTCACTTTCAGGACTTGAATCCTTCTCAGGCATAATTATTCCAAGAACCTTATCTGCTCCGAAGGCCTTTACTGAAAGGGCCAGACATGCAGAAGAATCAATCCCGCCACTTATGCCTACAACAGCTCCGTTTCGTTTGAAATCAGTCAGGACATCCTTCTGAAGCTTTGCTGTTATTTCCTTAACAACACCTTCAACATCCTGAAGCAGTATTATATCTTTTGAGAAAGGTTTTCTGGTTTTCATAGCTATTTTTTGGTCTGGTCAATAATTTTCAGATTGCTAACTTTTCCGTGACTGAAATCGGTAGATGATTTTTCAATGAACATAGTGAAAAGCAAATGGGTTGAGATAACTGATGCAAGAACCATATCGTCAACCTCAGATGAATTTCCTGTAAGTTCTATTTTCTGAAGGAGATTTGAAATCGAATTGAAATCAAATACCCCTGCTTTCCTGAATAATTCAGGGCAAAGCATTTCCTTAACATATCCGGGAGCAGCACCTCCTGGCATAAAAGCACTTTTTATTGGAGCCCTGTACGCCTGTTTAGAACGTTTTACTATTGATTGAGGTATTTTCCCCTGCATTAGTTTTTTGAGAAAGAATTTTTCATTAAGTCCGTTCAGCTTGAAATCAGCCGGAAGTTTGTTGCAGAATTCTATTACCCGGTAGTCGAGGAACGGATAACGCCCTTCCACGGAATTAGCCATTGCCATCCTGTCGCCCTGGGATGAAAGAAGATATCCCGACATAAAAATTGATGTCTCGAGCCACTGCGATTTTTCCAGGTAATCCCAGTTACCAAAATCCCCGGGAAGAGATTGTTCAAGGTGATCAAGAGGTGAATAGCCGTTAAGCTGGGATTTCAATTGTTCTGAGAAATGCTTTTTGATATGGTTTGAGTTATTCCATCTTAACAGATGTGAATAGAAAGGATTGTCCGTTTCCTCCAGCTTATAACCGTAAAACATTTTGAGTATGGCCGGATTGGCCTGCCTCATCTGTGGCAGATAGGGATAGAGCTTTGTAAGCAGCTTTGGCCGGATAGCAGAATCGGGCTGACTTGCCCAGAACCTTCTGATCTTGGCCTCCTTGAAAATATCATAACCTGCAAGCATTTCATCGGCTCCTTCTCCAGTTATTACAACCTTTATGTTGTTTTCCCTTACAAGCTTCGATAGAAGGAACATAGGCGCCGGTGCTGTCCTGGTTACAGGTGTCTCGGTATGCCATACCACCCGGGGAAAACTCCGGGAAATATCCTCAGACGAACATGTTATTGATTTATGGCGTGTATTAAGGAATTTTACTGCCTCATTCTGGTATTCTGATTCATCAAAATCCTTGTCTCTGAAGCCTATTGAAAAAGTATTCAGCACACCTGGCTCAATGTCCTTTATATAAGCAACGGTTGAACTGGAATCAATACCGCCACTGAGATATGCAGCAACCTCAACATCGGCCCTCAACCTGATCCTGACAGCATCATAAAAAAGCTCATGAAAATCATCAAGTGCTTTTTTCATTGTTATGCCGCCAAAAGTATCATTGTAATTCAGCTCCCAATAGCGGGTTGTCTTTATGCCTTCCCTGTTATAAACAAGAAAATGGCCCGGCGACAGTTCGAATATATTCCTGAAAGCTGTTCCTGGTGTTATTGCTGTCCAGAAAGTATATATCTGCGAAAGATTCTCATTTGAAAATTCCGGAACAATATCCTTTTGTGTAAAAATTGATTTGATCTCAGATGCAAATGTTAACCTGCCCCCTGATAGGTTATAAAACAGGGGACGAATCCCAATCCTGTCGCGTGCCAGAAAAATTTCCTCCTTTACCTTGTCCCAGATTGCGAACGCAAACTGGCCGTTAAGCATTGACAGACAGTCTTTTCCATAAACTGCATAGAGCTGCACCAGTACTTCAGTATCAGAGTGTGTCCTGAGATTAAAACCTTTATGAACAAGAATCTCCCGGAGTTCCGGATAGTTGAATATCTCGCCGTTAAATACTATCCAGTAACGTCCGGATATATCTGATAAAGGCTGTTGCCCGGTCGACAGGTCAATAATACTTAATCTTACATTTCCGATTCCGGTATATTCAGAAAGATAAATACCGCTTTCATCCGGGCCACGATAATTGATGGCGCAGAGCATTTTTTCGATTACAGGACTATCAATTCTTTTTCCGCTGTAATCTACTATGCCCGCGATTCCGCACATCTTCAGTTACTGTTTTTACGTATAATGAAATCAGTGATCGCATTTATCGATTCAAAGTTCTCTTCAACCAGATCTGAATCGGTGGTTTTGATTCCGAAGTTTTCCTCAAGATATGTTATGAGAACGACAAAACCCATTGAATCGAAATATCCCTCCTTGAAGATCAGGGAATCATCCTTGATCTTGTCTTTGTCCACAAATGTGGCCTGTTTTATATAATCCTTTACCTTTTCTTTTATTGCAGTTGCATCAGTATTCATAATCAAATGAATAATAAGTAGTTAATATAAATATTTGAGCATGAGACTACTATCTCACTAATTCTTTATGTAATAGTTGCTGTAATGCCTGTAGGAGCTCTTATGCAGATTAAGATCGTTGTAAACTATGTCGAAGTTATTCATCTTATTGGTCTTAAGGTTATTAAGAACATTTGCGAAAATATCCTTCCTTGTATAATTGTTCCTGATCACCATCAGTACCTTTGAAGCATACTTCATCATAAGAATTGCATCTGCAACTATGCCAACCGGTGTTGTATCAATAATAATATAATCATATTTTGATTTAAGTTCATTGATAAGATTATCCATTACACCTGATTCAATAAGTTCTGACGGATTTGGAATTACCGGACCGGCTGAAATAAAATCAAGGTTTGTGATATTGGTGCCTCTTATTATTTCCTCAGCAGAGGCCTTTTTCATCATATAGTTTGTAAGGCCGTAGTTATTGTTTTCCTTAAGTTTAATATGAAGGGTCGGACGTCTTAAGTCGCAGTCAATTAGAAGAGTTTTATATCCAACTGACGCTATTGAAGATGAAAGGTTAAGCGATACAAAACTCTTTCCGTCCTGAGGCTGTGATGAAGTTATGAGTATCACTTTCGATTTTTCATGATCAGATTTAAGGAAGAGCGAGCTTCTCAGATTACGGAACGATTCGGATATAGCCGACTTGGGATGTTCTGCAACAACAGTCTCACTCTTAAGGTTATTGCTATAGATAACACTCATTACCGAACGGTGCAGCATATACTCGGCATCATTAATGCTTCTGATCTTATCATCAAAGAAATCACGTATCATCAGATAGAGTGTCGGGAACAGTAAACCGAAGAACAGTGCCATAATATAGTTTACTGCTTTTTTTGGCGAAACAATTTTAGAGGTAATAGTTCTTGCAGGTTCCACAATTTCATAATCGGGATAATTGGAAGCCAGTGCAATGGCAGCTTCAGATCTCTTCTGGAGAAGGAATGTGTAAATCGCATCGTTGAGGTTGAATTTTCTCTGCATGCTTACCATATTCATCTCGGTTCTTGGCAGCCTCGATATCTCCCTTGAGAGTTTTTCCTGCCTGTAATCAAGTTCCTTAAGAGAAAGGGTCAGGGTATTAAGATTGTTTGTGAAATTTTCAATTATGGTCTGTTTCTGGGCCGCAATTTTTGCATCGATCTGATTTAGGAAAATGTTTTTTTGCGGATTGCTGCCAGCAAGCAGTGAGGAACGCTGAAGGTTCAGATCATTAAGGGTTGTAATAAGCTGGTTTATTATCGGATCTGAAACATTCATGGCTGAAGGAAGAACGACTCCTGAACCACTCTCATTCATTTTGAAATAATTAAGAACATAATTATAGTACCTTTCCTGAACCTGAAGAGCGGCTCGTTCGGTTTCGATCGAAGTCATTTGTTCAAATGTCTGCTGACCCTGAAAACTAAGGTCCATCACCTGGTTGGCTGACCTGTAGTTTCTTAATGCTGATTCCGACTGTACAAGAGAGTCAGAGATCTCAGATATCTGTGAATCAATAAACCTCACTGTACTTCTTGCAAGGTAGTTTTTCTTCTCAAGGTTCCGTTCAAGGAATGTGCTGAGAAACCTGTTAAGGAATGTTATTGTCTTATCACTATTGCTTTCAGAAAACTTAATATTGATTATTGAGGCAAGTGGTGATGCCTTTTCAATCTCAAGTTTCTTAAGGTAATCTTTTGCCAGAAAATCGAGATGATTAAGTACAAAATAATAATTATACCTGACTTTTGGGGCGACCGGAAGGTTTTGCTTCTTAAGGCCGATTGATAAACTAAACAATCTGTTGGTTATTGTTTCATTGAATTTGCATATCGTATCAAACTCTATTACATTGTCTTCGCTTACTATCTGATTGTCAACATAGTTATAATATGACACCTTTTTGCCCGAAACCGACAGCCTGTATGAATTATCATCAAGTATTGAAACATAAAATTTAGCATCGATGGGCTGGTTATGGGATTTATCAATGTTTACCGTCAGTGGAGAATTGTTAAACAGTTCTTCAGTCTGCCTGATAATTTTTTTGAATTCCCTGAAGTAGCTTACTTCAAGATTCATATCACTTACCGTGGCATATACAAGTTCAAAGGAATTCAGGTTTGTAATGTCATTCTCTATGTTGCTTATTGATTCAAGCGACTGAAGGCTGTTGAACAGCTCATTTGATTTAAGAAGGGATGAGGTCCTGTTCTCAACCGGACTTAATGAAGCTGAGGCTTCGTAAACCTTTTTTGCAAAATGGTTGTAAAGGAATGCAAGAGAAAAGCAAAGTATAATTAAAGCAATATACAAATACTTTAAAGAAGCAACCTTTAAAATAAAATACTTAAAAGGAGCGATCGATGAATCTGGTTCTATTGTCTTAAGCATTGTTTCCGTTTTTTATAATCCCAGCCCTGCAAAAAGCAACACTGCAATCAACGTTGTTATTGATGATAATATTGTCGTGTAGGTTATGTTTGAATAGCTTGTTGAGATAGATTTCAGCGGCTCTACAACTATAACATCATTTGGCAATACATAGTAATAATCCTTGCTGGCGATCTTTGAATCTGACAGATTCAGTTTGTGATGCATTATTTTATCACCTTCCTGCCTAATCAGAATAATGTTCCTGCGGTTACCATAACGGGTAATACCACCGCCGAGGGAAAGAGCCTCATAAATATTGATTTTGTCCTGGGCAAATGCGTAAACTCCCTGCCTGTTTACTTCACCGAGGACAGAAACCTGATTGTCGATGAATTTGACTACAATGGTTGTGTTCGGAACGTATTCGTTCAGGGCATTCTGAATTTTTGTACCGGCATCTGCGAGTGACAATGAACCCACGTTTATCTTGCCTACGAATGGAAAATCGATATTTCCGGCTTCATCTACAAGATATCCCAGAACACTTGATGAAGATTCATTATAACGAATTTCGTTGGGGAAATCAAATATCTGTCTTGTCTGGGGATCGATACTGAGTATTCTTATATAGAGCCTGTCGAATGGCAGAATTACTTTCTGTACCTTGGGATTGACGACAGGTTTTGCCAGTTCATCAATATCGTTGAAATAACTAAGTCGTCTCGTTGGAACACATGAACTTATAAATGCCAAAAAGATAAACGCAAGACCGACCCTGCATGCGGCTGACTTTAAATTTCTCATAAATTGGTTATATAAAATTATCAAACTCCGGTTCTTTGAAAAACGGTTTTTATGGTTTTCAGCAAAATTATAAAATCTAATCGAGGTGACCAATTGTCGATATACGCCAGGTCCATTTCCATCCATTTATCAAATTTAACACTATTCCGGTCAGGGATTATCTGCCAGAAGCATGATAATCCGGGTTTTACTGATAAACGTCTCAACTGCCATCTTTTGTATTTCTCTGTTTCACTTTTTAATGGAGGCCGTGGTCCGATAAGCGACATTTCACCCTTGAGAACGTTAATTAGCTGAGGCAATTCATCGAGCCCTGTACGGCGAAGAAACTTACCTACCTTCGTGATCCTGGGATCATCCTTTATTTTAAATACAGGTCCGTCCATCTCGTTTTTTGATTCAAGGTCCAGTTTGAGTTTATCCGCGTTGGGTACCATGGTCCTGAACTTGTAAAGATCAAATTGCCTTCCGCGCAGGCCGACCCTTGCCTGCCTGTAGATAACAGGACCAGGTGATGTAAGTATGATAAGTAATGCTATTATCAGCATTACTGGCGAAAGAATGAGAAGAAGGATTAGCGAAAACGTCACATCCATGAATTTCTTTACAGCAAGAGCGGATGATCTGTATGGAATATTGATAAAGGTGAGGAACTTTTCGTTTCCTATCGTTGATACAAAAGCATTTGTCAGATTAAGCTGAAGATCGCGGTAGCTCAGGCGAAACACAACCCCAAGCTCTTCACATGATCTTATAGTTTTTCTGACTTCCGACGGGTTGACCTCCTTCTTCAGATAAATGACCTCATCAATTGTATCAACCTCCATAAGATCATTGATCACCATCTTGGTTTTTTCCGGAAGTATCTTATATGTCTTTGAATATTTTTCTATTATCTCTTCAGAGCTTGTAAAGATAAATGTGACCCTGTAACCCCAGTTAATGTTAAGCCTGACATCCTCTATGAAAGGGATGGCTGTCTCATCAGCTATAAGCACTATATTCACAAAGTTGAATCCTTTTGCCCGGTAAATCTTAAATACTTTATACTCAAAAGTCCTGGCTAAAAGGAGGAACAGGAATCCCATAAAGGTAAACTCTATCAGGAATAATCTTGAAAGATAACCCAGTTTAAAAACGAAGTAAAAAATAAGGAGTACCGCGCTTACTGCAACAGCCGACTGGATATATTCAAATATAAGGGTGCGGTATCTTTTTGTTCTTGGGATCTCTGTCGCATTAATTAAATAAAGTGTCAGCAGCCAGATGGGAAGAATTGCAATAAAGATCAACGTCAGATCCCTTCTCTGAAAAAAGAATATACCTTCATCCTCAACGTAATAGTTAAACATGAAAGCCAGCTGGAATGCAATTGCTATGGCAAGTATATCAATTGCCCCCAGAATGACATTGATAAGATTCCATCTTTCCAGAAATGGAATTACTCTGAGACGGATCAAAGTATTAAGTATATCCATACTTTATTAACTCAGAAAACAGTAGTTTATTTTGATAAGCTTCTTCTCCAAAGATTGCACTGTAAATTTAATTAATAACAATGGCAGATGATTATTGTTGGTAAATTTTTCTATTCACCATTCCGCCTTGTGCTCTGGGCCCAGAAATATGTAAGACCGTTTATATCGGTAATATCAATTACCTTGAACCGGTGCTCTTCAAGAAGCGTTGTGACACTTCGTTTCGTCAGATTTCTTTCGGCGTTGCCTGTGAATATATTCATAATACCATTAATATAACCTGAACTATCCCGGAGTCTAACTGAATTGTTACTCTGACTGCAATTTCTGAAGCATCCGACAAAGTACGCCTTTGCAGGTAATATCCTGTAAAGAATATGCAGAAAACTTTCAAGATGCCTTACAAGATTGAGTTTTTTAAGATTGACAAGGGTTTTGATCCCCAGCAGATCATTGTGATCATAATAATAATGGTGGTTTGATGAAAGCACCATCAGGTTGGGGTCCTTTGAAAGACCTATCCAGCTCAGGTAATTGTAAAAATCATCCCCTCCTTCGGAAAGAATATTCTTCAAAACAGGGTTGTTGCCGCCCGATTTGTTACCAAAAAGAAATCTTCCATTTTCTGCGTCTGAATTATTAGTCCTGACCTGTGTGTTTTTTAATGAGGATAGATTTTCCATTTTTATGCGTATTTGTGATGAGGTAAAATTATCCATAATATAAATGGATGTCAAGTGTCGAACGCTCAACTAATGGGCATTTCCGACGTTATTCAGGTCCATTTGTCGGGGAATTTCCGACACAAATCCCATTTTCCGGTCCGTTGGTAAAAGAAAAAGTAACTTAGGTCAAAATGGGAACAGAATTTACCACCGATATTGTTATTATCAGGCGAAAAGAGAATTTGATGTAGATCTAATATATTGAATGATAGTGTTTTAATATATGCCGGATATGGCTTGACGGAGTGTTATCCCGAGTTTTGACAAATTGCACAAACTGTTTGATGAAAATTCCGGAACTGGAGTTATTTTTTGTTGTTTTCGGCGCAGAAATAGGTGATATTGCTTATTTCCGTTATGTCGAGAATACCAAAATTGTGATTTTCGAGAAGCTTAATCACATCCTTTCGTGACATAAACCTGTCGGATTTTGAGTCGAACATATTGATAAGGCCTGCAAGCCATCTGAACGACATATAAAATGGAACGGCAATCCCCCCGCGGATCTTGTTGTCAAGGAAACATCCTATGAATTTGGCTTTTTCAGGTAATACATGGCTCACATTGTTGAGAAATGTATCTACGTGATTTATCTGGTTGAGCTTCTTGAGATTGACAAGCATTCTTACACCCCTTAGGTCGTTGAAATCGTAATAATAATGATGTATTGAAGAAAGTATCATCAGGTTCTGTTCTTTGGAAAGGCCGAGCCAGTTCAGGTAATGATAAAAATTCTCACCGCCCTCGGCAAGGAGACTTTCAAAAACAGGATTATTTTGGTAATCATCCATTAAAATTCTTATTTTCCCAGTATCAGCATCAACGGATTGAGAGCCTAATTGTCCGGTCTTTTCTATTGCAGTTTGCCTTTCCATCAACGGGATACTGAGAATCCGTCTGTAAAATTAACAATTATGAATTTAGGTTTCAAACCTGGCACATAGGCGAACCGGATAAACTGACAGGCATATTTGTTTTAAACAGTATGCTTTTGCCTGATCATCATCAAAAAGTAATTGTTTGTCAATAAAAAATACAGATTGGTCAAAATATCAACAAAATTTACAGGCTGTTTATGCTGTAGAGCATTATATGCAAAATTGTTGTTATGTTAATTAATTAACAATTAGAATTATATGAAATTTTAATTAAAAAAGGTTAAAAAGCCGGTATCAAAAGGGTATTTTGACCAATGCAGTCTGCTGATAGATGAAAAATCAGGAAGTACCTTGCTGTTTGAAGCATTGTGATTCCAATAACGCGGTAAGTTAGTATAAATGTGAAATGATAATTTCCTTTTTCGGGGTTTCAGGATTAAAGGTTCTTATCAGGATAAATTTCTATCCAGTGATCAGGCTGGTTCTTCAGCTTCATGTCAAACCATGCCATTATTGTTTCATGCCATTCAAGACGTTTTTTGTAATCAAGAATGTGATGGTTTTCACCACTGACAAGAACCATTTCCACATCCTTCCCAAGGATTTTCAATGCAGCATAAAACTGCAGGCTCTCCCCAACCGGAACATTTGTATCGGCTGTTCCATGTAAAAGCAATATAGAATTCCGGAATTTGTCGGCATTAAACAGAGGACTATTATCAACATAGATATCCCTGCGGTTCCAGGGATAACTGTTTTTTGTTGCTCCTGAACTGTATGAATAACCCCAGTATCCTTCCCCCCAATAGCTCGTAATATCGCTTATCCCTGCATGCGAAATGGCAGTTTTAAAAATATCGGTCCGGGTTTGCAGCATCATTGTAGTGAATCCGCCATAAGAAGCTCCTATGCAACCAACATTTTGTGCATCGGCTGAAGGAAATGCCGCAAGAAATTTTTTTGTTCCTTCTATGATATCGTCAATCGCATCCCTTCCCCATCCATTTACATGTAAAGCAGAAAAATCCTGTCCGAAACCAGTTGACCCGCTTGGTTGCAGGACATAAACCATATAACCTTCGGCGGCCCATATGTTTTTAGGATAACGGCCTCCGAATGCCCTGTTGGTAGGAGTTGTTCCACCGTAGTAATTCACAATGACAGGATACTTCCTGCCGGGATCATAACTTACAGGATAATATACCCTTCCATAAATGGTTGTTCCTTTTGAATTTACGAAATTCCATTCTTCCGACTTCCCAAACTCCACATCTTCCATCTGTTTTGCTTTGGGATCAAATAGCAATGTTGATTTACCTGTTGACAGATCCAGCGCATACAACTTTTCAGGAGAACTGGTACTGCTGCCCCTGAATACGGACAAGGGTCTTTTTGCTGAAAAATCTATCGAAGTGATGACTTCCTCAGGCAGGCTTATTTTTGTGAAGCTCTTTTTTTTCAGGTCCAGGCGGTACAAATTTACATAATCGCACTCGTCTGCGGTCAGATATATTTTACCGTCCCTGGTCCAGTGTACTCTTTCAACAGCCGGATCAAATTCGCGTGTTAAGGCTTCAGCCTTTCTCTTATTCATATCGAAAAGAAAAAGTTGAGTGTCATAGCTGTTTGGGATTCTTCCGTCGCTTACCTTCACACCCAGTTCTCCGAAAGTCTCAGGTCCTCCCGAAACAAGAAGCTGTGAGCCATCAGGTGAATACCGGCAGGAACCGCCGTACAGTTTTTCCTTCCAGATAGTGTCAAGATTCATTGTCACGGGATCGAGTTCGTAAAGGGTTTGTTTAGTAAATGGCACTTCGCCGTAATCCATGCGCGATGTTGAGAACAGAATCCTGGATCCGTCATGCCTGATATCATGGAGATTTGATGTTATAGCACCGGCAGTAAGCTGTCGTGATAATTTTGTTTTAAGGTCAAAGATGTATAAATACGAACGATCGCGCGTCCCCGGAATACGATCTTCATTACCGAAAATGCGTTTCAAATCACCTGTCTTTTGAGCCTCTTCACTTTGTGAAAAGATAAAATAGTTTTCATCAGGTGACCATGTTATTCTTTCAGGCGACTTTAATCCGGAGGCTGCCAGACTTTCTTCTCCGGTTCCGGGATTAAACAGATAAACATCTGTATTTCCATCTTTGTCAACCTGGTAAAAAAGCCGGTCGGTCTCAGGGAGCCATCCTGCACGAAAAGCATTATTGCGCAACGCGAAAAGATTCCGGTTCAGTTCCATATTATAAACCCGGAATGACCTTTGTGATTTTCCGGTGCCAGGCAGGATCTCATCTGTCTGAATCAGGAGATATTTCCCTGAAGCAGAAAGCCTTGCATCTGTAACGCTTTCTCCTTCAAGAATATCATTGATCGTTAGGGTCCTTTTCGGATCGGTGCTCCATGACAGTTTCGCGGAATCTCTGTCAGCAGTTATATTCGCACCAAACCTAAGCGATTTTTCTGTGCTTATTATCGTTAGCAGAAGACTATGCACACCGGTTCCCAGCGTAATGTCAATTTTAAGAGGTTTTTCTGAGGGCTGTCCATGTGATTTCACCTTTTTACCGTCAAGGAAAAGTTCGAAAAGCGCATTTGTCGATATATTCATCGATGCTTTGGTCCATCTGTCGCTTTTAACGAATCCCGTCATTTGGATAAACTGGTATTCCTTGTTTACCAGGGTAATAAGGCTGTCGGGTCCCGGGCTAATAACTGACCAGTTCTTCAGGTCACCGGCATCGGCCTTCACGCTTCTGAGCAACGCATCATTATCAAACTTTTTTCCGTCGACAGATGGCTGGCCTGCAAAAACCGGGAGTGACAGATGATTGATTCCTGAGATTCTCCATCCCCGGCATTCCGTTTTATTTTGTGCCCAGGTTGTTCCTGCTGTCAGAAGCAGGAAGAAAATAACTGTCAGTTTTTTCATTACGCTTATTTGAAGATTTAATTTTTTGTCTTAAAGAAGTCCCCAAAGATAAGAAAAAGAAGACTTTCTGACTGTTGTGCGGAAAGTAACATAATCGGTAATGAAGTGAATATAGACCTGAAAAGGAAGCATGTAGTTACTCCCTGGCATTGACAATAATGTTTTATATTTGCGCTTTTCAAAAATGTGAACTTATCTGATAACCTGACGTACAGAAGGATATTCCTGTTCTGGGGGCCTCTGGCACTCACATGGCTGATGATGGCCTTTGAACAACCCTTCCTCATTGCCTTTATAGCCCGTCTGGATGATGCCAAATTTAATCTTGCCGCCTTTGGAATTGCCGGATCATTTGCCACAATTATTGAATCACCGATAATAATGCTGATGAGTGCATCCACAGCTCTGGCAACCGGACGGCATTCTTACAGGAAACTCAAAAAATTCACTGATATTCTGAATATTACCATTACGGGTCTCCAGCTTTTTATTCTGATACCCCCTGTATTCAACTTTATTGTAGTTCGCCTGATGGAAGTCCCGGAAGATGTTGCAGGGATTGCTCACACTGCATTGATTATTTTCCTTCCCTGGGCTGCTTCAATAGGCTACAGGCGGTTCTACCAGGGCATTCTTATACGGAATAACCTTACAAGGCGTGTTACATACGGAACGCTTGTGAGGTTGTCGGTAATAGTAATAGTGGGACTAATACTATATTTTACCGGAGTCAAAGGAGCTTACGTTGGAGCAGGAGCAATGGCGCTCGCCGTTTTTTTTGAAGCGATTGCGACAAGGATTATGGTTTCAGGGACGCTTAAAACTTTGATTAGTAAGGAAGATAAGGCTAACGGAAATCTAAGCCTGCGATCAATATCGAAATTCTATTTTCCACTGGCACTTACATCAATACTGTCGCTGGGAGTCCATCCATTTGTTACATTCTTCCTTGGAAGGAGCAATATGGCTGTTGAATCTCTTGCAGTTCTACCTGTTGTGAGCTCTCTTGTATTTATTTTCAGAAGCATGGGATTATCATTCCAGGAAGTTAATATTGCCCTTATTGGAAAGGAAAAACAGAATTATACTATACTAAGGAATTTTGCAGTCTGGCTTGGAGTAACCGTCACTGTCCTGATATCAGTCCTGGCTTTCACTCCATTGGCCGACCTGTGGTTTGTAAACGTATCCGGACTTACCATGGAGCTTGCAGACCTGTCATATCTTCCACTTAAGGTAATGATACTTCTTCCGGCATTGACTGTGCTTCTGAATTTCCAGAGATCATGTCTTATCATAAATGGGACAACCGGACCAATATCAATGGCAACAGCAATAGAACTTACAGGTATAATTGCAATGTTGCTCCTATGTGTAGTTTTTTATAACATGATCGGAGTAGTCGCTGCATCAATTGCTCTTGTTGCAGGGAAAGGTCTGTCGAATATCTATCTGACTCCAAAACAGGCTTTTGCGGTTAAAGGATGGAAAAAAGATCAACTTTGAAAAACAGGTTTCGCGTTTAGGTAAAATCATTAGGATCCTTTATTCTACTCTTGTATGGTTTTTCACTGTCATGGGTGAAAGGGGATGCCTTATTTCATTAATTATAAGGCATTTCACTTTTATTTGGTTTGTAAATTGTGGAGATGCTTACTCCACTTCGTCTTAACTGTTTCTCCATAGCAAAGAAAAAAGCCTCAGGTGTCTTGTATATTTCACATGGTTCAACCACCAGGTTCTCTCCGAAGAACCGGTCCAGCGCCCGGTCACTCAGTGCTTCAATATCTATTATGGTAAGTCCGAGCCGGAGATATCTTTTAAGGTATTTTTTAATGTATTGCGTGAGACTCCTGTCAGAGAACCGATTTTTAATTTCTTCTCCCCCTGAGTATAGAGTCTTAGAATCTGTCTTAGTTTACTCATGGCTGTCTTATTATTGGCCATAACAAAGCTGCTAATAATTGTAATACAGCTATTGTTATAGCTTACCTTTTAAACATAAGAACCGCTCCTTTCAGGTGGCCAGTTTGCTCTGGTGCGAGGTGGTCAAATTGCTGGCTCATGCAGCCGAGAATGCAGTCACGGAATTCATCAGCATCCATTTTACCCCTGAGGGTTTTGGCAATATCCCGGAGTTGTCGTTCGGGTTGCCGTTTATGTTCTTTGCTTATATTATTAAATATCAGACTTATTCAATTACCTTATAAGAGATAATTTTATTATTTATCATCGAATAGTTAAATAAATCGCTATGGTGAGTAAATGACCAACTAAGATATTCAGAAAGTTTCTGCAAAACAATGTTCTGTAATATTGGTAATAGTAATTTTTTGTAAATAAATTGGCAGGTGTATATGTGCCTTAATAGGTCAATATAAATAAAAGAAACTTTTATTTTAACATTAAAGATCAGGATATCCGGTTTGTTGAAGAAATGCATTCATGCAGTTACCATTGATGGGTTTTTGATGAGGGTAATCTTCTTTATATTCGTTTTGACTATAAATGAAATTAATAAAACAAAAAAATCAAAAAAATGAAGATCAATTTATTGCTCCTGAATTTCTGTCTGTTGGCAGTGTTGTTTATTACCGGTGCCTCTGCGCAGCAAAAGAAACCACGTATAGGAATTGCCGGAATACAGATTGAAAACAGCGTTTTTATGCCCAACCGACAGGCTATAACTGGGAGGACACTTACTTTGCCAGCCTGGCTTAGTAAAGATTCAGTTATGAGTCATTCTGCAATCTGGCTTCCTTCTTTAATTGGTGTAGGCAGCGGACGAGGGCCTGTAACCAGAGAATCATTTGAAGCTTTTGTAAATAGTGCCCTTGAGATTATCCGGAGCAACATGCCTTACGATGCGTTCTGGTTTTACAATCATGGGGCTTGTAGTGTTGATGGTGTTGATGATCCGGAGGGGGAATTTATGGAGAGAGTAAGGGCTGTAATAGGTAACGACGCCCTTGTTACAACAACTATGGACCTCCACGGAAACGTCTCCTGGCGTGTGGCTCTATACTCTGACCTTATTACCACATATCGTAAAGCGCCTCATGATGATGCGGTTGAGTCACATCGTCGTGGTGTGGTTAATCTGCTTGA
>Ga0172371_10007169_pt1 | contig 15970 bp, 8 predicted proteins | sample Lak12m_FD_114543 | JGI IMG/M metagenome (GOLD analysis project Ga0172371, IMG submission 114543) | Freshwater microbial communities from Kabuno Bay, South-Kivu, Congo - kab_022012_12m | ecosystem: Environmental > Aquatic > Freshwater > Lake | place: Democratic Republic of the Congo: South-Kivu...
CTATGGCGACCGGTTGTCATTCGGCAGTGCCGTCCAGCCTCGGACGTGGCCGCCGAATGACAACCGGTCGCCCAAGGTGGTGCCGGAACAGGGCGTTCAGGTTGTCACCGGAGGTGAGGTCTGATCAGCCGGCGGCGGGGGCTCGGGGCCATCTGGCGCCCCGGCGGCGGTGAGTACGGCGGCGACTGCTGGGGTAACGACGGGCTGGTGGACGCAGTCACCATGGCCGAGATCGTGCGGCGGGCCGGGCCACGGTTCTGCCGAAAGGACGGTCGCCGTGCGCTGGCGGCCACCGAACCGAGAGGCTAAGCTGGATGCTGGCGGAGGCCGACTGCTGGCCTCGCATCAGGAAGCGGCCGCCAGTGTCTTCGTGATGGCCATACCGGCGGCGGACGTCGTGGTGCTCTGCGTACGCTGACCTCGAATCGGCGGCGGTGGGCAGCCTGGTCAGGGGATCGACAGCGAGAAAGGCGGGTGGCAGGATGAACCGAGTTGCAGGTCTGGCGGCGGGGTTGCTCGTGAGTCTGCTGGCAGGGGCCCAGGAGCCCACGGCACCGACGCCCTACACCGCGGGCAAATGGCTTGCCTGTGCCGACTACACCCAGGGGAAGGTCTGCCTGGTGGGACCCGATGGCACGGTCCGCTTCGAGGCGCCGGCGCCGAGCTGCGACGAGATCTGGGCCCTCGCCAACGGGAACCTGCTGTTCAGCACGGGCCATGGCGTACGCCAGCTCACCCGCGCGGGCGTCACGGTGTTCGAGTACAAGAGTGCCAGCGAGGTCTATGCCTGCCAGCGGCTGGCGAACGGCAACACCTTCGTCGGCGAATGCACCAGCGGGCGCCTGCTGGAGGTCGCCCCCGATGGGCACATCGCCAAGGAGGTCCGCCTGCTGCCCGAGGGGACCGATGGCGGCCATGCCTACATGCGCAACGCCCGGCGCCTGCCCAATGGGCACTACCTGGTGGCCCTGACCGGCGCCCAGATGGTCCGCGAGGTGGACGGTGACGGCAAGACCGTGTGGGAGGTCCCGGCACCCAGCGGCCCGCACAGCGTCGCCCGCCTCCCGAACGGCAACACGCTGATCGCCACCGGCGACCTGACGAAGGACCCGCGCCTGATCGAGGTCGACGCCACCGGCAAGGTGGTCTGGGAGGTCAGCAACCGCGACCTGCCCGGCGCCCCACTGCGCTTCCTCACCGGCTTCCACCGCCTCCCCAATGGCCATACCCTGGTCAGCAACTGGCTGGGCCACGGCGAGCTCGGCAAGGCCCCTCACCTGCTGGAGATCACCCCGGACAAGAAGGTCGTGTGGATCTACGAGAACCACAAGGACTTCCGCACCATCGCGTCGGTCGTGGTCCTCGACGCCGAGGGCAAGGCGCCGCCGGCCGACATCGTGCACTAGGCGCGCTTGATGATGCAACCTATGCGCCGTTGCGGCAAGTTCCCGGCCAAGCCGGGGACCCCTGGAGAGCAGGTCCTCCGTAACCCGCCGCCGGGATACGGAGATCCCGGCATCCAGACCGCGGGGAGCTCTTGGCGGTTTGGGGCGGAGCTCTGCTGGCCTTACGACCACGGCCCGCGTCCGCCGCGCCGCGCAGGTCCCCCGACGGCGGGGTCGCCTGTCACGCATACTCCTCGGCCAGCTCCCGGGCGATGCGGGACCACTCGGTCAGCCGGCGGGGCTCGTGGCGCACGGTATGCAGGTCCTGCAGGTTGACCTCCACGACATTGCCGCGGGTCTTCTCGAAGGCCTCGCGCAACTGGCTCCGGGCGAGGTCGGGGTGCCAGTGTTCCATGCTCACAATGCTGGGGTTGGGCTTGTGCGTGTAGACGTAGCCTCGCCCCACGGCGGCCGAGGCGCGCTCGAGGTTGACCCACGGGCTCATGGAGACCCGTCGCAGGTTCCCGATCGTGCGCACGATGTCCATCTTGGCGTCCAGCGGTTCACAGCACCCATAGCAGCTCAGGCCGAAGCGCTCCAGGAGGCGTTTCTCATAGCGCACGGCGAACTCCTCGTGCATGGCTGGCGAGATCCCATCGGTGAAGATCTGGGTGGCCGCGCGGGCCCAGAGGTCCCCCAGTCGCACGTGCGTGCCATCGAAGCCCGCCTGGGGCAGCTCATCGGTCCAGCCGTAGCCGCCAGAGCCCAGCATCGTGTTCCCGTTGCTTGGGGAGAGGACGCCGAGGGACTCCATCTGCTCGATCGTGCGCAGGTAGCCCTGCGTAATGCGTTCCAGGCAGGCGTGAATCCACGCCGGGCGCTCGATGAGATCCACGAACGTCTGCTCGATCCCACGCCAGACGATGAACTGGTCCATGGGGTAGAACCAGAAGAACGAACGGCCGCACTTCTCTACGGGCAGGATGCCGGCGTAGAGCTCGCAGAGCTGCTGGAAGCGCCTCTCGGTATCAGCCCAGTCCACGGTGAGGACGGGCGCCGTCTGGATCTTCTCCAGATCGCGCTCCTCGACGATCAGCGGCACGAAAGCATAGGCCCCCGAGGCGTCCTGGGTCCGCTCCACCTTGCGCCCGACCCCAAAGCAGGTGGCCCACGAGTCGCCGGCAATGGCGATGGGGCAGCCGATCACCCCATCCTCCACCCGGTCGTCGCCGAACTCCTCGAAGGCATAGATGCGCTTGCGAAGCTCGAACTCCTGGCCGCGGCAGAATGGGTCGCTGCACGTCAGGCTGGCCTGGGGAATGAGCTCCTCCCAGATGTTCCAGTCCAGCGCCTGCACATGGAACGGCGGTCGCACGCGCCGTAGCCGGTTCACCCCCAGCCACAGGTCCCGTTTCCGCTGCTGTACGGGAAGCCCTGCAATCTCCGCCACCCGGCGGGCCAACGGCTGGAGCGTCTCCCGATCGCTGACTGGAACTGCCATGGGGCCGATTCCTCCATGCCCTTCAAGGGCGCCACCGCCCTGAGACCCCCCGCCCTGCCAGGGGACCTGTGTTCCCCCAAGATACCGCCGCCGCAGCCTGGCGCGAGCAATCCGCCGGGACAGCCCCGAGCCGGACCGCGCACGACCACCGGCCGGGGCCCAGGGCTGCTTCAGGATCGCGGTTCGCGGGGTGGCGGATCAGCGCTTGCATCTGTAGGTCCCAGCTCCGACTGGGACCCCTGGGCCGAACGGACTTCGGCCCCACAGTCGCGAGGCTGGCGACGGTTTCGCGAAACAGCCCTGCCCGGCGCCCGTTGCACAGCGTCAGAACTACCCCTATGGTAGTGCATTGCGTGGCCTTCTCAGGCCGGCCTTGCCACGGGGAGCCGCCAACCACGGGCAGCGGCGGAGTGGCTCCCGTGCGGCCTGGGCGGGTCCCGGCAGTGTCGAGTCTGGGGTGCGGACAGACGTCCAAAGGGGGGCGCAACCATGCCAGGCAGCCAGCCGGGAGCAACCTGCGAGCGGCACCCTGGGCAAGCCGTAACGGGGGCGTGCACAGGCTGCGGCAAGCCGCTCTGCCGGGAGTGTGCGAAGCAGTTCGGCTTCTACTGCAGCCCGGAATGTCTCCAGAAGGCCCGCAGCAGCATCAACGAGCAGAGCCGGCAACGCCAGCAGCAGACCGAGGCCGCCCTGCGCCGTACGGCCCGCCTCGGCAAGATCGCGGGGCTATCGGCGGCCGGGCTGGTGGCCCTGCTGCTGTTCTGGTTCGCCTGGAGCTTCTTCCTGGACCCGGCCGGCAAGCTCTGCTGGGAGTGGCATCCCCCAGCGGGAAGCGGCACTCCCCGCGTCCTGGCCTGCGACGCCTCGGGGGTGACGGTCCTGGCCGGGAAGACGGTCGTGGTGCTGGATCCGGGCAATGGCAAGGAGCGGCGTACGTTCACACTGCCCGCGACCGGCGGTCAGGGGGACGCGGCTGGCAGCGCCCAGGAGGCCGACGAGGAAGAGGACGAGGACGCCCTGCCCTTCTATGGCGACGGGGGCGTCCGGGCCCTCAGCGATGGGTCCATCCTGCAGCCCATGCGCAACGGACTCCGCCGCATCGGCACGGATGGCGCCCCCAAGTTCACCATGAGCTGTACCGAGGGTTCCTTCCAGCACCTCACGCTGAGCCCCGACCAGACCCGGGCCTACTACGTCCTGACCATGCCCAGGGACGTTGCCGCCGCCGCCCGCGCCAAGGAGGTGCTGCGGCAGGTCCAGGCGGAGATCAAGAAGGCCTTTGGGGGCGCCGAGTACTTGGAGGAGGACGCGCGCGCGGAACCCGAGGCGCTCAAGGCCCTGCGGAAACGCTCCGCGGACGCCTATGAGGTACTGGCGCAGACCACCACAGGGATCGTCTGCCTCGACCTCCAGAACGGCAACGAGGTCTGGACCAGCCCCAAGGTGAAAAAGGGCACGGCCGTCACCGGGCTGGCGGCCGGGCCGAAGGCGCTCTACGCGGTGTTCGTGATGGCTGGCAGCGCCGGGGACAGCGACGCTTCGGAGAACTCGAGTGTCAGCCTTCTCGCCCTGAACCCGGCGGACGGCAAACGGCTCTGGCAGGCCGCCTTGAAGGAGCCGCCCACCTGGGGCCCGGTAGCCTCCGGCGACCTGGTGCTGGTCCGGAGCGACGACGAGATCAAGGCCTTCGGCGGAGATGGCGCGGTCGCCTACAGCATCAAGACCGGCAAGGACTCGTTCAGCCGCCCCCAGGTCCTCGACGGCCTGCTGTGGCTCGTCGGCGAAGCCGGCAGTCGCTGCTACGATGCGGCAACCGGGCAGGCAAAATGGGGCGTGATGCTGACCGTACAAGGCAACGGCATCCTCTGCTGCGGCCCGCGCGTCTACGTCTCGGGGGTGGTCGAGGAGAGCCTGGCCGAAAAGGACATGAAGATGCCCGCGGCGTACGAGGGTCTCAAGGACATGCCCGAGGTGAAGGCTGTCATGGAGCAGGCCAGGAAGAAGATCGTGGCCATCGCCATGGCGCTGGACCGCGAGACCGGGGCGGAACTGTGGCGCGTGCGCAATGCCTACGGGATACCTCTCGGCGACGAGAAGCGCTTCGTCCTGGTGGCGGATACGGCCCAGACCAGCCTCATCGAGATGGCCACCGGCGGCAAGGGCACGACGATCGTGCGCCAGTTCGACACCAAGAAGGGCAAGCAGCTCTTCACCCGCCAAAGCGAGCTCGGCTTCATGGAGCCCCGACTGGTGGGCAAGCGCGTGGTGGGGCTCACCTACGAGCGCAAGGAGCGCCCCTCGCTCTTCAAGCCGGGATCGATGACGGAGGACCTCGGCCCGACCATGGAGCCGCAGGGCGTGGCAGCCTACCGGGTGAAGTGAGGGGACTGACTGGGGTTCGGGCTCCGGCACACATCCCTGGAGATGCGCTCGGCCTCGAGCGCCGGCGGTGGCGGCCCACCGCATCTCCACCAGCCAACGGCCCGCTCCCGGTGCCTTGGAGGTGCGCTCGGCCTCGAGCGCCCGCGGTGGCGGCCCACCGCATCTCCACCAGCCAACGGCCCGCTCCCGGTGCCTTGGAGGCGGTGGCGGCCCACCGCATCTCCACCAGGCCCGCTTCCCCGCTTCCTCGCGCCCGCGGCTTGGGCCAGGACCGCCGCGCCTCACTCGGCCAGCCCGGCCGTCTTCCAGATGCCCGCCATCGAGGCGCCCACCCGGCGCGCGGCTTCGGCCGGCGGCAACTGACGCAGGTCCGGGCGGAATGGCTCCGGGGTGACAGGACCATCGTAGCCCATGGCCGCCAGGGCGCCGAGGAAACCGGCCATGTCGATCACGCCGGTGGCGCCGGGAAGGTCGCGGACATTGTCCTTCTGCTCGTCCACGGGAACCCCCGCAGGAGCATCGTTGACGTGGACCTGCACCACCAGCCGATTGTCCAGGCGCTTCAGGTCTTCGACCGTCTCGTGGGCCGTGTACCAGTGCCAACTGTCCAGGAGCAGGCCAACGTTCCCCGTGCCGATAGCGCCGCACAGTTCCAGGAGTTGTGGCAGGTTGTGGATGAACTCATAGCGTCTGCCGGCGCGGCTGGTCGCGGGCCCGACGTACTCCAGACCCAGGCGGATGCCGAACTCGCCCAGGATCTGCGCCGCCGGCCGCAGGCGGTCCACGTGCAGACGGAAGTTGTCGAGATAGGACACCTCGTCAGACGCTGGCCGCAGCCATGTGGCACAGCGCGTACAGCCCACCTCCGAGGCCTCCTTGGCCGCCCCGCGCAGACCTGCCATGCCCTGCTCGTACTTGGCCTGGTCGGCACGGAACTCCACGGGCAGACCCATGGCACCAATCCGCAAGCCGTGGCGCTGACAGAGACCCCTGAACTCCGCCGGCGGCATGCCGCCCAGCGGGTCCACCCCACCGAACCCGGCCCCCTTGGCGAGCGTCAGCGCCTCTGCCGTCGGCACGCTGATCCCCACCGCTCCCGGACTGAGATTGCGGAACATGGACAGGCTCTCCTGTGCGGGTTGCGAACAGGTCCCGCAGAGGATAGCCTCTGGGGGGCCTCCCGGCGAGCGCACACGCGCGGATTCGAGCGCGCCGCCCCGGGCCCGATCCGACCGATCGGCCTGATCCGCCCGACCATCACCGGCGCTGCGGGTGCCCTGCCGGCAGAGGCTGGGCCGCACGCCAGGCCCGTCCGCGAGACCAAGGTATATTGCCACACGCCAAGCCATGGTACCGCGGCCTGCCCACAGCCGCTGCGGGCAGACCCCCCGGCAAGGAGGCCCTCATGCGGTCCGCCCTGCGTTCGACTGCAGTCGCTGCCCTGTTCATGCTGTCCTGGGCCCGGGCCCAGCCTGCCGCGCCTGGCCCCCAGTTGCCGGAGCTCAACTGGCAGCCGCGTTCGGACTGGCAGAACGTCCGGGACGCCGGCGCCTTGGGCGATGGCGTCGCCGATGACACCGCCGCCGTCCAGAAGGTCTTGGACGCCGCCCAGGATGGCACCACCGTCTACCTGCCCGCCGGCACGTACCGGATCACCCGGACGCTGGCCCTGGTCGGTCCACGCCACGGTTTCCTCCTCATCGGTCACGGCCGGGCCACGGTCCTGACCTGGGACGGCGAGGTCGGGGGCAGGCTCCTCATGGACGATGGCGTGGCCTACTCCCGCTTCGTGGGGATCCAGTTCGACGGCAAGGGCAAGGCCGGCGTCGGCTTCTTCCACCACTCGGACCGGCGCTTCGAGACCGAGGTGCGTCACCAGCACCTGGGCTTCCGCGGCTTCACCGAGGCCGGGGTGCTGGCCGACCCGCAGGACACGTTCGCGCTGGCCGAGACGCTGTTTGAGGACTGCCTGTTCGAGGACTGCCGGCGCGGGGTCTCCTTCGTGCAGTTCAATGACTACGACTTCACCTTCGACGGCTGCGAGTTCCGCGGCTGCGACCTGGGCCTGGAGTGCGTCCACGGGAACTTCTACGTCCGCAACTGCCGCTTCGAGGGTAGCCGCGACGTCGACATCCTCAGCTCTCCCGAGCATGGCAGCTCCGTGCGCCGCAGCGTCTCGGTCGGCTCCAACCAGTTCCTCCGCTACAGTCAGCCCGTGGGGACCATGACCATCGAGGGCTGCCTGGTCTCGGGCTGGCGGGCCACCGACGGCGCGATCACCCTCTCCGGGGCGCCGGTGATGCTCTTTGACTGCGCCTTCCGGGATGGCCCGGCAGGGAGTGCCCCGGTGCGCGTCCAGAGGGTCGGCCAGCGGCTGATTGTGTCCGGCAACGAGGCCCCCGGCGCCCCCGGGGTCTTCCAGCCGGGCCACGGCGCCCGGCTCTACGAGGTCCCCGCCGGCCAACGGCAGGGGACCCTGCTGGCTGCCGGCCGCCACTTCCTCAGGAGCCAGGCGAACGTGCCCACCCGCGTGGTCGATGCGAAGCGGGACTTCGGGGCCAAGGGCGATGGCGTCACCGACGACACGGAGGCCCTGCGGAAAGCCCTCGACGCCGCCCGGACCCACGGCCAGGGCGCCCTCGCCTACCTCCCCACCGGCACCTATGTGATCTCGGACACGCTGCGGCTCACCGGCAGCAACTACTCCGTCGGCGGCAGCGGCTGGAACACCCGCCTGGTCTGGCGCGGCCCCGAAGGCGGCACCATGGTCGCCGTCGAGAGTCCCCAGGACCTCACCCTCGAGCACCTCAACGTCGGCAGCCATGATGCCGGCACCATGAACAACGCCATCGACATCCGGCAGACCGGCGGAAACTCGTCCTCCCGCATGACCTACGACGGCGTCTTCGTCTATGGCATGTACCAGAAGCAACCATTCCGCAAAGGCTTCCACTTCAGCAACCTGGGCCCGCAGGAAGTGGTCCTGATGCCGCATGCGCAGGGCAATCTGCGCTTCACGGACTGCGCCCGGGCCACCATCCTGGGCGGATGCACCTACGAGGGTTCCATCGTCGTCGATGGGAAGGACCTCCGGCGCGATGGCTTGCTGGGCTTCCTGACCCGGCTGGCAACGCTCTGCACCCACGGTCTCTACCTGCGGGACAACCAGAGCATCGTCATGAGCGACTTCTACGTCGAGCAGGCGGACAACGGGTTCGTCTTCGAGGGCGAAGCCGGCCTGCCGCCCGGGCGGGCCACCCTCCAGGGCGCCAAGGTCCACTTCACCGTGGGCAAGGACGAGCCGGCCAAGGGGACCGCCATGGAGATCCGCGGCTATGCGGGCCAGGTTTTCCTTGGCCACGACCAGCTCTACGTGGAGCCGACGGATGTGCGCATCCGGCACTCGGGCACGGCGCCCGTGGACCTCTACCTGCTGGCCAACTGCTTCTACCGGACACGCCCCGCGGTCGAGAGCAGCGGCGGCCTGCGCCTCTGGCTGCTGGGGAACGAGGCGGTCGGGGCCATCGAGGGCGACGCCGTCGCTGAGGGGGCCTTTGACGCGGCCGACACCCTCCCCCGGGAGCAATGGGCCGTCATCTCGGCGGCGCTCGACGACCTGCGCCGCCTGGGTGAAGCCGACCTGCGCCTGAACCATGGGCAGACGAGGTGAGGGAGAGGAGCAGAAGGACCGGCTGCAGCCGGGAGTCCTTGCGGAGCGGGAGTCAGGAGTACCCCCTTCAGGGGGAAAAGGACCGGCTGAAGCCGGGGCTCTTCACCGGGCCACGGCGAACCGCAGCAAACGCGAGTTCGCCCCGTCGGCCACCACCACCCAATGGTCCCCTGCGGCGACGCACCCCGGGGACATGCCATGCGGCACGTCGCCAGTGCCGGCCCGGCTCAGTTGGCGCCCGTCGGCAGCGGCCAGGAGGACGATCTGCGTCCCGTCGACACCGGAGACGACCAGGCCGGCGCCCGCCAGGGCCAACCAGACGTCCTTTGTCACTGTCATATCTATCGTCCATACAATGCTATATGACTCATCCTCAGAGCGTCGCAGCGCCACCACCCGCCCAGGCAGCGCCGCATAGAGGCGCTCGTCGTCGTCGGCCGCGAGGGCCACGATGTCCGCCGCCTTGAGCGTCCCTGGCAGGGCGACCTGGCGCCATGCCGTCGGGGCAGCGCGCGAGACCTCGAGCAGCCTCTGGCCGTCGAGCACCCAGTACCGCCCGGGACCCGCGGCGAGGGCCCGGGGGGCCTCGAACGAGTTCGCCTCGCCCGGCGCCACCCACGGCTTCTCGCCCCAGGCCGTATGCCACGGGTCGAACTGCCAGAGCCGGCGGCCGATGCGGTCGAGGACCAGGAACCGTTCGCCATCCCAGGCCATCGCGGAGGCATAGGCGGTCCAGGCATTCCCGGTGCGCCAGGGCTCATTGGCATCCGAGCGGAAGGCAGTCCCAGGGCCGTCTGCCAACCCCAGGCGGACGAAGCGCTGGCCGCCCTCGACCGCGGCGACGAGGGTGCCGTCCGGAGCCAGGCCCAGCAGAGACACACCGGGCAGTCCGCCCAGGCGCTGGTGCGAGGGCGTGCGGTCAGCGTCGTAGCCCACGAGGCCCTGGCTCGTGGCGAGCCACCAACCGCCCGCGGGAGAGGCGGCCAGCCCGGAGTGGTACCAGGTCCAGGCCGCCGGCAGGCCTGGCAGGTCATCGGCAGGGCTGCGACGCACCGGGGGCAGCGGTGCAGACGAGCCGCCGCCCAGCAGAATCCACGCCTGGCCGGCGAGTTCGGTCAGCAGTTGGGCATGCCCGCCGCGCGGCCACCCAGCCACGGTCACCGGCTCCCCGGAAGGCGTGAACCGGTACACCTTGCAGTCCGGCCAGTAGGACCCCACCAGCAGGTCCCCCGTCGCAGGCTCCAGGGCCACGGCGCAGTACCACCACGACGGGTCGCCGGGGGGTGGAAGGCTCAGCACGGCGCCCACCTCCTTCCCGGCCCCATCCAGGCCGTAGACCGTGTTCCCATCGAGGATGAAGAGCTTGGCCCTGGCCGCGAAGCCGACGGCGAACGCGTCCGCAGCCACGGCAAATGAGCGGGCCTTCTCCGGCCAGCGGCCGAAGGGCACCACGGTCTCCGTGACGGGATCCAGGGCGTAGAGCGAGCCGTTCCCACAGGCGCAGAAGAGCCGCCTTCCGTCCCAACGGACGCCTGTGGAGACGGCCCCGGCGGGCAGCGAAACAGTGCGTCGCAGGGCGTTGAGGCCGAGGCCTAAGGCCCTGGTGTCGAAGGCGTAGGCCCGCTCTCCCGCCATCGTCCACAGGGCCCCGTCGGCAGCCACTGCCGCGCCGGTGCAGGAGAGGAAAGGCAGCGCCTCGGCGTCGGGCGGTTGGCTCTGGCCGAGGACGCTGTCGAAGACCAACCGTAGGGGCGCCTGCGGATCGCCCTCTGCGGCGCGGGCCGAGGCCAGCAGCAGGCGCCCGAAACGATCTGGGTCCTTCCTCCCGGCGATACCGCCAAAGAGCCCGAGGGCGGAGGGATCTGCCCGAGCCGCATCGTCCATGTCGTTCACGGTCAGCGCGAACCCGATCGCCGGGCCGGCACCGGGAGCCCTGTCGGCGCCGAGGGCGGCCCAGGAGATGGCCGCTTCGTAGACCAGCAGAGGCCCGTGGCGGACAACGGCCAGCCGCACAGCCCCTGAGTCGAGGAGCCCGACCGGCAGGCGTTCGGGGCGGAAGGAGAGGGTCCGGAAGGCCTCGGGGCCCCCCGCCGTGAGGGCCAGGTCGATCTCCGTGACCCGGCGCGGGTGGCCCTTTTCCGCGAGCAGGTTCCCCGTGCCCTCGCCCCGGCGGTCGGGATCGAGGTCGACGGCAAACTGCAGGCAGTCGCCCTTCCAGGTCATGAAGCCGGCCTGGTCCTGGACGAACACGTCGTCGTCCACCGTGCAGGCGAGATAGAGGCCGGCGCCGTCCCAGGCACAGCGGACCTCGGCCCCACTGTCAGCAGAGCCGGTGTAGGACTCTGGGGAACGAACCAACCACTCGCGGCCGCGAAGCCTGGCGGGGACGCCCGACGGCCAGTCATCGAGACGGCCGTCGATGGCCAGCGCCGCAGGCGCCGGGGCCGCAACCGCCCAACCCGTGGGCAGGGCCCGCTCGAAGCGGGCACCGGAGGAGGCGGTCACGGTGATGAGGACGCTGTACGTTCGCCCCGGGACGACCTCGGTGCCCGGCAGGGGCAGGAGGATGTCCTCAGTCTGGCCTGCTTTGAGGCGAACGGCCGCGGCGGCCCGGGCCCCTGGGACGCCCTCGATAGCGGCCTCCAGCGTGCCCCGGAAAGGCGTATGCTGCCCCTCCCGCAGGCGGACCGCCAGCGCGCAGTCCCCCGCCTTGGCCTCAGCCGGCGTCACCGACAGCACACTCACCGGCTCCGCCACCACCAGCATGAGCCCCGTCGCTGCCAGGACTTTCCCAGCCTCGTCCTCCAGGACAACCGTCGCCGGGTAACTGCCCACCGCCGTGGTCCTGGGAACAGGGACCTCTATGCGGACGCGCCGCGAGGCTCCCTCACGCACCCGGACCTCCCGGGTCACGGGGGCCCCCGCGAGGCCTGCCGGCAGGCGTACGACCAGGTTGCCGCGGACCGGGGTCGCCCCCGTGGCCGTGACCGTCGCATCCACCGCAGCCTGCCCCCCGGCGAAGCAGGTCAGGCGAGCCGACGCCAGGCGCAAGGGACGAACGGCGTGGGCGCTCCAGACCTCGGGCGCCACGCCGCTGATATAGACAGGGTCCTGGGTCAGGCCCAGCGTCAGCGTCCCGCCGGGAGTCGTGACCTCGCGGCGGTTCCCCATCCAGTCCCAGACCCGTACCTGCTCCCGGCCAACGGGCAGGCCGACCTCCCGCGGCGTGTCACCGAAATCCCACAGTGCCAGGATGATGCTGCCGGGCCGCTCGAAGGCATAGCCCCAGGCCGTGGCCCCAAGCCACTCGATGGCCCCCGCGCTGCGGTGGCCTTCGAGCAGGAAGCTCTGGGCGGCATAGGCGGCCGCCGCGGGCTTGGGGGACATGCGGTCGGGCCCCCACGGGATGCCTGGCACGGTGTTGTAGTAGTAGCCGTAGCCGGGCTCGGTAGGATAGTCGACGATGTAGAAGGCGAAGTTGAGGCGATAGCCTTCGCCCATCATGATGAGGTTCTCGCGCAGCAGCCCCCGCGCCTGCAGCAGGTCGTTGGCCGGGTCCTCCTTGGTCGGGAAGCCCTGTTCCGAGCCGAACAACTCCAGCGGCTTGGTGCCCAGTTGGTCCACGACCGCGCGCAGCTCACGGACCCGGTCGATGAGGCCCTCGCGCTCTGGCGGCAGGGCGTGATAGGGATGGATGGCGAAGCCGTCCAGCCAGCGGCCCAAGCCCTTGCGCAGCAGGCTGGCATTCCAGGCCACGTCGTTGCGGCTGATGCCGGCGCCGGTGGGCCCCAGAACTCTGGCAGCGGGGTCCGCCTGGTGCAGGGCGGGATAGGCGACCTCGTAGATGCGGATGAGTTGCTCGTCGGTGCCCTTGTACCCCCACGGGTAGACCGGTTCCCAGGTGATCTGGTAGAGTCGCTCTTTGAGGTCGGGACGCTCCTCCGCGAAGGCCCGTCCGACCTCCAGGCAGTACTGGCGCCAGGCGTCCTCCCCCGCGGGGGTCAGGGTGCCCGTGCAGTAGGAGCTGGTGGCGGGCTCGACGGCCCAGGCAGGAGCCATGTAGAGGCACGGCAGCGGGTACGTGACCCAGGCCTCCTCACCGGCCAGTGCCTGACGAGGCTTCGCGGAACCGCTGGTGCGGGTCTCGGCGAACTCCCCGGGCCGCTTGGGCTCGGCGTCCCGCCAACTGTACCCCCCGAGGACCCAACGGATCCCCAGCAACGGCTTCACCGGCGGTTTGCCGAAGCCGCCCTGCATCCCGAAGAAGGTCTCCTCCGGCGGATAGAGCACCCGCTGGGCCGGATCGGGTACCACAGCGTAGGTCAGGAAGCCCGCACGGCGACTGCCCAGCGCCGGCAGGGCCATCCCATTGCTCAGGGCGGCACGTACCCGGTAGAACCCCAGGCGCTCGTGCGGCGCAGGCACCGTCAGTCGCGACACGCCGTCCGCCCCGGCGGCGGGGACCGGCACCTCCCGGCGGTCAACGGACTGGTCATGTTCGTCGAGGATGTCCAGCCGCAGCGTCAGTCCGGGGTCGCCTGCCGTGAGGCCGCCGACGCTGAAGTCGAGAGACACGTTTTCCCCGGCGACGAACGTACTGTGGTCCGGACGCGAGGTCTCGCCCTGCAGGGCCACCGGCAGGGGCTCAGCCGCGCCGGTGGCCAGGCCCAGCGACAGCCAACCCAAGGCTACCAGACGCACTCTGGCAGGGCAACGGAAGCGCATGGGGGACCTCCAGTCAGAGAGCATGGGGGCAGTATAGCCCGACGCGAGACGGGAGGCGACCCTGACGTCAGCGCCGTGGCACCTGGGGGCCACGCCCTGGCCGGAGATGGCGCGCGCCGCCGCGCGCGCCTGCCGTCCGTCCCGCGACCGCGGGACCGCCCTTGTCCTCCAGGCACACCTCCGGCGGCGGGGCCTCGTGGTTCTTCGCGCTACAGGTCCCGTCGGCAGAAACAGAGCGCGGTCAGGCCGAGCGCCAGGAGCGTGGGAAGGCCATAGCCCAGGACGACTTTCGCCAGCGAGAAGTCCTCGTAGTGGCCGCGGTCGAAGAAGTTCGGCTTGCGCCCCGCCGCCGCGGGGTCGCTGCCGAAGCCGCGCAGGAACTGGTTCGCATGGTCTGCCAGGGCGCTGATGGGCACCGCGGGGTCACGGGGACCAAGACGATCGCGCCAGTGCGAATGCAGCAGCTCCGGCATAGCCTGGCTGAGGCTGATGGTGGAGAACTGCTCCAGAGACAGATGGTGCAGGATGATATCGCTGGGGTACCAGGCGAAAAGCAGGACCACGATGGCCAGGAGTGGACGGCGCAGGACCGTGCCCAGCAGGTACCCCAGGGTGACCTGGAGCGTCAGCACCAGTCCCACGACCGCCAGCGCCGCGACGGTCCCGAAGAGCGTCACATGGCCTTCTGACGCATTGCGTTTCACCGCACAGACCCAGGCTGCCAGAGGCGCTACCACCAGCAGGAAGACGCCGAGCACAACCGCCAGGCGGGCAGCCCACGACGCCAGCAGGTACTCCAGGCGTGTGACCGGCCGGCTGAGGATGCCGTCGGCCAGGGCGTCCAGGCGGGCCCCGGAGACCGGGTCCACCCCGAGGACCATGACGACCAGGAACCAGGGGAAAACGAGGTAGGGGACCAGCATCATGGAGACGACCTGCGAGGCCGGCAGCGTCTTCCAGCCCGAGGCCAGCATGAGCAGGGCCAGCAGGGCGCTACCCACCAGCCAGAGCCGGACCAGCCAACTGGCCGTCAGAATGCGCAGGTCATAACGCAGAACCGCCAGGAACGGCCCCAGGCGCGTCCGCCACGCCGAGCTGGAAACGGTGGAATCCATGCGCTTCATCCTCTTGCAGTAACTGGAGATAGGCGTGTTCGGTATCGTTGGCCCCGGAGTGGATGGTCTGGAGCGGGATGCCGGCAGCCGCCACGGCCGCCAGGACCTCACCCAGGGCCGCGGCGCGGCGCTGGGCGTCGGCCACACGGACCACGAGCGAGTGGCCCCCCTGGACCGCGACGTCGAGGCCCTGCTTCTCTCCGAACCGCGCTGCCAGGGCCTGTAGGGCCTCCGGGGAGGCCTCCAGGTCCAGGGCGATATCCTGGTGCCGCAGCCGGGCCTTCATCTCCGCCATGGACCCGGAGAAGATCATGCGGCCCTCCTGCATGACGCCGACGTGGCTGCAGACCTGGTCGATATCGCTGAGGACGTGAGTCGCCACGAGGACGGTGCGCTCCTTGCCCAGTTCCTGGATCAGGTCGAGGGTGAAGCGCCGCGCGGCCGGGTCGAGCCCGGCGGTGGGCTCATCCCAGATCAGCAGCGGCGGGTCGGCCACCAGCGAGGCGGCAATGCCGAGGCGGGTCGTTTCCCCGGTGGAGAGGGTCTGGATGAGTTGGTTGGTGACCCCGAGGAGCCCCACGGCACGCAACAGTGAGGTCAACCGCGGTTTGCGCACATCCGCCGGCAGACCGCACATCTGACCCAGGAGGTCGAGGTACTCGATGGGGCGCAGCGTACCCGGTAACTTCGGGTTGGTGGGCAGATAGCCGATCAGCCGGCGCACGGCGACGGCGTTGGCGCCACACCGGTGCCCCAGCACCTCGGCATAGCCCGCCGTCGGACGCTGCAGGCCCAGAAGCAGCCGCAGGGTCGTGGTCTTGCCGGCCCCGTTCGGGCCCAACAGGCCGAAGACCACCCCTTGCGGGATGTCGAGGCTCATGTCGTTGACCGCGATGGTGCGGTCACGGTAGACTTTGGTGAGACGCCGGGTGCTGATCGCCGGTTGCACGTGCAGACCTCTGTGTTGCCACCGTCCGGCCGGGTCGTGACGCCGGCCCGGCGCCGGGTCGTGGCGCCGTCCTCCGGGCCCCGGAGGCAGTGTCTGTCAGGGATACGCGGCAAGGGGGGCGGAGGTTACACCCAGGGTCTCCAGGAAATCGCCGCCAGCCTTGCGCGGGGCTCTGATACCGATTCCACGTCCGGCGTAGAGCATTGGCCGGTACCGCGCCCTGCGGCCGCGCAGTCCCCGGTC
>Ga0172371_10007172_pt1 | contig 15965 bp, 12 predicted proteins | sample Lak12m_FD_114543 | JGI IMG/M metagenome (GOLD analysis project Ga0172371, IMG submission 114543) | Freshwater microbial communities from Kabuno Bay, South-Kivu, Congo - kab_022012_12m | ecosystem: Environmental > Aquatic > Freshwater > Lake | place: Democratic Republic of the Congo: South-Kivu...
AGTGCAAAGCGATACTGATCGCCGTCTCACAGGAATGCAAGGGGTTCAACGGAAAATTAAGGTGCAAACGGAAGAAGGACGGCGCCGGGCGGAACAAAAAACTCTCCGGGCGGAAGCCGCTCCCGATAAGAATTTGTCAATCTGGGGCAGCGGGAATGGGGCTCTGGGAATCGGCCTGGTGCTGGGAGCCACTCTGGCGCTTATCAATGATTTCTCGGATTTGGTTTTTTGGCAGAAAATGTCATTGGTGAGCCAGACTCTGGATATCACCACGCTGATCATGCTGATTATAATGGTTATGTTCTTGAGCCGGGCCTATTTCTTCTCGGTTTTTTTGGTGCTTTTTGTGTTCATTCTGGAGATCATGCCGGTAATCGGCGTCCTCCCTCTCTGGACCTTCGGCGTCGCCGCCTGGTACTTCGCCAACCGGCAAAAGGATTAGATAAAAAACCAAAAATCCGTCTTGGGGACGGATTATGGCGAAGCCTAACCTGATGTTAGCGCCGATTTGCCAATCACTTACATAGTAAACATATTAAATAATGTGTTCAAATAGCACAGGAGTTTGACAGAAATATTTTGCTGTCTTCCAATTAAGTTAGAAAGACTCCCGGCCGTGGTTTATAAGCCACAAATTGGCGGGGGGTTTTTCATTTATGAAGAGGAAAAACAGATATCAGCCATTTCTTTCCCGTTCGTTTATCTTCCTTTATTTGGACAAAAAATATCTCTCCGGCTTGAGTTTCTCCGGTAAACCGGTGTAAGATCTCGGATTTTCTATCAGGGTTTTCCTTTGAAATTGGATCAGCCCTAGAATTCTGAATTAAATCAACTGCGTAAGGAAAATATTTCATTCGACGAACCTTGTCTCTGTGATTCAGTTTCTTGTTCAGATGAGGTAAAAATAGCTCAACAAAAATCTTTTCTCTGTTAAAGTAAACTGATCGGATATACGGTCTTCTTTTTGATTTTTTCTTAATCAAATTGAAGCAATAAAAGAAACTTTTATAAATCTCTTTATAGTTTGATCCGGTCAATTTTCTAGCTTTAGTTTTATATACACTCAACTGTTTGCCAATAATCAAGTTATGGTCTTTAGATTAACACACCGACCATTAAAAAGTGATTAAAAAATTATTAACTATACCTCAGCGACGAACTGGCTTGCGTTGATTTTTATTATCCTTTATGTTATAAGCTGTATTAGACAGTTAATGATTGTTTATCTAAATTCCCAACCAATAAGTTGGTTTATTGTTTTTGTGCCAGTTTTTATCCGTAAGTTATAAGTTTAAACTCATGGCTCGCGAATATTCATTGGATAACACCCGTAATATTGGGATTATCGCCCACATTGACGCCGGTAAAACCACCACTACCGAGCGCGTTTTGTATTACACCGGCATCAGCCACAAAATCGGCGAAGTGCACGAAGGAGAAGCCATTATGGACTGGATGGAGCAGGAAAGGGAGCGCGGTATCACCATAACCGCCGCGGCCACCACTTGTTTTTGGTCTCCTTCCACTTATGAAAGCGACGGGACCCGCGGACCCAACAAAAAAGAATACCGCGTCAATATTATTGATACGCCCGGCCACGTGGATTTCACGGTGGAAGTCGAGCGTTCGCTGCGGGTGCTGGACGGCGGCGTGGTGGTGTTTGACGGCAAAATGGGGGTGGAACCCCAATCGGAAACGGTTTGGCGCCAAGCCGACAAGTACAACGTGCCGCGAATCTGTTTCATCAATAAAATCAACCAAACCGGCGGCGACTTCTACATGAGCCTCCAGTCCATCTGGGACCGTTTGAGCAGTAACGCAGTGGCGATTACCTTGCCCATCGGCGAGGAACAAAACATCAAAGGTTTGGTCGATTTGATCAATATGAAGGCTTATGTTTACGCCAATGAGGAGCACACCGAAATCAAAGAAACTGAAATTCCCGAAGACATGAGAGAAAAAGCCGATGAGTACCGGGCCAAACTGGCGGAAAAAGTCGCCGAAACCGACGACAAGCTGATCGAAGTGTTTTTGGAGGACGGCAAACTATCCAATGAAGAGTTGAAATACGCCTTGCGCAATGCAACACTCGAGAACAAAGTCTTCCCGGTAACCGGCGGTGACGGCCGTTCGGTGATTGTGGTCAAACTGCTCGACATGGTCATTGATTACTTGCCATCGCCCAAGGATAAGCTTCCGGTGAAAGGTTTCCATCCGCGCACCAAGGATGAAACCGAACGTCCCGTGGATGACTCGGCGCCGTTTTGCGCCTTGGCTTTCAAGCTGGCCACCGATCCTTTCGTGGGTAACCTGTGCTTTTTCCGAGTTTACTCCGGGACTCTCGCGGCCGGCAGTTATGTCCTGAATGCCACCAAAGACCAGAAAGAACGTATCGGACGCATCGTGCGCTTGCACTCCAACAAAAGGGAAGACGTGCAGGAAGTGTATACCGGCGACATCGCCGCCATGGTGGGACTGAAATATACCACCACCGGCGACACGCTTTCCGCGGAAAGCAACCCTATTGTTCTCGAAAGCATGCAGTTCCCCGAGCCGGTGATTGACGCTTCGATTGAGCCGAAAACCAAAGCCGACCAGGAGAAAATGAGCTTGGCCCTCAAAAAGCTGTCCGACGAAGACCCCACTTTCAAAGTGCACACCGACGAGGAAACCGCCGAGACCATCATTTCAGGGATGGGAGAACTCCACTTGGAAATTATTGCCGACCGCATGCGCCGGGAATTCAAAGTGGAAGCCAACTTGGGCAAGCCGCGTGTGGCCTATAAAGAGACCATCGGCAATATGTCCGAAGCCGAAGGCAAATACATCCGCCAAAGCGGCGGCCGCGGCCAATACGGACACGTTTTCTTGAAACTGGAACCGCAGGAGCAGGGCCGGGGTTTTGAATTTGTGAATGCCATCAAGGGCGCGTCCATTCCCAACGAATATATTCCCGCCGTGGAAAAAGGTGTGAAAGAAGCGATTGGCAGCGGGGTGGTGGCCGGCTATCCGGTGGTCGATGTGAAGGCCACTCTCTTTGACGGCACCTACCACGAAGTGGACTCTTCGGAAGCGGCTTTCAAAATTGCCGCCTCGATGGCTTTCAAGGAATCAATGAAAAGGGCCGCTCCGTTCATCATTGAACCGGTGATGAAAGTGGAGGTGGTGACCCCCGAGCAATTTATGGGCGACGTGGTGGGCGACCTTAATTCCCGCCGCGGCCAAATTGAAAATATGGAAGACCGCACCCAGGGCACGGTGCGCCTCAAAATCGTGACCGGCAAAGTACCGCTGGCAAACATGTTCGGCTACGCCACCACGCTGCGCTCGATGAGCCAGGGCCGGGCCACTTACACCATGGAATTCTCCCATTACAGCCGCGTTCCCGATAACATCGCCCAGGAGATTATTGAAGGAAAGAGAAAATAAATTTAAAATACTAAATATATTTGAGATAGATATATGGCGGAGCAAGACCACGCGTTTCTTTTGCAAATGATCACCCCCGAACAGATTATTTACCAGCAGTGGGCCAGCAAGTTGGTGGTTTCCACTTTGGAAGGCGAAATCACCGTACTAGCCCACCACACTCCGTTGGTGTCGGCGATTATGCCCGGCGAAGTCAAAATTGTGGAAACGGAGAAGAGTGGCCACCCAAAAAAGGAACGCACCATGGCGATTTCGGAGGGAGTGATTGAAATCCGCGACAACGTGGTCAGTCTTTTGGTCCAGCAAGCCGAGCGGGCGGAAGAACTGGACCGCCAGAAAATTGAAGAGGCCAAAAAAATGGCCGAAAAATTGATTGAAAACGCCCGCAAAGCCGGTGCCGATAAGCGGGAATTCGCAACTCTAGAAACCTCGCTCCAGCGGGAAATCGCCCGCCTCAAAGTTTACGAAAAATACCGCAAACGCAAGAGTCTGTAGCCTTTAAAATAAAATTTTGCAAAGAAGGTGGAAATTGCTAATTCTATTGGTCGTATTAGTTCCTCTGTTAACCGCGGGATTCACCGCCGGATATTTTGTCAATAAACTTTGGGTGCTTTCGCGGGCCATCACCCTCTCAAGCGGAACCCGGGAGACAGTGCCAGTCGCTCCGGCTGTGCCGGCTTACGAAGCCGATTTGGCGCCAGACAACGCTAACTCCAACCAGGACAATCTGGTTGATGAAAAGACCAAAGAAGAATACCGCAAACAATTTGGTTTGCTCGATTATGCCAAAGAAAAAACCCGGCCCGGCAAAGGTCTACCGGATCGGATCAACGTTTTGATTCTCGGGAAAGCCGTTCCCAACTATCCCGGCGCTGATCTCACCGACACCATCATGCTGGCCAGCATCAACCCGGAAACCTATGAAAGCGCTTTGCTTTCAATCCCCCGCGATCTTCTGGTGAAAGTGCCCGGCACCAACCAGCAGACGAAAATCAACGCGGTTTACGTCCAAGGGCTGAAAAGCGGAGGCCAGCAAAAAGGCATTGAAATGCTCGAACAGGTGGTGAGCGACATCACCGGTCAGAAAGTGGACTACTACGTGATGGTGAATTTTTCCGCTTTCCAGCAGGCCGTTGACGCGTTGGGGGGAGTGGACGTCAATGTGACCGACGACATTTATGACGACCGCTACCCCGGGCCGAACTACAGCTACGAAACCTTTCAAATTGATAAAGGCTGGCACCATCTGGACGGCGCCACGGCTCTCCAATACGTGCGGGTGAGGCACAATTCCGGCGGTGATTTTGGCCGGGCGCTCCGCCAGCAGCAGGTGATCGAGGCCAGCAAGGATAAATTTTTCGCGAAGAGGGGCCTTCGGGAAAGTTTGGATTTCTTTAACGGAATGCTCAAAATTGTGGAAGCCAACGTGAAAACCGACATCGGATTCGGCGATTACCTGCCTTTCCTGTTTTTGCTCAAAGATATCAACGTCCACCAGGTGGTGAATAAAGTTTTGGACAACAGCCCCGGCGGCCTTTTGATGGATTACCATCCGGTGATGGGCCGGGTAGTGGCTTATACCCTGCTCCCCCGGGCCGGGAATTATTTTGAAACTCGCCGCCTGGCGGCCAACATTTTCCATTTTGATGAAATCGCCCGCCGCGACTCCGCCCGGTCGCAAGAAGGCGCCACGGTAGCGGTCTTGACGGCCGGCAAATACGCTTATTACCGAAGCCAAGTGGAAAATGTTTTGCGGGGCCAAGGCTACCAAATTGTGAGTGCCCAGGCCGATGTTGGCACGGTGAATCTTTGGCAGCGCAAAGCCGATTCACGCCTGCCGGCGGTCTCCGGGCAAAACCGGGGAAGCATAACCTCGGATTCGCTAATTGATAAAATCACCTTGAGCCCGGACAACCTGAACAAAACTTTGATTTACGACAATGCCGAGGGGGCCAAGCCTTTCAGTCTAGACGACTTGTCCCAGCGGCTGGACTCCCAAGTCTCCCTGTATAAAGATCCGAATATTTCTGCCGACTTCGTGGTGTTTTTGGGGGATAACGTAAAAGATGTCTTCCAAAAAGCTGACGAAAACCAATTCTTCCTTACTGATGAAGGATTGGAACAAGAAAAAATGGAGAACGGAGATTCAAATTAAACCGAATAATTTTTGAGCGTTGACGGTGGTGGAGCTGGCCACATCTGCGTATTTAAGGCCTTTCAACGCGGATATTTTTTTGGCGACATACTCAACATAAAGGGATTCGTTACGCTTCCCGCGATGGGGCACTGGCGCGAGCCAAGGAGAATCGGTTTCAAGTACAATTTTTTCCAAAGGAATATATTTTACTGTTTCGTCGTAATCGGAAGTAAAAGTGATTACTCCATTAAAACCAAATTTAAAACCAAGATTAAGTAATTCAGTGGCAATTTTTTTATCGGCGGCAAAAAAATGGGCGATGCCCGGCCTGTTGGACAACTTATTTTTATTATTTTTGAGAATATTTAAAATATCTTTATAAGCATCGAAATCTTCCAGGTGCCGGCAATGGATAATAATCGGTTTCTTGACTTCAGTGGCAAAATTCACTTGCTGCTCGAAAATTTCCTGTTGTTTTTTACGCAACTGTTTTTGGACATCTTCAGTGAATTTTTTGATGTGGAAGTAATCCAGGCCGGTTTCCCCGATGGCCACCACTTTTTTGCTGCTGTTTACCAAACCGGCGTAAAAATCTTTATCAAATGCCTCGGCCTTGGTCACAAACTCCACTTTCTCGCCTTTCACTGTTTCTTCAAATTTATCATCGTAAGTGTGAATCGGGTGCAGGCCCACCGCCGCAAAAACCCCCTCCGGGTATTTCTCGGCGATATCCACCGCCCGCCGGCTGGTTTTGGCTTCCGCCCCAACATTAACAAACCAGACCTGCTCTTTCAGAGTCCGCTCAATTACTTCCCTACAATCATCTTTAAAGGCGTTGAAATTGAAATGGGTGTGGGTGTCAAATAATTTTGGCGGCATTTTTAAAAATATTCTTATTTAACAATATTTATAATTTTTTTGGCAACGTTTATTCCGGTTGCGCGAGCGAACCCTTTGAATTGGGGAGCCAGGTTGGCTTCGATAAAATAATACTTCTTTTTTGAATAGATTACGTCAATTCCCACGAAATCTGCGCCTAATTTTTGGGCAAGGCGCAATGATTCGGTTTTGATTTTTTGGGGTAATCGCGCTTTTCCTTTCAGCACCTTCACTTTTATTGTCTTATCCCGTTTATATTTTATTCTCCGGGATACGATACCCAAAATTTTATTGTTGAGGATTAATATCCGGAAATCTTTTTCCGGTTTCTCGAATTTCTGGATAATATAGTCCTTTAGTTGATTTTTCTTGAAGAAGCTATCTTGTTCTTCCTGGCTTTCAATTAACCAGTTTCCTTTTCCTCTGGATGAAATTCGCTTTTTTATCACAATTGGGCAGGCATATATTTTCTTAGCTGAAAAAATGGGTGGAACACTGACTTTATTCTTTTGAAAGAACTTAACCTGGAACAGCTTATCTTCATATTGAGAAAATTTTCGGAAGCACTTTTTGTCCAGAATAACCTGGGAATAGTATTTGGATAAAATCTGTTTCATTTTGCGGCTGTAATCGCCTCCTTGATAGGGGTCGCGAAGAATAATTTTACTCTCTTTTTTAATGTGAATTTTCTTTTTTATATTCTTATAAAAGATGATGCAATAATCCAGGGAAATTTTCTTGGCTTCCTCGGCGATCAGTTTAGCCGAGAAGTCTTTCGCGGTGGTTAAAATAATCAGTTTCATTATAATTATTGCCGGGATTAGCCACGTAAGAACCCATCGTAATCTCTCATAACGAGCTGGCTATCAATCTGCTTCATAGAATCCAAAGCGACGGAAACCGCAATCAAAAGGCTGGTGCCGCCGATGCTCACCGATTGGATGTGGGTGAAGCCCTGGATAATATACGGCAAGACCGCGATCAGGGCCAGGAATAAAGCGCCGGCCAGAGTGATGCGGTTAAGGATTCTGGCAAGGTAGTCGGCGGTGGAGCGTCCCGGGCGCACCCCGGGAATATAGCCTCCTTGTTTCTGCAGGTTTTCACTGACTTTGGTCGGTTCGAAAGTGACGGTGGTATAGAAAAATGTGAAAGCCACCACCAGCAGGAAGTACATAATTCCGTACACCCATTGGTCCTGGAGAAAAGCGGAAACCCGCAGGGCAATATCTTTGACTTTGTCACTGCCCACCACCCCGATGACATTGGCGATCATTCGGGGAAAGAGCAGAATGGAAAGCGCGAAAATGATTGGGATCACCCCGGCTTGGTTGACACGCAGAGGCAGGTAGGAACTGGAACTGACCATTCCCCGGCCGCTCACGCGCCGGGCGTAAGTGACCGGAATATTACGCTGGCCTTCAGTGATGAACACCACTCCGGCAATCACCAGCAGTGACACCACTGCGAAAATGGCGTAGGAAAAAATCTGGGAAGGGTCCCAGGTGGACAGGGTCTGTTGGGCGGCGCCGGGGATATTGGTGATAATACCGGCGAAGATAATGAGGGAAACACCGTTGCCAATTCCTTTTTCGGTGATGAGCTCACCCAACCACATTAAAAACATGGTGCCGGCCGTGATAATGATTATGGTGCGGGTGAGTTCAAAGCCGTTTAGGTCGGCGATTACGTTTTGGCTTTTGAGTAGGGTAATCATTCCGTAGCTTTGGATTAAGGCAAATGGCACCGTGAGGATCCGGGTGACCTGCTGAAATTTGCGCCGTCCCATCTCGCCTTCTTCCCGGTACCATTTTTCCACCTGGGGAATAATCACCGTCATCAGCTGCATCACGATGGAGGAGGTAATGTAAGGGCCGACCCCCATCATAACCAGCGAAAAATTATTCATGCCGCCGCCGGAAAAAATATTGATCAGTCCAAACAGCTGGTTATTTTCAAAAAACATTTTTAAGCGGGAAATGTCAACCCCCGGGACGGGAATCGTTGCTACCGCCCGGAAGACCACCAGCAAAGCGAAGACAAACAAAATTTTATAACGCAAATCCTTGAGCTTCCAGATTTTCAAAATTTTATCCCAAACTGGCATTTTTGGTTTTTTATAAAAATTAATTAAAATAGTTTTAACGTTTATTCACTTTATTATAATATTACTTATAAAACAAATAGATGACCGCTTTAGCTGTGGAAAAATTGGAGAAGCCGGAAGGGCTCGAAGAGAGAGGACTTTTACACCCATGGGACGATAGAAATAAATTTAAGTTGATTCAAGGAGAACCCGCGGAAGAAAAAGAGCCTGCCAATGAAAATCCAGTTGAAAATGGACAAGCCCCAGTTGAAAATGAACCCGCCAAAGAAGCAGTTCTCCCCGAAGCCGATGAATATGAGGATAAAATAAAGTTGGTGACAGATAAAGAAATGGCTGGAGAACTTGCCCGGGCGGAAGAACCCAGCAATTCCGCCGCAGGGAATCCAAACGAAAAGCCGATGGTCCTGAATATGGAAGGTTTAACTAAAGGCGAAGAGCTTCCAGCAAAAGCTCCAGAGTCCACTATTGAAGCCGCCAAACAGACTTCAGAACCCGCTTCAGGCGAGGTCAAGATTAAAATAAATAAGCCTGTTTCCCAAGAAACGCCTCCAGAGAATAATGCTCAAGAAACACCAGACCCGGAAATCTCCCCAGAATCAAAAGAAGTTGCGCCCGCCCCCGTGGAAGCAGTTCCAGAGCCAGACAAAGAACTTGGTAAGTTAGAGGCAATTTATCAAGATATTGGTCGAATTATTATCGCTAACTGGCGGGAATACGTTAGTGATTACCCAAAATACCATGGGACTGGAAGCATCAAAAATATGCAACCCGAAATCTTCCGGAAATATTCATTAGGTATTGAAAAAATAATTTCGGATTTTAACGATGAGCTTAAGAAGCAGAATAAAGATACCGTTGACTGTGATTTGCCAATTCTTGCCAGCTTGAAGGAAATTTATAACCAGATATTGATTTTGAGATTAACTGAAGGAACTAATACAAAACAAGTCGAAAGTCTGGATAGTGTAATGAAGAATGAGCTTGGACAGTTGCTTAATGTCGGAAAGGAAAACCAACCTATCCTGGAAGAGTATCTGACTAACTTGGCAGAGCAGATAAATAGCGGGGAATATATCAGTCGGGATGAGTTGGGGCGGGAAATAATTAACCTCGCGAAAGAGGAAATTAACAAGACCGAAGGCATTCCCGAACAGGAAGTGCTAAATACGGTTTTTGAAAGTAAATTTGGGGAGATGGTTAAGCCGATGGGTTTATTTGAATTGGTGATTTTGATGAAAAGAAATGAAGTGATACGCGAAACAGCCCAAAAAAGAGGAGATGTTCCAAGTATCGTCCTGCTTACTGACGCTTTTGCCAAATATCTAGAAGTCAAGAAAGTCGAAAAAGAAACCAAGACCAAAGAATTTCTCGCCAAAAAAATGGCGCAAATGGCAGCTTAGATTAGAATTGCAGCAGTTCCAGGCCGGGGAGAGTGTCTCGGGCGATGTATTCCAGCATAGCGCCGCCGCCGGTGGAAACGAACCCGACTTCATTTTGGAGATCCAATTCTTCCAGCAGCTCCGCTGTGTCCCCTCCGCCCAGCAACCGCAGGGCGCTTTTGTTTTCCGCCACCGCGCGGGCGATTATTTCACTGCCCTGGCGGTATTCCGCTTCCTCGAATTTGCCCACCGGCCCGTTCCAAAGAATCTTTTTGGCAAGTTTCACCATTTCGGCAAACCGATGGGCGCTGGCCTCGTCGATATCAAGTTTTTCCTCTCCCAAATAACCGCTCGGCAGTTCGATTTTTTTCATCCAATCTTCCGGGGCCGCGTCTTTCTGGATTTCAATATCCTCTTTTTTGTTTAGTTCCTCGTATTCAATGGAGATGCGGCCGCCCAGGATAATTTGGTCGTAATTCTTGGCCAGCGCCCGCAGCACCGGAATCTTGGTTTCGATTTTGGCGCCGCCCACAATGGCCACACTGGGGCTTCTTGGCTCGTGCATCAAGCGGTAATTCTCGCGGGCTTCTTCGGCTACCCGGAAACCGGCATAAGCGGGCAGCAGTTTGGCCGCCCCCGTGACGGACGCGTGTTCGCGGTGGCAGGCGCTGAAGGCTTCGCTTACGTAAACATCCTGTCCTTCAACCAGCGCTTGGCAAAATTCCGGGTCGTTTTCCTTTTCGCCGGGCCAAAAACGGATGTTTTCCCACATCACCACCTGGGCAACGCGGCTCAAAACCAGGTTGGCGTATTTTTTGAAATCCGCGTCAAAAGGCGGGCATTCCACTTTCTCGCCCCAAAGTTTTTCGAGCTCCGCCTTAATGGGATCCAAACTCAAGGCCGGGTCAAACTCACCCTGTGGCCTTTTGAAATGAGTGACCAGAGTGATTTTTTTGGCCCCCTTATCCTTCAAAAATTTCAAGGTTTTCAGCGATTCTTTTATCCGGTAATTGTTGGTGACCACTCCTTTTTCCACCGGGCAATTGAAATCAACCCGTACCAGCACATGTTTGTCTTTTAAATCAGCGCTTTCCAAGGACAGCGAACTGCTGCTTGCGGTTCGGTAAGTTTGGAGATTGGCCATTGAATAGTTTTTTAAATTTAATTTCATCCGGCTGACCCGGTGATAATCACATTTATTTGGCGCAGCACCACCATGGCCGCGAGAGCTATCCCAATGCCGACGATGCTGTAGGTGACGGTTTTCCGGCCCAGCTCAATCTTGCTTTCATCCGCCCCGGCGGAAAAGTACCAGATTCCACCGATAATCATGCTGATGAGGAAGAGCGTTCCGATGATCGCCAGCAGGAAGTTGATGAGCCGCACCAGGATTTGGGAAGCGGAGAGATTGTCAAAACTGTATTCGCTGCCGGTCACGATGAAATAGACCTCGCTTAATATCATGCTGGCGCCCAAAACGATGACCAGGCCGGCTACTGCCCCAATCACTCCTTTTTTGCCCATTTCAACCAGCCCGTCGTTGCCGGTAGCTCCGCCGATGATATACATAATTCCGGCCACGGCAATCATCACGATTGCAATTCCGCCCACGATCAACAACAGGTAGGAGCGGATTTGGCTCGACAAATCCTCCACCGTGCTATACTCAAGGGGATTGGGCACTTCAATGGTTTCGGCGTTGGCCACCAGGTGAATCGGCAAGCTCAAGCTGGATACCGGCGTCATCGCGCCAAAGCCTGCGCTTACGGCAAAAACCAGCGCGGCGATAAATATTTTGAGACTTTTTCCGGTCATGGTTTTGTTTTTATTTTAAATATTAGGAACCAGTCCCTTTAAAATACAATATTTTTTTGAATTAGTCCCAAGTTGGCCAAACTGCTGTTTATGGAGGCGATTTTTTCCTGGGCGGTTTCGAGGTGGCCGTTGGATTGGGCTTGGTAGGCTTCGGTCAGCTCATTAATCAGCTCGCGGCGGGCGGACCAGTCACTAATTTTTTGCCCGCCGTACCAGCGGTCAACCAGCACCATCATATTTTTGAGGGAAATACGAGGTGAAACCGAAATGGAATCCTCGCGCATCTTGACTGTGTAGTTGAGCTCCATCCCTTTTACCACCGGATTATCAATTTCTTCTTTGGTGTAATTGTCCGAGTCGGAAAAATTCCAGGCTGCCGCTTTGAGATCGCCGCTTTCTTCGCCTTTGAAGGATATTTCCATGGTTTTTTCTTCTCCGGGGCCAAAATCCTGGGGAGATTGAGCGTAAAGCAATTTTTGTCCTTCGACCGATTGCTCCTGGAATACGCCATCCTCGCCGGCATTGTCCGAATCCAAGATATTCCCCAGGCCGTCTTTAATGATCGTTTCCACCGGCCCCTTGGCGGTGAGCAAAAAGGTGCTCAATATTTTGGTTAAAAGAGGAAATTTGGCCTGGACTTTCAGTTGGTCAAAAATGGGTTGGGTGCCGGTTGCAAGAAGTTGGGAATGATAACTGCTAAGTGTGATCATGCTTTTGGTGATCGCGCCGTCCCCGCTGGCGCTTCTCACCGTTACCGTTCCGTCTCCCTCGGTGGTGTCTTTGGGCGGATCGATTGGGTCGGGAATGCCGTCATCCCACTTTGAGTCGGCGCCTCCGTAGAAAGCAATTTGGATTTTTTCCAAAGTGTCTTCGCCTTCACCGGCCAACAAAGTAGTGGTCACTCTCCGTTTCAGCTTCGTAAGATTTTCCGGGTCATTCAATATGACCAAAAAAGGATTTTTTTGCAGTTGGTTCGCATAGCTGAATAAGCGGCCATTGGAATCTTTCAGAAAATCATAAATTGGCATCATCTCGCCCAAAGAGGGAAAATTTTTCCGGATAAACTTAACCGAATCCCAATCCCGGTTGAGGGCTTGCAGATACCAAAGATAAAGATAAAACGGTTTCTTTTCGCCCGGCAATTCCGCTCCTTCCCAAATCGGGTATACGGCGCTCGCGCCAAGGTGGGGGGTTCCGGCCATGACCAACTGGTCCACATCGTCCCGGAAGCCGTTGCTTTCAATGTAACTGCGGGCCACCAGCCCTCCCAGGCTGTGCGCCACCAGGTGCACTTGGGAATGCCCGCTTTGATTTTTTGCTGTATCGATAACTTGCTCCAAGTATTCCCGGGCGCTTTCTTCACAGGGCAGGCGCCAATCATAAAACCCCCAATAGAAGTCCTTGTCATGGTAATAATTGCTCAAAACCAGGGCTTTGGCGAAATAACGGTAGGCGTAAGTGCCCAAAGTGGGCAGCCACCATTCGTCTTTGGCGTTGCCCGTGAGCAATTTAAAGCTGAAACTGCCGCCAAAGCCGGGCAGGATCACGATTGGAATCGGCCCCTTTTTCTGCCAGGGATCGTAATCGATCGGGCCAATAATGTAGCTTCGGGGGCTGTTGGGGATACTGGTCTTGGTCGGCCCGTCTCCCGACCCCCACCAGTTATCTTCGGCTTTCAAGGTGTTGGAAACGTTTTTATTTTCCAGACCGATGCTCTGCTCGTATATTTCGGAATCTTCAACGGTCACGTCACTGCTCCAAACCCTTAGGGCCGTTCCCCGATTGCGGCGGATGATTCCTTTTGAGAGATTGGCTTTGCCCCGGATTGTGAGGGCCGGCGGAGTAGCGAAATCCTGGTTTCCTCCGCCTTTTTCCAAAATAAAATTTTCCAGATCAATTTCGCTGGTTGAAGTCGAATCAATATAATAGCTCAAGGTGAAGCTGGGATGCTCGTTCGGCTCGGCGGAAAAGCGGATTTTTTTGTCTTCCCGGCCTTCCGCCTTCAATTTCCCCATGACATAAAGCAAGGCCCCGTTTTTGCCCGAAACAATTGTTCCGGGTTTTATGGTCAGCGTCGCATTCTGGGCTACCGTTACCCTGGCGCCGTCAATGACCACCCGGTCTTCCCAGGTGGTGTCCTGGTCCAAGATGGTGTAGGAGGTGATTGTCTCGGATTGGGCGCTGACCTCGGAAAAACCAAGCACGCAGCCGAAAAAAACCGTCGAGATTAATATTGCTTTTCGCATTATTTTAAATTAATTACATTCCACGTAAGTCCGGCCTTGCTTTTCGCCTTCTTCCCGGGAGGCGAAAAATACTTTGTTCTCCTCCTTAATCCGCTGGGCGTAATGGCAGTTCACCGGATAAAACTTGTTGCTGTTGCGGCTGCCGACAAAGTTTTGGCTTTCCTGGCCGGTGGTTTCAGGTGATTGATAATTATCGGATTGGTCAGCCGACGATAAATTGCTCTCCTCTCCGCTGTTCAGGGTTTTCAAAATCTCGCCGATTTCCTGGTCGGACAGGGTTTGCCCGCCCGAATTATCGTAAGCCATTTTCAAACATTCTTCCCGGTGCCAATAACGTTCATAGGCGATTCCGCTGACCGCTCCGGTGGCCAAAAATAGCGTCGGCATTAGTATACGAATTAAAATTTGCTTGCAATTTGTTCCAAATTTCATATCAATAAAAAAAGTCTTGGCCACAGTATACGCCAAGACTGATTAAAAAGTGATTAAAAAATTATTAACTATACCTCAGCCGGCAAAAATTATTCGCCAATTGGCAGGTTGGAGGGGGCGGGAGAGCGGCGGCTTTCCAAATGCGGAATCGAGGGGACTTGGGTGAGCTGGGTCGGAAAATGCCAAAGAGTGGCGATTTCCTCGACGTTTAAAACATCAAGTTTGCCTTGCATGTCCCGTTCCTGCATCAATTTGAGCAAACGACGCTTGCGGTAACGGCGCCTGGTTTTATTCATAAATTGATAAGCGGAAGCGGTATAATATTTGTCCGTCAAGAAAAAGTTATTATTTCCCGATTCGAACATGCGCAAAGACCCGCCGATGGCGGAACTTCCCACCGGACTGAAAACTTCCCGGCGGGAAATATAAGCGTATAGGATTTGGCATTGCCACGCCGGCTTGTCCATCTTGTAATGGACGGATTTCAAATATTCCTGCTTGTGGTGAGGCAGTATCCGCATCATGGTGCCGTCAGAGTAATCCGTCATCGGGCTCATATTGTACTCTTTCAAGACTTTTTCAATTTCCGCTTCCCCCTTCTTGCGCCAACTGCTGCTGTCGACCATGCTAATTTGAACCTGGTAAATTAGGTGCTCCCCGGGGCCCATGGATCCCATTGCTTCCAGAATCGAAGCCAAGGGGTCATACAAATCTCCGGTTTTTGGATCTTCGAACTGGCTGTAGGTGGTTATCGGCAGACAATCGGTGTTGGCCAAAATCATCTTTGCCCCCCACATGTTCCAGTTTTCGTCGGGAACGGTGGCGGGAATCCGGTTGAAGTAGTCCTCCGCTCCCACCGTAATTTCCACGTCGGGGAATTGCCCGTAAAATACCTGCTGTACCAGCCGGATTGAGCGGTGGGGAGCTAAAATATAGAAACTGACCTCGCCCTCGTTGCTGACTATTTCCAAAGAAAAGTAATCGTTCAATTTTCCGAACATTACCTCTTTATAGTAGGTAATCGTGCTCGAGGAACCCATTAAGCCGCCCAGCACATTTTCCATCGATTTCGGTTTGCTCAACATGTCTTTCGGGAGGCTGATTTTGAGCAGGGTGAAATTGATTGTTTCGCCGAAAAAGAGTACATTGATAACAAAAGATTTCCACAACGGCCGGAAAATCGAATACAGCCCGAGAGGCAGGATAATCCACCAGGTGTATTTCAGAATAATCCCTACCATGGAAAGAACTTGGAACAACGGGTCGAACGGAGACATGTCAAATATAGACAAAAATATTAATTTTATAGTAATTTATACTATGAATTTATAATTTAGAATAATGAAATTCGATATCGTCACAATCTTCCCCCAGATTTTGGAATCATATTTTCGCGAAGCCCAGGTGAAAAGAGCCGTTGAGAAGAAATTGGTCAGGGTGGAAACGCATGATTTGCGGGGCTACGCGGAGGACAAGCACCGGACCACCGACGACATTCCTTACGGCGGCGGGGCCGGCATGGTGATGAAAGTGGAGCCGGTTTA
>Ga0172371_10007174_pt1 | contig 15959 bp, 7 predicted proteins | sample Lak12m_FD_114543 | JGI IMG/M metagenome (GOLD analysis project Ga0172371, IMG submission 114543) | Freshwater microbial communities from Kabuno Bay, South-Kivu, Congo - kab_022012_12m | ecosystem: Environmental > Aquatic > Freshwater > Lake | place: Democratic Republic of the Congo: South-Kivu...
AGACGCCCGTAATTAGGAGGCCGGGAAGCGAGTTCTGAGCCGCCGAGAAAGGCGGCGAGGAAACGGCGTTTAGAACCCGAGAGGGAGCAAGGCCGTTTCCCGACCTTGTCATATCAGCCATCTTCCGATAAGAGCGTTCGCCCGCTTCGAGCGAGCCCCGCAAATTGACAAAAAGTGGCCCTTTCTGGTAAAAATGGGTAATGTTACAGTTCGTTATCGACAAAATCTTCGGCACGAAGACCGAGCGCGACCTCAAAAAGCTGTGGCCGTTCGTCGCCGAGGTCAACGCTTTCGAATCCCGCATCAAGGACCTCCCCGATGCCCAACTCCAGGCCAAGACGGCCGAATTCAAGGAGAGGCTGAGCCAGGGCGCGGCCCTGGACGGCATCCTCCCCGAAGCCTTCGCCGTCGTCCGCGAGGCCGGCTGGAGGAAAGTCGGCATGCGCCATTTCGACGTTCAGCTCATCGGCGGCGTCGTCCTCCACCAGGGCCGCATCTCGGAGATGAAGACGGGCGAGGGAAAGACGCTCGTCGCCACGCTTCCCGCCTACCTCAACGCCCTCGAGGGCAAAGGCGTCCACATCGTCACCGTCAACGACTACCTGGCCAAGCGGGACACGGAATGGATGGGTCCCATCTACAAATTCCTCGGACTGAGCGTGGGCACGATCCAGCACGACCTGAACGACCAGGAGCGCCAGCGCGCCTACGGCTGCGACATCACCTACGGCACCAACAACGAGTTCGGCTTCGATTACCTGCGCGACAACATGAAGTTCCGCCGCACCGACCTCGTCCAGCGCGAGTTCAACTATGCCATCGTCGACGAGGTCGACAGCATCCTCATCGACGAGGCCCGCACGCCGCTCATCATCTCGGGCGCGACCGACGAATCGACCGACCTCTATTACAAGGTCGACCAGCTCGTCCGCCGCTTCCACAAGGACAAGCACTTCACCGTCGACGAAAAGACGCGGACGGTCTCGATCCAGGAGGAGGGCGTGTCCGAGGCCGAGAGGTTCCTCAACGTCACGAACCTCTACGACCTGGCCCACATGGACCTCGTCCACCACATCAACCAGTCCCTGAAAGCCCACCATCTCTTCAAGCGCGACGTCGATTACATGCTCAAGGAAGGCCAGGTCATCATCGTCGACGAGTTCACGGGACGGCTGATGCCCGGCCGCCGCTACAGCGACGGCCTCCACCAGGCCTTGGAGGCCAAGGAGCGCGTCCGCATCGAGCAGGAGAACCAGACCCTGGCCTCGATCACCTTCCAGAACTACTTCCGCATGTACAAGAAGCTGGCCGGGATGACCGGAACGGCCGCGACCGAGGCCACCGAGTTCCAGCAGATCTACGGCCTGGACGTCGTCGAAATCCCCACCAATCGGACGCTGATCCGGCTCGAAAATCCCGACGTCATCTACCGCACGGCCAAGGAAAAGTGGGAGGCGGTGGCCGACGAGATCCTGGAATCCAACAAAGTCGGCCGGCCGGTCCTGGTCGGGACGATCTCGATCGAGAAGTCGGAGCATCTCAGCTCGCTCCTCAGGAAAAAGAACCTGAAGCACGTCGTCCTCAACGCCAAGTACCACGAAATGGAAGCCGCCATCATCGCCCAGGCGGGCCGGATCGGAGCCGTGACCATCGCCACCAACATGGCCGGACGCGGCGTGGATATCCTCCTCGGCGGCAATGCCGAATACATGGCCCGCGAGCAGCTCAAGCGGGCCGGCGTCGAGCCGGCCAAGATGACGCCCGAGGCATGGGACAAGGCCCTGGCCGATGCGGCCAAGATCACCAAGGACGAGCACGAGAAGGTGATCGCCCTGGGCGGGCTGCACATCACGGGCACCGAGCGCCACGAGGCCCGCCGCATCGACAACCAACTGCGCGGCCGCGCCGGCCGCCAGGGAGATCCCGGCTCGTCCCGCTTCTTCCTCTCTCTCGAGGATGACCTCATGCGCATCTTCGGCAGCGAACGGATCTCGGGTCTGATGGCCCGGATCGGGATGGGAGACGGCGTCCCCATCGAGCACCGGATGGTCAGCAAGGCGATCGAGCGGGCCCAGAAGCAGGTCGAAGGCCAGAACTTCTCCATCCGCAAGCACCTCCTCGAGTACGACGACGTCATGAACAAGCAGCGCTCCACGATCTACACCCAGCGCCGCGAGATCCTCGAAGGCAAGGACATGAAGTCGTACGTGCAGGAGATCGCAGAGCAGATCCTGGACTGGCTCCTGGACAGCTACGTCAACAAGGACAAATCGCCCGACGACTGGGACATCGAGGCGTTCCGCAAGGCCGTCGCCGCCCAGTTCGGCGTCGCCCTCGACGAGCTCGGGATCAAGTGGGACGAAGCGAGCGCCGACGAGGTCAAGGAGCGCGTCCACAAGCATCTCCTGGAGGTCTACGAGCGCAAGGAAACCCAGCTCGGCGCGGCGGCCATGCGCGAGTTCGAGCGCATCATCCTCCTCCAGGTCATCGACACCCAGTGGAAGGACCACCTCCTGGGCATGGACTACCTCAAGGAAGGGATCGGCCTCCGCGGCTACGGCCAGCGCGACCCTCTCATCGAATACAAGAAGGAAAGCTTCGACATGTTCCAGGCCATGCTCGACCGGATCGAGGACGATACGATCCGCTACCTGTATCTGATCCAGCCGGTGGCCGAGCGGCCGCAGGAGATGGAGATGGCCCAGCGCAAGCCCAAGCCGGTCTATTACCAGCAGCCGCACGCCGCGCCGGCGCCCAAGGCCCGCCAGGCCCGGTCGATGATCCCCTCCAAACGGAAGAAGAGATGAGAAGGAGGCGCCATGCTGGATGAACCGATCAAGGAAGGATTGACCTTCGACGACGTCCTGATCCTGCCCGCCAAATCCGACGTCGTTCCCGCCGAGGCGGTCCTGGGCAGCCGGCTCAGCCAAAACCTCCCCCTCAACATCCCCATCGTCAGCGCGGCCATGGACACCGTGACCAAATCGAAGATGGCCATCGCCCTGGCCCAGCAGGGAGGGATCGGCATCGTCCACCGCAATATGCCGATCGAAGCCCAGGCCGACGAGGTGGAGAAGGTCAAGCGCCATGAAAGCGGGATGATCCACGACCCCATCAGCATGCGGCCCCAGGACAAGATCTTCCAGGCCAAGGAGGCGATGCAGAAATACCGCATCTCAGGCCTGCCGATCACGGACGAGTCCAACAAGCTCGTCGGGATCCTGACGAACCGGGACCTCCGCTTCGAAACCCGGCTGAACCTGGCCATCGAAAAGGTCATGACCAAGGAGCTCGTCACGGTCCCGGTGGGGACCTCGCTCGAAGAGGCCGAGAAGCTCTTCCACACGCACAAGATCGAAAAGATCCTGATCGTGGACGGCCGCCATCATCTCAAGGGGATGATCACTTATAAGGACATCCTGAAGAGGATCCAGTATCCGAACTCGGCCAAGGACGGCCTGGGCCGCCTGCGGGTGGGGGCGGCGGTCGGCGTCGGCGAGGAGACCAGGGACCGCGCCCAAGCCCTCATCAACGCCAAGGTCGACGTGATCATCGTCGACACGGCCCACGGCCATCAGCAGAACGTCTTGAAGACGGTCAAGATGCTGCGCAAGGAGTTCCCGGACCTGGAGCTCGTCGCCGGCAACATCGGCACGGCCGAGGCTGCGGCCGACCTCATCGCCCTCGGCGTCAACGCCGTCAAGGTCGGCGTCGGACCGGGCTCGATCTGCACCACGCGCGTCGTCAGCGGGGCCGGCGTCCCCCAGATCACGGCCATCGCCGACGTCGCCAAGGTCGCCAAGCCCAAGGATATTCCCGTCATCGCCGACGGCGGCATCAAGTTCTCGGGGGACATCACCAAGGCTATCGCCGCAGGCGCGAGCACGGTCATGGTCGGGAACATCCTGGCCGGAACGGACGAGGCCCCGGGAGACGTGGTCATGTACCAGGGCCGCTCCTATAAGATCTACCGCGGCATGGGCTCTCTCGAAGTCATGAAGGAAGGCAAGAGCAGCCGCGACCGCTATTTTCAGGACGCGGCCGCGCCCGAGGCGAAGCTCGTGCCCGAGGGGATCGAGGGCATGGTGCCGTACAAGGGCAGCGTCACCTCGATCATCCAGATGCTCGTCGGCGGGCTCCGGTCGGGTATGGGCTACGCCGGCTGCCGCTCGGTTGAGGAGCTCCAGGCGAACGCCCGCTTCATCCGGATCTCGGCCGCCGGCCTCAAGGAAAGCCACGTCCACGACGTGACGATCACCAAAGAAGCGCCCAACTACCGGCTGGACTAATCCCGCGGCGGGAAGACCGCCGGCCAGCCTTCCGTCACCCCGTGAAGTAGAGGTACGCGGCGAGGATGCAGGCCAGGACAAAAGCCGACGCCGCCACATCCCGCCAATCCCAGCTGAGCCGGATGTGATGGCGGTCCTCCGCCGTCCGCGTTCCAAAGGTTAGGCTCTTGATCCGTTCGTAATCCGGCTCCCTCGTCAGGTAGCTGACGACGACCATCACCGCGATCGAGATCAGGGTGATGAGGACGCTGAAGTATTGGAAGAAGATGTTGTTGACGATCCAGAGGAACGAGCCTTCGGCATAGCCGTTGGCGACGGTCTTGGCCGCGTCGGCGTAGCCGAACATCCCCAGCGCGACCGGCGTGTCTACCAACAAACGGAACAATCCCAGGACGAGCCCGGTGATCAGGGCCCACAGGCATCCCTTGGCGTTGAGCCGCTTCCAGAACACGCCGAAGAAGAAGACGACGAAGATGGGAGGCGCGAGGTACCCCTGCACGGACTGCAAGTAGAAATACAGCCCTCGGGCGCCCTGGATGACCGGAATCCACAGGAGCGCCATCAGGACCATGACCGCGGTCGCGATCCGGCCGGTGCGGACGACCTGATGCTCGGTCGCCTGCGGCTTCCACTTCTTATAGAGATCGACCGTGAACAGCGTCGAGCTGGCGTTAAACGCGCCGGCCAGCGAGCTCATCAAGGCGGAGAGCAGGCCGGCCACGACGAGCCCGCGCAATCCCACCGGCAGCAGGTACTTGACCAGCAGCGGAAACGCGGCTTGGGCCTCATAGGGGATCGCCTTGCCGTTGGCGGCCAGCATGACCTCCAGTCCGGGGACCTTCCCGCTCTTGGCCAGAGCGAACGCGATCAGGCCGGGAACGATGAAGAGGTAAACGGGCAGGAGTTTGAGCACGCCGGCGAAGATGCTCCCCCGCCGCGCCGCCCGCATATCGGGAGCGCCGAGCGCTCTTTGGACGATGTACTGGTCCGTGCACCAGTACCACAGGCCGATGATCGGGGCGCAGAAAAGCATGCCCAGCCAGGGAAAATAGCTGTTGAAATACCAGGCCTGCTTGACGACCGACCCGGCGGCGTTCTTGATCATCACCGGCGCCCACGTTCCCTCCACGCCAACCGGGACAAGCGGCTTCCACAGGTTGAACATCTCCGAGCCGGTCAGCTCGCGCAGGGGGCCGATGCCCCCCAGCTTGATCAAACCGTAGACAGTCAGGATGAGCGATCCCAGGATGAGGATCCCCGTCTGGAGGGCATCGTTATAAGCGACCGCCCGCAGGCCGCCGAGCATGGTATAGAGCCCGGTCAGGACGATGACCAGGACCGAGCCGATCCAGAAACTGTTGAGATGGATCCCCCCGATGGTCAGCTGGATTTCGGGGAGCAGTGTGGAGAAGACGACCCCGCCCGCAAACACGCCGACGGCCATCTTGGTCACGACATAGGAGATGAGCGAGACGACGGCCAGGACGTAGCGCGAATGGACCGAGAAGCGCTTTTCGAGAAACTCGGGCATGGTGAAGACAAGCGACCGGGAATAGAAGGGAACAAAGACCCAGGCCAGCACCAGAAGGCACCAGGCGTGGAGCTCGTAATGGGCCATGGCCACCCCGTCCGTCGCGCCCGTCCCGGCCAATCCGACGATGTGCTCCGAGCCGATGTTCGAGGCGAAGATCGAGGCGCCGACGATCCACCAGCTGAGGTTCCTGTTGGCCAGGAAATAGTCGGCGGCGGTGTCCTTGCGCTTCTTGATGACCCACCAAGCGACGGCCAGAACGATGAGGAAATACCCGGCCAGCGTGATCCAATCCCAAGTTTGTAGGGCCATGAGGATCCTTTCCCTAAAGAATTCGCGGCGTCATATCGGCGATCGAATCTTCCTTGTCGGGATCGTTCCTAATCATTATTACAAAAGGACGAAAATAGCAAATGACGAAACGTCGCGTGCCTTGACAGTTCAAAGGCCGGAGAAGAGAATGTGGCCGAGCGCCCGCGCGTCGCCTATACCCTCGACGTCGCGGCTATTTATCCCGCCGTTGCCGGCATTGAGAACAACCCCCGCTACGACGGATTCCGGCGCTCTTGTGCGTCCTGGACGACCTCAAGGCGGGCCGCTGACCGAGGGGAGTGGCCGCGATGTCTTCGCTCTAGCCCATCCCCGGCCCGTTTCTTATTTTTTCGACGCAGCGGCGATCATCTCCTCGAGATCCCTGATCTTGATGATGACCGGCAGCGGCGGCTCGTAGTGATCGGCGCTTGTTTGGTCCGTCGCTTTCTCGAGGGCCACGCGACACCATTTGAGGGCCTCGGCCAACGACCCTTCGCCTTCCAGAGCCCGGGCTTTCAGCCAATAGCCCGCCGCTTCTCCGGGATAACCCCCGACGATGCGCTCGGCGGCTGCCTTGGCTTCCGCCCACGATCTCAGCTTGAGACCGATCTCCCCTTGTCTGAGAAGAAGGCCCATCTCCGAGTCGGGCGGCTTCGGAACCGGGACGGCTTCCGAACGGACCACGTCCGTGGCCGTTTTCATCTCAGCCCGGACGAGCGTTCCCGGAGGGGGCAGATTCGCCGTCGGTATCCGGAAAACCGCGGCGAGCGTATCCTTAGGACCGATGGCGACGCCTTCCGAAGCGGGAACATCGACCAGGACGGCTCCGGATAAGGCGGCCTTCGTCTCGGCGGATCCTTCCCCGCCGAGGATCCGGAACTCAACACTCTCCCACACCGGCCGGGGGATGGAAATGTGGATGGGCTCGACCCTGGCCTTCTGCCCTTCTTTTTTTGCCGCGTTGTCGAGCTCTGCCTGGCGAAGGCTCGCACTGAACAGGCGGAGGACGATGAGCGATGCTTCGCCCGGCTTTCCCGGCGAAATGCTCAATCCGAGGTCGAGGCCGGGTTTCGCCGCCGTTTCGGCCTGCGCAGCCGGAGCCGGCTCGTCGGCCCGCACGTCTTTTTTTTCTTTTGCCCGGCAGCCCGGCGAGGCCAAAACAGCCAAGCAGAGGACGGTCAATCCCACGGCGCGGTTCATCGCCTTGGCGTTCATCGGGTCATCCTTTCAACCGGACCTGGGTCTTGCAGTCTCCCCGGGTCGCATCCGCGGCAACGGGGTAAGGCCGGCCGTCCGGCCCGGTTCGCTCGCCGGGCGCGTTGATCCCGGTGCCCGTCTTCGCCGTGCACCATTCCAGCCGGACCGGCGCCCCCTCGTCCTTGGGGTAGTCGTATGTCTTGCCGTCCGGCCCCAGGTATTTCTTCGGCCGACCGTAACGCATGACGCAGGAGATGTCGCCCGACCAGAGCCCTCCCCTTCGGGCGACCCCGTCATGGTCGGTCTCGCCATGGTGCCAGATGCTCACCGCATGGCCCAGCTCATGGGCGATGACCGAGTTCAGGTCCTCGTTGCACTGAAAAATCGCGGCTACGTCGATGTCGACCTCCTGGATCTTGTTGGGCGTGCCCGGCCCGCCCTTGGCTTCGCCCAAGGTGATCCATCCGTTTCGGTCCGCCAGGTCGGTGTCCCTGAGGTAAAGGCCTTTCTGGCCGTTCTGGGATGTCAATCGGGCCCAGCCTCGGTTGACATCGACGACATGCGAGGTCATGTCGAATTCGCCCCGTTTGATGAGGTGGACCTGGATTCCGAGCTTGTCGAAATAGCCGACGCCCTGATAGGCTTCGTCGAGAATGAAGAGATCCTTGAGCGCCGGGGACGTGCCGGTCCACTTGTCTTTGACCACGAAACCCCGGTATTCTTCGAAATTGGGAAAGCCGTCTCCCGTCTCCGGCCCGACCCCCAACGGATAGAGGTCGTTGTCAGCCTCCCCTCCTTCCCCCGAAACGGACCATTCTTTCTCCCACTCGTCGGCGATGTGATCGCCGTCCTCGTCGAGGGGGAGGGTGATTGCGGACGCTCCGTCGGAAGTCTTCGCCTCGTACCATTCTCCGTCGACGTTGACCTCGGCTTTCAATTTCCCCCAAGCGCCGTAGTCCAGGGCCTCCACCGTGACCGTCGCCTCGCTCACCGTCTCCGTGCCTTCGATGACGAGGCCGTCGGGTTCGACCGGCGCGCCGAAGCCCGCCTGCCCCGCCGGAAAATGAAGGTCGGAATCCGTTTCGTCGCCGGCGTTCATCGCCCAGCCCTTTTCCCGGCTCACCTCGAACAGGGTGAAGCGGAATTTCCCTTTGTAATCCTGCCCGGCCTCGATCCGGGCCGTGACCTGAACCGTGTTTTTCTGCGGCCCGCCCTGAGGGCGCCATTCCCGGGGGGCCTTCTCCAGCACCGCCCTCACGTCGAGACGGCGGCCGATGTCCCAGGTAACGGTATTATGAAGGAAACGGCTTTTCCCGGCGTCCAGGCCGTGGGAGGACTTGTTGTCGTAGCTCCCCTTCATCCGGCCGTCGGCGAGGGCGCGCATGATGTTGTCGTGGCCTTCCATATCGGCGCCCTGGACGTAGGGCTTGATGTCCTCGGCGACAATCGAGCCGGACCAACGCCGCGAGTTCATCCCCAACGAGAGCTCGCCGATAGAGTAGCGGAGCATGGCGATCCTGCTGAAGGCGTTCGTCCATTCGCCGACCCGGCCGCTCCTGTCCGTCTGGATGTTGCGGACCGAGGTGTCGAAGGCGGCGACGGCGGGCATGGCGGTATCGACCGCGTAGGCGCCGTTAGGAAGCACATCCTTGAGCGGGTCCTCCTCGGAGAGACGGAAGTAGACGACGGCGTCGACGAAGGCGTTGCCGGTCCCGGAGCCCGCGCCCGAATAGATGCTCTGCCGCACCCAGCCCGGCCCGTCCAGCGTGTACGTTCCCGATTCCTTGCCCGACCACGTCGAGCCGGCATCCTTGAAGCGGACGAATTGGCCGACGAGCTTCCCCTTGCGGTCGCGGACATCGATGCGGCCGCTTTCCTCCCATTTGATCTGGAGCGCCCATGACGTGTCGAAAACTCCGGTCAGGCAGGGCGCGCCCTCGGCCCAAGTACGAACACGGATCGTCCCCTGCCAGCTCATCGGCCTTTCCTCCGGCATGGAATAGGGCGAGAAAAAGAGGAAAAAGCCCAAAAGCACCACCGCCGAGGCGGCCAGGAGACGGGCTCGCGAGTTTTTCTTGGGATTAAAATGGGAAGTCATGCGATCCTTCCTCTCAGGGGTTCATTCCGTACAAAGCCGCATTGAAGACGACCCGGAACGTGCCGAACGACTGGGCCCGCCACTGAGGCCGGAAACCGAGAAGAACGACATGCCCCCGGTCGAGCTCGACGTCGAGCGCGACGGCTTTCCCGTTGAGTTGTTTCTCGCCGATGAGATAGCCGGACAGGAGTGGCGATCCCGTTTCGGCATAGCTCGCCAGGACCCTTCCCTTGAATCCCTCGAGACGGTCGAAGACCGGGCTTCCGTCGACGAAAACGGCCGCTTTGTCGGGCATGCCGGCCATCACCCGATGCGTCGCATCGACATTGACTTCGACGATCGAACCACGGAGGAAGAATTCCTCGGCCTTCATGCCTTCGACGGAATTCCTGACGGGCAGCTTGAACTGCTGGATGGCAAACCGGCAGGCTGAATTGAAACAGACGAGCGTGCCGCCGCCGCGGATGAAGGCCTCGAATCCCCGGAGGTCCTCGGCCGTAAGAGCGTAGGCGTATTCCGGCCGGACGGCCCGGCCGGCTCCCCCCGCGCGGCCTCCAACTTGAGGCGCTCCCGCTCCCCTGACGGCCTGGCCGCCGGCCGCACTCGCGAGCGGCAGCCGGGCGTCGTCGGCGAGAATGATGACATCCACCTTACCGCGAAGCGCGGAATGAAAATCCTCCGGATGGAGGCTGACGAATCCGAACCCATATTGCTCGAGAAGCCAGCGGGTCCAGCCTTCGTCCAGGCTGCCGCTCCAAGGTTGAAAAAGCCCGAGACGCGGCTTCTTGAGCGGCGTTCCGTTCTCGTTCGAGCGTTCGGCCGCAAGCGCCAGGGAGCGGACGAGCTCGACCTGGGCCGTCGTAGAAAGGCCTCGAATCAGATATCGGGCGCTGCGACCCGGAGCGGCGGCCGCGAACTGGACCGAAGCGCCCTGTTTCCAGGCGCGGTTGAGCGCCCTGAAGGCGTTGTTCTGGCCGGGGTCGACTGCCAGCGCCCGGCCGGCGCCTGTGATCGCTCCGTCCGGAGGGACGACCGCCGCCGCGGCGGGGTCGGCATCGAAGCCGATGCCGGGGACGCTGTCGAACGGCGCCGGGTCGGAGGCAGACGACATATTATATGGTACGAGCGCGGACTTCGGGTCGGAAGCCGGGCCCAACAGCTTCATCTTCGCCCGGACCTCGTCGCTGAGCGGCGCGGCGAGGGCCGCCCATTTGAGTCCCATCTGCAGGGGCAGGGTCCAGCCGGCCGCATCGTATGGCCGTTGGGGCGGCCCGCCCGGATACTGGCGCAAGTCGGGGTATTTCTGGACATCAAGGACTTCACGCGCCATCGCCGCGAACTCCTGGTCGGCAGGTACGACCCAGGTCCCCGCCGGATACGTCACCCCGTCCAGAACGGCGGGAGCGGTGAGCTGCGAGACCCGAACGCCGCCGAAGGCGAGGCGGCGAAGGAGCTCGACCGCCGCCACGGGATCCCTCTGGTCCCGGGGAAAGACATAGGCATAGGGCGCGCTCTTTGTCCCCCGGGCGATCTGGTCGCGGCCGGCCTGATAGCGATTGTAGAGCAGCGACGCTTTGTACTTCGCGGCGTACTCCAGGACCGCCAGCGAAGCCGTCTCATTGTAGGCGACGGCGTCGGCCAGCCTCCACCAGCCTGGAGACCAGGGGCTGGAGTACAGGCTTTGCGGCCGCAGGTCGCGCAAAGCCGGGGCGAGGTCCTTGAGCGAATACTCACGCGGAGCGGCCATGTTTCCCGCCGTCTCCGTCCAAAAGGCGGGGATATTCTTGAAGATGGGGGCGTAATCGACATAGCCCGGATACCAGGCGTCGAACGCCGTGCCCATGTGCGTGGCACCCATTTGGCCGTGCTCTTCCAAGCCCTTGGCGATGGCCATCCCGATCATGTTCACTTCCCGCGCCGCAAGGTATGGCGCTTCGAGGCCGACGGGTTCCGAGAACGGCGGCAGCCAGATGCGCGCGGGGAACGGCGCCGTCTGATGATGGACATAGATGATGTTCGGCTCCCACTGGCGCCAGAGGTGCTCCATGAGGCGCGATTCGATCATGTTGATCATGTAGCCGTCGCGGTTGTTGTCGTGCCCGACGAATTCCTGGTAGAGGCGCGGCAGTCCGGACGACTCATAGGGGGTGCCGAGGTTCTTTTGGAACCACTCGCCGACCATTTGCTGGCCGTCCGGATTCATGGTCGGCCAGAGCATGACGACGACATTTTCCAGGATCGCCTGAATCTCGGGATCGTCAAGATGCGTCAAGAGATCGTACGCCAGCTGCGGCGTCATCTGAGGGCCCGCGACCTCGGTCGCGTGGCAGCCGCCGTCGATGTGGACGATGGCCTTGCCCTCGCGGGCGAGGGCGCGCGCTTCGTCATCAGTCAGGCCGAAGGGATGGGCCAGGCGCCGGGCGGTCTCCCGAATCCGCTCGATCGCGGCCAGATTCCTCGGCTGGGAGATCATGGCGTAATAGACGACGCGGCCCTGAGTCGTCCGGCCCGCTTCTAAAAGCCTTAAATAGGGGCTCGCTTCAACCAGCTTCTTGAAATAAGCGATCGTCTGGTCGTAGGTCGCGAGCCGCATATCGGCGCCAGGCTTGAAGCCGAGGCTGGATTCGGGCGCTGGGATCTGGGCCGCGGCCGAAACAAAGATACCGCCGATCAAGAAGAACGAAACCAGGCTAAGCTTGATCGCATGTCGCATCGTGTGCTCCTTTATTTCTTCTGCCGCTTGATCTCGGCCTCGCGTTCGAGGAAGCTCTGGCCGTTCACGATCCACGGCTCGGCGGACTCTCCCTTGAGATAATGGCCGAACCAGGCCAGGATCCGGCGCTGGTAATCGGTCTGGTTTTTCGCCTGGCGCAGGCCGTGGTCTTCGCCCATATAGGTCAGCATGACGACGTTTTTCCCGGCCCTCCGGGCGACATTGTACAGCTCGATGCTCTGATGCCAGGCCACCGTGCCGTCCTGGTCGCCGGCTTCGAGGAGGAGGGGCACGGTCATATTGTGAGTGTTGAAATACGGGGAATTGCTGATGTAATCCTTGAGGTCCTCGTAGAGCGGGACCTCCATGCGCTCCTGGCCCGTTTCGATGTGATCGGTCTCGGCGATCCCCGAGCTCCAGTGATGGTCGCCGTAATAGCTGACCATGTCGATGATCGGCGCTCCGGCGACCGCCGCGGCGAAGATCCCGTGCGTGTTCGTGGCGATGAAGGCCGTGTTGAATCCGCCCATCGAATGCCCGACGATCCCGATGCGCTTGGGGTCGACGACGCCCATCTGGATGACCTTTTTCACGCCGGCCGTGATGCATTCCACGACCGACCAGCCGGGCTGTCGCGGCCGGAAGACGATGTCCGGCTCCAGGACGAAGTATCCCTGGCTGGTGAAGACGCTGAGGTTGTAGTAGCTGCGCTCGGACGGCGCGACGTAATTGTGGACGTTCTGCGACAGCAGCTCGTAGCTGTAGACGATCATCGGGCACTTTTTTCCGGGAGCATAGCCGGCCGGATAGAACAAGGCCGCCTGAAGCCGGCGGCCCCGGTCCGTCCGGTATTCGATGAGCTCGCTCCGGCCCCACGCGTAATCGCCCTGGAAGGGGTTGGACTTCGTCGCCGGCTTCGCCTCTTTCAGGTCCGAGCCGGCGACGAAGATATTGGGAGAGACGTCGTAGTCCTGCAGGACGTAGCCGTAGACTTCAGCCTCCTTCGCCTTGGCCAGCGAGCCCACGTTTTTATCGAGCCAGACGAGGCGGGTCACTTCGCCGCCCGGCTGGAGCAGGGCGTAGCCGTATTTTTTCGTCCATTCCCCGTAGAGGCTCAGGTACTGGGGTTTTTCGAGGTCGACGCCCTGATCGGCGGCCGACGGTCCGAACATCATCCCACCCCTGAAGCCGCCGCCCGGTAGGTCGAGGCGGACCAGCCGGTGGCGGACCTGTTCGGCCGTGCCGCTGGTCAGCTTCCGGGCTCCCGACCCGTCGGCCGCAACCTTCCAGATGTCGTATTTGTCATAGAGCAGGACGGCCGCCCCATCTTTCGTCCAGGCCGCGACGCCGAAGGGCGGCTTCTGCGCGACCGTCTGGTCCGACTCTTTATTGATGAAAGAGACCGGCGCGGCCTTGGTGATGTTCACGACCGCTTTCGTCGCAACATCGACCGTCCAATAATGGTCGTTCAGGAGGAAGAGGAGGTGTTTGCCGTCGGGGCTCGCTTGGACATAGCCGTCGATGATGGCGTCCTTGACCTTCGTCCGGCCGCCGGTCGTGATATCCGCGAGGTAGAGGTCGGCGGCGGGCCGGCCGATCGTCCGGTTGAACGCGTATTTGGACCACTCCGCAACATAGGCGAAGTTCGACTTACGGATCGGCGTGACTTGCTCATTGACCGGGTCTTTGCCGAGCGGAACGAGCTTGCCGCTTTCGAGGTGCCAGGCGGCCGGCATGTTCCGCCGGCGGTCCGAAGCGGCGTTGGTCTTCTGCAAGGGCATGACGAAGACATCCTTGGCGTGCCAGACTTCGACGGTCGACGGATCCTTGGCTCCGGCCGCCGGGGCGGCTTCGCCGGGCCGGGGGACGGGTTTCTTTTCCGCGGCGGCTTCGGCCCCTTTGTCCTCCTTCGCCGCCGGGCCGATCTTGTCGTCCCATTTGGCGAGGCCGAGGAAGACGATCTTTCCGTCGTCCGACCAGGACAGACGGCGGAACGTCACGATCCGCTGTCCCGCCGGAAATGAAGGGTCGGCGGCGGGGTCGTAGGATCTTTGGCGCTCGGCTCTCCCGCCGAGGTCGGTCCAGGACAAAAGGCACTGGGTCGGGCCGTCTTTTTTCTCATCGGTCTTAGCCCGGAAAACGGCCAGGTCGGCGGCGTCCTTCCTCCAGGCGAGGTCCGTATAAATGGCGGCCGCCGAATCCAGGGCGCGGAGGGTGGTCGTGGCCGGGTCGAAGAGATGAACGCCGTTGCCGGTTTTGCCTTCGGCGCTGATGATCATCGCCAGGAGATAGCTGCGCTCGGCATCCTGCCAGGCGAATCGGGAGACGTTGCCGAAGGTCGTGTCGCGGCCGGCCGCCAGCTGGCGGATGATCAACGTCGTACCCGGACGCTCATCGGCCGGCTCCGCCGTTCCGGGAGCTCCGCGGCCGCCTCCGGCCGTCGGAGCCTGCGAAGCGCCGGGCCGACTCGCGGCATATCGCTGCATCGCCAGGAACGCGCCGTCCTGGCTGAAGGCGAACGATTCGATGCCGTCGAGGGTGGTCATATCGCCCGTCGCCAGGTTCAGGAGGCCGAGCTTGTTCTGCACGGGCTTCTGTTCGCTCCGCAGCTTCTCCTGGTCGGTTTCGGACTGGCCAAGGCTGCACGCCAGCCATTTCGAATCGGCGGAGTAGGCCGGCTGGGCCCCGAAGCCGACGGTTTTCGTCGTCCCGTCGGCGAGCTTAGCGACGCGCAATTCGTTGTTGCCGCCGGAGCGGTTAACCGAATAGGCGAGCCAACGGCCGTCGGGCGAGAATCCGCCGCGGGCGCCGGCGGGCGCCAGGGTCTCCCACTTGCCGTAATCGGCAAACGTCGCCGGCGGCTTCGTCTGCGCCTGGAGCGCGATGACGAGAGCGAAAGCGAGAATCATGAAAGTCATTCCGGGTCGTCTCATCGTTCACCTTCCTTACGGGTTCCCGAAGCGTCAAATTCGGTTCCGGCGCCTGAGGGGCCGCTCTTCGGATCGTCGGTCATACGGAAAGTCATGGTGCTTGTCCAGTATCGTATTGGGGCGATTCGAGGATGTCAATCGCCGCCGAAAAAAGAGGCCTTTTTCTCGGGCGCGATTTGTGTATAATCGATAAATCTCGCATCCTGGAGGTACCATGAAGCGCTTATTCGCTCTTCTCGTGTTGTCGGCCCTCATCGTCCCTGCCTTCGCCCTTCCGCGGCAGGCCGAGCCGCCGGCGAAAGCCCAAGTTCCCCCGGTCAAGCAGGAGCCTGCCGCCAAGCCGGACCAGGCCGAGCCCAAGCCGTACGACAAGGTCGTGACAGCCGACTTCAAGACCCAGACCGGAATCTTCAAGGTCCACACGCTCAAGGGCAAGTTTCTTCTCGAAATCCCCGCAGCCGAGCTGGGCAAGGACTTCCTGCTCGTCGTCCAGATCAAGAAGAGCCCGAGCGCTTCGAGCTACCCCGGCCAGAGTGTCGAGGACATGGTCGTCCGCTGGGAGCTGCGCGAGAACAAAGTCCTCCTCCGGATGGTCTCTTACGCCAACATCGCCGACCCCAACGACCCGATCAAATCGGCCGTGGACGCGATGAACACGGCCACGATCATGGCCGTTTTCAACGTCGAGGCCCTGGCCGCCGACGGCGCGCCCGTGGTCGACGCGACCAAGTTCTTCACCAGCGACGTGAACGAGATCCCGGTCAAGAAGACGCTCCAGGCCCAGAGCCTGGACGCCAACCGCAGCTTCGTGGACAAGGTCAGGGTCTATCCCCTCAACCTGAACGTCGAAGCGACCCAGACCTTCAACCCCAAGCCGGCCACGCCGCCG
>Ga0172371_10007175_pt1 | contig 15956 bp, 15 predicted proteins | sample Lak12m_FD_114543 | JGI IMG/M metagenome (GOLD analysis project Ga0172371, IMG submission 114543) | Freshwater microbial communities from Kabuno Bay, South-Kivu, Congo - kab_022012_12m | ecosystem: Environmental > Aquatic > Freshwater > Lake | place: Democratic Republic of the Congo: South-Kivu...
CGCCGAGCAGATCAAGATTATACTCCGCTTCATGTTTTTGGCCTTTTTGTTTTGTATGCTCTATTCTGCGCGTGAGCAAAAAACCTAATTTAAGGTTATAGCCCAGGCGTTCGGGTATGCCGGCTAGAAAAGTTAACAGGTGCACTCGGTTATTCGGATGCAGGATTATCGCCAGGTCAAATTTTTTCTTCTTAAGCCTGGAGGCAAATTTAAAAGAACCAAAAACTCCTTTATGCTTTCCCTCCTTATCATAAACAATAACCTCATCCAGATAGGGATTGCCCTCTACGATATCCCTCGCATACGGAGAAACCATCATCGAGATATATGCCTGGGGATATTTTTGCCTCAAGGCTTTAATTACCGGGGTAGATAAAAGCACATCCCCTATGCGGTCAGTGCGGACAACCAAGATCCTGCGATATTTTTCTTCCCGTCTTTGCAGGGATGGGCCGGCTTTATCCACAAGCAGGGATTTGACCTGGCTTAACACATCCTCCGGCCTTACGCTGGACAAGCATGCCAGGGTGCCGGAGGAACATTGCGCTTTCCCACAGGGCCGGCAGAAGATATCCTTTTTTATAACTATGCGCATCTCTGACCAGGGGCCATATTTATTCTCATCGGTGGGGCCGAATATTGCCGCTACCGGCACATTCAGGTAACTGGCCAGGTGCATTACCGCGCTGTCATTGGTGATCAAAAGCCGGGCCTTCATTAACAAAGCTGCCAGTTGGCTAATAGTAGTTTTGGCGCAGAGATTAATAACCTTGTCTCCGGAACCTTCGCGTATATAATCGCAGGCGGCCTTATCCCCGGCGTCCCCCGCTAAAATGATCTGCCATCCTTCCCGGCTCAATCCCAGGCACAACCTCCTGAAATTATCCTTGTCCCAGCGCTTTACCTCGCTCCTTGCTCCCGGGGAAACTACTAGTAATTTATCGGTGTTGGTTATTTTATTCCGGCTGAGGATATCGTCTATATATTTTTTATCTTCGGCAGCAACTAGTATTGACTTCGCCCGGCTATTTTTTGAGATAAACCCCGAAAGTCCTGCGCGGAAAAGGTGCCTCTCCTTCATGTGCCTGATCTTACCCAAGATCAAACGTAACGGCGATGTCCTCTTGCCTGCGGGCAGGAACGCGCCGAAAAAGCTGTTACGCAGGTCCACAACCTCATCAAAGCCTCCCCTGCTTAAGGAAAAAAATAATTTTATTTTTTCCTTCATCCCGGCATGTTTGTCATAGACGATCACCTTCTCTATCGCCGGGTTATTAACGAATATCTCTTTGGGCCTGGGTGGCACAAGGCAGGTGATCTTGCCTTGAGGATAAATTTCCCTCAAGGCATCCAGTACCGGAAGGGTAAGAATGCAGTCGCCGATATTGCTTAAGGTTATAAAAAGTATCTTCATGCCTGCCTTATTTTCTTGACCTCTGCCAGGACATCATCCGGGGTAACCGCGGCCATACAGCGGTTATCCCGGCAATTTACCTTATAACACGGTATTACGCAGCCGACATCTTTTTGCAGGATCACTACATTGGTTCCCGGATAAGGGCCGGTGATCTCCCTGGAGGTCGGCCCGAAGATGGCGATTATCTTTCTAGCGGACACCGCATTGGCAATATGCATAGGCCCTGTGTCGCCGGTAACAAAACAATCCACTCTCTTTGCCAAAGCACCCAGCTGTTTAATATTAAAGGCCCCGCAGGCAACCAGCGGTTTCTCCTTCATCCCCTCTTTGATCTGCTTTGCCAGGGTCAGGTCCGCCGCACTCCCGGTAATAATGACTTTTGCCTTAAGCTCAGCAATCAATTTATCGGCCAGGCGCTGCCAGTGTTCCTTGGGCCAGCGCTTGGGGTGCCAGTTTCCTCCCGGATTAAGCGCGACGACAAAATCATCGCTGCTTACGGAATTATTCTTTAAGAAATCATCAACTACCTTTTGATCCTCAGGGCTGAAAACAAAATCCAGGTACCTGTCTTCAACACGCAAGCCCGCCTTTTCAATGATATCCAGGTAATAATCTATGCGGTGCAGGGAATCCTTCCTGGGAGGAGGGATCTTTTTGGTCAGGAGGAAAGCCCGCTTTTTAGTATAATGGCCGATCCTCTCCTCAATTCCGGCCAGCCGGCAGAGAAGCGCGCGGCTGAATGAGCGGTGGAGCAGGAACACCGCGTCAAAGCCCTTATTCTTCAGCAGCCTTACGAAGTTAAGCTTGGAAAATATCCCTTTATGCCTGTCCTTCTCGTCAAAAATTATTATTTCATCCAGGTAAGGGTTATCTTTCAATATGAGGTAGCATCGGCTTGGTATAGCGCAGGCAATGTAGCTGTCGGGATAATTCCTGCGGATATTTCGGAGGGCTGCGGTAGAGAACAAAACATCCCCCAGCCAGTTGACGTTAAATATAAGTATGCGTTTTGCCGAAAGCGCTTTTGTCATTTGCGTTTATGCCTCCGGAAAGAATTATAATACCCGCTTACCCTTGCCCGGAAATCAAAGAGATTATCGGAGCTCGATGAGATACGCACCCTTTTGATCGCGTATGGATCATAGTTTGAATAATCCTTTCCCAGGGCGGTAGCTACGGCGTATTTATACCCCGCCTCTTTTACCAGCTCCTTTATCTGATGGGTAAATAAACCTCCAACATAACAAAATCCATCTACCGGGGCCTTAAGCTTCTCTTCAAACATTTTTTTGGAATCAATGACCTGCCTTCTTAATTCTGCCTCGGATCTTATATCAACCAAAGGCACAGGACCCAGGGTATGGCTGCCGATACTGACCAGGCCGGATGCCTGCATCTCCCTGATCTGGTCCCAGCTCAGGCGGTCGCCTTCGGGCCTGCCCACTTCATTATAAATTACAAATATCGTGGCAGGAAAAGACAGCTTTTTTAAAACCGGATAGGCGTAAATATAATTATCCTTAAAGCCGTCGTCAAAAGTTATGGCAACGGTCTTGGCGGGTGCCCTCTTTTTGTCCCGCATCAGGCGGCTTACCTCCTCTAAAGTCACGACATTATAACGCCGCGACTTTAAAAACCGCATTTGCCTTTCAAATGACTCCGGAGAAACTATCAAGCTGCGCATTGCGGGGTGAGCTTTCGGATTGACCGAGTGGTACATAAGCACCGGGACCATATACAGGCCCCTGACATAGTTAAAGAAAAGGACCGCAACAATAACTATACAGGAAACAAATATTAACCTTCTTGTCTTAAGCATTTTTTATAAACCCTCTCTGTTTCGTCCACCATCTTAGCCGCCGAGAAATTATCCACAATGAATTTACGGGCCTTCATCCCCAGCTCCCTGCGCAACGGTTCGTCACTGAACAATTTGACGATCGCCCGGGCTAACCCGGCGCTATCTGCCGGTTCAACCAATAGGCCGTTTTCCTTATCCCGGATCAGGGTTTTGATCCCTCCGACGGAAGAGCCCACGACTGCGACCCCTTGAGCCATTGCCTCCATCAACGCCAGGCCCAATCCCTCCTGCAATGAAGGCATGATAAAAACATCCATTGCCGAAAGTATATCCCGGTTATTCCGCGCCTCGGCCAGGAATAGGACATTATTCTTGATACCCAGATCATTTACCTGCTCTACCAGGGCTCTGCCGGTTTTGCCCTCTCCTACGATAAGCAGCCTGGCGCAAGGACAATTTTTTATAACATCCCGCATTGCCTGAAGAAGATAGATATGCCCTTTTACATCAGAGAGCCGGGCGATAATGCCCACCAGGAAGGCGTCATTTACGCCTAATTCTCTCCTTATCCTTTCTCTCGACGAAAAATCCCCGAAACTGGCCGTATCTATGCCGTTATTTATTACGTTTATCTTTTTCTCATCCAGCTTAAAATCCAGGAGCAGGTGCTCCTTTACTTGGCTGCTTATGGCGATCACCGCCTTGCCCCAACAGGGGAACAACCTACGCGATAATTTCGGCTTAAAAAAACCGTGGCAGGTAAAGACATGGCAGAGCCCCTTATTATAACGGCTTAACAGATCCCCCAAAACCTGGGTAGTCCGGCTGTTTGAATGCAGCACATCTATATTAAGTCTTTTGGCCTGTCCGCTTAATTTGAAAAAACTGATAATGATCTTCGGGCTGACCTCTTTTTTTGTCTTTAGCGGCACGCGGATATGCGTTATACCTGCTTTTTCGAATTTATCCACCAAGTTACCGCCGCTTGAGGCGACATAAACATTATGCCCCTTCTCTTTAAGGCCGCATCCCAAAGTAAACAAGTAGCTGGAGATCCCTCCTACGTTAAGATGATTGGCAATAAACAGTATGTTCATTTAAGCAGCCTCTCCACTGCCGCCAGCACCTCTTCAGGGGTGATCGCGATCATGCAGCGCTTAGTGCGGCATTTGCTTCTGTAACAGGGGGAACAAGCCAGCTCCTTATTGATCACAACGCACTCCCTGCCCGGGGGCAGATGCCTGGATGCGTCCGTCGGCCCGAAAAGTGCGATAAATGGCGTGCCTTGCGCCGAGGCAATGTGCAGAGGGGATGAATCCGCGGAAATAAACACATTGCATTTCTTGATCAGGACAGCCAATTCATTGACGCTGGTCTTGCCGCAGGTATTGATGATCTTGGTGTTCTTTAGGGAGTTGGTGAGGGTATTGGCGTAAACCAGGTCCTCTTCTGTGCCGGTAACTACCACGCGGATATCCCGAAAACCCAGCTCCTCGCAAAGTCGCGCCAGGTATTGCTGCGGCCAGAGTTTGGTGCTCCACCTTTGGGAGGCGCTGATATTGATCCCTACGACTTTCTGTGTTGCGCTTAGCCATTGGCTGTTCAAAAGCTCCTCCACGTGTTTTACATCCTCAGGTGAGGGCCAAAGCTCAAGGCGATTATCCAAAAGGTCAATGCCGAGCATCTTCAATACCCTGAATTGGTGCGTTACCGGGTCAACCTTGGGCTCCAGGTCCTTAATCCGGTGATTGAGCAAGAAGGAAAACTTTTTATTATCATAGCCATAACGGTTAACGCAAGCCGATAGATAAGCCAGTATGTGGCTTGAGCGGCTGTTCTGCTGGTCAATGACTATATCAAAGTTCTTTTTCCTTAATATCCTGCCAATATTCCACAGCCCATTCCACCCTTTATCTTTATTTTTTAAGTCGCACACCAGCAGTTCGTCAATGTAAGGGCACCTTAAAAGAACATCCTTGGATTCCTCTCCGACCATGAAAGTAATCTGGAAATTTGGTTTGGGAAATTTCTCCCGGATGGCCCTTAGGGCTGCCGTGGAAAGGATTATATCACCCAAAGATGAAAGCTTGATTATCAGGACTTTAAAATTGCTTAAGGCGTCGCGATAAACATCTAAAGTATTCTTAACCATCAACTCCACATTATATTTCTCTTTAACCTTGGCATAGGCATTTTCCGCTAAGGCACGGGCTAACCCGGTATCTTTGAAAATGCGCATCACGGCATCAGCTATTGCTTTAGGGTCAGCCGGAGGCACTAACAGCCCGTTTGCGCCGTCTTCGATAACATCAATCACCCCTCCTACTTTAGTGGCTACCACCGGAACCCCCGCTGCCTGGGCCTCTACCACTACCCTGCCAAAAGCCTCATGGGTAGTAGTAGCTAAAACCACCAGGTCCAGGTGCGCCAGTATCCCGGGGATGTCCCTCTGCGTGCCTAAAAATTCCGTGCAATGCCAAAGCCCGAGCCTGCGGGTTAAAACCTGCACCTCTTCTTTATAAACCTCCTTGGATGCCGGGGCATCACCGACTATCCAGATCTTCAGCCGCGGCACCTGCCTTGAGATACGCGCCATGGCTTTGATAAAATGCAAATGGCCCTTTAGCGGGGTGATCCTGCCGATAATGCCTACATTAAAGTCATCTTTTCTTTTTGCCTGGGGGTCAAGGTATTTGAATCTCTCCAGGTCAACGCTGCGCGGCACAAACCTGATCCTTTCATGCGGCACCCCGAAATCCTCGATCATATGCCTGGCGATCACATTGCTTAAAACGATCACTCTTTTTGCCCACCCCATCACAAAACTAAAAAAATGCTTCTTGTAATAACCGTGGCAGGTGGTGATAAATACCGTGCCGGTTGCGCGGCAGGCAAAAAAAGCGATCCAGGCAGGCACGCGCGAGCGGGCATGCACTACCTCGATCTCTTCATCTTTGATTATCTGTGCCAACTGGGGGACCAATTTAAATATGGAAAGAACTGACTTTTTATGCACTGGAAGCATATAATGTTTAGCCCCGCTTGCCTCCACCTCCCTGACCAAGGGGCCTCCGGCGGAGACCACCACTGCTTTATGGCCCAGGCGCACCAGGTATTTACAGAGGTCCACGGTGCCGGTCTCTACCCCTCCCACATTGAGCTCAGGTAATATCTGTAATATTTTCATAATATTCTGCTTAGTGCCTCTGCTACCTTTAAATTATCCTGCGGCATGGATACCGGCGGCCTGTTTTTCCATATTTCTTTGATCCTGTCAGCCAGGCATCCGGCCTCTGACAAATATACATAACCTTTCTCCTGATAATTCTTCAAAAAACGCCGGTGCTTTTTGCTCAAGCCCTGCGCGTTAAATACCACGACGTATTTTCCCGCGCTTGCCGCCTCGGAAACCATTGAAATACTCTCCGGCGAAGTTATTATTATGCTGCTTAAACCCAATATCCCTCCGACAACATCGGGATGGTTATTCTCGTTAGCAATGACCAGAAGCTTGCAGCGGCCATAGCCGCCCAGCTCTCTTTTGATAACTTGCTCTACCTCGGCAGGGGTGCGCCGCGATGTAGAAAGCAGGATATCCGCGTTAAGCTCTTCGGCGGCTACCCTGACCTGGCTGATCACCTCGGAGATCAAACGGCTTGAAATAGAAAAACCCTTAGCGTCTCCGCCGATCAGCACCCCGATGCATAAAGGAGATAGATCTCCTTTAATAAATCCCGAACCTTTTAATCTCTCTGATTTTTCTTTTAAATAATCCGCGTCAATTAAATTAAGCGCACCGCTGGTTACCACCACATTCTTTCTTGCTGGCGGATCATCATGCTCGGGAATGATCGCCAGGTCAAATTTCTTAAGGCTTAAAATTCCCGGCCGCATCAAAACAATGGATTTGGCCCGGTTCAGGCGGGTTAGCCGGTAATTAAGGCTGCTTATCGAGCTTCCGGCAGAAATAATAATATCCGGCTTAAAACTAATCAAACCCTGCCGGCTCTCCCGGGACTTTACCTCCTGGATGGAGAGACTGGTTTTTATCCCGGCCAAGCCGAGCTGCCGGATAATTAATTTAGCCGCGCTCTCTGACTGGCGCAGGTGCCCGGTTTTTCCGTCAGAGAGGATCAGGAGCTCCCTCTCTCTGCCGTACTTCCATATCTTATAGGTCCAGAGATATTCATGGGGGTAGAGCCTGATATATTTTTCGTAAATACCGGTCAGCCTCTGCAAATTATCCAGCAGGTCTTTTCGGCTGTCCCCCGACCTACTTACCGTATAAACCTGGTCCAGTATAACTTTGGTGTAAGGACCTTTGACGCGCGTGTAAAAAGTCGGGATTATGGAGCAATCGTATTTTAAGGCCAGTTTCACCGCCCCTGTGGACATGGAGGCCTCTTTGCCGAAGAATTTCACCAACTCCCCGCTCCTGCCTCCCTGATCCATGGTCATGCCCAGGGCTTCATTTTTTTTGATTATTTCTATTAATTGGCGCGCCCCGGCATCTTTATGTATGATTTTTGCGCCCAGCTTAAGCCGGTAAGAATTAAGCAGGTTGTTTAACCTGGGGAAACCCTGATCGCGTACAAAGAGGACAAAAGGAAAACCAAGATTGGCACAGATAATGTTGGAAAGCTCCCAGTCGCCCTCATGGACAGCCAGAAAGATCACCCCTTTGCCTCTTCTAAAAGCCGCCTCAATATGATCACTATTAACTACATTTATGTATTTTTTAAGGTACTCTTTGTTTATGCGCGGGATAAAGGATATCTCAATAAGGTTCTGGCCAAAGGCCTGGTAAGCCTTGCGGGTAATCCGTTTTGCCGCTTTGTAATCCCCTCCCTCCGCCACGGTTTTCCTGATATTGGCGCAGGCAATAGTGCGGTGCTTTCTGTCAAATAAATAAATAAGGTCCCCCAGCCTCCTGGCCATAAAAAGGCTGAAATTTAAAGGCAGAAAGGAAGTAAAGAAACTTGCGGCCCTAAAGAGAACGCAAGCTAAATAATCTGCGGCTAAATTCTGCTTCATTTTTAGTTATGCTCAAGTTTATGTCCAGGGTAAAGACCGGCAAGCCGGGGTTTTCTAACCTGGCTATTTTTACAGCGTCCTTCTGCGTGGTGATAATGGCCTCCAGTTTATTTTCCCGCGCCTCCCTGGCAATCCCGGCAACCTCGCTTTGAGTATAATCATGGTGATCGCCAAACCTGATCGGCAGCCCGATGTTTATTCCTAATGAACAGAGGCAATCCTCAAACCCCTGTGGATTACCGATACCGGAGAATACTGCCGTATGCTTACCCTGGAAAGAATTTAAACTCAAGACCTCATCCGGATTATGCACATTGCTGAAAGAAACCGGCTCGTGTATTGACTCAACGATCAAGGCCCGGGGATTTATCTTCCTTAATTTCGCTGTTAAGCCGCTTGTATCCTCATCAGGGGCAACCTGGGTCAACACAAAGATATCTGCGCGCTTTAAGGCACCTAGCGGCTCGCGCAGGAAACCTGCCGGCAGCATGCGGTAATTGCCAAAAGGGTAGGCTGCGTCAATAGCCACGATCTCCAGATCCTTGAATATGCCCCATTGCTGCATCCCGTCATCCAGGACCAGCGTATCAACGCCATGATCACGGATTGCCCTCTCTCCTGCCTTTACCCTGTCTTTATCAACAATTACCTTGACCTGCGGAAGTTTTTTCTGTAGCATGGCAGGCTCATCGCCCATACCCGCAAGCCCTGCTCTTTCAGCATCCCGCTTATAACCCCGGGTTAATACCGCTATTTTCTTGCCCGAGGCAGAGAGCTTTCCGCAAAGATACTCTACCAGGGTAGTCTTGCCTGTGCCGCCGAGGGTAATATTGCCTACGCTGATCACCTTTGCGTTAAGCCGCACCGGCTTTAGCCGGTAAACAAAGGCAAGGATAACCACCGCCAAACCATAGATAAAGGAAAGTGCAAACAAAATCTTCCTTAAACAGGCTGCCAGAGGACCCTTTATCTTGCTTGTGACCAGATTATAAAGATACTCTTCCTGAAAGGACATACTTATAAATTGCCTCGGGGTCCTGCCACCGAGCCACCCTATCTGTGCTCCCCCGCCATCGGCGGGGTGTGCGCAGATAGGGCACCTGTCTCGGTGTCACCCCTCGGTTATCTGTCGAAATTCATATAGCCGGCGGGTGGCTTTGGACGGGGCGCCCCAACCGCGCGCACTCTGCCGAAGGCAGAGAGCACGGGTGGGGCTGTCCAAAGACAGGCCCTGCCGGCCTCTTTATCTAAATTGCCTTAAACAACATTAATGCGCCGATGATGATAAACATGGACGCGCCGATATAACGAATCAGTTCCGGCTTAATGAATTTCGCCATTACCGCACCCAAGAAAACAGAAACCACCGTAACGATGATATAGGCGCTTACCGAACCCAGCCATACCGAAGCCGGCTTGCCGCTTTTGGCCGCCATGCCGATACCCACCAGCTGGGTTTTATCCGCCAATTCTGCGAAAAATACCGCCCCAAACGTAGCCAAGAAGACCTTCCAATCCATCTCTCTTCTCCTCTCTATAATAAGAATTCTTAACTAAATATGATACCACACAAGGCCTACCCAGGCAAATGATTTTAGGGATAAAAATCCAAGGATTGCAATAAGATATGTAATTAAAGGATGGCGCGGAGCGAGTGATGCTGTGAAGGACAAGCCTCGGCAGAGCGCCTAATAGTTAATCCGGGGAGGTAAAGGAAAGGTTGCGTTCAATGAAGGCGATCAGTTTCTGCTGGTCGGAGGCGGAAATATTGTGGAATTCTACCCCTATTCCCGGGTACTCATGCGGCTGGACATCTTTATGGGGGACCCAGACCACTTTTGCCTCAAGATCAAGCTCCTCCTGCTTTGGCGCAAGCTTCATCTTAAGTATCACCTCATCGCCAAGCTTGAATTTATCGCAGCCGAATATAAATGCCCCAACCGCGCTTAAATTAAGTATATCCAGCTTAAGACAATGCGGGGTTTTCTCGTGCTTGGACTTTAATTCAACCTTCAGGTCAATGGGCAGGCGTTTAAACCTGCGGCGCAGCTGCATCCTTTTGATATTCTCAATGGCCTTATCCTCTTTAAAACTATTCAGCGCCAGATCCTCCGAGGCGTAGAACTCAATGGTCCTGTCCATCCCGGAAACCGCAAAGAGCCCCTTGAGATGGCTGGGGCAATTGGCGAATTTCATCCTTCCGTCGTTATTCACCGCCTCTTTGTAGGCAATGGCAATCACTGAAATACCCATATAATCAACCCCCTCAACATCCTCAAGATTACAAAGGATATCAAGATACCCGTCGCGCAGGCACTGGCCGACCACCTCAACCAGGTTAGCCGAATCAACATCGATACGGCCTGCCAGGTCCAGTATTACGACATTATGTTTTTGCCTGATCCTTAATTCTAGCATAATATTTTAAATTCAACTTTGGGCGAACCTTTAATAGTATTATGCACCGGGCAGTTCTTGACGAATTCCGCAAGAGCCTTTTGCCTGCGTTCATCCAGCAGAAAAGCACCAAGGTCTATTTCGACAAAGATCTCTTTGAAGCAAAACGGCGACTCCTTAGAAAGCTCGGCTGAAACTTTTATCTTAAAATTAAATAAATCCAGCTTGGCGCCCTCGGCGTATTTGCGGATATAGACCCCAGTACAGCTGCCTAATCCGGCCAGGAATGTATCCAAGGGAGTGAGCCCTTTACCTTTGGCGTCAATGACAAATTCGCTCTCCCCTGCCTTAGCGGTGAAATTTAAGTCTTTATTATGGATTATCTCTACCTGATACATATCATCCCCTTTCCGCGCATAATACCATAAGCATCTTGCAATTACAAGTTCCTGTCCACTTTTTGTGCTGCTATTATATTTTGCTCTCGGGATATTGTACGCGTGCGAAATTTTTCGCCGTGTGCTTCGGCTTACGTCTCGCTCCCGAACAGGCTTACGTATTAAGCGGGTTCTCCGCTCGACGTAACTCCTCGCACACTTTTGCCGAAAAATTTCTAATTGCACGCTTAACAATATCCCTCGGCAAAATATCTATAGATCCAGCGAAAAAGATAAAATCATTTTAGCGGTTGGCGAGGCTTGACTCTAAGCAGCATCTCAAAAATTCAAGCGGGCAGGGTTGCCCGCCTATATACGAAGCAGGCAGAGCGAGAATTTTTGCCGAAGCGAAGATTTTCCTCGCCGGGGAAAATCGAGCGGTGCTGCCAGAGGCAAGCCTCGACAACTGCTACAGGTACAATGTGTTAGCGTGAAATTCAATATGCCCGACTGGCGGGCTGTTTCTGCCAGAGGCAAAACAGTTCCGCTGCCTCCTCTGCCAGGACGCCGGATAGAACATTAACCTCGCTTTTCGCCATCTGCTTCATCCTCAAATTAGAAATGGATAGCTCGTTAAAGCCAAAATCCCTGGCAACCTCGATGCCGCAGCCGAAAACAATGCGCCTGATCCCCGCCCAATGGCAGGCGGAAAAACACATCGGGCATGGCTCACAAGAGGAATATATGGTGCAACCGGACAAATCAATTGTTTTCAGTCTTTTGCAGGCTCGGCGGATTGCCTCAATCTCGGCGTGAGAGGTGATATCGCAGTTTTTCCAGACGATATTATGGCTGCAGGCAATAACCTTATTTGATTTGACAATACATGCGCCAAAAGGGGTCTGGCCCCTGCTTACGCCTTCCCGGGCCTTTTTTATAGCCAGCCGCATGAATTTTATATCATCACTGCGCATTTATCTCCCGAACAATAATCCTAATATGAATGACAATGAAGTCCCCAAATTAACCAGGATAGTCATGCCGCATAACTTCTCAAGTTTTTGGCGGTCCTTGTATGCGCCTTTAAGCATAAGGAGCGCTGATTTTACGGCGATTGCCAATACCGGTATGTAAAATAGCAAGCTAACAAAGGGAACATCCTTTAAAACCGCGTAAAAAAACGCCAGCCCCGACAAAACAGTAATCCCGGCATATAGAAACGCTCCCCTATCCTTGCCTATGCGCACCAGGATATTCTGTTTGCCTGCCGATTTATCCGCCGGATAATCAGGAAATTCATTGATCAGTATTATATTGGTAACGCTGCAGGCAACCGGCAGCGAGATCAGGATGGATAAAGGCATGAGCCTGGCTGCCTGTAAATAAAAACCCGCTGCCACAGGAAGCCAGCCGAAGGCGTAGGCGATGAATATTTCACCCGCCCCCCGGCTTACCCAGCGCAAAGGCGGCTTGGAATAAAAAAATCCGCAGATTATCCCCGAAACACCCAAAGGAATAGTCCAACTGCCGGTCCTAAAATAAAACTGAAGAATAACCCCTATTGCCAGGGCAAGGAAGATTACCGCGTAGGATAGAAGCTTAACCTTTTTCTCGGGGATAAGCTTTTCTACCAGCATCAGGCTGCCGCCGGTAAAAAAGTTTTTCTCCAGGGTTACGCTCAGGCGGTCCTCCTTAATATCATATATCTCGCCGTTGTAATGCGCGCCTAATTGCACAAGGACCGCCGCGAATAAACCTAACAGAAATATCTTAAAGCTAAAGGAACCGGCTAGGCTGGCAGCAAACAATGCTCCCAGGATATAAGGCAGGATAACTACGCTTAAGAATGGAACGCGGGAAAGCAGCAGCCAATGTTTTAACTTAGCCATAGTTTATGCTACCTGCTTGCGGTTACTCCTGCGCAAGGCCTTGACCATGCGCTCATAAGCCTCTTGAGGGGTTTTGCCTTCGGTGAGATGGTCAAAACAGACAGCGGCAAAACCATTACGGTTTTTGATCTTGAAAATCTGCACCTTCAGATGGCCGATCTTTTCTTCCACGCCTTATTTTCCTATATCCTCATTCCACAACTTCGGCTTCTCTTTTATAAAATCGCGCATCAATTGAAAACATTCCGGAGAATCCAGATCCTTGATCTTAATTCCCATCCTCCTGCAATATCCCTCAGGGCCCCTGAATGTCCTGTTCTCGCCGATGACCACTCTGGGTATCTTGTAAAGCAGTATGGCTCCGGAGCACATCGGGCAGGGTGAAAGCGTGGAATACAACACGCATTTGCGGTAATCCGCTTCCTTGAGCCTGCCGGCATTCTGCAGGCAATCCATTTCCGCATGAAGGATGGCCGACCCCAGCTGCACCCGGCGGTTATGCCCCCGTCCGACGATCCTGCCTTGCCTGACCAGCACCGCGCCTATTGGTATGCCGCCTTCGGCTAATCCTTTTTTCGCTTCATTAACCGCCTCCAGCATGAACTTATCCATATGTACTTAGCGCGATATCCTGATTATTTTATATTTTAATATCCCGGCCGGGATCTTGATCTCCACAACTTCATTTTCCTTATGCCCAAGCAAACCGCTGCCCACTGGTGAAGTCAAAGAGATCTTCCCTTGGCTGAAATCCGACTCAAGTTCAGAAACCAGAGTATACTCTAACTCCTCTTCAGTATCCATATCCTTTAGCCTTACCGTTGCGCCGATCAAAACCTGGTCTTGCGGGATATTCTTATCCAGTATGCGCACCCGCGAGAGCTTATCCTCCAATTCCCTGATCCGTTTTTCATTATGGGCCTGGGCATCCTTTGCCGCGTCATATTCGGCGTTCTCGCTAATATCCCCATGAGCCCTTGCCTCTCCTACCGCTTTGGCAAGCTGGCGGCGTTTGACTGTTTTTAAATGCCCAAGCTCCTGCACTAACTTTTCATAACCTTCCTGGGTCAGATAGATATCATCTAGCATAATAACTCCTTAATTATCCTGATATTCCTCATTGTAGCGCCTGAATTCTTGTTGATCAGTTCATAGGCGCGCTCGCCGAATCCTTTTGCCAAAAGGCTATTTTCCAGCAGCTCTTTGATCTTTTCTTTCAGTTGAGCTGTATCGGCTGCCATGATCCCGGCTTTATTTTGCAGGAACATCGCTGTTATATCGCGAAAATTAAACATGTGAGGCCCGAAGATGACCGGTTTCTTAAGACCGGCAGGCTCAAGTACATTATGGCCCCCTGTCTTTACCAGGCTTCCGCCGACAAATACAATATCTGCGCTGGCGTAAAAATTAAGCAGTTCTCCCATAACATCCAGTATAAATACGGGGGAAGTGACACAAGTGGGGCATGCGGAGCTGATACCGGAAATAAAAAGCGGCATAAATCCGTTTTTAGCCGCAACCTCGGCGATATCCTTGCTCCTCTCCGGGTGGCGCGGGGCAATCAAAAGCTTAAGTTTGGGAAAGCTCAATAATAATTCCTTGTAAACTTTGATCAACTGCTCCTCTTCTCCCGGATGCGTGCTGCCGCAAACCAGCAGCTTATCCTCTGATCCCAGCCAAAGCTTCCGGCGGTAATCCGCAGGGTTTAGCCCTGCCAGGGCTTCCAGGTTTATATCAAATTTTACATTGCCGGTGGTATGGATCTTTTCTTTTTCCACCCCTAACTGCTGCAGGCGTAAAGCGTCGGTAGCGGATTGCACGCAGAATTGCGTGATTTTATTTAAGACCGGACGGATAAATAATTTTACCAGGCGGTATCCGGCGTAAGATGAGTCCGAGATCCTTCCGTTGACCGTAACTATGGGGATCCCCTGTTTATGAAGAGACCTGATCAGATTCGGCCAGATCTCCGTCTCGGCGATAATAAAAAGACAGGGATTGATCCTCTTGAGCACAGGGCCGGTGATAAAACTAAAATCCAACGGCAGATAAGTCAAGAGATCCCCCGGCCCAACCAATGCCCTGGCAACCTTATTCCCCGTAGCGGTTACGGTAGAGATAACCAGCTTCTTATGCGGATAAGCTTTTCTTAGCTCTGATACCAGTTTCTTGACTGAAATCGCTTCGCCTACGCTTACCGCGTGGACCCAGATCGGCCTATCCAGCTTTAGATCCGCAGGCAATATCCCCAGCCTGCGGAAAAATCCCCGGTGGAACTTGCCGCGCAATAAATATACCGGCAGATACGCCAGCATAAAAATAAGGAATACCAGGTCGTAAATTATAAACATAGTTTAAGCGTGAGGATGCGCCTTGTCATAAACACTCTTTAATTTCTCGGTGGTCAAATGGGTATAGATCTGCGTGGTGGATAGATTCGCATGGCCCAGAAGCTCCTGGACTGTGCGCAGGTCAGCCCCGCGGTTCAAGAGATGCGTGGCAAAAGAATGGCGGAAGGTATGCGCGGAGACCCCGGGTTTTATCCCGGCCAGATGGAGATATTTCGTTACAATATCCCTCACTCCCCGGGTAGTAATACGCCGGCTGTTCTTATTCAGGAACACCGCTTCGGTCTCTTTTTTCTTTTTATCCAGATACTTCTTCATAGCGCCGAGGGCTGCCTCTCCGACAGGCACAATTCTCTCCTTTTTGCCTTTACCCCGTATCTTAAGGATACCGCTTATAAAATCAACATCGTCAACATTCAACCCCACTACCTCCGAAATACGCAGGCCGCTGGAATAGAATGTCTCTAATATCGCCCGGTTGCGAAGACCTAAAAGATCATTCGCAGTTTTGGCAAAAGCAGACTCGATAAGTTTCTTGACCTCCTCCTCCGTCATAAATGAAGGCAGGTGTTTGTCCAGTTTGGGGCTGGAGAGGATGAGGATCGGGTTGGTTTTGATATATCCCTCGCGCGAGAGGAAACGGAAAAAGGAACGCAATGCCGAAAGCCGGCGGCCCACGCTGCGGCTGCTTAA
>Ga0172371_10007176_pt1 | contig 15956 bp, 6 predicted proteins | sample Lak12m_FD_114543 | JGI IMG/M metagenome (GOLD analysis project Ga0172371, IMG submission 114543) | Freshwater microbial communities from Kabuno Bay, South-Kivu, Congo - kab_022012_12m | ecosystem: Environmental > Aquatic > Freshwater > Lake | place: Democratic Republic of the Congo: South-Kivu...
CCTGCCCAACATAAAGGCTTTGGATGGGAATGCTGATGTCAGGCTCCAATCCTGAAGTTCCTTCGAGCGTAAGAACGCTCATCTGGCCAAAGCCAAAATTGCCATTACCTACCGAATATTCAGGAGGGGCAGCTATTTCAACCCAATTGTCGTAAATCTCTGTCCAAACCTTGAAACCCATTGGATTTCCGGGTGTAAAGCCAGGCAAACCTAACGCATCATCCTTTTCCCAGGCTGTGATTAATAAACCGGAGAAAATCTGCGGATTCTGGGCGCCCTGAAGACTTGCACCACCAGCCAATGAACACGGGGTTGCCCCCGGAACAAGGTTGTTGAAGTTTCCATTATTGAAATTCCAGTAGCCGACAAGTCCTGATTCGGTTCCCCGGAGTTCATGGTTCATGTCCGATTCAATTTCAAAAACAGACCGGGTATAGTTGTAAACCCTCACTTCATCAATATTTCCGTTGAAAAAGTAGGAATGACTTCCTGTTCCGCCGTAGGCGCCGATAATCTGGCCTGCCTGACCTGTACGCAGCATTGCCGAATAATTCTGTGTAGCTTTCAGCAGTCCGTTTACATAAAGTCTTTTGGCAGTTCCATCGTAAGTTACGGTTACATGGTTCCACTGGTTGTTTTGAATTCCGGCAGTGGCAAGGCTTACATAAAAATCGTTGTAGCCTCCCGAGGTGGGCATTGTCCTGAAATTGATGTTGTTTCCTTCAAAAAACAACGAATATTGTGAATTAACAGGACCTTTCTCGAAAATGAACCCGTTTTGCGCAAAATTGGACGAATACACCCAGGCCGAAATGGTCAACTGACTGACGTCGAAAGCAGTGGAATTATCATTGATAATGTATGCGTTAGAGCCATTGAGTGCAAGGCTATTGCCGTTACCACCCGTAATTCCGGTCCCGACGCATAAACTTCCGTCAAAAACGGCCACCTCATCGCCGGCAAGGGGTCTAAAGCCATCAATATTCACATCTTCAACAATAAGAGAGTAAGGTTTGCCTGTTGGAGAAACACTTGTAAAATGTCCCTGGGAGGCAATTCCCTGCATGGGGATGATTTGGTTGGCAGCATTGTTGGCAATGGTGAGCTGGCCATTGTAAACACCCGCCTGAGTGGGTGCAAAAACAATGGAAACATTGCGGTTTTCGCCCTGTCCCAGCGAAAATGTTGTACCTCCAAAAACCGTAAAGGCCGGATTTGAAGAGGTAATTCCGGTCACATTCAGCGTTCCGTTGCCGGGATTGAGCACATTTAGGATTGTGGTTTTGGTGGTATTTTTGGCAATACCGCCAAAATTAAGGTTGGATGGTGTAACAATGATTTGCGGAGTAGCCTGAGGCAAACCGGTCCCGTACAACGGCACCGACATCGAAGGCAGGTCAGGGTCATCGGTCACAAAAGTGAGCAAATCAGAATATGTGGTAACTGCCGTGGGTGTAAAAGTTATGTCCAAAGTTGCCGATTCGCCCGGATTTATCAGAAAGGCAGTGGCGCCCTTCACAAAATTTGTGGATGAATTGAGCAATGAATTCACCGAAAGGATGGCCGAACCTGTGTTTTCAAAAACAAGAGGCAGTGTAAGGCTCTGGTTAACAATCACCGTGTTGAAATTCAGAATTTCGGCTGAAATACTGAAAGCGGGCAAAAGGCTGGTTGTTACCGCCAGATTCACCACGCTGAAAGTTCCATAGCCGAAGTTTCCATTTCCTTTCGTCATGGTCAGTTCCGGGTCGAAAATCCTTACTTCGGAATGCCAGGAGGTACGGATTTTGAAAATCATCGGATTTCCGGCTGTAAAACCAGCAAGATTCTGCTCAGGATCGGCTTTCCAGGCAACCAGGTTTTGGTTAGGACTTCCTGAGTAAAATGCTGATCCAACGCACAATTCGCCATCGAAAACGCCCACCTGGGCTCCAACTGGCAATTCGGTTCCGTTTATGGTAAGGTTGGAAAGAACGATGTTGTAAGGCAAACCTGTGGGGGGAACCGGTTCAAAGGCCTCTGTGCCGGGTGCCGGAGGATTGATGGGGGCTGCTGTGGTTACAAAAGCTGCATTTCCATTTCTGGTTCCGTTGATGCCGTTGGAGGTTTTATCGTAAATGGTATTTCCCGAACCTTCGTCAAAAGTCCAGTAGGCAGCCAGGCCGGTTTCGCTGCCGGTGGGGCTTTCGTCGTAAAAAGCAGCAATGTCTGAATGAGTCCGGGCAACATTCCAGATTCTTACTTCATCAATTCTGCCGCTAAAGTCGCTTACATAACCACGACCGATGTAAAAAGGCAATGTCCCGGTTTGTGCAGATGAATACTGAGCTATAGCCTCGGCCACCTGAACACCATTGAAGTACCAGTACATTTTCATCGCACTCAAATCTCTCACAAGCGCTACGTGTGTCCAGGTATTTACAACAAGTTTGGCAACCGACGAAAATCCCTGATAGGGGCTGTTGTTTCCGCCACCGGTTCCGTAAAAGTAAGACAAAGTACCGTCAATTTCGAGTGTGATGGTACCTTCGCCTGCATAAGCTTTCGCAAGCGGATTGCGTCGGGCATTCAACGATTGCGGATAAAGCCACATTTCGAAGGTCTGGCTGCCCGCTATCTGAAGTCCCGCAGGATTTCCGAAGGCAACATAATCGCCGCTTCCATCAAAACTCAGGGCATAGTTTTGAGCCCATGAAGTTTTTTCTGTCGCTATGAGAATGGTGAAAAGCAGGATGAACCTGAATAGACTGTATATTTTAAAATGATTTGCTTCCATAATTCAAAGTTGTTTTGATTCATATTTTTATCAAACAATACTGAAAAACCAGAAATGGTTTGTTCTGCAACTGCCTGGCAGGTTATTGCAGGATAATTACTTTTTCAGTAATCACCTTTCCGGTAGTTTCAGCTATTACAAAATAAACTCCCGGATTAAGCTTTTTACCAGTCTCGTCTGTTCCGTTCCATCTCAGATGGTATGTATCGGGAGGAAGCTGATCATTTGCAAGTGTCTTCACAAGCCGTCCGGTGTAGTCGAAAATATTCACTTTCATCAGGCTTTCGAGTTTCAAATTAAGCACAACGGCTGTAGCATCCTTAAATGGGTTAGGTTGTACCTCAATTTCAAAGGGTTCTTCACCAGCAGGCACCGTCTCAAGTATAACCTTGCTATAGCTGCCCTCTCCATACACGGGAATACCACCTGTAAATTTCTTCAAATCATGTTTTGTGGTATTCAGGAAGTTATCGCGGTAAACCTGTGCCCTGATCGTATGCCCTGAAGTAAACCCGGGAAGATTCTGACCTTCATCGGCTTGCCATGCCGTTATCAGCAATTGGTTTCCGCCTTCATACACAGCAGCTCCCACACACAAATTTCCATCAAAAAGGCCAATTTCATTACCCGGAACAAGAGTAAATGGAGATTCCGAAGGTTGTTTCAGTCTGACAATCACAGCATAGGGCAAACCCGTTTCGGTGTAACTGAAATAGCTGGTCCCACGTGTCGATTTCAGACTTTCCACGTCCTGCATATTGCTGGCAAGAGGCTGTTTGGCGGCAGCCGGATAATTGAAAGTGATTGGGCTGGCGCCCGAAAGAGCGATTTTATATCCAAGCCCCGGCTCCATATTTCCAATCGTATTTATCCCCTGCGATGGAATCCATGAATCACCCGATGCTTCCTGCACAATGCTGATTTCATCTTCAAGACCGGCGAAAACATCGGTTACACCCACCGGGTTCCTGCTAAGCATCGAAATGTAATTCCATTTTCCGGCTTCAACGGTGATGTCCCAGTCTTCGGGTTTGATAAAAGTACCCTGATAGCTGATGGTTTCGTTTTCATCGCTGAAAAGGTAAAAACCATCAAGGAAATTAATATCTCCGATAGTGTTGATGTTGTAGCCTGGAATGAGCACCTGCCCCATGTCGTTGTAAACAATCTGCAAACCTTCCATTTCGCCAAACACACTCCAAGCGTTGGGATAGCGCGGAAACAAGTTGAACGACACCAGGTTGAACTGGTTTGCTGCAACTGCAACACTTTGAATGTTAAACACCGATGCTTCCAGCGAAAGCGCCGAAAAAGCACCATATCCAAAGGTATCATCGCCAATGTAGTAAGTCTCAACGGCTTCATTGGTTTCCAGGTCGGCGGAAGTATCGTACAATCTGAAAGTCATGTTATGGCCTGGGGTAAAGCCAGCCATACTTAATTCGGGATCAGCCTCCCAAGCCGTAATTACAAAATTGTAACTTCCGTTATAAATACCGGCTCCAACACACAATTCACCATCAAAAACACCAATTTCATCGCCCACAGCAATGGCAGCTCCATCAATTTTTGCATTGGTAATTGCGAGGGTGTAAGGTTTTCCGGTTGAAGCCACCGGTGTGAAATACACCGGAGTAGCCGGAACCGTTTCACCATACTGAACAAAAAATTCGAGGTCGAAGCCGGGCTGCGATGGATCGTCTGAAAATAAAGGCGTTGTAAAAAATTTCGAGGTCATGTCGGTACGATTGTACAACGTAACCGGAATCACTTCCGTCTGACCAGGTTCAACTGTGTAATGGGTTTGTGGAACGGTGAAAAAGGTATATGGCAATCCGGTTTCGGTTTGCAGGTTAACATTTCCCTGTGGCGAACCCGAAACTGCGAAGGAAGAATGGTCGTTGAAATCGTCCTGCAAAGGCCAGTAGCCAATGAGTCCTTCTTCGTCGCCCAAGAGCGAATGATACATATTTCCGGCTATTTCTTCAGCCGAACGGGCAACATTCCATAAACGGGCTTCAGCCAACCTACCCTGGAAATAGTAGGAGTTTTCGCCTGCTCTTCTGCCAAATTCAAAGGCATACAATTGAAAATCAGGGATCGGGCTTGAAACGGCGTTGGTCGTTTCCCAAACAAAATCTCCATTAACATACAATTTAACCGAACTTCCCTCCCATGTTATTGCCAGGTGATACCACTGGTTAGCATTGATATACTGGCTGGTTTGCCATTCCTGGTACGAATTGCTGTTAATTGTTCCATAACCTTTATAAAAATATACCCGTTCACTACTGTTTATTGCAAATTGATAATTGCGGTAGTTTTTGCCCATAAATTCGAAATGGCCATTGTTTTGCCTGTAAAGCCAACATTCCATGGTCAAAGCGCTCATGGCGTGCCATTGGTTTTGATGACCATAGTTCACATAATCACCACTTCCGTCGAAATAAGCATACGAAGGGCTTGGATCGCCTTCGGCAAACTGCAGGTTCAGGTCTCTCGAACCGTTGTTGGTCACTGTTAAGTTTTCATCCTTGCTTGCTTGCCCGGCAGGAATCAACACGCAGAAAGAACCCGGGTCGTAAGCCAGAGTAGTAACACCCGGTTTTTCGCTAACTGCGGGTGCTTTTGGCGATTCGTAGTTAGCGTAGTTACCGGCAACAGTAAAATCGTACATCTGATTGTTGGTCAAACCAGATACATCAATTGCAGTATCGGTGGTTGAAGCAAAAAATGTGTAATCGTTTTCGGCTTCTGCGGTTTTGTAATAAACCTTGTAACTAACCAACGAATCGTTTGCAACCGGCTCCCAGGCAAGCGAAACCTGCTGATTGTCGTAGCCAGTAGTAAACACCTGATGGGGATTTCCCAAATCAAAATAGTAAGCTCCAATATCGGAAACCGATCCGTCGGAATCAGTTACTGTTACCGAGCCTCCGTTGATACATTTTGATGTTGCAGTTAATGAAAAATCATCCGGACCGGCAAACTCTGGGTCTTCATTTATATTGCGGTAAATATCGCAGGTTGCATTGTTGTTTGGATTGAAAGAAATGAAATTCCAGGTGGCTGTTGGAACATTTGCCAGATTGTAAATGGCGCCCGCTGTATTTGAGTTAACATTGTTGTTTTCAAAGGTTTCGATGGCAGAAACGTTATAAAGCCCGTAGCTTCCATTTTCAGCAATGATATTGTTGGAAATCACTTCGGTGCCGGGTCTGTCGATGTATAAACCATGCCGGCCATTGTTAACAATGGTGTTGTAGGTAATTGTCGGATTATCAGTATAAGAGCCTGAACTGTTTTTATGAATACCATCGGTTGAATTATTTGCCACAAGGTTTCCTGTAATGAGGGTTTCGCAGTAATAGCTCGATGTGTTGAAAACAATGCCGTAAGAATTACTTGTTATTTCATTGTTTCTCACAGTTGCATCACAATTGTAGTAATATTCAATACCAGTGCTGTTTTGTGAAATAAGGTTATTTGATACAACGGGACTGGAATTGTGATAAAAATAAATGCCCCTGGTATTTGAATTCAGGGTAGAATTAGTCAGCCTGCCTCTGCCCCACATGTCCTGACAAAACAAACCCTGTTGGCTGTTGTTTGAAATTGTGCTGCCGTCAACAAGAAATTCAGAATTATTGTCAGTATAAATTCCTGATTGTCCATTTTTTATTGTCGTGTTGCTGACAGTTACCTTTGAATAATTGGTAAGAAAGATGCCTTCATTTGTATAATTGGAAATCAATGAGTTGCTCACAGTAAGGTAAGATGCTGTCATTTGTATTCCGTCATCACTCAGGTTTCTGATGGTCGAGTTGTTCAGCTCCACGCCATAGGCATTCGAAAGGTACAAACCATAGCGTTGCTGCCGTTGAATCAGGCAGTTTGAAAATTCAGGAGAGCACCATTCGCAATAAATTCCATCGTTGGCGTACTCAATTTTGGTGTAATTCAGATAAGAGTTATCATCCGATGAATCGTAAAAGCGAAGGCGCAGCCACTGGTTGGGCTGTTGAACCTGGTTGGCTGGTCCTGAAGTAAAAACCACTGAATCGCCTTCAACACCGTTTGCCGCAAGATAACCATTGATGGTGAAGGCATAATTACCCAAAAACCGGATGACTGTTCCGGCATCGATGATGAGGGAATCGCCGGCTGGTACTGTAATATCGCCGGTCACACTGTAAAAACCACTCCAGTTGCCCGACACATTTCCTGACACTGCTGTTCCCATATCGTAAAGTGTGGTATTTCCACGGTCGGTATCGCTGATGATGGTCAGGTTTTCGTGAATGAGTGGTGTTTGAAAACCGGTTTTACTCAGCCTGATGGAATAAACACCGGGAATCAGGTTGTGGGTTTCCCAGAAACCGAGAGCGTTCGTGTAAACACTGTCGGCAACAGCACTGGGTGAGAAGGGAACAAATTTCACTTTGATGTTTGCATGATTATTCCTTGCTTCAAGGAAAGCATAACCTTTTACGGTAGTCTGAGAGGTATTATTTACTAAAAGTTGGGTGATTCCCGAGAAGGATTCAACACTTGTTCCACCAAAATTATAGTTTGCCGAAACAATGTAATAATATCTGTGAAAATCCTGAACAGTTGCATCAATGTAAGTGGTATCAGTGATTCCCGAAGCAATCAGATTGTAAGCTCCGGGAACAAAATTATCCTGTTCACTTCTATAAACCTTGTATTGCGAAAAGTTAGTCACCTCCAGGGGTTCATACCACGAAATCTGAACTGAACCATTCAACAAGTCGGTTGAGGATAATCCATAAGGGGCATCACCAGTAATGGTAAAGCTGAACAGATCAGCCGGTGCATTCAACGGAAGTGTGTACGAATCGGTACCATCGGTAGCTGCTATGTAATAGGTAATTACTGAATTGATGGCTTGCCCGGGAATATTTCCGGTGAAGGTTTGCAAGGTTTTACTTTCTGTCATATTCACCGGAGTGAACGAGCCCCCGTTCACGCTGTAAAAAACGTTTGCTGAGGTTATTGGGTCGCCGTCGCTGTCGATAATGGTTGCTACAACCGTGTGGGGACCTGATACGTTGGGAGTATTTGCCAGGGGTTCATGATAAATATTATTAAGTTGTCCGATGTAAGGGTTTGGAGTAATAGCAGCCGAATTAGCCAAGGTCTGATAATCGAGCCTGATTCGTCCGCTGCCACCATTTCCTCCCGGATTCCCGTAATAACTGCTGCCACCATTGCCACCCGATGAATTGATTGTGTTTCCAAGGTTCATGTCTAGGGCTCGCAATAATATTGATCCACCGGAAGCTCCACCGCCCGGACCGTTTGGATAGGAACCGTTGCCTCCGTTTCCACCTTTTGATTCAACAATTCCAGAATTATTCAGTGTTTGGGAAGCTATGAAAAGCACACCGCCGCCATTGCCTCCGAAACCAGGTACATAGCCATCATGTTTTCCTCCGGCGCCACCGCCACTTCCAAAAAATAATCTGGCAAGGTCGGCTGTACCGTAAGTTCCGCCGCCACCGCCGCCACCACCAGTGTAGTTGTTACCACCGTTTCCTGAGTAATTTTCTCCTCCGTTTTGCCCATTATTGCTGTTGCCGTAACTATTTCCTCCAAAACCGAAAGTCCCGTAACCGGCGCCACCAGCACTGCCGGCATGGCCACCACCGCCACCGCCGGCGCCACCGCTGTTGGTCGAGCCCAAACCAGCCGCTCCGTTGGTTGAGCCACCACCGCCACCGGCAAGTCCATGACCGCCATTGTAGCCGGCGTAAGCAGCACCACCACCGCCAGCACCTTCTTTTCCATGAGGGTCAGAGGTATAGTTTCCGCCCAAACCACCCAATCCCACAAAGCTCTCACCACCTTGTCCACCACCGTGCGATGTTCCATACTGGGCGCCACCTCGGTAACCTTTTGCCGAGGCTGTAACAATACCAGTCAATGCTATCTCAGTTGTTCCGGATGATCTGAAAAATAAAATTCCTCCTGTTGAACCGTCCCAGGCTGGACAGGTGAGGGTTCCACTCACATTTACCGTAGTGAAATTCGGAATTTTTATAACCTGGTGCTTCTCTTCGTTTGAAGTAAAGTAATTGTTTTTCAAAGGGGTCTGAAGCTGGATAACATTGGAAGTTACCAACGAAACATAACGCGTTTCCCACTGTCCTGCAAGGTTTTGCAGCATGTCAGTTTCTGGATCGGTTACTGTGACGATCAAAACTTCATCACCGGCCTGAATCCCACCATTACCATCCACCAGAATGGCTTTTGTCCCTGCATAATTGTTCCCTTCAACGGATGTCCGTTCGGTATTAATCGTTACGGTTTCACCGGAATTTACTACAAGTGCTCCATCAGAGCCATTTCCAAATGGGTTTTGTGTCTGGGCTTTGATAACCATCAAAACCAGCACGGCTAAAATTGTAAAAAACTTCTTCATATTACTGGGTTTTTAAATTAATATTTCAATGTTATGTTTCAATCATTTTATTTCGTGTTGGCGAAATCATAATAAAATCCGGAATAAAATACCTGTTAATTTCTTAGCCAATTTATTTCGTTCATAATCATTAAATTAGCTTTTTGCCATCCTGAAATAACTTAACCCTTTTCTGCTTAAATATTTCAAACAAATTGGATTTTCAAAAGTTCAAAACTACTGGTTGATCGAACAATTCTCAAAAGGCACATTCCCGATACACATTGTAAGGTTTCGTGAATATATTATTGATAAACAAGTATTTAAATTGATTTTTATGGGTAATTTCGGGGAACAAACAGCAAGTTTTTAACAAAACATTAACTCAATCACTACCGAATTTAACCTTTCGTTAACAAATTGAATTATACCCAGAAAAGAAAGGGTAGTGGGCGTGTTTTTTGGAAAATAAAGGATGATTTTCCACAAAAAACTGTGGATTTCAGGAAGGAAATCAGTTTAGATAAAAAACAGGAAAACCGGGAAAATTATTCCCTGACAATTTTTCGTCTGAAGGTGAGGGGGATATTCTCGTTGTTGGGTGCACCAATTTCCACAAGTTCCCAGTCCTTATCGTAAGAAGCTATTCTATGCTTCAGTACAGTGACTTTATCTCCCGGCGGAACCCCGGCACCTTCCCAGTTAATTAGTTCAACACGATATTGCATGGTGTGCTTCCGCCCGTTGATGCTAATATCGATTTCCACATTTTGTTCGGGTTCAATTTCCGGAATCAGGATGACGATTTCTCTCATAGCTTTGTATTTTTTAATGTAAAATTGTTTTCTTCCGGGATTTCATTTATTATGCCAAATAGGCTATTGTATTTAAAAACAATAACTTGGAAAATACCTTCATGGCCTTGACAGGTTAAAGTGTTCGGAAAGGTTGGAGGCTTGTTCGGTTGTGTACAGGGTTTTGTACATTTCAATCGATAAAAACTCTTGCAAATATTGCATTCTTTAAATGACAAAAAAAATGGCAAAACCAGGTAGATTTTGCCAAAGCTTTTAAAACACTGAAAACGAATTAAATATCAACGAAAATATGCTATTCATGTTGCCCTATGCCGTGGCAGTTCTTGTATTTTTTACCACTGCCACACGGGCAAAGTTCGTTGCGGCCAACCTTTTTTTCCACCTTCACAGGTTGAGGCTTGGCTTTCTGCTGGGTGTTGCTGTGCGCCTGCGACAGCAGGTCATCGCGGCCTTCCTGCATCCGACGTCTGTCGGACCTGCGCGGAATCTGGGCTTCCCGTACCGTTCCCGGATCCTGGATTGGAAGGTTTCCCTTGAGCAGGAATGAGGTGATTTCGCGGTTGATCTTTTGCACCATCTTTTTAAAAAGTTCAAAAGACTCGAATTTATAAATCAACAGTGGGTCCTTTTGCTCGTAGGTTGCATTCTGTACCGACTGTTTAAGGTCGTCCATTTCGCGGAGGTGCTCCTTCCAGGCTTCATCAATCATACCCAGGGTAACGCTCTTTTCGATGGAGAGAATAATTTCCCTGCCTTTATCTTCGTATGCTTTCTTTAGGTTGGCAACAATCTGCCGGGTTCTGATACCATCGGTTATGGGGATAGCGATATTTTCGTAGTTGCTGTGATTTTCATATACATCTTTGATGACCGGATAAGCCTTTTCGGCAATAAACTTCATCTTGTTTTTGTATGATCCATATACCTGTGCGAAAAGTTTTTCGGTAAGATCGCCAGCGTCACCCTGCTGAAATTCTTTTTCGGTGAAAGGAACCGAAACAGCCATGTCTTTCAACGCTTCCAAACGAAAGCCTTCAAAATCGCCTGAAGCCTGGTAATCGAGGACAACCTGTTCGCACAAATCGTACATCATATTCGAAATGTCCACTCCCAAACGTTCTCCAAACAAAGCGTGACGGCGTTTGCGATAGATCACTTCACGCTGTGAGTTCATCACATCGTCGTATTCCAAAAGTCTTTTACGAATTCCAAAATTATTTTCCTCAACCTTTTTCTGGGCTCGTTCGATGGATTTAGTGATCATGGAATGTTGAATTACCTCACCATCTTTCACTCCCATCCTGTCCATAATTTTCGAGATTCGTTCCGAACCGAACATACGCATGAGGTCGTCTTCAAGAGATACGAAAAACTGCGAACTTCCCGGGTCGCCCTGACGTCCGGCACGACCGCGCAACTGCCTGTCAACGCGCCGTGACTCGTGACGTTCGGTTCCAATAATGGCCAAACCGCCGGCATCTTTCACGCCTGGGCCAAGTTTAATATCGGTACCACGACCAGCCATGTTGGTGGCAATCGTTACTTTTCCCGGTTTTCCGGCTTCGGCAACAATTTCGGCTTCCTTCTGGTGTAACTTGGCATTCAAAACATTGTGGGGAATATGTTTGCGGGTAAGCATCCTGCTTAGCAGCTCTGAAGTTTCAACGGAAGTTGTACCCACAAGGCTTGGGCGATCGTGCTTAACCAGGTTTTCAATTTCATCAATCACTGCGTTGAACTTTTCGCGCTTGGTTTTGTAAACCAAATCTTCGCGGTCGTCGCGGGTAATAGATTTGTTGGTTGGAATTACGACCACATCCAGTTTGTAAATATCCCACAACTCACCAGCTTCTGTTTCAGCAGTTCCGGTCATCCCCGACAGCTTTTTATACATCCTGAAATAATTCTGCAGCGTAATAGTGGCGTAGGTTTGGGTGGCAGCTTCAATTTTTACATTTTCCTTGGCCTCGATGGCCTGATGAAGCCCGTCGGAATAACGTCTGCCTTCGAGAATACGTCCGGTTTGTTCATCAACAATTTTTACCTTGTTGTCCATCACAACGTATTCCACGTCAATTTCGAATAACGAATAAGCGCGAAGAAGCTGATTAACCGTGTGAACACGCTCCGATTTTATCGAAAAATCGCGGGTCAGGTCGCTTTTCTTTTGTAATTTTTCTTCTTCCGTAATGTTCGATTTGTCAATATCCACCAACTCGGCACCTAAATCGGGCAAAATAAAGAATTGCGGATCGGAGTAGGATTCGCTCAAGAGGTCAATTCCTTTTTCAGTAAGTTCGATCTGATTATTTTTTTCTTCAATCACAAAATACAACTCATCGTTGATAATGTGCATGTGTTTGCTTTGTTCCTGCATGTAAAAGCCCTCGGTTTTACTCATCAGGGTTTTCATGCCCGGCTCACTCAGGAATTTAATCAACGCCTTGTTTTTGGGAAGGCCGTGATGTGCTCTTAACAGTAGTTCGCCACCCTTCTTTTCATTTTCAGAGCTTGGATTTTCTACTGACAGCAATTGTTTTGCATCGGCTAATATTTTTGTAACAAGGGTTCTCTGAGCATTATAAAGTTTTGCTACGTTTGGCTTCATCTCGTCGAAAAGCTGATTTTCGCCTTTTGGAGTAGGTCCTGAAATAATCAGTGGTGTACGTGCATCATCAATCAACACCGAGTCAACCTCATCCACAATTACAAAATTGTGCGGTCGCTGAACAAGTTCGTTGGGATTGCCTGTCATATTGTCCCTCAGATAGTCGAAGCCAAATTCGTTGTTGGTTCCATAGGTAATGTCAGCCAGGTAAGCCTTGCGGCGCGATTCAGAGTTGGGTTCGTGCTTGTCGATGCAATCCACTTTTAACCCATGAAACTGGAACAACATTCCCATCCATTCCGAGTCACGTTTGGCAAGGTAATCGTTTACTGTTACCACATGAACTCCTTTTCCGGGAAGGGCATTCAGGTAAACCGGAAGAGTAGCAACCAGCGTTTTTCCTTCCCCGGTGGCCATTTCAGAAACTTTTCCCTGATGCAAAACAATACCGCCAATCAACTGCACATCATAATGCACCATATCCCAGGTGATCATGTTTCCGCCGGCCATCCAGCGATTATCGTAATATGCTTTATCGCCAACGATGTTAATGCTGTCGTACCGGGCAGCAAGATCACGGTCGAACTGAGTCGCAGTGACTTCAACTGTTTGATTTTCCTTGAACCGTCGGGCGGTTTCCTTCATCACCGAAAAGGCTTCAGGAAGTATTTTATCCAGGATTTCCTGGGACTTTTCGTAACTGGTTTTTTCCAACTTGTCTATTTCGTTGTAAAGTCTCTCTTTTTCATCAACATCCATGTCGGGGTTGGTGTCGATGTTTTCTTTTATCTCCTTAATAAGGGCTTCATCAGCGGCAATGTATTCCGAAATTTGTTGCCTGAAATCAGCCGTTTTTGCCCTCAGTTCATCGTTGCTTAAAAGTTTAATTTTTTCGTAGGCTTCAAGCGTGGATGCCAGTATAGGGTTAATGGCTTTTATGTCTTTATCCGATTTTGTACCAACGAATTTTTTGAACAGGTTCTTAAACATGTCGAACTATTTTTGATTTGTAAAATGAAAGCGCCAATGTGTCAATAATAATGCCTTTTGGTGGGATTGAATTTTTTTTCCATCAAATTGACATTGTGTCACAATCGCACTAACGGCACAAAAGTACACGAAATAACCAAAACCCGATGTTGGAATTTTGAAAGAAGGAAAAACAGGGTTGGAATGAAACAGGTAAAAAGTCTGATTAACTGCAAGATATTTTGCTTTTTAAGACTCGTTCAGGTTTAATCCTTCAGGAATAAATTGTGATACTTCACCACCATATTTCAAGATTTCCCTGACCACTGAAGAGTTGATAGCAGTATATTCGGGCATGGTTAACAGGAAAACCGTTTCAATATTTGGATAGAGTTTTTTATTCACCTGGCCTATGGTACGCTCAAACTCAAAATCGGCCGATGTGCGCAAGCCCCGCAGAATGTAGTTTGCACCCTTTTCGCGGCAATATTCAACCGTAAGACCGTTGTATTGGTCAATGACGATAGCGTGATTACTTCCAAATACCTGTTGCAAAAAGTCAATTCGTTGTTCGATGCTGAAATAGCTTTTCTTGTCGGCATTCTGGCCAACGGCAATGATAATTTTATCGAAAAGAGGCAATGCGCGGAGAATAATATTTTCGTGTCCCCGTGTGATGGGATCGAACGAACCTGGAAAAATGGCTATGTTTGGCATCTATTAAAGTTTTGAACAAAAATAGGATTTTAGTTTTTTCAAAAAAATTATCTTTGTCAAAATAAAAAGTAAAAACGATGAATGCACTGAATTTGGACCTTAATAAACGCTACACCTACGCCGATTACCTTACCTGGATGGACGATGTAAGGCGTGAATTGTACGATGGTTTCATAAAGTTGATGTCACCGACGCCTTCAAGAAAGCATCAGAAAATCTCTACAAACCTGACAAGAATAATCGGTAATTTTTTAGTTCACAAAAAATGTGAAGTTTACCATGCCCCTTCTGATGTGCGGTTTCCGAAAAACAATGATTCGAAGAGTGATAAGCAGGTTTACACGGTGCTTCAGCCTGATCTTTACATAGTTTGCGACCTTTCCAAACTGGATGACCGGGGTTGTTTGGGTGCACCAGACCTGGTGATTGAAATAATTTCGGCAAAAAATTCAAAGCGGGATATTAAAGATAAATTTGAAATTTATCAGGAACACGGCGTTCGCGAATATTGGATTGTGAATCCCAACGATGAAAACGTGACGGTTTTTGTTTTGGATGAAAAAGGCAAATTTCAGTTTGTGGGCATATATGCCGAAGATGACAAAATTCCGGTAAATATATTCACCGGCGATTTAAAAGTTGATTTAACAAAGGTTTTTCTTAATTAAAAAAAACAATCCGGGAAAGAAGAAACCGTGTATCGTCAGCCAAATTATCTTGAAATAGCAGTAGTTCAGCGTGTTATTCTTTCATGAACTTTTAAACATCCAATCTACTCCCTGCTCTCTCTTTCGCCCTCTGGTCTTTACCTTCTGCCTCTTCAAGGCCGCCATCCCCTCAAAGAAAATTACTCTTAGTTGAAAATTTCATGATTCGGGGCTTGCGTCCTTTTTTCGCTCTGCGCTCTGCCCTTTGCCCTCTGCCTTCTGCCCTCAGCCCTCTCACCTCTTCCTAATCATCATCACCCCATCCCGCAAAGGCAACAGCAGGTTTTCAACGCGGAGATCGTTTTGCACAAACTCATTAAATTCAATAATTCCAAGCGCCTCTTTATCAGTAGTATTCTTCCCTTCCAGCACTTTCCCGTCCCAAAAGGCATTGTCGGCAAGGATGATTCCACCTTTTCGTACCTTATCAAAAACCAGTTGGTAATAGGTGAGGTAGTTTTCTTTGTCGGCATCAATAAATACGAGGTCGAAAACCTCGTCAAGTGTTGGGATGAGATCGGGAGCATAGCCAATTAACGAAACGATTTTATTGTTCACACCGGCTTTTTCGAAATATTTCAGACCAATCTCAACAACTTCAGGGTTGCTATCAATCGTGTAAAGTTTACCGCCTTCGGGCATTCCCAAAGCCAGGTTAATGGCCGAATATCCCGTGAAGGTGCCAATTTCGAGCACCCGTTTGGGTTGCATCATCTGGCAGATCATCCTCAGAAAAACACCCTGCAGTTGGCCAGAAATCATGCGCGGATACATGGTTTTGAGGTGGGTTTCGCGGTAAAGCTGGTAAAGATAATCCGGCTCCGGAGTGGTGTGCTCCTCAGCGTATTTCTCCAATTTGGGGTGGGTGTTTTGATAGCTTGTCATGTCCATTTTTTTGATTATTATATTTTACTTCTTTAAGCCCCCGCCTGACCAG
>Ga0172371_10007177_pt1 | contig 15952 bp, 10 predicted proteins | sample Lak12m_FD_114543 | JGI IMG/M metagenome (GOLD analysis project Ga0172371, IMG submission 114543) | Freshwater microbial communities from Kabuno Bay, South-Kivu, Congo - kab_022012_12m | ecosystem: Environmental > Aquatic > Freshwater > Lake | place: Democratic Republic of the Congo: South-Kivu...
CTCCCACACTTCGAACCAAACCCCCGCCTGTCAGCATATCCTGACGACCCAGCTCAATCCCGGCATCTGCAAAGCTCACATATGCACCTATCGCTTCCTTTCGTGTCTTGCCAAAATACCCAATGATCGCGGGACAATCCATAAAAAACTGCTAATAGTTTTGTAAGGTTATTTAGCAGTTTTTTATAGACGAACATGAACCCCTCCGACTCCCAGCGGGACCGAATGACGGTTATTTGGGCAATGTGAAGATGAAGTTGATCCATTCGCCCGGCTGGGATTCGGCCCGGATGGCGCCCCCGTGCTTTTCAATGATCTCTTTTGTGATAAAGAGACCCAGCCCCGTGCTCCGGTATCCCTTTACCTCGTCGCCCAGTCGAACGAAGCGCTGGAACAGGCGTTCGATCTCATCGTGGGAGAGTCCCTTCCCCTGGTTCCAGACCTCGAACCGGTAGGCGGTTTCCTCCTCCCTGAAGCCAAGACGTATGGTTCCGTTTTCCATTCCATACTTGAGTGCGTTGTGGAGGAGATTCTTGTAGACGATCTGGAGAAGATCCGGATCTCCCGAATAGGGCATGGATGCGGGCAGTTCGCTTTCCAGCTTCATGCCCTTTTCTTCAATGGCCTGGCCCAGTTCGTCGATGACGTGACTTACCACATCGCTGATTAGATCGATCGGTTTGGGCTGTACAATGAGTTCGCCCTTCTCGATGCGGGCCAGATCGAGGTAGTTACGCGTCATCCTGACGGCCCGGTCAATGCTTTTGGAGATGTTCTTGACCAAGGCCCCCTGGTTTTTGGTGAGGGGACCCGTGATGCCCGTGTCAAGGGCGTGGGCCGAGGTGTAGATCACCCCCAAGGTGTTTTTGAGTTCGTGAGATACAAAACCCAGCATGTCCAGGTAGTTGGCATTGATCTGCTGAAGTGAGGCATTGGCGCCCTCCAGTTCTGTGTTGGCCTTTCGGAGCCGTTCATCCCGATCCCTCAGACTCGATGCCATGGCATTGAAGGAGCGTGTCAGATCCAGGACCTCATCGTCCGTGGAGGGCTCGGGCACTTTCAGGTCAAGTTCTCCATGGGCAATTCTTCCGGCAGCATCGGCCAGGCGGCTGAGAGAGCCGGTCAACCGGCGTGAAAAGATGAACCCCACGGCCAGCACAAACAGCACGACCCCGATGGAAACCGCGCCGTAAAGCTTCCACAATGATCGCTTGATGTCATCGTATTTCTTTGCTAAAACGCCTACATAGAGGATCCCTATGACCTTCCCTTCAATATCATGGATCGGGTCATAGGCGCTGATGTACCAGTCATTGACCACAAAGGCCCTGTCATACCAGTTGCGGTCGTTTTCCAGGACCTTTTCATACACGTCGCTGCTGACCCGGGTGCCGATGGCCCGGTTTCCGTCGGCCGTCATCACATTGGTGGCGATGCGTGCGTCCCACTGGAAGATGGTGACCGTGCCCAGGTCCTTACCATCATAGGTCTTGTCTTCAAAGACAATGGAGCGGATCTTGTCGGCAAGGGCATGGTTGCGGTTGAGAAGGACCCCTGCGTAGAGTGCCCCGATAATGGTTCCCTTGTCGTCCCGGACCGGGGCGGATGTCATGAGGACCATACCGGAAGACTCTGATGTTTTTGCCCGGGGTTTGGCCTTGGCCGTCGGCTTGAATACCATAAAGGCCCGTTCCTCAAGGTCGCCCCCTTCGGCGTGGAGTCTCTGAGGTCCTAACAGCACAAACCCGCTGACGGTCTTTCCCTGGAGGGCCTGCCGAATCATGGGATCGTTGGAGAGATAGTCCGCCGTGCGATACGGTTCCAGGGTGCGGAGGATGACCTGTCCCTGGCTGTCCGTAAGGGAGAGGAAATCAAATCCGCATTTGCGTCTGACCGCCTCGAGTGCGGCTCGATAGGCCGACGACCGCGGATCCGTGTAGGCGTTGGCGACCCGGCTCCCACCGGTCAACACCTCTGCAAAGAGCCGCAGGCCATCGATTTCCCCCTGAATGATGCTCCAGGCAGCGCGCAGATCGAGACTGACCCGCCGCTGGGCCTCGTTGAGGGTATTGCGGCTGATGAGGGACGCGCTCAGAATCGCCCCCATGACCCCGAACAGGACAATGACCAGTACGAAGTTGAGAAATATGCGTTTGTATACAGGAATTCTCATGTTGTATGCAGAAGTTCAAGGGTCCACAGGTTGAAAGAGGTTGATCGACAATAAAAAAATAGACCCGATCAATTCAAGAAACCGAGCAAACCCGAAGAACCTCACCTTTCATCCGGCGTTGTCCGGGGACGCATCCCAAGATCCTTAGCGCCGGGCAGAAGACATACGAAGCGGGTCCCTTCACCCTCCCTGCTTTCCACGGAGATGGTTCCTTTCAGACGATCCACCACCTCTTTGACGATGACAAGGCCCAAGCCGGTCCCCTCTTCTGAAAAGACCTTTGCGTTTTCCGCACGGAAAAACTCTGAAAAGAGGCGGGGAATCTCCGATTCCGGGATCCCGATGCCCGTGTCTGCCACCTCGAACCGGATTCGGTTTGCCGTTTCTGCGCAAAGCGTCACGGCAACCGTGCCGCCTGAAGGCGTATACTTGATAGCATTGGAAACAAGGTTGGCAAACAAGTCGTCGATCATCTTTTCGTCGGCCATGATCCGCGGGAGGGGATCGTCCACACGGAAGGTCATGTCCACGCCATTTTCAGATGCCCGGGGCCTGTACAGATCTTCGAGCGACTTCAGGATCTCTATGACGTCCACCGGATGATACTCTCTTTCATCGGTACTGATACGCTTCAGGCCCAGTTTCAGCAAATCGTTGATGACATCCCCCAAGACCGCCAGCCGTTTCCTGCACCGGGTCAGAGTCTCTCTCTGATGATCGTCCACATCTCCCTGGTATCCTTTGAGTATCAGGTCCAGCATGCTCTGCACGGCGCCGATGGGAGAGCGGAGCTGGTGAGCGGCCTTTTTGAGGAACCAGATCTTGTTCAGTTCCCGTTTGAGGTTCTCGATGGCAATGGCGGTCAGATCGGCCATCAGGGAAAAGAATTTCACGTCATCGGGGCCGAAAAAATGCTCAATGTCACTGTACACGCAGAATACGCCAAAGATCATTTTTTCCACCCTCAGGGGGAGACACATCATGGATGCAATCCCCTCCTTCCGGACATCCTCAGGGTACTGAAAGTAGTCGTCTTTCTGGATTTTGCCGATGGTGAAGAAAGATCCCTTAAGGATCTTAAGGTTGATCGGGCTTTTGTCAATGTCAATGACGCCCTTGGCCTTGTAGTCCTCGCTGAGGCCGTGGGTGGAAGCGAATGTCAACCGCTTTCTCTGATCATCCAAGAGTTTGATGGAACACCCCTTCACGCCCATGATCCGTGCCGCATTCCGGGTGGCCGAATCGATCAGATCCTGAAATTCGTTGCAGAGTTCGATCTCCTTTATCATCTCATAAAGGGCGGTCAGTTTGGTGTTGGACGCATCCAGTTCCTTGGACACAGCCAGAAGGCTCCTGCTCTTGGCCCTCAGGCTTGATTTCAGCGTGGTTACCAGGAAGGCGGTGAGCAGGATAGCCGATGCAAAGGTTAAATAGAGGGCCAGGACATTGGGCAGGCTCTGGGTGGAGGGAAACAGGAGGCTCTGGAACAGGACCGGCTGAGGAGGAAGAATGCTGGAGTCCTGAAGGACAATCAATCCGGCCGTGCCCAAAAGAATCAAACCGGCGTAGATGAAACAGCTCGCCGGGGCGAGCAGGATGCCGGCCAAGATGATGTGAAAGATCACAAAGATCAGGAGGGGGCTGGATATGCCCCCGGTCAGATAGATCACGCAGAAGAGGACCAGCAGGTCGAATGTGATTTGCACATGGGCGAAAATGGCATAGTGTCGGACCTCGGGGCGCTCACGGGCACTGAGTCGCCGCCATATCAGGGAAAATGCCGCGTTGTTCAGGGCTACGAAGAGAAACAGGATGGTCAGGGAGACGATGGGGTGCTTGAGGTCTAAAAAATGGCCGATCCAGCCCGCGACGAGGGCCGCCCCCGTGACGACCCATCTCAGATTGATCAGCCAGTAAGCCCTCTCGACCAGCTCCTTTCGGAAAAACAACTGTTCCTTTATTAGTTGATACCCCTGTTTCATAAGGGGATCTCCTCATTGGGTGATTGAGGAATTGGGGTATTGAGGGATTCAGGCATGAAGACCTGATGAAGTCTCTCGGTTGAGTTCACAGAGGACACAAGGAAAAACGGGAAAAACTCTGCGGGCTCTGCGGGCTCTGTGAAACGATGAGAAAGCCTTGATCGCCGATTCCGGTTTATCCGCGATCCATCATGTCCGGCCTTCGTCCCTCAGGATATCCTCAACCGCATCCAGTAACTCATCCGGGTCTATGGGCTTTTCATGGAATTCCGTCACAGGCCACCCCTCTCCCAAAATATGCTGAAAGCTCTCCGGTCCCTTTTCGGCCATTTTCTGTGGAAATGAGGAGAGCATGAGGATGGGGATATCCCGGTGATGAGGGCTGTTTTTGAGCTTGTACGCCAGATCAAATCCATCGGTGTCAGTGGACATCATAACATCCAGGATAATAAGATCCGGGATCTTCTCCGTGATCGCGGCATATCCCTCTTCTCCGTTATGGGCAGCCCTCACCCCGTAGTCCCTGCTTTCCAGGATGATACGGATGGTATTGACTAAATCCCTGTCGTCATCAATGATCAGTATGTCTGCTCCCATGACCTACACCTTTCGAGTTTGAGGTTTGAAAGTTGACGTGTCAAGTTACATCTGTAGGGTCACTCTCGTTTTGTTACGACGCGGTCGAGAATTTCCGAAATCGCATTTTCAGCCCTCGTCTCGACCTCCGGGCTTAACCCTTCCCCAAACCCGAAGTCTTCCCCCTGGATAGAAACCAACCATGTTTGCGGGGACCGATGGTATGCGCAATCAAGAATCCTCAGCAGGAAAGACGGATTCATCTGGTGCGTCGTGTAGGGCATCGTACCGGATTCCGGCTGGATCTCGGCCCATTCCCATCCGTCCTCCAGTTTGTTCAGGGTCGCGTCAACAAGCACCATCCGTTCTGCCTGCTGCAATTCTTCTGCGAGGGCAGGATCCAGTTGATGCACGATTCGAAAACGGATATTTTTTTTATGCCCCAATATCCCGGAGAGCCTCTCAACAACATATGGCCCGACGCCGTCGTCTCTCCTCTGGGGGTTTCCATACCCGATAATGCATAGTTCGAATGGGTCGGTTCTGTCCGCCGTCACGGTCTAATTTCTCTGCAACTGGTCTAAAATCATGCCATCCGGTCCGTATATCTCTATCTTCAACGCCATCTGGCCCAGGGCATGGGTGGAGCAGGAGAGACAGGGATCATAACAGCGGATCGCCCCCTCCACGCGGTTCAGGATGCCCTCCCTGACCTCGCCGTCATGGATATATTCCCGGGCCACCAGTCCGATGGAACGGTTCATGGCGATGTTGTTATGGCCCGTAGCCACAATGAGGTTTATCCGCTTTATGGCGCCGAATTTGTCAACAACATAATGGTGGATCAGCGTCCCCCGGGGGGCCTCGATGACGCCGATCCCCTCCTCATTGGCAGGGTCCGCGGTGATGCGGATGTCTTGACCGCAGACACTGTCCTCTGTCAAGATCTCTTCGGCCCTTTCCAGACATCCCAAGAGTTCGATCAGTCGCGTGTAATGGTACAAAAGGGTACATCCCCTGAGCCCGTCCCGGGACATCTCCCGATAGACCTGAAGCTCATCGTCGGCCTTGGGAGTGCGCATCCTGTCCGCGGCATTGAGTCGACCTAAAGGTCCCACCCTGTAGCCCCCGTCGGGATATCCCTGGGGTTTGAAAAAGGGAAATTTCAGGTAAGACCAGGGTTCCACATGCTCACCGATAAAAGAGAGGTACTCGGCCGGATCAAACTCGGCCACGGTCTCCCCGTGGTGGCCGACGATTCTTAAACGCCCCTCGTACATATCGGGGCAGCCCTGGTCATCCATTAGGCCTGCGTAATTGGATTCAAAGTTGGCAAATGCTTTCACCTGTTCCAGATTTTTTTCAATCCACCCCTTTATCAAATCAATGGCAGTCCTGCAGGTCCCGTAGGCCTCATCAAAGCCCCCTAATAAACCATCGCGATCCTCTCTGGAGAGGGAACCGTTGACCCCACCGGGGACCGCAAAGGAGGGATGAATCTTTTTTCCGCCGAGGGCCTTGATGATCTCCTGGCCGAAGCGTCTCAGCCGTATCCCCTTGACTGCCAGATCCGGAAACGCGTTGATTACACCCACCACATTCCGCTTTGCAGGATCCGCATCCCATCCCAAGAGGAGGTCAGGACTTGCCAGGTGGAAGAAATGGAGGGCATGAGATTGGATAAACTGGCCCATATGCTCCAGTTCCCTGAGACGTTTTGCCGTCTCCGGGATGTCGACCCCGAGGATCGCATCGCACGCCTTTGCCGAGGCCAACTGATGGCTTACCGGACAGATGCCGCAGATCCTCTGAGTAATCACGGGCATTTCCTCAAAGGGTCTTCCCTCGCAGAATCGTTCAAAACCCCTGAACTGCGTCACATGAAACCTGGCATCGCTGACCTCGCCATCTTCGTCCAAATGGATGGTGACCTTCCCGTGTCCCTCCAATCGACTCACAGGGTTGATCGTGATCTTCCGTGCCTTACTCATAAAAGCATCTCCTTACCGAAAGCCTTTGATTTTTCGCTCAAGAAATTCGAAAAAAGAAGCTCCGCGGTTAAACGAAAAGCAGGTTTACCGGGATACACTAATCCCTCAATTCCATCCACAGATTACCCCAATGAAACAAAAGCAAAAGAGGTTTCATGGGGCAGGCGCAGATTTTCACAGATGCCAATTCCTCAATTCTTCAATCGTAATGCATCATGTCGCTCGGCAGGACAGGCATCCTCCCTTCCAGGATTTCCGTGAGGTTGTATGCAATGGCCTCCGGAGAAGGGGGGCAGCCCGGCACATAGGCATCCACGGCAACGTGATAATTGACCGGGACGGCCTTTTCCAGAAGGAGCGGAAGTTCCGGGTCGACCGGGATCACGCCGCCCACCGTGCTTTCGGTCTCAATAAAGCCGCGCCTCAGGATTGCTTCCTTAGGAACGGTGTTTCTCAACGTATTGATCCCTCCAAAAACCGCGCAATCCCCCCACGCCACAAGCACCTTGCAGTGTGCCCGGAGTTTCCGAGCGATCTTCAGTTCTTCCTCATTGGCAATAGAGCCTTCGATGATGCCCACATCCACATCGGGGAAATTGAAATCCTTGAAATCGGTAATCGGGGTATCGCATAACTCTATCTTGGAAAGGATATCCACAAGGGCCTCATCCAGATCCAGAAAGGACATATGGCACCCTGAACACCCTTCCAGCCATACGGTTGCTATCTTGGGCTTTCCCATGAACTAACCTCCCATTTCCTTTTGGGCCGCTTTGCACACGTCATTCCAGGTGTCGAAACCAGGACGAAAACCGGTCCGTTCGGCCAGGGCCGAAAGAATCTGCCATGAATCTCTCATGCCAGAGGGTGGCTCGATCACCTTTTTCTTATATCCGGTTTCAGTCCCGTCCAGGGATGTGTAGGTCCCGTCTTCTTCTATCCACAGCGGGCAAGGGATCAGGACATCTGCCATGTCGGCCAAGGATTCAGGAATATAAGGAGAGATAACAACCAGAAAATCGAGGCCGGTCAGTCTCTCTAAGAGGTCGGGATCCGAGACCTGCTCCCCGGCCAGAAACAGGACGCACGCTGTCGCCTGTCCTTTTGAGCCAGGTTCGGCCTCAGATGCAAGGCCCAATTTCCATGCCCCTGAGCTGTTCCCAAACGGTTTGAGGATGATCAGACGGAGGGTTGATCCGGGGAGAAGACCTTTCAGGCGAGATAAATGTACCAGGCTGTTGAATCCGGAATCATCGGCCGCCGTGATGAGACCTGCCACGGTAATAAACAGGGGATTTGAGGCCTCTGAGACGGTCCGGGCAATATCATGGAAAACCGCGGCGTCGGTCTCGCTGAGGCACAGTTTCCGAACCAGTTCTGCCGCCTGCGCCATCTTCACATCATCGGTTCCGCAAGCCGTCGCTTCGTCCAACAGGGCCTTGATCAGGAGCGACGCGTCCCCCTCTTTCAGGGGGAGATGGTGGGCGGCAAACGGAAAGAGGTCGGCCTGCTGGCCGATGACCGAGACCTTTGTCCTGTTCTCAAAGATGGTCCTGCGGATCAGGGATGAAACGATCGGTTGGGTCTGGTACGGGTCGGCCCCCACGATGAGAATGTGGTCGGCTTCAGGGATCATTTTCCATGAAGCCTCCTTCAAGGGCATGTCCAGACCGGCCCAGGCTCTATGGACGATCCTGAAATGGGCGCCATCGAGGGTATCGATACAGCCGGCGCCCAGACCCCTGCCCATGAGATCCCTGAAAAAAACGAGGGCCTCATTGGAATGCATGCTCGACGCAAGGCCCGCTATGGCAGCCCCCTTTTTGGCACGGGTGGCTGCGCGAAGCCTGTCAGCAGTCAGGTCGAGGGCCTTTTCCCAGCTCTCCTCTGCCAGAGTCCCATCCCCGTTTCGCAACATGGGGCGGGTGAGACGCTTTCCAATGGTCTTAAGGACCTCGAACCGCCCCTTGTAGCACAATTGTCCGCGATCCGGCCGGCTGTCATCGGCCTCCAGCTTCCCGTCTATCTTGAGGACGGTGTTGTCGTGCACAGAAAAGATCGCCGGGCACATCAGACCGCACTGGGGGCAGAGGGATTCCGTGGTCTGCCAGGCCGTGTCGTGCCCTTTTACCGCGTAGTGGGTCCGGTACCGGTCATATATGGCGCCGGTAGGGCAGACCTGCATGCAGACGCCGCAGTTGAGGCATGTGGAGGCTTCTCTTGTCTCACTGAGATCCAGCCCGATCAGGTTATGGGGCCCGCGGTTATTGAAGTTGAGGACACGGGCCCCGGAGATCTCCTGGCAGGCCCGCACGCATCTTCCGCAGAGGATGCAGCGGTTGTGATCGATGGCCAGATACGCGCTGGTGATGTCCGTGGGGAATTCATCAAACAAGGCAGGCACGGTCAAATGATCTACCTGCAGCTCATAGGCCAGTTTCTGGAGTTCGCAGTCCCCGCTCTGGGCACAGATCATGCAATTATGGTTTCGTTCGGCAAATAGAAACTCCAGAATAGTCCGTCGGCTCTCGATAATACGTTCATTGGACGTCACCACCACCACCCCAACCCTTACCGGGGTGACGCAACTGGCGGCCAGTTTGGGCGATCCATCCACTTCCACCACGCATATGCGGCATCCGCCCCAGGAGGAAAGGGCGGGATGGTGACAGAGGGTAGGGATATGAATGCCGTTCTGCCGGGCCGCCTCTAAAATAGAGATTCCCGGATCAACAAGGACCTCTTTTCCATCGATGGTTATCTTCACCTTTTCAACATTCGTTTCCATTCGACACCTATGCTGGTTACTGGATACTGGTTACTGGATGATCTCTGCTCGTTTAGGTCTTTACGCCTCGCGCCTCGCGCCTCTCATACGTTACGCTTCCACATCGCACCGGAGACACCTGCAGGCCTCTTTCAGGGCCTCTTCCTTAGACATTCCCAGTTCCACCTCGCGGAAATCTTTTATTCTCTGAGCGCAGTCTGTTTCACAGAGGGAGACCCGGGGGGTCTCTTGGATCTCCTCTTCGATGGTGACAGGGATTTCGATCGCTTCCTCCTCAGGAACATAGGCCGGTTCGTTGTTTTTATCCCGTATGGCTGCATCGATTTCAATGGCCGCGCGGTGCCCAGCGGCGATGGCGCTTACCACCGTATCCGGGCCGGATACCACATCTCCTCCGGCAAAGACCATCGAGGCTGTGGTCTGGGTCTTTTTGCCTTTCACCGTCTCGATAAAACCCCGGTCTGTGATGGTCACGCCGGCCTCTTTCAGGTGAGCCGTATCGTCTGTCTTCTGTCCGATGGCGAGAATCAATTGATCCGCCTCAAAAGGAAACTCATCTCCCAATTTGGGTACGGATTTCCTGCGTCCGCTCGCATCAAATTCTCCCAGGGACATGTGTCGGCAAATGACCCGGGTAAAACGGCCATTTTCACCGTCAGCCCTGAGAGGGGTAACCAGATATTTGATGCGTATGCCTTCCTGTTCAGCGGTGTGGATTTCCTCTTCCTGGGCCGGCATATCCTCTCTTCTCCTTCGATAGAGGATGGTTACCTCTCTGGCCCCGAGTCTCAGGGCCGACCGGGAGGCATCGATGGCCGAGTTACCGCCCCCGATGACCGCGACCCGTTCCCCGACACGGGGCGTGTTTCCCAGGTTGACCTCTCTGAGAAACTCGATGGCTCCCCAGACACCGTCCAGGTCCTGGCCTTCCATATCGGCAGACATGCTCTGCTGAGCACCGATGGCCACGTAGATGGCGTCAAAACCTTCCTGGAGGCGGCTCCAGGAGATGGTATTTCCCGTGACTCCTTCTGGCCCGGGGCCTACCCGGGTATTGCATCGAAGTTCAATCCCCAGGCCGAGGATATCGTTGATCTCACCATCCAGAATATCCCGGGGCAGACGATAGGCCGGGATCCCCCACCGGAGCATGCCGCCGGGTTGGGGATACTGTTCAAAAACCGTCACACCATAGCCTCTAAGTGCCAGGTCCTTTGCCGCGGTCAGACCGGAAGGGCCCGCACCGATAATGGCTATCTTTTCCTTTCGTGTAACCGGGATCGGCGTCACCGTCGGCCTCGTGACGTTGTCGGTGATGAAGCGCTTCAGATGCTTGATATCCAGGGGTGCATCGAGGGTAGCTCTCCTGCATTTGGTTTCGCACGTGTGGTCGCAGACCCGGCCACAGATCCCGGGGAAGGGGTTGGTCCTGAGAAGGACCCTGTAGGCATCGTCCAACCGGCTGGCCCGGATCAGGGCCGTGTAACTGGGGATGTCCATCTGGACGGGACAGGCATGCATGCAGGGGGATTTAAAAAACGCGGAGCAGACAACAGCAGGGCAGCGTCTGTCACGGATGTGGGCCTCATACTCATCCCGGAAGTAGCGGAGCGTGCTAAGCACCGGGTTCGGGGCTGTCTGGCCCAGGCCGCACAGGGCCGTGTTGCGGATGATATCGGCCCATTTTTCCAGGGTCTCGATATCCCCCTCCTTTCCCTTTCCCTCGCAGATGCGCGTGAGGATCTCTAACATCTTCTGGGTCCCCACCCGGCAGGGCGTGCATTTGCCGCAGGATTCATCCCTGCAGAACTCCATGAAAAACCGGGCCACGTCCACCACGCATTTATCTTCATCCATGACAATCATGCCGCCCGAGCCGACAATCGCGCCCAGCCGGGTAATGGACTCATAATCGACCGGCGTATTCAGATGCTGGACCGGGACGCATCCCCCGGACGGCCCCCCCAATTGAACCGCTTTGAAGTGCTTGCCGCCGGGGATGCCGCCGCCGATGTCGTGGATAATGGTCCCGATCGGCGTCCCCATGGGCACCTCCACGAGACCCACATTCCGGACATCGCCGGTGAGGGCAAAGACCTTGGTTCCCTTGCTCCGCCGGGTCCCCATGCTCCCATACCACTTGCCCCCTTTCAGGATGATCTGGGGCACATTGGCCAGGGTTTCCACATTGTTGAGGATGGTAGGCTTCTTCCAGAGTCCTTCGATGGCCGGAAATGGCGGCCGGGGTCTGGGGGTTCCCCGCTTCCCCTCAATGGATGTCATGAGGGCGGTCTCTTCGCCGCAGACAAAGGCCCCGGCCCCCCGGTAGACCTCCAAATCGAAATCGAAGCCGGACCCGAGGATGTCCTTCCCCAGAAGACCGTAGTCCTGGGCCTGATGGATGGCCAGATTCAACACCTTGACAGCCAGAGGATATTCGGCGCGGCAGTAGATATAGCCCTGATGGGAGCCGATGGCCTTGGCCGCGATGATCATGCCTTCCAATACTGCGTGCGGGTCTGATTCCAAAACGCATCGGTCCATAAAGGCCCCGGGGTCGCCCTCGTCGGCATTGCATAGCACGTACTTGACATCTCCTCTGGAACTGGCGGCAAACCCCCACTTCATCCCTGTAGGGAATCCGGCTCCGCCACGGCCTCGGATTCCTGATGTTTTGATTTCAGCAATGATCTCATCCGGGCCCATCTGATACAATGCCTTTGCTGCTGCAAAGTACCCGTCCCGGCCGATATATTCGTCGATCTTCTCGGCCTGGATCAGACCGCGATTCTTCATGACCACGAGGTCCTGCATGCCGAAGAACGGGACCTCCCTGATGTGAGGCGTTTCCTCGGTGGCCGTGGTACCTGGGCCTTCAAATTCAACCTCCTTTTGTTCCCAGCCTCTGGCAAAGACCCAGTCCTGGTTGATACGCCCCTCAAGGACATGTTCCCGGAAAATCTGCCGGGCCTTCTGCTCATCCACGTCTGCATATTTGACCGGCTCTTCACCCACGCGCTCTATGGTGATCAGCGGTTCCCGGTTGCAGATGCCTGCGCACCCGGACGTGGTAATGACAATATCGTCTCTGCCGGAAGAGGCCAGCTCGGCCCGAAGTGTCTCCAATACCCTGTCTGCGCCGGAAGAGATCCCGCAGGTCCCCATATGAACCGTAATGCGTGCACGGTTCTTTTCCGAATCCAGGACCAGCGATCTGAGCGCCTCCCCCTTGATTCTATACAAGTCCTCTATTTTCAGCCTTGGCATAGGTAAACTCCTTAACTACTCATACGCTTCTAATATCTCAGCTACCTTGGTTGGCTTCATCTGGCGGTAGGTGTTGTCATCCACCATGGTGACCGGCGCCAGCCCGCATGCGCCGAGACATCGGACGGTCTCTAAGGAAAAGCGTTTGTCGCCGGTGGTCTGTCCTGGATACACCTCGAGGGTCTTGGTAAGCTGTTCCAGGATCTTTTTCCCGCCCCTCACATAACAGGCGGTTCCCAGGCAGCACCGGATGGTATGTCTTCCCCGAGGGACCATCGTGAAAAATGAATAGAAGGTTACCACCCCGTACACTTCACTGAAAGGGATGGAGAGACTCAGGGCAACCCGCCTCTGCACCGACTTGGGAAGGTAGCCGATCGCCTCCTGGATATCTTCCAGCACCGGGATCAATGATCCGGGCTTTGTCTTATATCTTTGGATAATGGCGTCTATGGTCGACCACTCCTCTAAAGTGAATTCCTGTTCGCCTGTTGCCTTTGCACCTGAACTGGCCTTCTCTGACACGTTGCGGCCCTCCTTGAAACTGAAAACCTGAGTTCATTCAAAAGAAAAATACCGGCCCTTCTCAGCTCTCCGATGCGACATGCAATCACACACAGTGTTGCTCACCGTGGGCTGTCGGTCTTGCAAATATTGTTCCGGATCGGGCAGGGGAAAAGAATAAAAGGCGCGTGGAACAACGCATCAAAAAAAGGCCCTCATCCGGGATCCCGGGTGATGGTCTCAAAGAGAACCGATCAAATTATTTAAGGATATTGACACGGTTCCATGTCCATTTGATTCACCATGCCGCGGCCTCCGCTCCATAAATGACCAGGCAAAAGCCGCACAGCCGATTGTTGGGAAAGCTGCCGATGGATACATTATAGAGAGAAAAGGGGCACCTGTAAACGCTCTTTTCACGTCTCAGAGAAGGTCCATATGCAAGCTGCTTTTGACAGATTGAAAAGATTGCTGACACTCAACCTCTCGATTTTTCACGCCACACTGGCTTTGCAATTTGTAAAAGTACCCGATATTATTTCGCATGCCGTCAGTGAAAATGCTCTCTGGAAATAATTCTTTTATTAATAGATTGGATGAGTTATACTTCTTCAACCCCATGCGTTTTGTTTGGCGCCCCTGTTGCTGCACAAGAAATTGAAGATCGCGTGAACTCTCTCTGGTCCAAACCCTTGAGAGAGAGAATGGTCTTGCGGGATGTTCAGATGACCCGAAAATTAGCAGCCTCCTCGACTCTTGGAACATTGAGGTTTAGCCGGCGTCGAATTTTCAGTGGAGAGGGGAGAATCAATCTCAAAAAAGGCAGTTATTCACTTGAAAGATGATGGTCTCGCAAAAAGTCGAAAATGCTCTCTTTCTGTCATTCCGGCGAAAGCCGGAATACAGTATTCTCAAGCACTTATGAAACGTCTGGACCCCGTTTTTCAACAGGGTGACGACTTTTTACGAATGCATCAAAGACAATTGCTAAAGTTTAAAAGAGCGTTGTTTCTCCTTCAGGATCATCTTGTGCAATTGATCGAAATCATCTGCAGGGAGGTCCCCTCTTTTATCCGGTCGTATTTTCAGTCTTGCGGCCCCCGTGGGACATCTGGATACGCATACACCGCAACCGATGCACCACTGGGTGTCGATCCGGGGCAGATCGTCTGTCATGACCAGGGCGTCCACCGGGCAGATGTCCGCACATTCACCGCAGCCCGTACAGGCATCGTCATCCGTCTCCCTGACAAAATAGACGGCCATGAGGATATCCCTCGGGATCTTTCTTCTCTTAATGGCCCCCACGTTCCAGCACGCGCAGCCGCAGCAGTTGCAATTGTGCTTTATCTTTCCCTTTGTATTGTCAACAAAATGTACCAACCCTGCGGCTTCGCTCTGTTTGATGAGGTCCAGGGCCTCTTCCCGCGATATTTGTCTGCCTAAGTTTCTGTCGATCACATACCCGGCCATTTCATCGAATTTAATGCAGACCTCTGTCGGATGGTCGCACGGACGGCCTCTCAGCCGGGCGATCATACGGCATGAACAGTGGCATACGGCAAAGTCGGCGACATCTTTCAGCACGCTGTCCATGGTATGATGGGGATACACCGCCTGTATGGAGGCCTCCACCGTGCCCGACACCGGGACATACCGGTACGCATCCGTCTCGCTGCCGTAGGCCTCCCGGGTCACCTTCCGGTTGAAATATTTGGCGATGAGGGCAGCCATGTTCCTCGAATGGTGCGTATCCTCTCCTCTCCAGAAAAAGGTCTGTGGAAAAGAAAAGCCCATCTGTTGCAAGGCGTATCCCTTCTCACCCGTTGCCGTCTTCCCACAGAAGACCAACCCCTTTTTAGAGAGATCTTCCAATAGCCCTTGTAGCGTTTCCTTCGGGAGGTCCGACCGGTCGATCATTTCTTCCACCAAGACGGGCTGAAGGGGGATGACCGACGTGGGAAGGGCCAATGCGACCTCGGCTTCTACAGGACTGAAATTCTCCTTGAGGATGTCTATCAAGGTTTCCGTCAACGGATAGCCCATTCCCAATGTGGAGAGATGCCGCGCCAGTTTTTCGTACACGTCAGGTGGTATCATAAACCTGCTTCCAAGTGATCGGGGGTAACGGGGAGCCTCTGTCGGACGATGCCGGGATGACCCGGTCAGGGTGTTCCGGGACAGTTATTTCATCGCCCTCAGGAGCGCTTCTGCGATGGCCGTCGGATTCGTAAACAGGGTTTCATGGCCCCCGGCTATCTCGATCAGATCATAATCTTCCAATCCCCGGGCCATGCCCAGGTAGGCACCGGGAGGAAGCGACGCGTCATCCCTGCAGAAGAGCACCGACCTGGGCACGCTCAGGGCCTGGAACGCTTCAGTGCTCACAGGCGTCGTAAACAAGGCAATGGGCTGAGGCACCAGTTGGCGGATCAGGGCATCCTGTGTCTCGACCGGGTCCCCGGCCATGAGCATGTTCCGAACGAATCCCTCGTCCACGGGCACGCAGTTATCCGGAGAAGCCTTTGCCGCCGCAATCATTCCCCCGGACACATCCGGCGGAACAAGGTCAAACTGGCTTTTGCCGTCCGGAAGGATGAAGGCATTGTGGAAAATGAGGTGAGAGATCTTGTCGGACGCCTTGGGCGCAGCCGCCTGCATCAGAAACCCC
>Ga0172371_10007179_pt1 | contig 15952 bp, 13 predicted proteins | sample Lak12m_FD_114543 | JGI IMG/M metagenome (GOLD analysis project Ga0172371, IMG submission 114543) | Freshwater microbial communities from Kabuno Bay, South-Kivu, Congo - kab_022012_12m | ecosystem: Environmental > Aquatic > Freshwater > Lake | place: Democratic Republic of the Congo: South-Kivu...
AAGCAACAAGACGAGGATTACGAACTACGCGGGGATGACTTTACGGTTATCGATGCCCAGTCTACCTTACAAGCGCTTTAGCGCTACCCAAACCTTTCGCCTTTAGGCGAAAGACGTTTAGTTACCCTTCTCGCCTGCTAGGTTGTGTACGAAAACGCGCGGCATTTCCCAGCGCGGAATGCCGCTCAGGGCTTCGCTCGGGCTCGTCCCGTCGGGTTTGTGCTTCGAAGAATGTACGGAGGCGCAAAAAGCTTGGTCCCCCGCCAAATGGCGGGGGTTTTTGCGCTGAGTACCAAGGACTCGGTTTCCGCTGGAAGAAACCGAGTGCGGTTCTGAGAAGCAAGGCCCGACGGGACACCATGCTCGCCCGAGCTCGATGGTTTTCTTAACACAACCTGGCAGGCGAGAAGGGTTCATTAAAATTAAAAAATGAGTTAAAATAAGCCTAGCAGTAAACTGTAATCAATAAAGTATGCCTAAAGAAAAAACGGGTTCGACGGTGGAAAATAGCGATAACAAAAACAAAACAGTCATCAAAATAAAGAATTCCCGCCACCGGGGCTCTTCCCTGCTGAGAGCGGTATTGCTGATTTTGGTGCTAGTGTTGGCTTTCGGCTTGATCGGCCGGGGCAACAAAATTTCTCAGTGGTGGCCTTATTTGACCGGTAAAACGCCCAGTCCGACCCCTTCTGGTGATTTGGGGATTACCAGCAAAAAAAGCGACTTGCAGGTTCCGGCCGGGGCGCAAGCCGAGGAGGACGCAGTGGTTCAGGTGGCCGACCAGGCCTCAAAAGCGGTGGTGAGCATCATTATCACTAAGGATGTTCCCAAAATCCAAAATTATTTTTTCGACCCTTTTGGCAATGGCCCCCAGAATCCCTCTTCCCTGTTTGACCAGTTTTTTGGCCCCCAACAACCCCAGCCAGCCCAACCGTCGCAGCAGCCGTCCGGTGGCACGGTCAAGCGGGAGATTGGCGGTGGCAGCGGGTTTGTGGTTTCCGAAGACGGCTTGATCGTCACCAACAAACACGTAGTGGCCGATCCCACGGCGGATTATACGGTGCTCACCAACGACGGCCGCGAATACGCCGCCAAGGTGCTGGGCCGGGATCGCAGCAACGACGTAGCGGTGATTAAAGTTGATCCCGGTAAGCCCACTAAAGGCCAAGGAGTCGATAAAATGGACACATTACCGCTGGGGGAATCCAGCCAAATAAAAGTGGGCCAGACGGTAGTGGCGATTGGCAATGCCTTGGGAGAGTTTACCAACACCGTCTCCAAGGGGATTGTTTCCGGTTTGCGCCGTAACATCACCGCCGGCGGCTACGCCGGTTCCGAGCAGCTGGACCAACTGATCCAGACCGACGCGGCCATCAACGAAGGCAACTCCGGCGGCCCGTTGCTGAATCTCAAGGGCGAAGTGATTGGAATCAACGTGGCAATCGCCCAGGGAGCCCAGAATATTGGCTTTGCCCTGCCGATTGACACCGTGAAAAATGCTATCCAGAGCGTGGAAACCACCGGCAAGATCAGCCAGCCCTACCTGGGCATCCGCTACCAGTTGATCAACAAGGCTATCCAGCAAAGCAACAATCTGCCTTTTGACTACGGCGCGCTGGTGCTGCGCGGCCAGGACCCCACCCAGCTGGCGGTGCTCCCCGGTTCACCGGCCGACCAAGCGGGGATCCAGGAAAATGACATTATTTTGGAAGTGAGCGGCACCAAAATTGATGAAAACAACAGCTTGGCCAAAATTATCAGCGGACTCAAGGTGGGTTCGACCGTGGAATTAAAGGTGTGGCGCAAGGGCGAAACCAGCACAGTGAAAGCCACTCTCCAGGAAGCGCCCGCCAACGCCCAGTAGAATTTTGGCTATTTCTATTTTTATGCTATTTTTAATTAAATAAGTCAGTTAAGTATTGAAATTGTTAAAAAACAAAAATGGCAAACAAAAAAGAAATTAAAATCCTGTTAGCCGGCATTCTTGGTTTGGCGGCTTTTTGGGTATGTTCAGGCTCAGCCCGGGCGCTGGAGCCGGGCAGTGTCCAGTTGGACCAAAATTTTCCCGAAAAAATCACCGATTATCTTCTGACTCAGCCGGTAATCGCCGGTCCTTTCACCGGCGGCAAGGAAGCCGACATGGAAGAAATCCTGCCTTTCTACACCGACCCCCTCACCAAATACAACCTGTCCGTCAACTACACCAAACAAAGCTATCAGCCGGGTGACCAATTGGCCCTAAAAGGCAAAATCAGCTATTCTTTTAATTCCGAGACTTCCCAAAAAGCCTTGGACGAACTCAAAGATTGCCCGAATTGCCCCGGCGCCAACCTCTACCGGTTCCCCACTATTCCTGACGTAGGCGTTTTTGTCCAAGTTTGGCGCAAGGATGCTGACGCAGCTGATTCCCAGAAAGGCGATTATCTGGTGGACGAGTTCTACGCGGCCAAAGGCCTGAACCTCACCGAGAACGAACCGCAAGAATTTTCCATTAATTGGCAGGTTCCCGACGAAATCAAGGACGGGGATTATTACTTGTTCCTGTTTGTCAATTCCGATGGGCGATTCAGTCTGTCCGGCACGCCCCTGGTGGCTTTTGACCAGGCAACCACCTATGATTTTCAGGTTGCGAACTCGGAAGCCGGCAGCGGCTTGGAGTTGGACAAAAACAGCATCAAAATCAACAACCAGGCTTATGTCTACCGCCAGCCGGCGCCGGAAGTCACGCCCGAAGACGGGAAAATAACCGTGACTGTTCCGCTTTCTAACTTAAGTCCGGCCACGCGGGATGCTAAAGTGACCTACAATTTGTTTGGCTGGGGGCAGGAGGACCCGACTGATTTGATTGAAACCCGCTCGGAGAACAAAACTATCGGGGCCGGTGACAAGAGCGATTTGGAGTACACTTTCAGTCCCTCTGAAACCGGCAGCGTGTATAATCTTGAAATCAAAGCGGAGAATCCCTCCAGTGTGTCCACTGCCAATGTCCGCCTGGTGGTGAAGGACCGAAACCGGGGAATTTTCCGGTTCCTGGGTCAAGCTAAAAACGCCAGAGAGGAAGCGCTCCCGGTTTTTTGTCTGCGTAACGCCGCTTGGGAAAGTTTGTTCCACGGTAAAGTGAAAATAAACGCTTTGGACAAAAGCGGGAAAACGCTCAGCACTTTTGAAAAAGAAGGCAGTATGCGGCCGGAAGACCGTTGTTTCGTGATCAGCGACCGCCGCTGGCTGGCAGACGGCAACGTGACAAAACTCACGGCCCAGATGTTTGACGACAATGGGGTAAAAGTGGACGAAAAGACCGCTAGCCTGTTTTCCGGCGGTGAAAAAGCCGGAGCAGCGGCCGCCGAAGCCGGCCAGGGCCCACTGTCCGGCATTGCCGGCAAGCTTCAGGTGGTGATTTTGGCCTTGCTAATCCTGGTTATAGTCGTAGGAGGATATTTAATTCTCTTAAGAAGTAAAAAACAACCATGAGACAAAAACTTGGCCTGATAGCACCTTTCGCGGCGGTATGTCTAATCACGGGCGTTTGGCTGGGCTCGGCCAACAATTGTGCCGCCTACACCCAAACTGTTTCCGGCTCGGTGGAAGCCTCGCAAAGTTTGGGATCGAGTAGTGAAATGGGAAAAATCAACCAGTGGCTAAACCGTCCCTCCGATGAAATATGGGGAACAGGCTCCACAGCTTACCTTGGCGTTTGGGGAGTCTTTCAGGCCAATCTATTAAAAAAAGTGATCGAGCAAGCCGGACCCAGCAATTATCCAGCAACCTATGCTTTAATTCTGGATACCAGTATTCCTTATGGCAATCGTTTAGGCCATAAAGGTATTTGGAATCCCAACGGGTTTTCGCAGAATTTCCCTGAAGGCTATTCTGACGCTCTAGGGATGTGTGTTTTTGCGAGCTCTTCCGCGATTTTGCCCTGTCTTGAGCAGCATGGGTCGATTATGGATTCACGGATTCCTAATGAAATATCCAAACTCAAGAGTTGGCTGAAAAGCAGTGATTCTGGAATCTACAGTTTTCTGACCACCGATTACCGTAGTTTGAATCTGGGAACCCGGCCCTGGATGAACGGTGTCACCATAGAGTCCATGATTAGTGCCCTCTCTTGCCGCCACATTAATAGATATAATTATTCGTTTAAGTATAACATCAGCCAGAGCGGTAAATGGCCGCTTGTTTCCGACACCACCGCCCATAAATGCGAGAATATAAAACTGGTCTTCGCTCCATCGGCGGAATGGTGCGCGGAAGTAACCGGCTCCAATAGCAATAAGAAATATAATTTTAATTATCCTTTCCTATCCCCGCCAACCGCTTTCTTGGCTTGTGCTGGGCAAGCTGATTGTTTGAGTAAGACCAAGGAATATGCGCTGACCAGCAACACTTTCGGTAAGGGGGTGCAGAAGGTGCCGACCGACTTCATTGGGCTCACTGAGCGGTCGCTCACCTCATCCAACGCTTATATGAAGTGCACCAACGGAGTTTGTGTTTCCTACACTTCAGGAACTTTTCCGCTCACTGCCACCACGCCGGCCAGCTCCTATTTCGGCCAGTGCCGGGGATTCGGAGCCACTGTGAACACTCCGGAAGCAGCGGTGCCGGCGGTAAAGAGCAACGCGACGGTTAAGATCGTCAATCGGGCTCCGGTGCCGACTGTCACGATCTCGAAAAACCCAATCGCCATTGATGAAGAAGCGGATCTCGTCTGTGATATTGTCGATCCGGATGCTTGCTCTGATAAAATTACCAAAGTGAAATGGACCTGCGCGGACAGCAGTGGTAAGTCGGATAAATGTTTTATCTGGAAACAAGGCACCGGCGCTTGGAATGCGGGGTCAACCACTCAAGATATAATAACCTCGGAGCAAGGCAATCCTTTCCGGGCCACCGCCAAGTTCAAGGCCGGTCTGGGCGGCAGCTACTCGATCACCTGCGAGGTCTGGGATAATGATGCCAACAATCAACTCAGCGGCAAAGGCATAACCGCGGTGCAAGTGGCGGGCAGCTGCGCGGCGGATAATGTGTGTAATCCCAATTGTAATCCACCTGATCCCGACTGCAACCATTGCGGGTTGGATAAAGTTTGCGTTCAGGGGTGCAACCCGCCTGATCCGGACTGCGCTCCCAGCTGTCTCCAAGACGGCAGTTGCGTCCAAAATTGTACTCCGATTGATCCGGATTGTGTAATTGCCGCTCATCGTGGTTCCTGTGCCCTCATCTCACCGGACGGAGGCAGTGAAAACATCAGTTGTGGTGACAAGAGCGAAGTCAAATACAAAGCTTACATATCCGGTATTGACGCGGTCACTTACAAATGGAAGTGTGCTTCCGACAGCGCGGTTAAAGAAACCGGTAGTCCGGAGACCACCTGCAGCTATGACGGCAAAGGTTCCTATCTCCCTTCCCTGTCAATCGTGGACAAAAATAAAGTCGAGATACCCTGCGTCACCCAAACCAGCGCCACGATGGGCGCTGATCCCGGATGCAAGTTGAAAATCCGCCCAGCCGGGACCGGCGATGACTACTCCAACAAGGATTTGGGTATCAACTCCGATCAGCAAGTGGAAGCCAAACTGGAGACCAGTTGTGCACCGGGCGGCAAGGCGAAGTGGGAGGTGACTAACGGAAATGTGGTTGAGCAAAGCAATAGCTCCGCCAAGATCAAGTTCAATAGCGTTGGATCCGGCAGTGTCAAATCAACCGTTACCACGGAGGATGGCAAAACTCTCGACTGCGGATTGGTAGAAGTGAAAATCAAGGAAAAGGTCCAGTTCGGCACTTGATGACGCAGCCGACCGACTTTGACCAGAAACAAGTCAAAACGATGAAAAAACAAAAAGGGACGACAATCGTCGGAGTGCTGATAGGCATTTTGATTCTTTCCATTGCTCTGTCCGCTCAAATTAAGCTGCTAACCAACACCGTGCGGAGGGAAACCGACATGCGGAATCTGATTATGGCCACCAGTCTGGCCCGGGAGGGGATTGAAATCGCTTTTTCCTGGCGGATCCAAGATGGCTGGGCGGTGATGAAAGGAATGATCAACCAAGATATCTGTCCGGATATCACGGATGCGAGAATCACTGACCTGGGGGGCGGGAAACATTGCGGTGAAAAGCTTAACCCGGTCGACTATCCCGGCTATTCCGCCTCAAAATTTGTCACTTATCTTTACGGTATCCTGCCGGACGGTTCCTACAACGTTCCGCCTTTTGACCGGAAAGTGAGGATTGAAGGCTGTGACAATGATCCCACCAACGGCACTTGCCTGGTTTTGAGGTCCACCGTCGGTTGGGAGACCGACAAGCAAGTGGAAATCACTAAAACAATTTATAATTGGTATGTTCCGTAGTTCCAAATCTTTTACCCTAATCGAGGTCGTCGTGGTGATGGGAGTCATGGGACTCATCATGGGAGGATTATTGGCCTCGATGAGACAGGTGATTGAGGGAGAAACACTGCTCAAAAAAATGCAGGCGGTCGAGGAGGAGACCCGGTTCATTATGGACGCCTTCGCCCAGGATGCCGAATACAGCGAGCTGGACGGCGCCTGTTGCAAACCGACGGCCGCTACCGGCGATATTTTCGTTGACACCGTCAGATTCAAATTGACCGAGAAGAAAAGCGAACTGGAATCGGGGGGCACCCTCGAATCGGCCTACACCTACGGGAGCAGCGGAAGCGATTATTATCTCAAGAGGGCGATTACCGACTCCGACGATCCCGCCAATCCGGCGATAATCACGATGAATAACACTCCCCTGAGCGCCAAACCGATTTACCGGATCCGGCTGGTGGAAACTCCCGACGGATCGGATAATTACCTAACCACGGTTTCGCTGGTTTATCGAGTTACCATCAACGACCAGCCGGTTCAAATTCCCGTTGAGACATCGGCGATGTCGCGCACTTTTGAATTTTAGCCACCAAAATATGTCTTTGCCAGTTAAAAAAATATTCCAATCTCAAAAAGGCGACGCTATCATCTTGCTTTCGGTCTTGGTAACCGGGATTATCCTGCTGGTTACCGTGATAACAGTGGAGAAACTGAGGGAATCGGCCGAGCTGCAAAGCCTGGAGCGGCAGTCGGTGAACAGTCTCTACCAGGCGGAAGAGGGCATCGAATACGGTTTATACGTTAACAAAGAGAAGCCCCAGGAAACCGCCCTGACCTTGCTGCCCGACAGTAATGTCAAAACCTGGGACGGCGGCAGCAGCGGAACCGGTAATCAGGCCCTGGTCAATTTGGCCCAGCCCACCGAGAATAAAGACGTGACCGTTACCAGCGAAAGCAACGGCAACCAAAACAACGGGCCGGTCCTCAAAAGAACGGTTTTTGCCAATTTGCCCAGTCGCTACTACAGCAAGGTGCCGCTCTGGAGTTTTACCAACGGCTGCAGCCAAAAGCCGTGCGCCATTTCCCCCAAAGACAATGATATGGAGAAAGGCCATTATTATCAGGTGATATTTGGCAGTGCGGATTTTCAAAAAAACGGTTGGGACGTGGACGGCACCCAATACCGGTTGGTCTTTAGCTGCCCTTTGGGCTGCCGGATCAGCGAGGTGAAACTGGGATTATTTCCGATCGGAACCCTCCAAGGCTGCCCGGGCGGGCTGTCTCCCGATTCATCGGTGGATGTCTCATTGCCGAGCGGCACTGGCGATCTCAAAAAAATAGTGGTGTCGGACTGGTTCCGATATAAAAAAGGAAGCGACACCAACGACCTCAGAAACGGCCAAATATTGGTTCAGTTCTACCTGAACGACGGTTCAATGGGAGAAACGCCGGAACTTCCCCCGATCGGAGGCAACGCCCGAATGTGCAAGGACGCCGGGGGTACCCAGTGGATCGCCTATAACAAGTGGGGCGGGCTGGCCAGCCTGGAAATCCGGAAGTGCAAAAATTCCTCTCCCACCACCGGGTTGTGTCAAAATTAGGGCTTACTCCAAGTTGCGAGAGTCAATGAGTTGACTTATGATTAAAAAGCCAGCCAATTTTTTATTTTTAACCCCGGGAAAATGTCCAAATTGAAAGTGTTTACCAAGAAGGAATGCCCCAATTGCCCCAAGGCCAAGAGTTTGGGGGAAGAGATTAACAAGGAGGGAAAGCTAGCGGTGGAATTCTTTGATGTCGAACAGGCCGATGGATTGGCCGAAGCGCAGCTGTATTCGGTGCTGGCCACGCCAACTTTGGTGCTTTGTGATGATGATGCCGAAGAAACCGAAGTCAAAAGCTGGCGGGGGGAAACTCCCGGCGACAAAGAAGCCATTTATAATGCTTAAATAATGCCGACTTTAGCTCAAACAATCAAACAGGCGGAAAACCAGTTTTTGCCGGGGCACACGGCTTGCGCCGGTTGCGCTTTCCCTTCCATCATCCGCACGGTGATGAGCGCTTCAGAAAGGCCGTTGGTGGTGAGTAATGCCACCGGCTGTCTGGAAGTGGTGAGCACCGTTTATCCGCGCAGCGCCTGGCAGACTCAGTATATTCACAGTGCTTTTGAGAATGCTTCGGCCACCATTTCGGGGGTCGAAAGCGCCTATAAATATTTGCGAAAAGCCGGCCAGCTAGACCGGGAATATAATTTTCTCACGGTGGGCGGAGACGGCGGATCCTACGACATCGGGATTCAAAGCCTTTCGGGCGCCCTGGAACGCGGCCACCGCTTCGTTTATCTCTGCTATGACAACGAGGCTTATATGAACACCGGCGGGCAAAAATCCAGCGCCACTCCCTTTGGCGCCAGCACCACCACCGAACCCAGCAGCAACATTGATTACGGCAAGGAAAGTCCGCGCAAAAATTTCCTACGCATCTGCATTTCCCACGGCATTTCCTATGCCGCCCAGGCCAGCGTGCATAATCTACCCGATCTCTACCGCAAGGCCCATAAAGCCTTTTCGCAGGACGGACCGGCAGTTTTGGTAGTGTTTTCGCCCTGTATCACTGTCTGGAAATTTCCCGAAGGACAGTACGTCAAAATTGCCCGCTTGGCCGCCGAAACCCGCTTCTGGGCGCTCTATGAATACGACCACGGCAAATACACCATCAATTACGTGCCCCAAAAATACACTCCCATCGAAGAATTTCTCAAGCTCCAAGGCCGCTTCAAGCACCTGTTCGCCAACGAATACGGCCCCAAAATCATCTCCCAGATTCAGCGCAAAACTGACCTGCGCTGGGAAAAACTCGTCCAACGCACCCGCCAGTAAATAAGAAAAGCCCACCGCTACTTACTTCTAGTCTAAATGAAGTTTCTTTAGCAGTGGGCTTGAGGCTTCTCGTTGTTTGTGAAAATAGCCAAGACTATCTAGTCTTGCCCCCTCTGAGATTCCATCCCAGCCTCCCTCCCGGGAACTGGCCAGAAAGGGACCTCCACGCTTGCCTTGAGACAACAAATCGGTTCAGCAAGATCGTACACCATCAGATCCACCTCCGCCTAAAAAATGCCTGGGTCACGCAGGAGTTGAACATCGAAGGCACAGCAAGCCCAAAATGACCGATCCAGCGCTGTTTAGGAAATAACTCTCCAAGATTTTGCAGTCATGATAGCACCTCCCTGACTGCCGCCTGGCGGGGTAACTATGGAACACACTGGAACCATAGTCGGTACCCCAATGATTAGAAGAACAACTGCCGAACTCACTGGTTCGGCGCTCTGATAATAATATTTATTTTAAGTTATCTTCCTGTCAACATTATCATCATAATCTTATATACCCTTGCCCTTCCACCATTTCGATCAATCCTTTGAGCTCAATCTGAGTTAATATAGCGACAGCCTTGCTCGGAGGAAATTTGGATTTACGAATTAGAGTGTTGATTGGGATGGAATGGCCGGTGGAAACAATATCAAAGACGACTTTTTCCTCTTCGGATAAGTTTAATTCTGTTGGTTCAGTTTTTTTATCGACCTCGGTTTTTCGGGAGTTTTTCGAGTGGGGAAAGAAAAATTTGAAAATATCGCCGCTGTCTTGGACCGGCAAGGCGCCTTTCTCAAATAATCCATTTACCCCCTGGCTTTGGGGTGAGAAGACATCTCCGGGAGCAGCGAATAGCTGCCTTTTTTGGGAGAAAGCGAAGTTGGCAGTAATCAGAGCGCCGGATTTCTTCTTTGCTTCGACCACCAGGGTGGCGTCGGATAATCCGCTGATTATCCGGTTTCTGGCCGGGAAGTGCTGTCTCAAATATTCAACACCCGGGGCGTGCTCGCTGATTAAAAGCCCTCCCGATTTGATAATTTTCTGGGCAAATAATTTGTGTTCCGGAGGATAAATTTGGTCCAGTCCGCCCGCTAAAACGACCACCGCTTTTCCTTTGTTTTCCAGTGCTAGTTCATGGGCCAGCACATCAATTCCGTAAGCCAATCCCGAGACGATAACAATATTTCTCAGGCAAATATCGGGAATAATCGCTCGCAGGACTTTCTTACCATAACTGGTGGCTTTTCGGGTGCCAACAATGGCCAAGGCGCTTTTATTTTTTAGAATCTCAAGGTTACCAAGATAGAATAATTCCTTGGGAGCGCTTCTTATCTCTTTTAATTTTGAAGGGTAATTTTCCGATTTAAGGGTGATTTTTTTAATCTCGATATTTTCCATTCTAAAAGTAAAATAGCTGATTAATCTCGCAGTAACACAAAAGAAAAGACCCGGCAATTTACCGGGTCAATTCTTAAATCTGAATATATCAAAGAGCTTTATTTGAGCTCAACGGTGGCGCCGGCTTCTTCCAGCTTTTTCTTCATCTCGTCCGCGTCCGCTTTGGAAACGCCCGCTTTGATCACTTTCGGGGCGGCGTCCACAATGTCTTTGGATTCTTTGAGGCCCTGGCCGGTGATTTCGCGCACCAGCTTGATCACCGCGATTTTGGCGGCTCCGGCGGAAGTGAGTTCCACGTCATAGGCGGTTTTCTCGGCGGCTCCCCCTTCTTCTCCCCCCGCGGCGGGCGCGGCGGCCATCGCCATTGGAGCGGTGGCGCTCACACCGAATTTGTCTTCCAGCACTTTCACCAGTTCGGAGAGGTCCAGCACGCTCATTTTCTCAATTTCCTCGACCAATTTTTTGAATTTGGCCGGCACTGCCTTATTTTCCTCTTTCTTCTCTTCCTTTTTGTCCTCTTTTTCTGCCTTTTCTTCTTTGGGTTCCTCTTTCTTCTCTTCTGCTTTTTCTTCCTTAACTTCTTCGGCCTTAGGCTCTTCCACCTTGGTCTCTTCTTTTTTTTCTTCCTCCGCTTTTTTGACTTCTTCTGCCATGATTATTAAATTAAAATTATTAAGCTTTATTATCGGAAACAGCTTTCAAAACCTGAACCATCGATCGCATCGGCCCGGCCAGCACGTTGACAAAGCCGCTTACCGGTCCCTGAATCGTGCCCACCAACTTGGCCAACAGCTCTTCTTTGGAAGGCAGTTTGGCCAGGGCCACCGTATCGGCGGAACTCAGCACCTTGCTTTCCAAAATCGCGCCTTCAATCTTCAGGTTTTCGTTCTTGCGGGCAAAATTCCAGACTTTCTTGGGAACCACCGTTTCTTCGGGGCCAAACAGGAAAACCAACGGTCCGACAAAACTGCGGGTGTCGAATTCAATCCCCGCGTCCTCTAAAACAATGTTCAGCAAAGTCTTTTTGGCCACTTGCATTTTGCCGCCGGCTTCCCGAACTTCCCTTTTGAGCGCCTGCATATCCCCAACGGTAAGTCCCCGGTAATCGGCCATCACCAACACCTTGTTTTGACTCATCGCTTCTTTCAATTCAGCAAGAATCGCTTCTTTTTGAGACTTGGTCAACATATTTTAGGGATAAAAATAAAAAATCCTGCCGCGAGCAGGACTTCACAGAACAAACGCCAAAAGGCGCTAGGCGCCAAAGAGTTCTTTCTGTGCAAGTCTTATTAGCTGCTTGCAGTCACGGAAAGCCGAATAAATTGTAAGCTTATTAAAAAGGATAAATAAAACCCTGTCAATTAGTTGGAGAAGCAGTTTGGATTGTCCAGGGTGATTTGGTTGAATCCACTGGGGTGCAGGCTGACGCAGGCTCCGTCAGTGTTGGCTCCTTCGGTCAATTTCAGGGAAGTCAAAAAGAAGTCGGATTTGATGGCCAACTCTTCCGAAAAGGGGTTAAAAAGGCATTGGGCCGGCGGACAGCTGTCTCCCGAGTCAGCGCTGGCGCAGTAATAGGCTTTTCCCCGCGGGGCGGAAAAGAGCACAACCAAACAATTTATCCCGCTTCCCGCCGGAACACTGTTCTGGTAGTGATAGGTTTCCTCCGTGGCGGCCTTTCCCAAGGAGAGACCGGTCGGATCAGTCGCGGCTGATTTACTCAAGGCCACGTCTACCCCGTCAATAAGCTCGTCACAGGATTTATCGCTTTCCATCGCGCTTACCCGGTCAACCCCGACCCCCGAAGTGTAAACCTCTTTGATCCCGCCTTCCCCGCTTGCCCCCTTGGTGATCGCGATTCCGTAGCCGCAGGGATACTTGCTGTCAACTTGCTTTCCAAAAATCGAATAGTCCCTCACGGCGCTGGCCTCGGCACCGATGCGGGTAGCGGCCTGCTGGAGGGATTTTTGGCGGGTCACTTTGCCGAAGCCGATGGCGCCGATCATCGAAAGCGCTCCGATTATGAAAACCACAATCATAGCCTCAATCAAGGTAAACGCCGGCTTTTTCATTTGGGTATTAAAAAGTAAATTTTGATTTTATAGGGTCGGTCCAGCACGGGGGGAAAACTGGGATCAAGCGAGCCGCTGTCAATGCCCAATTCGAGATTACTGAAGTCGATTTCCCGATCAAGCGCCAGATTGAAGTGTTTCCCCAATTCGTGCTCAAAATCAAAGGTGTTTTCCTGCAAGATAACATAATTTTTTTTACCCTGGGAGAAGCGCTCTTTGATTTGTTGGCGGAAGTTGGCCAGATTCTCCGGACTGTAAACGTAAATGGCGTTTTTTCCGTACACCGAGGATAAGGGGCCGGCCCACATATGCCAACCATCGCCGCTGGACTCCCGGTTCAAGAAAATGTAGCTTTCGTCGTCAAAATAAGTTCCCAGCTGGTTCAAGACCGCTTCCCTGCCCCCGTCAGTTTTGACGGTCAAAAAGTAGGCCGAGGCAGGAAGTGAAGGGAGCAACAGAATGGCCAAGAGCAAGACCGCGAAAAAAGACGGCAGCCGGCGCGGTTTTTTGCGCATCCAAGTTTTGATCAAAATCAAAGCGGCCAAAATCCCGCAAGGTAAAACCACGGCGAAAAAGCGGCGCAGCATCCAAGGATGGTCAGCCGAAACCTGGGGGGAGACGAACGCGCCGAAAAAGGGGAAACTCAGCCAGGCGGTTAAACCGACCAAAACGCGCAGTTCCCGGTCGAACATTTTTCTTTTCCGGTCGAAAAGGAAGATTGTTAACGTGACCAGCGCCACTAAACCGAAAAACAAAATTCCGTAGTCCCACTCCACTTTGAGGTAATAAATTGACCGTTCCAGGGTTGGAAACGGGGCCGCCAGAATTCTGCCGATATCCCCCCGGGCGAAATGGCCGTCCAACAAGTTGGCGTAGCTGGTTTGGGTGGCCGGCCATTTGATCCAATCCCGCAGCAGCCTTTTGTAGACGGGAAATTGTTGAAAGGCAATGAATACCGAAATGAACATCCCCAGCAGCATCGCCAAGCCCGATCGGAGCAAATAGGTCTGGCCCAACCTCACTCTTCCCTTCAGGAGCCAATAACCCAAAGCGGCCAAGCCAGCAGCCAGCAGCCACCAACCTTCCGGCCGGGTCAGGGGAAACAGAATTAGTAAGGCAATTATGGGGTATACAAAACGGAAATTATTGGTTCGGTAAAATAAATATAAAAAATATAGGAGGTTGAGGAACAGCAGAAAAGCCAAGTTCTCCGAAAAAGTGAAGCGGGGGAACCAGAGAAAGGCGAAGTTGAAAAGCAGCGCCACCACGCCGGTGAAAGCAAACCAACGGGGGGCAAAAAGGCGGAGAAGTAAGTAGAAAGCGATTACTCCGCCCAGAATCAGCAGACCGTTTATCAGCGGGAAAACCGCCACGGTTTTGATCAGCGAAGCGAAGACGCCCAGCAGGACGAAATAGGCGGGACTGAACTGGGAAGTAAGTCCGCCCGGGGTGGCCACGAAGCCGGGGAAGTTAAGTAGTTGATGGGAGAGTCCCTCCTCTTTAAATAAATTTTCCAGTGGCAACTGGAATTGCGTTGAATGGAAATGAGCCAGGTAGATTGCCGCGTTGGCGTAGGAGCCTTCGTCACGGCCGGAAAAAGCCGGGAAGGGCGAATAGACCAAAAGCAATAGGAACCAGCCAACCCAAACAATCACCATCAAAAAGCGCAAAAAATCAAAATCGGCCAGAAAAAAATTGCGAAACAGCCGAACGGTTGAGTGGAAAGCTCCGCTGAAATAAATAATTAGCGCCAGACCGGCTAACAAAAAAGCAGTATTAAAAAGACCCGCATAGGCCAACAAAATCGCGAACAACAGGTAAAGACACGCGCCGGTAATCAATTTGCTCCAGCCAACCGAAACCTCTTCCGGAGAGCTGAAGCCACTCTGCGGATGGGGGAAAATGAAATTGGTTCGCATATTAACAATATTAATTAGTAAATAGTAATTAGTAAATAGTAATTCGTAAATTGTAATTACTGCATTCTTGACAATCTCATTGTTGTGCGGCATTCTCAAATTGGTTTCAAAAACTTAAAACAAATAACTAACAACTGAATGGTTTCAGGTATGTTGTTGGTATTTCACCAATAATTTGCCTGGTTATTAGTTATACGCTATAAGTTATTTGGAAATTATTTTATAACAATTAACCTGGCTACCTAGCATTATTTTTACATAAGGCGGGGGCCCAAGAAAAAATGGCAGCAGAAAAATTCAATCGGGCGAAACCCCATGTTAACGTGGGAACCATCGGGCACGTGGATCACGGCAAGACCACTTTAACCGCCGCGATCTTGCATTGTTTGAATCTGGCCGGTAAAACCGCCTCCAATAAAGGGGTCGACGAAATTGACTCCGCCCCCGAGGAAAAGGAACGGGGTATTACCATTGCTACTGCGCACGTGGAGTACGAATCCGACAAACGGCACTATGCCCACATTGACTGTCCGGGCCACGCCGACTATGTCAAGAACATGATTACCGGCGCCGCCCAGATGGACGGAGCCATTCTGGTGGTAGCCGCCACTGACGGTCCTATGCCCCAGACCCAGGAACACATCCTTTTGGCCCGCCAAGTCGGCGTACCGGAAATTGTGGTCTTCATCAACAAGGTGGACCAGGTGGACGACCCGGAATTGGTTGATTTGGTGGAAGCTGAAATCCGCGAACTGTTGAAGAAACAAGAATACGACGGTGATAACGCCATCGTTGTCAAAGGATCCGCTTTGAAGGCGCTGGAAGCCAAGGACGTCAATGACGAAAACTGCAAAAAAGTTTTGGAATTGGTCGATGCGTTGGATGCCAAGATTCCTGAGCCCACCCGGGATACTGATAAACCTTACCTGATGCCGATCGAAGACATCTTCTCCATCGAAGGCCGCGGCACCGTGGTGACCGGCAGAATCGAAAGAGGCGTGGTGAATTTGGGTGAAGAAGTGGAAATTGTCGGTCTGCGCGACACCAAAAAGACTGCCGTTACCGGAATTGAAATGTTCAATAAAGAATTGGACAAAGGACAAGCCGGTGACAACGCGGGAATTCTCTTGCGCGGTATCAAGAAAGAAGACGTGGAGCGAGGCCAGGTGTTGGCAAAACCGGGGTCCATTACCCCACACACCGAGTTCGATTCAGAAGTTTACGTCTTGACCAAAGAGGAAGGCGGACGGCACACTCCTTTCTTCACCGGTTATAAGCCGCAATTCTTCATCCGAACCACCGATGTGACCGGAGAAGTGGCTTTGCCCGAAGGCGTGGAGATGGTTATGCCCGGCGACA
>Ga0172371_10007181_pt1 | contig 15949 bp, 15 predicted proteins | sample Lak12m_FD_114543 | JGI IMG/M metagenome (GOLD analysis project Ga0172371, IMG submission 114543) | Freshwater microbial communities from Kabuno Bay, South-Kivu, Congo - kab_022012_12m | ecosystem: Environmental > Aquatic > Freshwater > Lake | place: Democratic Republic of the Congo: South-Kivu...
ACAATCGTGTCACGGTGTCGGCCGGTTCAGGAATTTTGAGACAGTTCCTGCGTCTCCGCGCCGCACAAACAGGGGGACATCGGTCGCTGAGCATTTCCGCAATTCTCACCGCGTGACACTATAAGATCGCTCCTGTTTCGCACTGCGCATCCGCCATTTCTCGAGGTCCCGGAGGGCATCAGCGGCGATCCAGCGTGCTGTCTTCGAGTCCGTGTTTCGGAGCTCTCGTGCGGTCTCTTCGGCCACGGCGTTTAACGCGAGGTTACGCTTCCCGATCTGTCTGAGAGCCCAGTTGACGGCTTTCTTGACGTAGTTTCGATCATCGACCGCGAAACACGTGATCATGGGGAGATAGCCCACGAACTTGGCGTCATCGGCCTTTTTGTCGTGAACGGCAAGGCAGGCGATGAGGACAAATCCAGCGCGGCGAACGAATTCCTCTTCGCGGGCAGCCCAGCGACCTACCCAATCATAGGCCGAGGCCATCTTCCGAAACAGGTGATTGCAGCACAGGTCGCACAAATCCCAGGAATTGAAGTCCTGTACCCATCGCTCCATCTGCTCGTGAGCGACCAGACTGGGCACATCGATGAGGCAGGCCAGAATCCGCGCCTCGTGGATTTGCGATTCCCAGAGCATCTCGGCCAACTCGTGGCTCTTGCCGATCGAACGGGCCATGGGCCGCAATTTCGAGACAGACACGCCGCACGCGTGCTCCGGGTTGATGCCGAAGCGCGCCATGCCCGCGAGCGCTGCGGGATCGGCGAGGGATTTGATCCGATCGATGATGTCGTGGCACTGGGTTTGAAAATCGGTCATGGATACCTTACCGCAAGTAGCTGAAATAGTTTGGGCCGATGGCTTTGTGGTGGACATGCGTTCGCGTACTTTTTCGGGCCCTGAGAGGTGACCGGACGGGCACAATGTTGTCTCGCAGGTTTCGGTGAAACGGGCATCTTGCGCTTCCATGGATGACAGGCAAGATGCCTGTCCCACCAAGATCGCCGGCCCGTCAGGCCTGTGACGCTCTCCGGCCACACCGGCTTCGGGCGCGTCGTCGCATCCATAGAATGAAGCCACTGTGGCAGAAGAAACCGGACCTCCTGTCGCTGCGCGACCCGGACGTATAACGTCCGGGCCACCCAAAGCCGTGTCGGACGGTTCCCGTAGCACGATTGGTCGTAGGGGCGGGGGTAAACTCCGCCCCTACAGTGGTTTCCAGCGTGGGCAGCCCGCGGCGACCAGCGGGAGCCGCCGATATAATGAGAGTTTTTGAAGAGGGTCCGGGGAGGGACTTTTTGCAAAAAGTCCCTCCCCGGCGCATTTTTCCTTCCCTCCCTACGCCGCGGAGGAATCCTCTTGGCGCACGGGGTTTACCGCCCGCTTGCGTGCCTTCCGCGCCGTGGCTTTGGGCTCTTCGGCCATCACGGCAGGATTCACGGAAAAGGGTCGGTACCCACGGTCTTTTCTGAGGGCTTCCCTCAAGTAGATCCCGGTGTACGTGCCCGGCAGAGCAGCAACTTCCTCGGGTGTTCCGGTCGCAACCACCCTGCCTCCTTCGTCGCCTCCTTCGGGCCCGAGATCGATGAGATAGTCCGCGACCTTTATCACGTCCAGGTTGTGTTCGATGACCACCACGGTGTTCCCCGAGTCCACGAGGCTCTGAAGCACGTCCAGCAACTTGCTGACATCCGCGAAGTGCAGACCGGTGGTCGGTTCGTCGAGGATGTAGAGGGTCCGGCCGGTGCTCCGCTTGGATAGTTCCTTGGAAAGCTTGATGCGCTGCGCTTCCCCTCCCGAGAGCGTGGTGGCCGACTGCCCGAGCTTGATGTACCCCAGCCCGACCGACTGGATCGTGCGAAGCTTGTTGCTGATGGAGGGGATATTCTCCATGAACTCCGCGGCCTGGTTCACCGTCATGTCCAGGACCTCAGCGATGTTCTTCCCTTTGTACTTGATGTCCAAGGTCTCCCTATTGTACCGCTTCCCGCCGCACACGTCGCACTTCACGTACACGTCCGGGAGGAAGTGCATCTCGATCTTGATGATGCCGTCGCCGCTACAGGCCTCGCACCTGCCGCCCTTGACGTTGAAGCTGTAGCGGCCCGGCTTGTACCCGCGCATCTTCGATTCCGGAAGCCCGGCGAACAGATCGCGGACGAACGTGAAGACTCCCGTGTACGTAGCTGGATTGGAGCGGGGCGTGCGGCCGATGGGGCTCTGGTCGATATCGATAACCTTGTCGATGAAGGAGATGCCTTCGATGGCATCTACGGCCCCGGCTTTGTCCCTGCTCCGGTAAAGCCTTTGAGAGAGGGCCTTGTGGAGGATATCGATCACCAGGGTGCTCTTGCCGGAGCCGGATACTCCGGTCACCACGGTGAAAAGCCCCAGGGGAATGGCCACGTCGATATTCTTGAGGTTGTTGGCCCGCGCCCCTCGGATAACGAGCTTCTTCTTGCCCGGTTTCCGCCGTTTCTTCGGGATCTCGATGAATTCCCGGCCGGAAAGATACTTGCCCGTCAGCGACTTCTCCGTCGTCAGCAGGTCGTCGGGCTTCCCGCTAAAGACGATCTCGCCGCCCATCCTCCCCGCGCCCGGCCCCATGTCGATAACCCAGTCCGCGCTGAGAATGGTCTCCGGATCGTGCTCGACCACGAGAACCGAATTCCCCTGATCCCGCAAATCCACCAAGGTGGACAAGAGGCGCTGATTGTCCCGCTGATGGAGCCCGATGCTCGGTTCATCCAGGATATAGAGGACGCCCACGAGAGACGCGCCGACCTGGGTCGCGAGGCGAATCCTCTGGGACTCCCCGCCGGAAAGAGTCGCGGAGGAGCGGTTGAGGGTGAGATAGCCAAGGCCGACCCTCTCGAGGAAGCCGAGTCGGTCCCGAATCTCCTTGATCACGCGGCGCCCGATCTCCATGCTTCGGGCGTCCAGTTCGAGGTTCTCCATGAATTCGATGGCGTTGCGCACGGACATGGCGGTCAGCTCATGAATGGGCGTGCCGCCGAGCAGGACGTGGCGGGCCTCTTTCTTCAGGCGCGCCCCTCCGCAGGAGTCGCAGGGAACGCCGCTCATGTAGCGTCCGAATTCGTCCGAGAAATCCTCCCGTTCCGATTCACGGTATCGGCGTTCGAGATTGGGGATCACCCCTTCGTACGATCTGTGAAACAGGTGACTGCGGCCGTCGCGTTCGTACGAGAAGTCAATTTGACCATCGCCGGAACCGTAGAGGATGATGTGCCGAACATCTTCCGGCAATTGACCGAACGGCGTGTTCACGTCGAAATGGTAATGCCTGGCGAGCGCGTCCAGGGTCTGTTGCAGAAAGATGGAATTGCGGTATCCCCACGGCGCGATTGCGCCTTGCCGAATGGAAAGGGCCGGGTTCGGCACGATCAGGTCGGGGTCGAAACGGACCTGGACACCGAGCCCGGAACAGGTCTCGCACGCGCCGAAAGGGTTGTTGAAGGAAAAAAGCCTCGGGGAGATCTCTCCGAGAGAGACCCCGTGCTCGGGACAGGCAAATTTCTCGCTGAACAGATGGATTTCGCCCTGTTGGCCTTCCACCATGACGGTCCCCTGCCCCAAACGGACAGCGGTTTCCATGGAGTCCGCCAGACGTCTCTCGATTCCCGCTTTCACCACCAGCCGATCCACCACCACGTCGATGGAGTGTTTCTTTTTCTTATCAAGTTTGATCTCTTCCGAGAGATCGCGCATCTCTCCATCGACTTTCACCCTGACGAAGCCTTCACGCGAGAGGCTCTGGAGCTCCTTGTGATATTCACCTTTCCTTCCCGCGGCGATCGGAGCGAGCAGATGAATGCGCGCTCCCGGCTGCATTTCCATAACCTGGTCCACCATCTGCTGAATGGTCATGGAACGGATGGGCTTGCCGCATTCCCAACAATGCGGGATTCCGACCCGGGCGTATAAGAGGCGCAGGTAGTCATAAATCTCCGTCACGGTTCCTACGGTGGACCGCGGGTTCTTGGACGTGGTTTTCTGCTCGATGCTGATGGCCGGGGATAGCCCTTCAATCAGGTCTACGTCGGGCTTGTCCATCATCTCGAGGAATTGGCGCGCGTACGCGGAGAGAGACTCGACGTATCTCCTCTGACCCTCCGCGTAGATGGTGTCGAACGCAAGGGTGGACTTGCCTGAACCGGAGAGCCCGGTTATCACGACCAGCCGGTCCCGGGGAATGTCGAGATCGATGTTCTTCAGGTTGTGCTCACGCGCTCCCCGAATAATGATTTCTTGTGCTCCCACAATGAATTCCTGCTTTCACGACCTGGTGATTCTTCCGGTTTCCGAGGATTTCCCGTGTACAGGAGAATTGTGATCAGTCGTGCCTCCATGTCAAGGCCGCGCTTATCACGGCGCGGCGCGCTCGGGCTCCTGAGACTTCGTGCTGGGTGGCACTGTTTCGGTGGCGTATTTTCCGTCATCGAGATTGCCTCGTCGCTCCGCTCCTCGCAGTGACATGCCCGTAACCTGTCTTTGCGACCCCGATTCGAGGGGGGGAAGCAATCTCCTGTGAACCGGGAATCCGGCGCCGAATTTATGGACTGGAGCTATTACCTCACTTTTTTCGTTTTTTCATCAGCATGATACACAAAACTCCTCAACTATTTCTTGACTGACCGGATTGGACATGTTACTTGCCCAGTGTTTTCCGAGAGTCGAGCCGTCGGACTGCTCTCGTCTGTCACCTTTCCGGTAGGAGGTATGGTTATGTTATTTTCTTTTTCCGATGCAGCCGTTGGAGTTTCCGAACCTCCCGGCGACTTCAACAGTAATTATCGCAACCTAAAGCAGCTCATCAACAAGGCGCTCAAGGAGGGGACGCCGTTGGAGGAGCTACGCTTGATTCCTCGTCGCGGTTCGCATGGGAGAGAGAGGCAACTCTCCCGAGATGACCTGCTCAAGCTCCTCCAGATCATTCGAAGGATCAGAACCCGCTATCAAAGACTCCTTTATCCCCCCGTCCCCAAAGAGCTCGAACGCGACGTCCTGGCCAAGGCGCCCGACCAGCGGCTCCCGTGGGAAGCGGAAGCACTCGAAAAGATCGAGCAGTGGCGTGACGACGTAAGACGAATCCGAGAGGAGGTCCGAAAAGAGCTCAACGACCACCTCAAAAGCGAGTTTTTCTGCTGAACGCCATGAACTTTGCCCGGCCCCTTCTTCAAAGACTTTCATGCCGCACATCAGGCACAAGGAAATTGTACAACGCGACCGCCCGGTCGCGTTGTGCATTTGCACTACGTCCAGGCTGGCTCGCGGCGTCTCATTCCGGATACGAATCAAAAAGGCGTCCCCATTTGCTCGTCTTTTTGAACGCGTCCATTTGGGGTCGCGCCTTGAGGGGCCAGTAGATGAAATCATGATAGAAAAAGGAACCGAGCACAAAGGCATACACAAGAGGCGTCCGAAAAAAAAGTTTCTGGAGTGGTTTCAAGGGTCCGAACCAGATAAAATTTCCCACACATGATGCAGCGTTGTTCCCAACGGTGAATCCCCAGCTCTCCCGCGATATGTCCTCGCCTTTCACCTCGATTTCGTCGACGCGCCCCACCCCGAGGCCCGATTCATGGGCGATTCTTATGAACTTGAGCTCCATGGGATCGAACCCCATCATCTTGGCGGCGACCGCGTCGATGGCCGCGCTGTCTCCGGACGCAAGCATCAAATCCTTTTCCACCGGAGTCATGGTCCGGGGTCCCGGCCCATTTCCGCACACGGTCCCGTCCATCACGGTAAAGATCCCGGAATGGATCTCCTTCTGTATTGCCAGGAGATCGTTGAGTGTTTCGTGAATGACTGAATGGGTGTAGTGTCGCCGTGTGGTGAGCAGACCGCCGAACGCGTTCTTCATCGATCCGGTGGTTCCGGTGTAGATATGGCACTTTACCGTTGGAAGATGAAGGATGTTCTTTCCGATGAAGTACTCCGGGATGCGCATACCGTCTGGAAAGATTTGACCGAGAACTCGGAGCGGCGCCTTGGGCGTATAAGGAACCCATTTAATTTCCGCGGGCCTGAAGTTGTACAACACGGGAATCTTGTATTTCTCAAATATTTTTACGTACTTGTTGAATCGCTCCCCTTTGAAGGCGTTGGTAACCACTGTCTCGTTCTGAACGCAGACAATCTCCCGGTACCCCGCGTCCTTCAGTGCAAGGATGACTCCTTCCAGTTGCCACGGGGTCGTGTTCGCTCCAAGAAACGGGAAGTGCCACGATATGTTGTCCTTGAGAATGACGGGAGCCGACGGATCGAGGTAGTCGGTAAATCGGGCGTCGTGCATCGCGATTCGTATATCTTCGAGGACGGTTTCGGGTTTGGCTCGTCTCACTGCTACCACAGGTTTTTCAGTCATGATCACACTTTCTCAATTGGTGTCTTAGACCAATGCGCGTTCAAAAGAGTATGATCGGGGGGAACTTCTTTGTGCAAAGAAGTTCCCCCCGATCATACTCAAGAAACTCTAAGCTTCGTGGTTCATCCGCTTTCCTCCTGGAGGAAAGCGGATGAACCACGCGAGTTAGAAGTTTTTGGAAAGGGGTCTGGGGAGTAACCTTTTTTCAAAAAGGTTCTCCCCGGATTAATTCTTTGAAAGCGATTTGGTATGACGCGCTATTTCCTGAACGCGTCGAAGATCGCTCCTATCACGTCCACCAGCGTGGTCCCGACAATCAGCTCATCCGGCGGGCCCATGGGAAATGAGCCTCCCGTGGTGTTCCGCTGGGTGGATGTGCGAATCCGCTGTATCTGGTCTTCTGATTTGAGCCGTTCGAGCTCCGTCTCCCGCGCTTTCCGCAGACCGCCGCGGGCAAGGAAGTCCATGATCTTTTCCATCTCGCCGGGATCGAACCAGATGCCGTGATCACGGCAGAGATCGATGATGACCCCGGAAACCCTGGCGAAATTCTGCCGGTTCATCACCTGGCGGCATACCGGGCACCTGACGTAACGGAACTGGGTCTCAGTCTGAACTTCGGTCCGGTTCATCCCGTTCGTGGCTACGATGACCCGGTCGGTATGATCCTGCATCATTTCAAAGGTCTCGTGGGGAACGAAGAGCCCATGACACTGGCCGCATTCGATGACCGAAAAGACGCCGATTCTCATCCCCTGCATGGGGACCCGACAGCGCGGGCACAGATGATCGATGAGGACTTCGCCTTGCTCAACGACGCCTTTGATCGGCCGCGCGCATCGCATGCAGAAGCCCCCGTCCGCGGGGGTCTTCTCAAAGCAGTGAGGGCACGTGATCGTCTTGCCCTTGAGAGAGAAGTCCAGATGCGCCTTGCAGTATTCGCACGCGCTGATTCCCCGTTCGACGGGCGCGCCGCACGTGGGGCAGTGCAGGACCATCCCGCTATCGAAGTCCACCGCTGCCCCGTGGGGCGCCGCGGGATCGGGGGGACCTTCCGGTCCTCCGAAGCGTATAGTCAAATTTTCCGACCGCTGAGCTTCCTGTGATGTCGTGATGCGGCCCTGTTCCTTGAGAACGCCCACCAGCCTCGTGAGCTGGGATCGGGTCAGGGCGTATTTCTTCCGGAGCTCTTCTTCGGAGGCCCCCCCGATGAAGTCCTCGGTGAAGGCTTTGACGTTGACTTTCTTTCGTTCTGCGGACGCCTGCAAGGTTGCCACCTCAGGGATCACAGGGTTGACACGGTCCCATGATACCCTGCTCCGGAGCCCCAGGCAAGACGGCCGGAAGGTCGCGGGCCGCAGCTCTTGACAAACCGCCGCCGGACGGTTAAACGTAGTTCTTCAGTGATCGGGCCGTTAGCTCAACTGGTAGAGCAACTGACTCTTAATCAGTAGGTTTGGGGTTCGAGCCCCCGACGGCCCACCAATCGAATCAAATGATCTCGCCGGGTTGATACAAACCAGGGCGGGATTTTTCTTTTTCAAAGGAATGGGGTCAGGCTTTGACATAGAAGGTACCTCTTGGTGGCCTCGCTGGATGTCCAGACCGTTGAGACTCGAATGCCCGAGCATGCTAGATTCTGGTGACACAACACGGTTTTTCACACTTGGCGCTTTCGAGGCCTTCCTGGTCGTCCCTTGCTCAGGTCTCGGCCGGTAAGCCTCTCAACGGTCGTTACAAAGGACCCGTCGGCCGCGGGTCGCCCCGTCCGCGTTGCCTGTCGAAGCTTCTTCATAGGACCGTCTTCCGCTGACTGCAGGAATCCCGCCCAATCGGTTACAAGTCCCAGGAGCGTTCGATCGGTTACGAGGGCGTCATCTTCGACTATCCTCATGTGAAACCGGGCACTCGACCAGGGATACTCCCAGGGATCGGTAACCAAGCCGGCCCGTACGGGATTCATCTCCACATACCGCGCTGCAGCAATAAGGTGATTCTCGTCGAGTACGCAGGAGTCGAATCTTCCTTGAAACAGGTATCCACGAACCCCAACGGCGAAGTTCTTCATGCGAGTGTAGCGCCGATGGGCCGAACCGAACGCCCGGGCAAGCGATGCCTTCTTCTGAGGTACGGCTACGAAATGGACATGATTGGTCATCAGACACCACGCGAGAATGCTCACACAGTGTCGGGCGATTTCTTCCCCGAGCATCCCGAGGTACTCACGGCGGTCCCCCTCAGAATGAAACACGTCCATCGACCGAACCCCACGCTGGGTGACATGGTGCGGATAGCCGGGCGCGACGAGCGTGACAGACGAGCCATGAAAGAATCCTCTGGCAGATCAGCTGAACTGTCTAGAAAATTAGTATTATGTCCCCTGATTTTGCTGATTTTGGATTTTGGGAGGCCCCCCCGGCTGATCGGGTAAGTTGCCAAAATGGAGAAGAAGTCAGGTTCAAAGCGCCTTTGCGCGAAAGGGTCTCACAGCCCCGAGAAATTTGTCGAGCAAAAAATTTTGTTAGAAGAATAAATGCCCATAAGTCAAGCCTGACCCGTTCCCACGTTCCCTAATTGACCTTTCGGCCCGACATGGTATCATAGAATCAGCGATGCTGCATCCGTCGTCGTGTCGGAAACAACGCGAAGCGGTTTCAAAGCATTAGAAGCTCGCGAAGAGAACGCTGGGCACTCTCTTTTCCTCTCCCTCCCAGCCCCCTTCAAAACCTCCTAACCATTTGCGAGCGCTTCCCTGAATCCCAACCCTCACTCACCGGCTCAAACAACCTTTAGGAGGGGAGACAATGAAGAAATCAGAGTCGTACGACAGGGAGAAATTCGTGGAAACCGCACGGGCGCTTGAAGCAGAGAGGCTGGACAAACAGGAGAAATGGAATGAGGCAAACCAGGTTTGGATCAAGGAGCACGGCCCCATTCCTTTCCAAGAGCCAAAACTGATCTTTGGCGATCGGTAGGGTTCTCCGAGCCCAGCTTGTGGAAAGCCCCGGACTCTGATTCTTCGTCCCCGGCTTTCCAATTTCACCCCCCACCGGGACAGCTACACTTCGTCATTACTCCTCAGCCCCCACCGCTACCAAGGTGCTTGTAGATTTGGGGTTGTTCAACAGACTGCCCGGAACCGACCCAAACCCCTCGGAGGGCGTGGAGGCAAAGCAGGAAGGAACATCCTGTCTCACGGCCGGATTCCACGCGCAAGGTTATGTGTCAGGATCGTACCGCGGGTCGCGCAAGCGTTCGATTGTGACCGGTGGACTTCAGGACGGAGAGTGCCTTCGCCGAGAGGACTGCGGCGCTGAGAAGCATCCCCAAGCTTACCCTAATTTGAGACGAGCCCCGTCTCATCTTTCCAAAGAAATCGACCCAGGCTCACCTACCTACCGGAGCCGGTACAAACCTCGCCGTGACATCTCCCACGAGGTCAATCTGCGCGGGATCGAGGAGCCTGATGGTCTTTTCAGCCGCAAAATCTACTCTATTCAGGTTTACCCACAGGACGTTCGGGTTACTCGTCCAGTTGAAATAGAATATCCGGTCTTTCAAGTCAGACGCAGAAGTCCACCAGGTGGGGTAGGTTCCCGCTCCCAGCCCTGAACGGTATGAGGCCCCGAACGGCACGGAGACGTTGTGAATGAGGCTGTACACATAGGCTACGGCTTCAGTCCGGTCCTTGGGCTCCGGAAGAGTTTTGAGAAATGTCGATGCCCGGATGAAACGATCTGTAGGCTCCACTCCGCCGGGAAGTTCTTCGATAGATCCACCGAAGGTTTTATATCGTTTAAGATTTGCGAGTTGGACCGGGTATGGAGGATCGTTGGTCATGACCGTGTACTCTGCCCCATGATGGATAACCTGATTACCGTCAATGATTTCTATGATCGCCGAATCTCCGGTGGGATCTTCAATAGCCATGTGGAGAGGGTAGACCATTCCACCAATACCGACCGAAACAATCTGAACGGTCCGTAGAGCATCTACGGCATCCTTCACTGTCTCGAAATTATCCAGGACGTAGCGCAGCCAGCGTAAATAGGTGACACCCGGCTTCCGGACATTTCGGTCTTCGTACTTCGTGGCATGGAGATAGAGCAGATGTGCTGCAAGTCCCTTCTCGTTGATCCCCTCCATGTTCGCGTCCACGAGAGGGTCCATTTCCTTACTGGGGCTACCCTCGAGGGCTTTCAAGGCGAACTCGTAAGGGACGACCCCGATGCTGCCGTACTTGGAGACCCACGTTAAGGAGCTCTCGCCAGCTCCCCCTTGCATTCGGACACCGCGGGGATAGATTACAATTCTCTCTCCGAAAGGATGATCCCAATCCATAGAGCGAGCAACGACGACAGCCTGCTTGTTGGTGTTCCATAAGATTCGCGAGCAGGCAGAGCCGAGGTCGACGAAAATCAGCAAAGAAGCCAGTAGACCGGCGGCGCCGAGCATCAGTTGTCTCATCGCCTTGAACATATGTTCTCCTTCTTTCCGGAATTCAAGCGCCCTTCACCCTGAGAATGATCAATGAGCCATGAATAGTCAAGGAATATCCCTGGCAATCCTGGCTTCCGGCACCTCCACCAATGTTCTCTTCCTGAATAATGACTATCATAAAGAAAGCGTGGAGGATGTCAGCTCAAGTTGACAGATAGGCCCAAATAAAGCGCGAAGGCTGAAGATGGCTCCAGGTCAACAGATCAACAAGGAGGCGTATGATGGCTAAAGAAGAGAAAAAGGAAGGCAAGATGGACATGCAGGCGATAATGGAAGTGTACAGGAAGCTGGGAACCCCCGGCGCACCCCATAAGATGCTTGCTAAGTGGGTGGGCTCCTGGATCACCAGGACCAGGGTGTGGATGGAGCCTGATAAGCCCCCATCGGAGGGTACAGGCGCCTGCGAACAGAAGATGATCTTTGACGGACGTTACCTACAGCAAGAGTATACCGGCGAGATGATGGGGAGTCCGTTCACCGGCGCCAACATCATTGGGTACGACAACCACACCAAGAAGTATGTATCGACTTGGATCGATTCAATGAGCACCGGCATCTATTATTTTGAGGGAACTGCCAGCCCGGATGGTAAGATCATTACGCAGGAAAGCAGCTACGACGATCCGGTCAGAGGCCCCACCGTATGGCGAAGCGTGACCAGGATCGTGGATGACAACACCCTCGAGTATGAAATGTTCCTTACCCCCATGGGAGGCAAAGAAGAAAAGATGATGGAGATGACCGTCACCAGGAAGCAGTGATAGGGGAGGTCAGCCTTTGTGCGGCAGCACACCGGGGTCGTTGCGCGGACGGTGTCGTCGGACACGTGTCGTGGGCCGAGGGTGCGCTTCACTATAATTGATTCTCTTGATTCTGAAGGGTGTCTCCGGCTCGGAGAAGAGTGAGAACAGGATGGGCTTCGATGGAGCTCCCGGACTCGATCCCCACTTATCGCAAGAAATTTGTTGACCTGCACCCTCCTGTGATGATTTCCTGCTCCGAAGCAACGGAATGCCCCAGGAGAAGTCGTGGCAGAGAAGGAAGCTCATGGGCAAGCACTGAAGATGTCCATCGAATCCAAGGGCAGGACGCGGCTGAAAGCCATTGCGGAGGCGGTGGGACCGGCCGTCCGCGACCAAACACAAGAGGGTCGATGATCGTGACAGACTGGAAGAAGGAAATATTGGGAGCGCAGAGCCTCGACGACCTGTGCAAAACGCTGAATCAGGCAGTAGGAGCCTACGAATCCAACGGAGACGCCGAGAGTTTTCAATCCTTCATTGGGCTATCAGGAACGGACTGGACGAAGCTTCCGCTATTTGGTCCGGATGACTGGGGCCTTCCCCAGGGGGTCTATTCCTGGGATGCTCGCGGTAATGTCCTTGTCCGGGACAACAATGTGTGGCAAGTGGTCCCGCTCCAGGAGATCCAGCCTCTCTTTTACTCCGGGTTTGACGTCGCGGTCGAGTGGGACGAAGACCGAGACGCCTGGATCGTTCACGGTCCCCATGGACAAATAGCGGGACAATACGATACGCCCTGGGAGGCCCTTCGTGCGTTTGAGCGTCCCACGTCACAGGAGTGAAGCGCTCCTCGCCGCTTCGCGGTCTTCGTCAATATCGGCAAGCACTTCCAGCCCCCTCTCTCCGGCAGCGCCGAGAGGCTCCGGAACGTCCCGATCCATTTGTGCCGGCTCCCGTATTTCGGTGATGAGAGGCGCTCATCACGATAGCGTGGGGATTCGGCGGGAGCAGGATGGAAAATCATAACCGTTCAGCGGGAAAGACGAGCTCACCGCAGAGAACGCGGAGAGCGCAGAGGTAAGAATTCTTGAAATCTCGGCGAGGTGCGGTCCTCGCCCCAGAGAAGGGGAATTGCATCGCGTCCAACCCTCAATCCAGGATGGTGCGGGGGGCTTCATCACGTAACCAATCGGAAGAAATTGGATTTTTTCTGCATTCTCTGCGCTCTCCGCGGTGAACGATTACGGAAAATCACCCCATTTGGGGGCCGAATGGATCTTCTTCGGTACAGTTCCATGATTTTACCGGAGCCATCGAGCGCAGGTTCACCTGTAACTGGAATACATCCGGCCTGGCATAGTGCCCCACCGCGTCCAAGTCGTATTTGCCTCTGGCAATATCGTCCAGATCCACGTCGGCGGTTAGTATGCATGGGCCATCAAAATTGGGCCCGGCGAGCACGTTTCCGAACGGTCCAACGATGCAGCTCCCGCCGCGCATAAGCACAGTCTCCGGGTCGTCACCTTGAACCCCGGCGTAATCTTCAGGGCAGTCCTTTCTGAGAAGGTACTGGCAACAACTCAGTACAAAACAGCGGCCTTCAAGGGCAATGTGCTGCATCGACGGGAGCCACGTCTCTCGGTCATCCGCCGTGGGCGCACAATAGAGTTGGATGCCCTGAGAATACATATAGGTCCTGAGCAGTGGCATGTAGTTTTCCCAGCAAATCACAGCACCTATCTTGCCGACCGTGGTGTCGAGAACCGGCATTGTGGAACCGTCACCGAATCCCCATACCAGCCGCTCCATAGCCGTTGGCATCAGCTTGCGATGCTTTCCCAGGAGTTGACCTTGAGGTGAAAAGAACAGGGCCGTGCAATAGAGGGTCCCCCCGAGCCGCTCGATCACACCGATGACGAGGAACACCCCTTGTTTCTTTGCGGCCTCTCCAAGAATGCGGGTGGCTTCACCGGGAACTTCGACAGCGCTCTCGAAATAGCGCAGATAATCGTCTCTCCCGTAGGGGAATCGCATTCCCATTCGGGCTCCGAAGTCCAGTCCCTTCGGATACGCGGAAATGAAGGCTTCCGGAAACAGAACCAACTGAGCTCCCTTTCCTGCAGCATCCTCGAGCAGTCTTTCCGTCTTGGCCAGAGTGGCTTCCTTGTCGAATAGCGCTGGAGCGTCCTGCACCACGGCAACTCGGACGATCTTCATGAAAAGATTCCTCCTGTATTCAAGGTGTTGAGCAAGCTTTTGCCGGCGTCTCCTGCAACCGGAAGCCTATTTCCTGAGCATCATGACCTGGTACCTGGCGCTGTCGAGTGCACCTTTCAGATCTTCCAAGGATCTCTCAAGTTCAGACTTCACTTGGTGCCAATCCCGAGGTATTGAAGTGCCGAGCTCCATCAATTTTTGCTTCACTATTGTTTCTCTGACCTTGAGGGATGCTATTTTCGCTCTCACCTCGGGTGGAAGCTTGCGTTCCACCGCCTTTGCCATTTCCTCGAGCTCCTCTATTTGCTTGGATAAACCGAAGAATTGGTTCCCGATTCGGTGCCGGTATTCCGCTCTCAAAGTGGACCGGTCCTGCGGCCTGCTTACGTGCTGTTCGGGCTCTGTTCCCACGTGCCGCTCAGGGCCGGGAATTTCATCGGTCAGCGGTCTGTCGCGGCTCCGTTCGATCTTCAGGTTTTCGTCATACCAGGCATAGAGAGCTCCGCGGTCAAAAGCCAGGAGCATGGGAGCAATCATTAAGATTACCAAGAAGAAATTCCTCATGTCACTCGCTTCTTTCATGAGCGAGGATCCCGAACTACTGCACGGGGCGGCCGAGATTCGCATCACTCCTCGCCATATTATTGCCTGCACCGTAGCCGAGATCGGATTTTGCTTGTTCGGCCTCACCAACATATGTACGCATGTGAGCACAGCAAGACAAGGGCCCATCCGAGCGTAACCGCGGGAGGAGCCGCATGCCGATCACAATTTTTGTCCGCTCAGTGGGAAGGACGAGCTCCCCGCGGAGACCGCAGAGGTAAGAATGATTGGTTCCTCAATCAAGAAACGGAAGGGATTGGATGAGTCTTCGCAGATCGTCCAGACACTTCTCGGAGATTCTTGTTATCTGAAAGCCTGCAAGCCCTTCTCCGGTGTCTCTTTCTTCCTCTGCCCATTGGCATCGAGCCTCGAGCGCGATGGAATCCGCTTCGATGAAGTCCCCACTGGGTATCACGAGGATCTTGGTTTCCCCGATTCTGGCAGCCATGCCCGTTATTGCCATCCCCTTTTCGGTGATGTTGCTCAAAAGGCCTCTGGACTCAGGATGCTTCGATTCGGAAATATCTACCGCGATAGCCAGATAATGTCTGGGTAATTCGCGCATGTTCTCAATAAGGACGGTGTCGTGAGCCGACGTGGATATCCCGTAAAGTTCCTCCGCCGTTATGGCCTTGGCCTCTATGAGAGTCTGAAATATCCTTCGCAGCCCGTCGGAAGACAGCGCATATTTCTTCAACAGATCAGAATCGGTCATTCCCGAACGGATGTCTTCGACAAGATCTTCCTCGCTCATTCGTTGGATGATGATCGTGTCGTGAAAAGTCGCTCTCCGCTGATCAATCTCTGCCGAGGTTATCGCCTTGGCCTCAAGGAGTTTCAGTACGAGGCTTTGAAGCCCCTTGGCGGACAGTCCATATTTTTCCATCAACTGGGCATCGGTCACACCTGAGCGGATGTCCCTGACGGCATCTCCGGCTTTGATTTTGATCTTCCGTGTCATTGGTCTATAGTTTCGCCCTCTTTGTGCTCCATGGTTCGCTCGTTCCACGCGCGAACGGTATTTTTTCCGACGCCTGACACCGACGGGCTTCCCTCGAAAATGCGGTAGAGAGATGGCTTCTCCGCGCCGCGGCTATCATGTCAGAGAAGGTCGTGTTCGGCCTATTCCGGCCCCAGGGCGCCGGAACGGTGAGAACGTGTTTGACTTGCTCCCACCGACTCACAAACCAGATCGCCTGACTGACCTTGTGACTGCCGACCGCGAGCACCCAAATCGTCTTCAAGGCCCCGAAACACTCCAGACTTGGGGCGCTGAAGCAAGCCCGAAAATTTGTAACCGCTCAACGGGAAAGAGGAACTCACCGCAGAGAACGCGGAGAGCGCAGAGGTAAGAATTCTTGAAATCTCGGCGAGGTGCGGTCCTCGCCCCAGAGAAGGGGAATTGCATCGCGTAACCAATCGGAAGAAATTGGATTTTTTTGCATTCTCTGCGTCCTCTGCGCTCTCCGCGGTGAACGATTACGAAAATTTATCT
>Ga0172371_10007183_pt1 | contig 15947 bp, 18 predicted proteins | sample Lak12m_FD_114543 | JGI IMG/M metagenome (GOLD analysis project Ga0172371, IMG submission 114543) | Freshwater microbial communities from Kabuno Bay, South-Kivu, Congo - kab_022012_12m | ecosystem: Environmental > Aquatic > Freshwater > Lake | place: Democratic Republic of the Congo: South-Kivu...
GATAAAGATAAGGCAAATGCTTATAGATTAGCTGATAATAAGTTAAATGAAAGTGAATGGGACATGGACTTGGTAATAAATGAACTCAAGGGATTGTCTCCAGAACTTATTGACTTAACTGGATTTGATAAGGATTTGATTATTGAACCTGATGAAAAAGATGATGTTATACCAGAAAATCCACCAGTTGTTAGTAAATTAGGTGATTTGTATGAATTAGGTAATCATAGGGTATTATGTGGAGATAGCACAAAGGTTGAAGATGTTGAAATATTGATGAATGGCAACAATGCAAGATTATTGTTTACAAGTCCACCCTACAATATGGGGGCAGAGATGTATGAGAGTTATGAGGATAATTTGAAAAGTGAAGAATACATAGACTTTAATATAAAAGTTGTAGATTTATGGAAAAAATACTTGTATGGATTTCTATTTTGGAACATATCATATAACAAAAAAAGCAGGTGGGAGTTTATAGAAATACTTTACAGAATTATTAAGGAAACTAGATTAAAGTTTTTAGAGTTAATAGTTTGGAATAAAAAACACGCATTACCGATAATGAGTAAAGAGATGATGACAAGGCAATATGAAGATATTTTGGTAGTAAGTAATGATGAAGAAGGAGGAATTATAAAAGAAATAGAGATGGCGGGGATATTAAGAAATGATAAGAAAGCATATTTTAATAGAAAAACTGGCAAGTGGTTAAGTAATTACTGGGAAATAGTGGTGAACAATGTGCAATTAAGCAATCATTTAGCGTGTTATCCAGTGGCATTACCAACAAGAGCTATATTGGTGATGACACAAGAAAAAGATATTGTAACAGACCCCTTTACGGGGAGTGGTAGCACTTTAATAGCTTGTGAAAAGACTGGTAGAATATGCTATGGTATGGAACTTGATCCTAAATACATAGATGTAATAGTTCAAAGATATGTAGACTATACAGGGAATGAAAATATAATAAAGAATGGAGAGAAAATAGTATGGCAGAAGTCACAAATCCAGTAAAAATGACGGATGAGGTTGTAAAAAAGCTAGAAGAAGCTTTTGCAATAGACGCCAGTATAAGTGAGGCATGCTTTTATGCTAACATTACAAGGCAGACATACTATAATTGGATTAAAAGCTTCCCTGAATATGAAGAGAGATTTGACAGTTTAAGGCAAAGGCCAGTTTTAAAGGCTAGACAGACAGTAGTAAAGAGCCTTGATAATCCAGATTTTGCATTTAAGTATTTAGAAAGAAAAAAGAAAAAAGAGTTTGGCAATAGTGTGGATGTTACCAGCGGTAATAACCCAATACCAATATTAGGAACTTATGTACGCACTGACAACAGCAACAACCAAGATAACAAAGATGTCCAAGCGGATACGAGCAGTGTCGGGGGGAACGTCAGCGAGCAAGACGGTATCAATAGTCTTATACCTGATCCACCTTGCACAGACGGACAAAACACCAACGCTAACTAGTGTTGTTTCAGAGAGTTTCCCTCACTTGAAGCGTGGTGTTATGAGGGACTTCTTGATGATACTAGAGACACACCAGTATTTTAAGCCTGGTAATTGGAACAAGACAGAATATACTTATACGTTTGAGAACGGTTCCAAGATAGAGTTCTTTTCGGCTGATCAGCCAGGTAAGGTAAGAGGTCCTAGACGTGAGCGTTTATTTATTAACGAGGCCAATAATATACCGTATGAGACTTTTGACCAACTAGAGGTCCGTACATCGGAGTTTATCTTCTTGGATTGGAATCCCGTACAGGAATTTTGGTTCTATACTGACGTAAAGGATAAACGTGATGACGTGGAGTTTATTGCGCTGACGTATAAGGACAATGAAGCGTTAAGCCCTGATATTGTACGATCCATAGAACAGCGCAAAAACAATAAGAATTGGTGGCAGGTGTACGGACTGGGCCAATTAGGTGAGGTAGAAGGTAAAATTTACAAAGACTGGCAGATAATAGATTTGATACCACATGAGGCAAGGCTTGAGAGATACGGACTAGATTTCGGATATAGCAATGACCCAACTGCTATCGTGGCAATTTACAAATACAACGACGGATTTATATTAGATGAGATAACTTTTCAGAAAGGGTTAAGCAATAAACAGATTGCTGATATCCTAACAAACGTACCTAGGGCATTGGTTATAGCTGATAGTGCTGAACCTAAGAGCATAGACGAGATTAAGAGCTACGGGATTAACATCCTACCTTGTAATAAGGGGCAGGATAGTGTCAGGCAGGGCATACAATACGTTCAAGATCAACGTATAAGGGTTACAAAGCGTAGTCTAAACGTATTAAAAGAGTACCGTAACTACTTATGGCAGACCGATAAAGAGGGAAGAATCATAAACGTGCCTGATGTAGGGTTTGACCATTGTTTAGTGGGTGATACGCTTATTTCTCTACCTAATGGAAAAAAGAAAAAAATAAAAAATATAAGGGTTGGAGAAATGGTTGTAACTTCCAATGGAATGCATAAGGTAAAAGCTTCGTGGCTTGATTCTGAGAACGCTAGAATATATGAGATAGAGCTTTCTAATGGTTATAAACTAAGGGGCACAGGAAGACATAAAATTTATACTAATAATGGCAAAAGAACTATTGACTCTTTGAGATATGGTGATATAATAGAGACAGATAATAAAACTAATTTGTCTCTATGCAAAAAACAATCGTTTTCAACGGCAAAAGATTTAACTGGGATGGTAGATACTATTGTAAAAGCGGAGGAGGTAAAAGGTTGCACCAAGAAGTATGGGTATATCACAAAGGAGAAATACCGAAAGGTTTCCATGTACACCACAAAGACCTCAATAGACAGAATAATGACATTGATAATCTTGAACTTAAGTCAATTAAAGAACACTTATCAGAACACGCTTCGCTCATGTGGGGAAAACAAGGTTTTAAGGAAAAAATGTCAGCTCATATTAAAGATATTGGAGAACTTGCGAAGAAGTGGCATTCTACAAAAGAGGGAATTAGTTGGCATAAAAGACACGGACAAGAAACTTGGGTTAATAGAAAGATGGCTACAAAGAAATGTGAAGTATGTGAAAAGGAATTTGAAACATATTTCCCCAACAGATCAAGATTTTGTCATAACAATTGTAAAGCGAAGGCGTTGCGGAAACGCAGACGTTTACAACTTGACAATCAAAAGTGTTCATAACTATTATGCTAACGGAATATTAGTTGGTAATTCTATGGACGCTATCAGATACGGACTGGACTCATATAAACCAAAAGTTAACAATCCGTTTACAAATTCAATTAACAAAGCATTTACATAAAATATGGCAAACGTTTACTGGTTTGGTGGTACAGGCAACTGGTCTGATGCCGCACATTGGTCAAATAATTCTGGTAATAGTCCTGAATCATTACATGGGTCTGCACCTGGAGCAGATGATGATGTTGTTTTTGATACATTAAGCTCTTCGGAAGAGGCTGCATATACTGTAACAGTTGATGCTGCGGCAACTTGCAAGGACTTCACAATGGACGGACCGTCTGCAACTGATGCTACTAAAGTAACATGGGCTGGGACTGCAGCGTTGGCAATATCTGGTAACATGAATCTTAGTGGAGGGACTGCTGGAATTACTCAAACATATGCAGGTGTTATAACATTTAATGCTGCTAGTGGTACAATAACAATAGATACTAATTCGGTAGTACAGCCATGCAGATTTTCTTTTACTGGAGGTTGTACATATAGTTTATCTAATGACTTAACAATATCTGCTTCTTCAACTAGCAATGCACTTAATCTTGATAGTGGTATATTTGATGCAAATGGAAAGTCAGTAATATTTACTGGTGGAGCGAACATAATAGAAGGCGAGTTTACTTTCTTTAATTTAACAAAAACTGGCACAACAGCTAAGACAAATTATATTAAGTTTTTTAATTCAGTCACTATCACTGGAACATTTACAATAAATGGTAATTCTTCCACAAGCAGAATACTTGTTCAGTCAAAAACAATTGGTTCTGCAATAACAATAGATGCTGCAATTGTAACTATAACTAATGCCGATTTCCAAGACATAACTGGTGCGGGCGCTGGTTCTTGGGACTTATCTGCTATCACTGGTCTTTCAGGTGACTGTGGTGGAAACAGCGGAATAACATTTACCACATCTGATACGATGTATTTTATGAAAGCTAGCGGCGATGACAACTGGTCAACAGCTGGTAATTGGTTCTTAGCAACTGATGGTGGTGGAGGTGCTGGAAGAGTGCCACTACCACAAGATGATGTAGTATTTGATGCAAATTCTTTTGATGCTGCTGGCCAGGTACTTACACAAGACATGCCAAGAGCAGGTCGTAATATTACGTGGGCTGGAGACGGAGAGGGTGCGGTTGCAAATGATCCAGTATGGACAACTTCAACTGCTGCTTCTATATTCGGAAGTTTGACATTAGTTGATTCTGACACAATGGTTTTGACAGCTTCAACACAGGCGTATACTTTTGAGGGTCGTGCGTCCTATACCCTGACAACAGCTGGACAATCGTTTGCTAAGGCGTTGGTTTTAAGTGCTCCCGATGGGACATTGACTATTCAAGATAATTTAGTTACTACAGCTCAAGTTCAGGTTTTATATGGCACTTTAAATGCAAATAACAAAAATTTAACCATGTCCTTTTTTAATTCTAGTTCGAATACTGGCGCTAGAACAATTACGATGGGTAGTGGTACTTGGACGCTAACAACATGTAGTGGAACAAATACATGGTATGTTGCATCTTCTGCTACTGTTAGCGCTGGAACATCAACTATTAAAATTACAGATGCAACATCAAATGCAATAACTTTTATTGGTGGAACAAAAACATATAACAATGTTTGGTTTTCTCGTGGAACATCTACTGCAACAATAACTGTTACTGGTTCAAATACATTTAACCAATTTAAGGACGATGGTTCTGCTGCTCATACTATTTCATTAACGACTGGAACAACACAAACGGTACAAGCTTGGAGTGTAAGTGGTTCTGCTGGGGCTCTCATTACAGTAGCTAGCACAACAACAACAAATGCTACACTTGCTAAGATTGGAGATGTTGTTCAGGCTGACTATTTGAGTGTTGATTACATTACAGGAAGTCCAGTTGATACTTGGTACATGGGGAAGAACTCAACTGATGGCGGACACAACGTGGCTGTTTACTTCACTTCATTCCCGATTGACGATAAAAAATCAATTCAGGACAAGCTTAATACTATTGCTGGCACTACTGGACTATCAATGCAAGATGCTTTAAACGTAGAGAATGGTACTACTGGCGTTAGTTTACAGGGAGCAATGAATACTTACGCAGAAACGACTGGATTATCTACACAGGACGCCGCAAATGCAAAGGCTGGTACAACCGGATTATCAATTCAAGATGCTATAAATTCAATTTAATAATATGTACGAGAATATCTCAATGAAAGTTAGGGCGGTAATGGATGACGCAATCAATGGAGAAGTTCAGTTGATTGAGGGTCGCAAGAACGCCAAGCCTGTATTGTATAATCAGCGTGAAACATTACGCAGAATAAATTTTTATTTAAACGACAAGTATCTAGAACGTGATGACAACGCTATTTTCTGGAATATTTCAGCCACACGCATTCCACACTTCGCTAAGCTTATTAGCCCTGACACTAAGGACTTTATGCCTTATGGCAAGGGACAGCTTAATTATTGGCAGGCATGGGCGTTACGCAAGAAGGTAAAAGATTGGTTTGATACTAATTCTTTTTATCAGACACTTAACGACACATCACTTGATTTAGCTATTTACGGTTCGGCTGTTTGGAAGAAGTATAAAGAACGTGGAGAGACAGAGATGGAACCAGTGCGACTTGATAACCTATATTTTGACCAATCGGTTGAGTGTATAGATGAGGCCGATATAGTTGAGAACCATAACCTAACATTGAATGAGCTGTGGGAGAAGGATGGCGTCTGGGACAATGTTCAAGATGTTATTAAACAGGGTAATGATACAGATAGATTTGAGGTGTGGGAATACTATGGACTATACCAAGAACAGCAAGACGACAAGCCACAATACAAACATGTTATTGGATATGGGTTTGGAAGCGAGTTTATACAACTATGGGACGAGACAATAACAAGAGATGAATGTCCTTACTATGATTTTCACGTTGGTCCATACAAAGGACGATGGATGAGATGTGGTGTGGTAGAGAGATTGTTCAAATTACAAGAGAGAGCCAATCAATTAGTTAATCAAAACGCACAAACAACTGAAATTGCTTCGTTGTTGCTTCTCAAAAGCGGAAATCCTGACATTACAGGTAACGTAATTGAACAAGCACAAAACGGACAGATCATTGGAGATGAGACATTGCAACAGATTGGTATTACAAACACAGGATTACAACAGTTCTTGTCTGAAATGCAGTTGATTGAGAACCAAGCAGATAAGCTTTGCATGACACCACAGATTGTACAGGGTGAAGCAAGCCCATCTAACACTACATTTAGAGGTATCGCGGTGGTAAATGCAGGAGCAGTTAATGCGTTCCGTAACGATAGACAGAACTTATTTGAAAAGATTGCAGATATTTTGCTAAAAGACATTTTCCCTGGATTAGTTAAGGGATGGAAGAAGGAAGAACTGATTGAAATGGCAGAGGACGAGGAAGACGTAGAGGCTTATGACAAGGCAGTCAAGCAATATATGGCTAAGGAGGCTATGTTAAATGGGACATTAGTAACGCCAGACGTTATTAATCAGATAGGTACTACTGTTGATGAAAATATCGGTAAGGTTGGAAGACGCATTGAGCCAGGTCCTGATTTCTGGGACTTTAAATGGGGATTCAAGATGATGCCAACTGACGAGAGTGTTGATAAGACAGCAATGAATGACGCTTATTTCAATGCGCTACAAATGACATTGAGCAATCCTGCAATTACACAAATCCCCGGGTTCAAGCAGTATTGCGAGGACAATGGTATTACGCCTTGGAAGTTAACACCGGCACAACAGCAACAGTTAATGCAGGGTCAACAGGGTGGACAGCAAATGCCAGAGCCTAAACAGCCAGATAAATTGTTAAGTGAAGCAAAGATACAATAATATGAATATAGACGCATTTTTAAAAAGCAGTGAATGGCAAGAGTTAAAGCAATTCTTCTTTGAGGAGTTTCTTGATAAGCCACTGAAGATTAAGACTGATGGTAAAAGCATAGAAAAGATTGCCTTAGAAGTAATGGCGTCTAATATTGCGTCTAAGAAGCTGGCACTTGCGATAAAGAAGTTTGAGAGAATGGCTAAGCCACAGATAAAGCAAGATAAGCCATACGTATAATTATAAGAAATTATAATATTTGAGGACATACTACCCTCTTAAAGTAGTAATTATAAACCCAGTCAGGGGAACATAAATATGACAGATGAATTAGACCCAACGGTCATTGAGGCTACTGACTCACAAACAACAGTAGAAGAAGATACTGAAACTGCTGCCGAAGTAGTGGAAGTAGATAATGCTCCTACATTGGAGGATTATGAGGCACTCAAACGTACTCAACAGAGAACGTACGAGAAGATGAAAAAACTAGAAGCTATTGCTAAACAAGCAAGGGCTTCTGAACCCCTTAAAAAACTAAATGACACTGGACTTACTCGTGAAGAGGTAATTCTCTATGCAAAAGGATATACAGATGAAGAGGTTAAACTGGCTTTAAAGCTTTCAAAGGTAGAAGGAACCAACCCTTTAGTGGTCGCTGAATCAGATGACTACTTCAAGACTAAAGTTTCTGAACGCCAAAAGAAAGAAAAGTCAGCACTCGCATCTCTCCCTGCATCTTCTGGAAGTGGCAGATACACACCTCCCAAACCTGTCGGTGAAATGACGGAAGAGGAACATCAAGCATATTTCAGAGAAGTCATGGACAACGTCTAGGTCTTGACAATTAGAAGTAGTGTTGTTTAACAATCTGTATTAAGTGAATTTCTATGACATTTATAAGTGCCGTGCCAGGAAGAAACTTGTTTAATACAGATTGTTAAATCTTGCTACCTAATCATAACAATATCGCTACAGGTACATTTCCTACCGCTACCGAGACCAACACAACGTTGGCGTCGGTAATCCCAGGTTTGTTCGCTGAAAAGATGAACAACTGGTACAAAGATGAATTAGTTTGCGCTAAATTCTTCACAGATTTATCAGCAGACTTAGCAAGTGGTACAAAGACATTATTGATCCCAAATATCACTGCAATGACAGCTTACAGCAAATCAAATGCAACAGCCGTTACATTGAACAACCCAACTGACGATCAGGTCACATTGACTGTTGACACTTGGTATGAATGTTCATTCGCAATCGAAGATAAAGAAGCTGAACAAGTAAAGAAGAGCTATAACTACATGTCAGTATTGGCAAAAAATGCCGCTGCCGTTGTAGCTAATGCTTATGAAGACGCTATCATTGCTTTATTTGATAACTTCTCACAAACAACTGGTACTTCAGCTGCTGCTCTTGCAGATAGCAATATCCGCCGAGCTATCCAATACTTGGATGAAGCTAAGGCTCCACAAGACGGACGTGGATTCTTCTTCACTCCAAAACAAATCTGGTCAGATCTTATGGCTCTTGATCGCTTTACCTTAATGGTAAACACAACTGCCGCTGATCCAATTCGCAATGGTCGTGTCGGTATGCTCTATGGTATTCCTGTATACATGAGTGAAAGAATCGGCGCAACAACTGGTTCTGCACAGTCGTGTTTAGCTCATAAGGATGCTATCGTACATGGTTCAACTATCATGCGTGTTCAGTCAAATTACATCCCACAATACCTATCAACAGTTACAACTGCTGACGTCGTATTCGGATGTATTGAGAACCGAGACACAAGTGGTTGCTGGATCAAGACAGCCGACGCCTAGTAAATAATGGCTAATTTAAGCCAAAACATATTAAATAAATAATATTGTTCCTATCGGGTTAGCAAGTGAAACCGCTTTACCCGATAAGGTTTCACAGCAATATGCCATATAAAGACAAGAACAGCCCTGCTGCTAAAGAGAGCATGGCAAGAAGAAATAAGACGTATTACGAAAAGAATAGAGATAAGATAATATCGTACAAGAAAAAGTGGAAAAAGAAATACTATATTGAAAATAGAGATAAATGGGTAAATGGATATAATGCAAAAACAACAATGACAAGAAGATTACGGATGTTCGGTGTTAGCGAGGATGATTATAATGAGTTATTTAAAAATCAATCTGGCAGGTGTGCAATATGTGGCAAACATCAAAACGAGTTAAGTCGTTCCCTGTGCGTAGACCACTGCCATGATACTGGAAAGATAAGAGGTCTTTTATGCTCTGATTGCAATGTGGGCATAGGTCGTTTAAAAGACTCATTAGAAAATCTAAAAAATGCTATTGAATATTTGAAGTAATATGACAAAAGAAGAAAGAATCATTGAACGTATTAAAATGGTGGTGGAGGAATCAAAGAAGTTCCCTAACCCAAGAATCCATTACAACATAGATGAGTTACCGAAGGATGAGAACATTAAGGAAAACATGTTCTATGGTGTACCTGCCGAGTACAACACTAGGGTAGAAAAAGAGACGATGTGTCAACTAATCTATAAACTATCTTAATATGCCAGCAGTAATGGGGACCAAATTAAAAAAGAAAAAAGTATTTATAATGGGTGGGAAATTATATGAAGGAGATATTGCCCAAGCGTATAACGGAGTTGACCGTTTCGGATTTAGAAATCCAAATACAGTTTCAAAAGAGGTTAGAGGAAATGAAACGCCGAAAGCGTAACAAAAAATTTATATGAACGTATTCCTTGTAAATTCAGGTTATGAAGGTTGTAACTACTTACGTATTTATCTCCCTTGCGCTTTTAATGGTTATGATACTGATAAACCTTCTCGAATGGGCAATAGAATGGATCCAAGGGATGTAAAAGAGAAGCTAGCACAGGCAGACGTAGTCGTATTCCATAGAGCGGAGGAGAGAACATACCACAACTTAGCAGCAATGCTTAAGAAAGATGGTAAAAAGATTGTGATGGACAATGACGACACGTTTAAACTTGAAGACCAACACCCATTAGCAAATTTCACTGCTGATGGCAATCAAGTTGATCATCTTAAAAGACGTAGTGATAACATAGAAGAGTTCATGAAGATGTGCGATCTAGTAACAACTACTACAACTACGCTTGCAGAAGAGTATAAACAGTCTTGTCCTAATGTGGCGATACTACCTAACTGTGTAGATCCAGATGACTGGGACGAGCCACTGCGAAACGAAGGCGACAAGGTACGTATAGGTATAGTAGGAAGCGCTGCCATTGAGTATGATTATTTACATGTTAAAGATGTTATAAGAAAATTGAGCCAAAGAGACGACGTTGAGATAGTGGTGTTTGGTCTAGGAGACGCAAAGCACCGAAAAGATAATCCAGCGGTTACAAAAGTATTTGCAGAGGAGTACGCGTTCTGGGATAGTATTAAGAAAGAGCATTTCCCATGGTGCCCAAACTACCTTTATCAGGAGACGTTGAACAACATGCGGCTAGACATGATGCTCATACCTCGTAGAGACAATTACTTTAATAGGTGTAAGTCTAATGTGAAGTTTCTGGAGGCAGCGATGTGTGAGATACCCGTAATAGCGCAGAGCTTTGATAACGGTCCATACGAAGAGATAAGACCAGACCTGGGAGTGCTCATAAAAGACAATTCTAAATGGGAAGAAGAGATTGAGTGGCTCATTAAAAATAAGGAAGTAAGACGACGCTTAGGAAGACAGGCCAGAGAATATGTATTAAAAAATTACGATATACGTCAACATGCTCATAAGTGGGCAGAAGCTTATAAATCATTATTCTAAAATGTCAGAAGCAATATTAAAAGTAGCATTACAAGATGCTAAGCTAAAGAAGATTCTAAACGAACGTGATGTTGTTTATAAACAGATAATGGAACTTAATAAGAAGTTAGAAGCGACCGACAAGGAGCGCAAGAAACTTGCTTATAAGATGGACGCCTTAAAGGAAAAGACCAAGTTGATTGTAGATAAGCTAGGACTAGAAAGTAAGTTACAAGAATTTGAGTTTATATCAAAGGTTTATTTAGATGAAGACGGTCAGGCTTATTACGAGATTACAGATCAGATAGAGGCATACAAGGAAGCCATTAGAGATGATCGCAAGAAGAAGACGGAAGCCAAGTAATATGCGATGTAATTATTGTGGTAAATTGTTAGTAAAAAGAGACAACGAATTTCCATATTTATTTAAGAAAAGAAAATATTGCAATCATAAATGTTCATTAGATTATAAAAAGGGGAAACATTTACCTGGAACATTTAAAAAAGGAAGCAAGATCAATGTTGGACGTAAGCGTCTAGACATGACAGGTAAAAACAATATTAAGTGGACAGAAAAACCAGGATACGAAGCAATACATGCTTGGGTATCAAGGTGGAAGGGCAAGCCTAATATTTGTGAAGGGTGTGGAAATATTGTAACAAATTCACGCCAAATACACTGGGCAAATATAGACCACAAGTACAGACGGGTTCTAGATGATTACATAAGACTGTGTGCTAAGTGCCATAAAAAATATGATAAACGGTAAAAAAATTTGTTACACCTATGGAGTATTTGACCTTTTGCACTATGGTCACTTAAAAGCCTTGAAGAAGGCACAAAAGCTAGGTGATTCTCTCGTTATAGGGGTGTTTAGTGATAGGGTGGCCACATCGTTCAAGAGAACGCCTGTAATGACCCAAAATGAGCGTTTAAACGCAATCCGTGAGCTTGGTTGGGGCAAGGTAAGACTATTAAATTATTTAGTGCCATGCGAAAAAGATCTTCGCGGCATAGACATAGTGGCTAAGGCCGAGGGGGCGGGGTGGAGCAAGTATGATATACCGAAGTTTCAGCGAGCAAAATCAGTTCTCCTGCCATATACTAAAGGGATCAGTACGAGCGAACTAATAAAACGTATCTATGATCGTAATATCCAATCATCTAATCGGGAAAATGCCAATACCAAGTGGAGCTGTTGTGAGATTAAATCTGGCGTGGGTAAAAAACGTAAAGGAAGCCAAACAAATACTTGGGAAAATATCAAACGACGTATACCTGGATTATCCAGACGGAAGAAGCAAGCCACCAAAACCAAGAATAAGTTTGAAGGATGCGATCCTTCTCGCTACTAACAAGAATGTAAAGTATTTTGCAGTAAGTAATTGCGAGGATTTAGACAAGATGGAGGGTATAATGAAAAAGATTAAGTGCGAGTTTGTCCCAAAGATTGAAACTAAGATGGGTGTAAAGATGATGACACTTATGGAAGAAGAGTTGGGTATTAAGTTGTTTACTTTAGATAAGGAGGATCTTTATACAAACGTAAGAGCAGATTTCAAAGAGTACGAAAAATTAGTAAAAGAAGCCAGAACACACAAAGGAGTAATGGAATTACAGGGCGTAGTATTTATATGAGGACAGAACTTTGCAAACACTGGGAATCATTTCCTGAATATAACGATTACTTTGAGAGAGAGGACAGGATAATAGTAGTCAGCATGATATTGTCAGATAAGATAAATAGCGTAGTAGAGTTTGCAATGGGCACAGGAATTGTGCCGAAGATGTTAAGAGATAGGGGTTATGGGGGACGATATGTTGGAACAGATATAACACAAAACTTTATTGAAATATCTAGGAGACATAACCCCAATGAAGAGATACTATTTGCAGACCTAGATGAGACGCTACCATTTAAAGATAAAGAGTTTGAGGCAAGCGTTATATTCACTGGTATAGGATATTGTCAGGACATTGAAAAGACATTTAGAGAATTAAAACGTGTTACTGGTAAGTATTTATACATTTGTCAGTTTAACTTGTTTTCAGAAGAGAACAATCTACGATTTTTAAAAGGTGCAGGGTGGGGAAATCAATATAATAAGAAATGGTTTGATGACATGCTAGAGCGTGTAGGATTTAAAAATGTGTTTGAGGTGTCGGTTACTAATGCAAAAGATTACTACGCTTATGACAATGTACCCACGTCAAAGGTAAATCATATTTATAAGCTGGCAGTATGAACCTAACAATTTTGATAAAGACATTTAAAAGGCCAGAGATCAGCAAGAGGCTAATTGACAGTATCAAATTCTTTTACCCTAATGTTCCAATGATCGTGTTAGATGATCCGGATGATATGGGGGTAAGTGCTGGAAGGAATGAGCTTGTAAGACAATGTAATACAGAATATTGCATGATACTAGATGATGATTGCATATTCACGGCCGACACTGATTTAGAAAGATGTGTTGCTGAACTAGAGGATAGGGGGCTAGATATTTTGCAACTTGATTATGGTGAAGAATATTATGGGACTTTCGTTGTAAATGGGGATACGGTTAAGATGAGCAGATTCCCATATGACAGTATAAATGGATTGTATGAGTTCTGTGCACAGATATTTATAGCCAAGACAGATAAGTTGCGTGAGTGTCAGTGGGATGAGGTGGCAGGTATATACATAGGCACAGTAACATTGGAAGCGTGGGCGATGGGACTTAGAACTTCGGTATATGATGAATATGGTAATTGGCACTATGAAGATAAACCGAGTGACTTTAGTAAACATGATTATTTAGAAGTAGCAAAACAATTTATAAAACTATATGCAATTTAGTGACACAACAAATTTAAGTGGTATTATCCAGAACATTGAAGTCATGACCGATCTTGGCTCAACTTATATTTCTGGAGATTCTACACGTTTAAAAGAATTTACTAACCTGGTTAATAGAGTGGGACACCGAGTGTGGAATATTATTTTTAGTTCTAATGGCAATTGGCAATACGATGATGGTGGATATACTGATTTACCATCAAGTACTTGTAACGTAGTGTCTGGAACAGCAAAATATGCAATTCCAACTGACGCTCTAACAATTCAACGAATTGAAATAAAAGATAGTTCAGGTAATTGGTATATTGTTTATCCAATGACTAAGGAAGAACTAAGTGCAATTGCTGTTGGTGAATACATGGAAACAAATGGAAGTCCACTTAACTACAGTTTAGTTGGTGGTACGTTGCAGTTATTCCCAGCACCTAACTACAGTTCAACTTCAGGATTAAAGGTTTACTTTGATAGAGATTCTGTAGACTTCGCGTCAACTGACACAACTGATACTCCAGGATTTGCTTCTCCTTATCATGAAATAATTCCGATAGGGGCATCTATTGAATATCTTAAGATCAAACAACCAACAAGTCCAACACTTCCAATATTGATGCAAGACTATGCTAAATTAGAATTGTCTATTAAACAGTTCTACGGAAAGAGGTTTAGGGATTTTAAACCTCGTATAGGTAGAGCTAAGGAATCATACGCCTAAATATGTCGTATACAAACGACACTAAACCAAGTGGCAGTTATACCAATGACTCTAAAGGATACGGGACAAATCCTGGTGATTCTAATTTATATGGATTTTATAAATTAACAGAAGGATCAGGAACTACTGCCTATGATTATTCTTCAAACGATAGAGATGCAACAATATCTGGAGCTACTTTTATAGCTGACGATGAAACTGGATACAGCCTAAGTTTTGATGGTGTAGATGATTACGTTAGTGTTGCGGATGACCATATAGTTGTTACACAGAGTCCTTCATTAAGTTCCCAAGATAGTGGACCAGTTGGGGTTTCATTCAAGACTGATGGTACTAAGATGTATATGATGGGAAATACAACTGACGATGTATTCCAATATACATTGAGCACTGCATGGGATCCATCTACTGCTGTATATGACACTGTTTCTTTTTCATGCACAGGACAAGATTCTAGTCCTACGGGATTTTATGTCAAACCAGACGGGACAAAGTTTTATATAGTAGGTTTTACAAATAAAAAGGTTTTTCAGTATTCAATGACTGCTTGGGATTTAAGTACAGCAGCTTATGAAACAAAAGAATTTGCCATCGCAGAAGATACAACTCCAAGAGGTATTACGTTTAATCCCACAGGTTCCATAATGTATATTATAGGTGATACCAACAATAAAATATTTCAGTATGCACTTGGTACGCCATGGGATATTACGACAGCATCTTATGGTGGATTATTTATTAATACTCCAAGTTCGGGGCCAACTGGTTTAACGTTTAATTCAGATGGTACTGTTTTATTTGTTTCTGATGACACTGGTAATGCAATATACAGAATGGCACTTTCTGTGGCTTATGATATAACATCTGCGGTGTGGGCAACAGGAGATCAATATCTAAATGTTTTTGGTGAAGACACAACAACAGAAGGACTTTATCTAAAATCAGATGGATTACAACTTTTCATGGCTGGACTTACTAACAAAAAGGTTTATAGATATACACTTACGGCCGTAGATAATTTCTATATAAACGATTTACAAAGTGGATTTTCAATGTCTGCGTGGATTAAACCAGGGGCAAGTGGTGAAAATTCTTATAGAATTTGGGACAAATCAAATGGTAGTACGGTAGCCAGATATGGTTTTGATTGGTATTTAAGTACAGATGGAACGCTTGGAGCACAGATAGCTGCTGGTACCGCAAGAACTTCTGCCACTGGTGCTATAACAATGGATGATAGTACGTGGTATCATGTTGTTGTAACAGTTGGTTCAGACACGACAATTACACACTATATAAACGGTTCGGTTTCTGGTACTCCAGGAACTACTGGTGCTTTAAATAAAATAGTTACACGAAATTCTTATATAGGAAATCGTCGCACTGCAACTGACAGAACGTTTGATGGTTCAATAAAATATTTAAAATTTTATAAAAAAACACTTTCTCAAGATGAAGTTTCGTGGCTATATA
>Ga0172371_10007185_pt1 | contig 15946 bp, 14 predicted proteins | sample Lak12m_FD_114543 | JGI IMG/M metagenome (GOLD analysis project Ga0172371, IMG submission 114543) | Freshwater microbial communities from Kabuno Bay, South-Kivu, Congo - kab_022012_12m | ecosystem: Environmental > Aquatic > Freshwater > Lake | place: Democratic Republic of the Congo: South-Kivu...
GAACAAGCAAGTGGAACAAGATCGAACACCGTCTGTTCTCCTTCATTTCTTCGAACTGGCGCGGCGAGCCGCTGCGCGACTACGAGACGATTGTGCACCTGATATCCAGGACTACTACAGCTATGGGGCTCAAAGTGACCTGCAGGCTGGATCGGAGGAAGTATCCCATCGGCCGCAAGGTGACGGACGAGGAAATGAAACGCGTGAACCTGGAGCGTCACGAGTTCCACGGCGACTGGAACTACACTATCCGACCCAGATCGCCAAAACCAATTTGATACCTTTATTTATTTACGCGTCCTAAGTTCAAAAAGCCCACCCTGGTGGGGCTAGTCTTGGTTCTGATGTTGAGTTTGTTCGAGAAACCAATTGTGTGCAAGCATGCTTAAAAACAAAAAAACTAAACAGCGAGAAAGGAGAGATTGGAGATGATTCAGATCAAAAACATTCAACGAATTGCGGTGGCAGTAAAAGACTTGGACGCGGCGATCGCCGATTATAAGAGACTCTTTGGCATCGTCCCTTTTAACTACGGTATTGCAAAAGAAGAGAAGTACCACTGGTGTGCATTTGAATTGGGAGAAGGCCAGGCAACGATGGAATTTCTTGCGCCATGGAATGACCCTGAGGGAAAGCATATCATAGGAAGGTTTATTCGGAAGAGAGGCGAAGGTCTGTATATGGTTACCTTGCGAACAGGAGGTAGCGCTCAGGAGACAGTGGCCGGTATGAAGGAGGCCGGAGTGGAGCCAAGTTGGGGAAGTGTAGCATGGGACAATTCCCTCCTAAATGCGTCTGGTGATACGGCAGCAAAATGGCAAGAACATTACATGGCTCCGAAAGACGCACATGGTGTCTTATTCACACTGGCGACTATCGACAGGAAGATTCCTTCGAAACCTGCGACTGCCCCTGATGATTATAAAGTGCCTATCGCCCATGAATAAGAAACTTAAGCCACTCTTGCCCAAAGGTTTTATGAAAAATCGTTGAATTTGTCCTCCTGTTTGGGCACCGTTGGTTTGGCATAAACGAAAACGGTAACCCAAGAACAGGAGGACAAATTGATGGTACGTTGTGGAAGCCTTTGTGCTCAACTGATCGCCCTTTTCAATCGGCGGAAGTTCTATGAACTGGTTCATGAGGATGGTGCTGTAAGATATCCAAAGGGGTACGCTTCCTGGAAGGATTTTACTGCCATGTTGTCTTCCCAAGTAGCCCAAGCGAAAAATCATCGAGAGATAAGTGGTGGGTTAGCCTGCTGCATAGGGAAACTCCGCCATCTGGGTATGAAAAACGATCCAAATAGATTGACGCGCTCCTATGTCAATGCTCATCGGCCATGGGATATGTACCGGGAACTGTTTTATGAAACGCTTGATTTTTCCAGGAAATCCGCTCTAGACAAACACAAATTCAGCTTCGAGAACAAACTGCCGCTTTCTAAGGACAGCGCAACCCTCCCCCTTTGTCTGTCTCTTTTCCCCTGGGCCAAATTTCGTCGCAACAAGGGCGCCATCAAACTCACTTTTCTATTGGATCATAATGGATACTTAGCCAGATTTGCTTATATAACGAACGGAGAGAGGCATGATGTAAACATCGTACTAAAGGTTCCTCTGTCTCCCGGTTCCAGCGTGGTCATGGACTTCGGACACAACGATTACCGTCAGCTCGCATACCTCAACCACCTTGATTTCGGGGCAACCACGATATCAGCCATCTATAAAGATCGATGGCAAATTGAGCTTTTTTTTAAGACGGCAAAGCAAAACCCAAAGGTCAACTTTTTTGTAGGAACCACTGAGGATGCCCTTTACATCCAGATTTGGACAGCCCTGATCGCTATCCTTGTCATAAAGTACCCCCTATTCAAGTCCAAATTCCAATGGTCCGTATCCAATCTTGTCACATTTCTTAGGTGGAACCTCTATACTAACCGGAACTTATGGAAGCGGGTCGTTAATCCATTGGATTTATTGCCATTACAGCCTGGTCCTGTCCAAAGCGTATTACCTCTTGCAGGTCTTGGACAGCATATACGGATAAAGAAAAGCTATATTTAAAATTTAAAACCTGCCATTTGGGAGCCTTAACTGATTGACATTACAAACCCAAATCAACAAAGCAATTCAGTTTGGACAGCAGTGAGGTCAACTACAAAAAGAAGGAGGAACAAAGATGAAAAGCATTAGTCGTCGAGAACGTAAGACACTGTTTGGACTTCTCCTGCCGTTGGTGCTTGCTGTTACTATTCTATTCGCGGCATTTGCCCTCATGCCAGCGGAAGCTCAGGCAGCAGAAAAAGTACTCAAGATCGGTGTGATCACATCTTTCAAGATGGAATGTGGGAAGGCCACGCTAAAAGCTGCCGAGATGGCTGCTAAGGAAATTAACGCCCAAGGTGGAATACTGGGTCGAAAGATAGAAATTCTTTCTGCGGACGAGGAAAGCAACCCCGAAAAAGGGATTATGGCGTTGAAGAGACTTGTCGAGAAGGACAAGGTTGACATTTTACTGGGGGGGGCGGTGAGTGGAATTACCTTGGCCCAAATGGATCACTTAGAAAAGTACAATATCATCTATCTAGCCACGGGCGTCTCTTCTCCGCTTATTGCTAAGAAGGTGGCTGAAAATTATGACAAATACAAATATGAGTTCAGGACCACCATCAATGCCTTAGCGCTGTGCAAGGCTATTGTGGAGGATGAGCTCGCCCTGTTAGTGAAGCGCGGGTATAAGAACTTCGCCATTTTGCGTGAGGACGCTGCTTGGAATAATGGACTGGTAACCTATTTACAGGGAAACGTTTCCAAGATCGGGGGGACCATTGTCAGCGTTGTGGATTTCGATCCAAACACTATAGATTTCGCGCCTATTTTCTCAAAGATTACTGGCTCCAAGGCAGATGTCGCCATTCCCCTTCTTGCGCATACGGATACGATTACCCTGTACAAGCAATATCACGAGATGAAAGCTCCGTTCAGGATGGCAGGCTTCAATAACCCAGGAATGGACGCTGAGTACTGGAAGAAAACAGGCGGTGCATGCCTATCAGAAGTCAATTGCACTTGGGGACCCGTACTCAGGGCGGTGATTACTCCCAAATCCATACCCTTCTTCGACAGATACTCCAAGGAATTTGGGGAGGCCCCTCACGGTTGTGCACCCACGGCCTACGATGCAGTTTATATCTTGGCCGACGCGGCCAAAAGGGCCAAAAGCTTTGAGACCGACGCCTTGATCAGCGCACTTGAAGAAGCCGACTACGTTGGGGCCACGGGTAGATTTGTCTTCGATAAGAAAACCCATGATGCGATTTATGGACCGGCTGAATATTGTCCATTTCTCATTACCCAGTGGCAGGAAGGCGGGAAATTTGAAATTCTTCTTCCAAAAAAGATTGCAACGTCCGAGTATCAGGATCCACCCTGGTTGAAATAGAAGATAACCATTTTTCATTATTTAGGAATTTACCATTCTGACTCATGATGGGTCAGAGTGGTAAAGTTGGAGAATTTGAAAAGGTGGTCCTTGAAATTTTAATATACGGTGGTGTTGCAAGTGCGATCTATGCCATGCTTGCTATCGGTCTTACGCTCATCGTTGGTCTTGCGCGTGTATTCAACATGGCCCACGGGGCGTTTTATATGCTGGGGGCATATGGAGTTTTCACTGTTTCAGTCACACTAAAGCTACCTCTGTTCGTGGCCTTTGTTCTTTCGTTGCTGGTGGTGGCCCTGATTGCGCTTTTAATTGAGAGAGTCTGTCTGCGTCCTTTAAAGGGCTCGTTAGAGGGGACTCTGTTTATGACACTGATTTTGGCTCTTCTGTTCGAAGAAATCATCCAGCTGACATACGGTCCGACACCCCGGGCTACCCCTGCATTTATTGGCGGGAGAATCGTACTTGCGGGGGTCAGTGTTCCTGCCCAAAGAATGTTGGTGGTTGTTGTGGCGTTGATTACCATCTTAGGGCTTTGGGTTTTTATTTCAAAGACGAAAATTGGTGGAGCGATTTTATCCGTCTCGCAGGATCCAGAGGCTGCATCCTTAGTGGGTGTCAACTCGAAAATAATTATCATGTTCGTTAACGGACTGGCTGCCTCTCTGGCGGCCCTTGCCGGCATTTTGGTCGCTCCTGTTCTAAGTTCGAGTCCGACCATGTGGTTGTTGCCGTTGATCAAGGCCTTCACCATTGTGATTTTAGGTGGCCTTGGAAGTGTGGGAGGAAGTATCCTTGCTGCCTTAATTGTAGGATACAGCGAAACGATCGTTGCTTTTGTTATTTCGCCCCGAGTCAGTGAACTCGTAACATTGGTTATCCTATTTCTCGTCATTATTCTCAGGCCTTCGGGTTTAATGGGTTCTAAAACTGAGGCATAGGCTTGTCATGTTTTATGTGAATTTAAAAAGATTTTCTTTTACCTCAAAGCATCTGTTAGCCTTAATAGTCCTTTTATTTCTATTTTTGATACCTGGCCTCATTAGAGACCCATACATCTGGGGTATTTTGGTGATGGCCAATATTTACGCGGCATTTGGGATCAGTTTTGACCTTCTGTTAGGGTATACGGGCCTTGCTGTCCTCGGGTTCGGTCTTTTTGTAGGCGTGGGCGCTTATGCTGCCGCCTTTCTTAATTTGTATTTAGGTATGCCGCCGTGGCTCACGATGCCTGTATCCGGTCTGATCGGAGCTCTGTTTGGTTTAATTATCGGTGTTCCCTGCTTGCGCTTAAAAGGTTTGTATTTGGCTCTGGCCTCTTTTGCAGCCGCTGCGATTTGCGAGAAACTTGTCATCGTATTCAACGATATCACAAATGGGAGAGAAGGGCTGTCTGGTTTGGATCCTATTTCGTTTAGCAACATCACCAATTACTATGCTTCGCTAATTTTGCTCTTGGTTTCAACGGGCATCTTGCTTTGCATCGTGAGATCAAAAATAGGTCTCATTCTCAAATCCATTTGTGATGAGGAGATCGCAGCCAAGGCGGTAGGGATCAACACAAACTGGTACAAACTCTTAACATTCCTAATCAGCAGTTTTATGGGAGCCTTTTGGGGAAGCTTTATGGCCCATTTTATGATGCATGCCGGTCCGGGAGTGTTTGGGATGCATATGGCTATCACTATCTTCATGGTCACCATTGTGGGAGGAGTCAGTACAATTGTTGGTCCGGTGGGAGGTGCGTATCTATTAATCATTATGAATGAACTGTTGCGGGGAATTGGAGAAGTCAGGCTTTTGATTTACGCAGTTATCACTATTATTATTTATCTTCTTCTTCCGCAGGGAATAGTTCAGCCAACCATAGTTTTTGTGTCCACCGGCCTGAGGAAGGTCTCGAATATTTTTAGAATCCGAAATCGGAGCGTTGGAAACAGTGCAATTTCTTGAAGTTAATAAATTATGCAAATATTTCGTTGGCTTGAGGGCTATTGAAGATGCATCTTTTCGATTGGAGAAAGGGGAAATAGTGGGCCTCGTGGGTCCCAATGGTGCGGGAAAGACAACACTTTTCAATCTGCTAACCGGGTTTTTGAATCCCACCAAAGGTGAAATAGATTTTAGAGGTGAAACGATTCTGGGATTGAAACCCCACGAAATTGTCAAAAAGGGTATTTCTAAGACTTTTCAAATTCCCAAGCCCTTTCACTCTCTGTCTTGCTTTGAAAACATCGTCGTGTCTGTGATTGCGAACCTTAAGACAGCTAAGGGAAAAGGGCGAGGGGCCGAAGAAAAGGCCAGAGATATCATGGAAGTTCTCGGCCTTCGGGAAAAGAGTGAAATGCTGCCGGGGGCTTTAACACAAGGGGACCTTAAAATTCTTGAGGTTGCGAAGTCACTCGCTACAGAGCCGGAGCTTCTGTTGCTGGATGAACCGTTTGCGGGTTTGAGCGTCAGTGAGATTGGCCAACTGACTTCGATAATTCAGGACCTGCATCAAAACGGTCTGACCATCATCATCATCGAACACAAGTTAAGGGAACTCATGAAGATTGTTAAAAGAGTCATTGTATTGAATTTCGGTGTAAAAATCGCCGACGGAATTCCCGAAGAAATTACCAGTAACAGGAAGGTCATTGAGGCCTATCTTGGATCAGGAGGGTCTTCGTTTGCCTCTGCTTGAAATCATCGACCTCGCTGTTTCTTACGGCAAAGCGGCCATTCTACATGGAATCAGCCTGTCACTGGAGCAAGACGAACTGGTCTCGATAATCGGTCCAAACGGGGCCGGGAAAACGACGCTGATGCGGTCAGTACTTGGGTTCACGTCGCGACAGGGAAGCATCAGGTATCTGGGCAGAGGTATAGAAGATCTGGCCCCACATGAAATCGCAAAAAAAGGAATTGCCCTTTGTCCTGAAAAGAGAAGACTGTTCCAGGAGATGACAGTTATGAGAAACCTTGAAATGGGGGCTTATCTCCGAAAAAACAAGAACGAGGTACAACGTGATTTAGAGAAAATATTTACTCTCTTTCCCTCTTTAGAAAAAAGAAGAAAGAATGAGGCTGCCACGCTGAGCGGAGGAGAACAGCAGATGCTGGCCGTGGCCCGGGCATTGATGTTGAATCCGAAATTGTTGATGTTAGACGAACCGTCCTTTGGTCTGGCTCCCCAGGTAAAAAAGCTGCTGGTGGACATTTTTCGTGAAATCCGGAAAGAAGGGATCACGGTCTTTCTGGCAGAACAGGATGCCCTGTTAGCCTTGCAATCTGCTGACAGGAGCTATGTGCTGGAAAACGGCAAGATTGCCACCGAGGGAACTCGAGAGCATCTCATCACTGATCCACATGTTAAAGAAGCGTATTTAGGGCTGGCCTGATCTTGAGACTTGAGATAGTCCCTTGTTAAAGCAAAAACTAACAAACAAAAAATTAGAGAGGTGCGTTATCATTAGGAGGTAAATTATCATGGTGCCACATTCTTATATGTTGGATCCAGAACTTGAAACCATGCCGCGAGACCGGCTCAGAGAATTGCAGAACCAGCGGCTCAGAAATGTTGCGCGGCGATGTTACGAAAAGATGGAGATGTATCGTGAGAAATTCAAGCAAGCGGGGATAAGTCCGGAGGATATAAGGACGGTTGACGACTTACATAAAATCCCCTTCACGACGAAGGACGATTTGCGAGCCAGGTACCCGATGAATGGATTGCTGGCGGTTCCGCGGGAACAGGTAGCAAGGGTCCATATGACCACGGGAACGACGGGCAAACCTACGGTGAGTCCTTTGACAAAAGATGACATCTATAGAGAAGAAGTAGTGCTTGCCAAATGCGGCGCTGCTTTGGGGATAGGACCCGGAGATACTGTACAAATGATGTTTGGTTATGGGTTGTTTGCGGGTTCGATTTTGCTTCAGCCCGCGCTTGAGAGGATCCTGGGTGCATCGATCATTCCGGTCGGGGCCGGTGTCCCTTCGACAACTCAACTTGATATTATGAGAGACTTCCAGCCAAAAGTCGCTTGTGCAACGCCCTCTTTTTTCCTGCACATCATAGAGGTTGCCAAGGAAAAGGGAATTGCATTAGATCGGCTGGGAATAAGGGGAATCATAACAGGGGCAGAAGCAAGCTCAGAAGCGACACGGTTTAAAATCTCCACTGCCTTTGGCGCAACCGCATATATGGACATTTATGGGCTATGCGAACTGGGACCTCATTTCTGTGTTGAATGTCAGGAACATATGGGAATGCATTTTTGCGAGGAAGCGTTTATCCCTGAAATTATTGATCCCGAGACTGGCACATCGCTTGGGCCTGGTAAGACGGGCATGCTCGTCGTCACCTGTCTGATGAAAGAGGCGATGCCAATATTAAGGTATCAGACTAAAGATATCACTGTTATGGATGACAAGCCTTGCCCTTGCGGCCGGACCCACATTCGCATGCAGAGACCTACTGGTCGGACCGATGATATGATCAAGGTAAAAGGTGTCAATATTTTCCCTTCCCAGATAGAAGGTATCATACGAAATATCGATCAAGTCAAGGACTCAGAATTCCAGATATTGGTTGATCGATCTGAAAAGGCAGTTGATATGTTGACTGTAAAAATCGAGGCCAAGGAATCAAGCAGGGAACTCCAGCAGAAACTGAAAGGAGAATTCCAGCGTGTTTTTTTAGGATCCAATTTTAACGTGGAACTCGTGGAACTAGGTTCCCTGCCAAGGTTTACACATAAGGCGAAAAGATTAATAGATACCAGAAAACTCTAAGCGCTTTACGGGTTATGAAGATAGAGAAGGAAACTGTTTTCGTCTGTCATCGCAAGAATTCCATTTCGTTTCAGTCTTTACAAGCTTTCTCTGATAACAATCTTTAGAAAACTTATAAGGAGGTTCATGCAAATGGCAATCAAGACACAAGAACAATATTTGGAGAGTATTAGAAAGACCAAACCGAAAGTTTTTTTGGGTGGGAAGAGGATAGACAACATATTGGATGATCCGAACCTAAAAGTTACTATTAACGTATTTGCGAAAACTTATGCAATGGCCCGAGAGCCGGGTTACGAGGATATTTTTACGGCAACTTCGCATCTTACAGGCGAAAAAATTAGCCGATGGGATCATGTGCCCCACAGCATTGACGATCTTGAGAAAAGAAGGCAGATGAATGTCATAATGGCCCAAAAGACAGGAGCCTGCAGTGCCCGATGCGTGGGCACTGGAGTCATGCATGTCATGGCAGCCGTAACCCATTCCGTGGACGAGAAGTACGGTACGGAGTACAATAAAAGGTTTAATGACTTTTTGAAATATATTCAGGAAGAGGATTTGGCGTGCAACGGACCTATGACGGATGCCAAGGGTGACAGAGTGAAAAGACCAGGTCTGCAAGAGGACCCCGACGTTTACGTCCATGTTGTCGAAAAACGGAGCGATGGAATTGTAGTCAGAGGGGCAAAGATGCATCAGGAAGGTAGTTTCGCTTGTAATTACCATATTGTTGTCCCTCCGATAGCGGCACTCCGCAAAGGGGAAGAGGAATTCGCAGTAAGCTTTGCGGTCCCCGTTGACGCCGAAGGATTGGTTCATATTGTCAGTTATGGCCCTTTTGAGAGTGAAAGGAGGCATGCTGATGATATTGGGGATTTAGGAAGTCCCGTTTACGGAAGCTCACTGAACTGCATGATGGTGTTCGACAACGTATTCATTCCCTGGGAACGGGTTTTTCTGTGCGGCGAAACGGAATTTGCGTTAGACGCCTTGTCTAAGTTCGCTAAAATACACAACATGTTATGTCGTGGCTCCTGCAAAGTGGGATATATGGACCTGATTATAGGTGCCACGAAGATGATCGTCGAGCAAAATGGGATTGATAAGGCAAATCATGTTGTCGAAAAGATCGCAGAGATGGTCCGAATTCGTGAAACGGTTAATGCCTGCGCAACCGCGGCTTATATGCAAGGCACCGAGGATCCTCCGGGATCCGGAATATATTTCCCTGACTATGTGGCCAGTGTGGTCACCGCTATTCAGACACAGCTTGAGCTCCCAAGGGTGGGGCTTATAGCCGGCGATTTGGCTGGTGGATCAGTAGTAACTCTCCCATCAATGGCCGAATTGAGAAATGATGAAACGAGAGGCTATATGGAGAAGTATATGAAAGCAGCCGCTCATTCGGCAGAGGAGAGAATGCGAACGCTGAAGTACCTTCAGCACTGGGTAGCTGGACCTCAAGTCATAAAGATGTGGCATGGTGGGGGTCCTATTCAGGGACATTATTCTGCTCTCGCTAGACTGGCACAGCCGGGTTTTGAGGAGAAAAAGAAACTGGTCAAAGACCTCATTGGGCTCACTGATTAGAAGGGGTTCCCTGAGTCCCATCGGCCTGTCGGCAATGAGCTAATGCATACGATAGCCTCCTTTGGCGACACCGGCATTGCCTACGTTAGGCTCGACATCTCACGCTCCGTCGAAGACCTTGCCCCCGGACTTGCCGATCCGAACCATTCTCCGATGATTAGACCAAACAGGATGAAAGGCATCGGTTCGGCTCGCCTGGGCACTTTTTAGTACAAGAGGATTTTGCTCTTCCCCTCTAAGGGCGGGGAAAACTGTCCAAACATGGTGAGACATATGGAAAGGAGGCCGGATATGAACTCCGAAAGCAAGAAGTGGAAACACAGGGAACTGAGCGAAGGGGACTACGATGAGATGCTGCAAAAAAGCCTGGTAGGGGTCTTGTGCCTATCCGATGGCAACAGGCCTTACGCCGTGCAGCTTGAGCACCTATACCGTGACGGCGCACTGTACATGGCTACCTCCGTTGAAGGGAGAAAGATGGAAGTCCTGAAAAGGAATGATCGCGCCGCCTTCATTGTCTTCCAGGATCGGCATAGTCACCCAGAAATGATAAAGGAAGGAATCCGTTGCCGCTCTGTTATCGCGGAGGGGCGGGTGGAGACCCTGCTGATCAAGGAAGTCAAGACCCGAAGAGGGGACATTCATCCCTTCCGGCTTTTGAAATTAACAATAGAAGAAAAGGGATCATGGCAATGCAATAGAAAGGCGTGTAACCAGGCCTCCGGGGTTGATACGAGAAAAATTATTCTAAAATGGCTCCAGGAGGCCGGCTATGAAGCCAGCAAGGCGGAATAGGAGAGGCAAGGAAATGCAGGAACCCTACTGCACAGATTAGGGAGGCAAACAATGGCACAGAGAAAACAGAGAAAACTCGCCAGAGGCGTTGCAATTGTTGGCGCTGGAATGTCCCACTTCGGACTAAGACCAGAACTGACGACCCGAGAATTATTTGCTGAAGCATTCATGGATATGCTGAAATCCGTTGACAAAGGGATCACCCCTCGGGATATCGAAGCCTTGATTATTGGGAACACCGGTGCTGAACTGTGGGAATCCCAAACATCGGTGGCGGTTATATGCGCTGATGTTACCTGCCTTAATCCGGCGGCCGCACTCAAAATTGAAGATGCCTGTGCAAGCAGCTCAGTTGCTGTGAGGCAAGGGATGATTGGCGTGGCTTCCGGATTGTACGATGTGATTCTGGCTGGGGGCACTGAGAAAATGAGCACTTTGCCGGGCGATTGGACCACCATGGCCATTGCCTGTGGCTCGGATACAACCTATGAAAGCTCCATTGGATTCACCTTTCCCGGTCTTTATGCAGCTCTGGCAACGGCGCATATGCACAAGTATGGGACCACCCACGAAGATCTGCTCAGGATAGCGATTAAAAATCACAACAATGGTTCACTAAATCCGAAGGCCCATTTCCCTTCAAGCATCAGAGAGGTAATGAACATGAGGAGGGAGCAGGCTTCCAAGAAGGGGAGACCGGTTCCAAATTGGAAAGATGAGCTCGAATTCCTCGGAGACAGGAGCTTTAACCCGATCATCGCATGGCCGAACACACTGTTTGATTGCTGCCCCGTAACAGACGGGGCCGCAGCTATTCTTCTTGTAGCGGAGGATATTGCCAAGGACTTCACTGACACGCCCATCTACATTATTGGATCGGGTCAGGCCAGTGATCGGGCTCTCCATGACAGAGAAACTCTGACAAGCCTGCCGGCGGCAAGAATCGCCGCTAGGCAAGCATACGAGATGGCGGGAGTGTCTCCACAGGACATAAAAATGGCTGAAGTTCATGATTGCTTTACCATAGCTGAGGCGCTGGCAGTTGCAGACCTTGGGTTTTTCGAGGAAGGGCTGGAGGCCGCTAGAGCTGCCGGGGAAGGGAAAACGGCAAGGGATGGGATTATACCGGTTAATGTCTCTGGTGGACTCAAGTGTAAGGGTCACCCCGTAGGGGCCACGGGCGCTGCCCAGATCGTGGAGGTATTTGAGCAAATGAAGGGCAAGGCAGGAGCAAGGCAGCTTGATCGCAGGGATATTGATCTTGCTTTGACTCACAACATCGGTGCCCATGGGACGACAGCAGTGGTCCAGATCTATGAAAGGAGATAGCTCGCATGACAGGGAAGCCGTTCACGATTTTTTCGTTCCAGGAGTTTCTCAAGGAGCACAAATTGATGGCCGCCAAGTGCGAGGACTGCAACGCGCTGTGGTTACCCCCCCGACCCATATGCGGCCAGTGTCACGGGAGTCGCCTTCAGTGGATGGAACTGAGTGGAAATGGAAGACTCGTTTCCTACACGGTGATCGCCTTTGGCACGAAGCCCATGTTACATGCTGGCTATAACAGGGATAAACCCTATTGCACGGGTATCGTTGAAGTCGATGAAGGCCCGCGCATCAGCGCCGAGATATTGGGGGTTGACGTTTCGAGTCCTGAAAGGATTAATATCGGCACCCCGGCCAAAGTCGAATATGTGGAGAGGGAGAGCTGGCATTTCGTGAGGGAGTTGGCCGAGGTCAAGAAGGTCTATGCGGCTTTTCGAATCTGTAAGTGAGGGCTCGATGCGCGTATGCCCCGAACTGGGGGGGAGCAAGCCTATGACTCCACCTGAACAAGCACCTATGAACCGATTCAATTAGAAAAATAGGGTGGCCATTGTTACCGGTGGAGGTCGGCGCATTGGAAAATCCATTGCGATCTCATTTGGCGAAGCAGACGCTCACGCCCAAGCAAACGCTTCGGTGAGGCGGACGAAATTGCAGGCGCTGCGCTCTATCTTGCATCAGAAGCTTCAAGCTACACTACCGGCTCCGTTGTCGTGATTGACGGCGGAATGTCGTCGTGCTGATGATATGGCCGGGTGAAATCTAATCCCTCCAAGCGAGACTCGAATTGCGGCCATGATATTGGACTATATTTCCGAACCTACATAACGTTTCGCTTAAAGGGGTAATAATGAATTTGTATGATATGAAGACCGAGGAGGAATGGCAACAAATTTTGGACGATGTAAGTGAATCGCTCACTATGCTGGCAGCTCTTGTGGACCCGCACGGTTTCATTCTTCAGGAAAGTGGCGAGCGGCACGAATTATGTAGGGCTATCCGGGCGAATAAGGAATCGTTGATGGAAATTTGTGCGAAGACGCAAAGATTCATGTCCAGAGAGGCGAAGGAAACGCATATACCCGTGATTGTCTCCTGCGAGGCAAAGATGTCCAAATGCCTTATCCCAGTCTTTTCAAAGGGGGACTTCATGGGGTCTGTTGTCGTGTGCGGAACGGCCATTCCCGAGAAGGAGATGGCACCTGCGATGATTGCAAAAAGTATCAATAAAAGCGAAGAGGAGGTCATTCGTCTGATGATGCAGGTGCCGGTTGTGTCCAATGAAAAAGTGGCTGAAGTCTCAAATCGTATCTTCGTAGAAGTTAATCCAGATTCCTGAGCGTCCCCCGCGCCTGACCTGATCTGCAAATTGGACAATTTTCGGAGAGAGGCCCATTTATCTTTCATCCATATGAGCGGCGATGTGCCACGAGATGTTTTATCCTCCTGGGACCACATTCTTGACAAGGATTATTCAAAACTACTGAGTGAATAACCCATATGTTGAAAAACTATCAATCCTATCTGATCGATAACAACTGAGCAAGTGGAGCCTATTTGTTCTTAATGGTGCCTCATACAAAGAATCCAGAGAAAATTAAAAGGAGAATTTTATGGGACTGAAGACCTTTGAGGATTATTACAATCGGCTGGAGAAAATGTCGCGAAATATGTATCTGGGGGGAGAGAAAATTGCCAGAACAGATGAGAGACTGCAGGGAGGGATAAAAATTATCCGTGAGACATTCGATGCAGCCTTTGATAGGGAAATTGCTGATTTATGCACTGCCACATCCCATCTGAACGGTGAGAAAGTAAATCGGTTTTGCCATATCCACCAAAGCACCGACGACCTACTGAAGAAGCAACAAATGACCAGGGTTCTATGCCACAGGGTCGGGGGATGTATTCAAAGGTGCATGGGAATCGATGCCCTCAATGCCCTTTCTGTAATCACCTATGAGATGGATCAAGCCCTGGGAACGGACTACGACCGGAAGTTTAGAAGTTATCTAAAATATTTTCAGGAAAACGATCTCGTCGCCAGCTGCGCGCAGACCGACGCAAAGGGGGATAGACTAAAGCGTCCCCATCAGCAAGAGGACCAGGATCTTTATTTGAGAATCGTGGAGAATCGAAGCGATGGCATCGTGGTGCGCGGAGCCAAGATCAACATTACCAATACGCCCTATGCCGATGAGATAATCGTCGTCCCGACCAGGCTTATGACACATAAAGACAGTGATTATGCCGTGGCCTTCGCACTCCCTGCAGATGCTGAGGGTGTAAAGATACTGGCAAGGCCGGCTGTTCACCACAAACGAAAACATCTTAAGGCACCCATAGCTGAGATAGGCGATGGGGAGGCATTCATTATCTTTGATGATACCTTCATCCCCAATGAAAGAATTTTCCTGAATGGGAAGGAAGATCCAAGGCAGACACCTTATGCTGGCTTTCTGGCCCTTCTGTTCGCGCATTACCATCGCCATAGCTATACGGGCTGCAAACCTGGCGTCTCAGAGATCCTTGCCAGTGCAGCAGCGCTAATAGCCGAATATAATGGGATCGATTCCCAAGCGCATGTGAAGGAAAAGCTATCTCACCTAATTGGCACGGCAGAGCTTGTCTTTGCGGCCGGGCAGATGAGTGCCTATCGCGCTGAGCGCTCCCCGTCCGGGACGGCTATCCCAGACGAGATCTTAACGAACGCCGGCAGAAGGCATGCGGGAGAAGAAATATTTAATGAGTTTAAGATATTAGCTGACCTTTCTGGAGGCCTGCCGGCTACGCTGCCGTTTGAGGAAGAGTTCTTCGCCGAGGAAACAGCCAAACTGGCGAATAAATACCTGATGAGAAATCCCAGGATAACTGCAGAAAATATGCACCGTTGTTTCAGAGGCGTAGAGAATCTTATGGTTTCGGACATAGCAGTTGTAATAGGCTTAATGGCTGGGCTTCACGGCGGAGGGTCACCCCAGATGGAGACGATCACTATGATGGCGAGATACGATCTTGAGAGCCTGAAAAGTATAGCAAAGTATTTGTTCGGAATAGATAAAAAACCTCCGGTATACACCAGGCCCACAGTAACACCGAGAAAGATGCTGGAAAGGGCTCGGAATGCGTAGAAATTCTATGTTTGTGCCGGAATCTGATAAATTCCTCTGTCCGAGCAGCCTCATAAAGCACGCCTACCGTGAACGCGTGTCTCGGAAGCCGATGCACTGGCATCTGCCGCCTCGCAAGGAGGCGGGGAAGTCATGAAATCAGCGCTTAGAAAGTCGATCATAGATCATCTTGGAAAGCGAGTGAGTGCTATAGGGTTTGCCTCGGTAGATCGCTTTGTGGACGCACCGGAGAAGCATCACCCGGAAAATGCCTCCAAAGGTGCGCAGACGGTTATCGTATTTGGTATTACCGTACCCCGGGGGATGCTGCGCTCACCAGATTATAATCTCTATTTTCTTCACCGTACATATCACACAGTATATGCTTATCTGGATGAGTTGGGTCTCGGCCTTTGCAACTTTATTGAGGCACAAGGGGGCTATTTGGCGGTCCCTATCCCGAGTTTTGCTCCCCTGGTCTACCATGGCCTTGAGCCTTGGGGAGTCATTTCGCTCAAACATGCCGCGGTGCAGGCGGGACTCGGCGCAATTGGCCGGAGCGGTCTTCTATATCATCCCAAATATGGTTCTCTCCTAAGACTGGGCGCAGTGGTTACAAGCATGAAATTGCCCGCCGATCCTTTGATTGAAGGCAACCCCTGTCCGCCGGAATGCAATTCCTGCCGTGAGGCATGCCCATGTCAGGCTTTTGATGCTGTAGGCGGATTCAACAAGCTCACATGCTTGAGGCATATTGCTAAGCATGCAATTTATTCGATAGCGCTAAGGAGTGACTCGGGCCTTAAAAATATAGAAAGGGTTATCAATACTGCGGGCTATAATTACTGGCTCGAATGCGACGAATGCCTACGGGTGTGCCCCAATAACCGATACGACTA
>Ga0172371_10007189_pt1 | contig 15940 bp, 13 predicted proteins | sample Lak12m_FD_114543 | JGI IMG/M metagenome (GOLD analysis project Ga0172371, IMG submission 114543) | Freshwater microbial communities from Kabuno Bay, South-Kivu, Congo - kab_022012_12m | ecosystem: Environmental > Aquatic > Freshwater > Lake | place: Democratic Republic of the Congo: South-Kivu...
AGGGGCTCGCGTCTACGGGCCTCTCCCCCGCTTGCTCATACAATCCGAATTATCACCAGAACCGTCTAAACCATTTTGAGAAAATTGACCTGATTTTTATCAGCTAATCTGATACTCAACAAGCCGTCGAACACGATATCCCCCGGCTGCGTGTAGTGGAGGATGTAACGCATGATGGCCTTATGCGGCACCTTGGTATGGTAGGAGTGCGCGTTGTAGATGGGGTCGTTCTTGCCCTCGCTCACATCGGCCGCAAATGGCTCACGGTGATATGATTTTAGATTTTCGATCGGTGATTTTTGATTTGAAATCTGCAATCCGCGATCATCAATCTTCAATTTCTCCGCCTCCCATTCAGCAATAAAATCACCAATCCACGGGTTCGGGCAGGCGGTGTAATACGGCGGATCACTCAGGTTCAGGATGTCCTCATCGCTGCCGTTGGGGAAGCCTTCGATCTTGCGGAAATCTGGGTCCTGCAGCTTCTTGCGCAGTTCTTCGGTGAAATGGGCACGGCGGGCCTCGTCGTTCTCGAACGTCATGCCGAGACAAGTCACCGGGCCGGAGGGCTTCTGCGGCTCTTCAAGCAGCGAGTCGAACAAACTGGTTTCTTTCATCTTCATAATCCTTGGCTTTCGTCTTGTGTCTCAGCTTGGTCACTTCGCGGGTGACCAAGCTCGGCGAAGTTGGTCACCATGCCTCCCGGTTCAGCAACCCATTTTCTTTTTTGCGGCATCTATAAAACGCTTTGCCCAGGGAGATGCCGCTGTTACCCGATCTGAAGAAATGAGTGCCAAGAGCTTGAAAGAATGCTCCCCTTTGCCGTATTTCGATTTGGTTTTACAGTTTTGGGTTGCGCTGGAAAGCGCCTGATAAATCTGACTTTTAGCGACAGATTCGATCTGGTTCCCTTCAGCGGGCAAGGAGTTTGCGTTGAATCCTTGTCCAAAAAAATCTTGTAATTGTGCCCTGTCGGTGAGGAACCAAGATTCCATGCATTGAACCATCAAATGGCAATCATCATCTCCGGCATTTCCTGGTTTATCCCATTGATCGCCCGGACGATCTTTCAAATGCTGCCATGGCTTCCAGTTTTCTGCGTCACCCTGCTGGCAATGAGTAGTTACGGCGGCTTCGCTATCTACCAGCAATAATGCTTCTTCGCCGGAGTTGATTGCCGTACAAAACGAATCATAGGCGTTTTGTCGACTTCCGCAGGCAACAATTCGCGGCATTTTCCCTTTCAATCCAGCTTTGCTCAAAAAATCTGAAAAACCTGCACGGCAGGCCGTTTTAAGCACATTGGTATCACCGCCTCCTTCAACGTACAATTTCACCAGCGGGTCCCTCCTATCTCACCGCGTGTCCATAGTTGTCCCAGTCTATATGTCTCCAACCATGGCTTAAGTTTTTCAGCATCCAATCTGGTCAAAGTTGTGCCCTCGTCTGTCTTCTCCGCCACAAGAACAGACTCAGGTTGGTCGGTCATTGCATCGACCAAAACATCCGAGTGCGTGGTCACGATTAGCTGACAACGGTCCGATGCCTCCTTCATCAGGTCGGCCAGAGTCGGCAGGACGTCCGGATGCAACCCGAGCTCCGGTTCCTCAATACAGACCAATGGTGGCGGTGAGGGGTGACAAAGGATAGCGAGCAAGCAAAGATAACGAAGTGTGCCGTCAGACAGGCGGGTTGCAGGAACTGTAAATCGGCCTTCCTGGAAAAAGACCTGGACGGTCCCCCCCTCTATGTGAACATCGTAATCATCGATGCCATCGTAAAGTGCCCGGAGCGCCTTAAGCAGTCTTTGTTTTACAACAGGCTCCCGCCGCAAGCGGTTTAATACCAGTCCTAGATTGCTGGCATCAGGTTCAAGGATATCGTTGGGAAGATCCGCCTTTTGTGGAAGCCTCGGAATCGTGTAACGGCCGAAACTCCATTCACGATAAAGCGTTATACTGCCAAATTTTTGCGCAAGAGAGGTTATTTCAGGATACTGATCAGGGTCGCGGCGTTGTGAAAGAATTGATTTCTCCAATTCGACATCTTCTTGTCGCAAGGCGCGTCTGTCACCTTTCACATTGAGGGTTGGGCGTCCGTTGTTGAAGTGATAATAAAAATACGGCTCAGCGTGGCTTCCGTCCACCGGCTTTTCATTCTCTATTTTTTCATCGACGATCTCAAACCGTTGACTAACTGCGGTAAAAGACAGAATATAGCGAAGATTTTGAGGCCCAAGAGGATTATCAACGACGACATCTAATGATGCAGTAGGTGTACCTTTTGAACCTTTCCAAAGCCAATCTCGAACACCGCCGCCTTCCCGAATCGGCTTTAATAATTGCTCCGGGGCACTCCTCAACAACTCTATCGATTCCAGTAGATTCGACTTCCCCGACCCATTGGGGCCGATAATGACATTCAGTGAATTCAGTGAAATGGATTCCGACTTTTCACCAAAACTCAAAAAATTGTTCAATTTGATGGCATGTATCAACATGGCGTTCTCCTTATGCCTCAAGCACGATCCGCACCTTGGCCTGGATCATCTATCGTTTCTTTGCTTTAGTACCCGATGGCCCTTCTCCGTCAGCCGGTATTTTTGAGTCGGACTTTTGGGCGAATCGGGCTGGGTCATTTCAACCAGCTCGCCCGATAATGATGGCTGCAAGTAATCGTAAAAAAAAGTCGGTCGATGACTTAAGCGAAGCGATTCCATTAACTCTCTGGTTCCCAGCTCCTTACCTGCCAAGGCCAGCAGCAGCCGTCGTACTTGTTCGGTGACTTGTTCGGTGACTTGTTCGGTGACTTGTTCGGTGACTTGCCCTGCGACTTGCCCTGCGACTTGTTCAGGCGTTTGTGTGGCGGAAACGATTTGCGGAATTTCCGCCGGGTTCGCTCCGAACTCGGGAACGCTGATCACCATGCGGAAGATGTCGCCTTCAATCAGCTCGGGGTCGGCGCCACCATATTTCTTTCCGTACAGCATCATCTTGCGCATGCCTGAACCCAGTTCGTCGGCGCGATCAATCTGCCGGAAAAATGCCCCGATGATGGGGTTCTTCTGAAAGGGAACAGACGTGGCCGGATCCAGACGGCCAAAACCATGGGGGCGGCTGGGGTTGTCGGTTACTACGCGGCCATACTCGATAATCAGTCGGGTTGTGGCACCGCTGGCGTATTCCCGGTGGATGAGCAGGTTGGATGCCACTTCCCTAAAAATGGCATCCCGCAGGCTGCGACGCTCGATGCCTTCCAGATAGAAAGGGTCGGGCAGATGTTTTTGGACAAAGTCGAGAATGCGATCATAGCTGTCGATCAGGTTGGTTATGACCAGATCGCGATCATCATAGCGGTCCACATTCACCTTGCGGAGAATAAGATCGGTGCGGTGCGGTGGGCAGACCTTGAGAATATGGTCGTCGGTTCCCAGCAGCATCACCCCGGCCAGGGTTACTCCCATCTTGCCGGTTTCCGGGTGCGGCTGATAGAGCTGGGCACTTTTTATCAAGTCGATATCCGACATATTCCCCCAAGGGTGCCGGGGCTTGTTGATGCGAACATAGCGACGGCAACGCTCTATCAGATCGGCCCGCAGGTCGGCAGGCTGTATCCAGGGATAGACCCGGTTTTCGCTGTAGTTGACCTGCTTGCGCAGGTAGAGCTGAGCCACCTGGACCGTGTGGTCCGTGACATCGAGGTCACCGTCTTCGTTGCGGTCGTAAATGCGGCCATTGCAGCGATGCACCTGGGAGCTTTCCGGCACATAGATGCGGAGCAGTGGTTTATTCTCGACCGTGACTTCACCCACCGCCAGGTAGGTGGGCGGGGATATTTTCTGGGGATTGTTGATGGCGGTGATAAAGTCTTTCCGGATTTGCGCCACCGCATCCGGCTCGATGCCCTGAATAACCCCGTCATCCTGAACACCGAGGAGCAAGGTGCCGCCATGCCGGTTCAAGAAGGCGCAAACCGTCTCAAAGACATCCCGGTTGAGCTGGTTCCGGCAGGCTTTGAACTCAAGATCGAGCCCTTCGCCCTTGCGGATCAGGTCTATTATCTGCTGTTCAGTGGCATCCATTCCAGACTCCTACTCCAGCACAATCCTGACCTTGTTGATGTCTTTGCCCTTGGTCAGGCTGTCCACATAATCACTGATCGCCCGCTTAAGTTCTTCGGGCGTGGCCGGTCCCAGATTGGCGACAATTTTTATGAGTTCCGCTTTCTTGACCGGAACCTTCTGCAGGCCGGCCAGCACCGTTTTCAGAGTTTGCACGAAATTGCCGTCTATCGGCTCAGGAAGTTCCTTCGATTCCATAAACGACTGGATAACAGTTTTGTCATCTTCATGCAGCAGCTCATTAATATTAGCCTGGGTCATCGGGTCTTCCAGGTTGTTCAGCAGAGTTTTGGTCCACTGCTCGATGATTCGGTCGAGTTGCTCATCCATTTGATCGAGTTGCAGGGAGCCGGCAACCGGTAACCCGGAACCAGAAACTCCAAATTCCGCCGCTGGCCGGAATCCGCAATGCGGGCAGATGGGCGAGGCGTCGAGGTTTTGCTCGGTCAGGGCGAAGCAGCTCTTCAGTCCAGCCAGGCGGTGCTGGTAATCTGTGAGCTGCTGCCGGGGCATCAGGTCGATACCGGCCAGCTTGAGCAGGGTTTGCAACCGCTGGTCGTTGAGCAGGCCTGCCTTGCGCTTGTCGTCGTTAACGCCCAGCCGGGCCTTGGTGTGCAGACCGATGTAGGCGACGGTGTAATCCTTCTTCAGCTTTTGCAGCTTGGCCCCGATGCTCTGGGACTGGCTGGCCAGCTCGGACAGGTCGGCCTGCTTGAGGGCATCCAGCACATCCTGCCGGGTGGTCTTCATGCGATCCACCCAGTCATGCTCGGCGGGCAGCACCGCCTCGGCGGTGGAGAGCCAGGACACCGTCGGGCTGTGGTCCATGATGAACTCGCGCAGGGCGTCCAGCTCATCCAGGGCCTTCACGGCCTTTTCGTGGGCCAGCACTTCGGGAGCGCTGTAGCGGAAGTTTTTCAGCTTGCCCGGCGAGGAGTAGGCCTGGAGCGATTCAAAGAAACCCTTGGCCTCGTCCAGCCCGCTGGCCTGGCTGGCCAAGTCGGTGCCAGCAAGCAGGTCCAGGCCCCAGAAGGAGAGCCCTTCGCGCAGGGTCTGCTGGGTCATGACGATGCGCTTGACGATCTTACCCACCGCCTGCTGCAGGTTCTGCACCGGCTCGTCCTTGCCCTGGGTGACGAGCTGGGCCATGCCCGGCGTCATGCCGAGCAGTTCGAACAGGGCCTTGAGCGCGGGCAGGTTCCATTCCTTGGGCTGCTCCAGGTGCTTGAAGCGGACCAGCTCGTCCATGCCGGTCGCGGCCAGTTGCTGTAGCCCGGTGGCGTCGAATTTCTTGCCCGGGATGGAGAGCACGATGTCGCCGGAGTAGACCAGCGCCGCCACCAGCACGCTCACCCATTCCGGCTCCAGACGCGAACCGCCCGGGTTCATGTATTCCAGCCCGTGGTCGTCCTGAATGATCTCGCTGCGGTTGACCACCTGCCCGTGACCCTTGGCCTTGACGGCATCGAGGATGAACTTGGTGTACTTGGACTTATAGGGGTCGATCTTCTCGCCGTCGAGCAGCTCCAGGGCGTCCAGCACGGCGGTGGCCTGCTTGGTGCGGTTCTGCCCGGCGATGGCCCGCAGGGCGTCCTGCGCGGCCTGGGCGCGGTTGTTGCCGGTGATCAGGACCGAGAAGAACGGATAGTCCGGAGCCTGGTTCTCGAAGTTCGGAGCCAGGCAGACACCGGCGATGGTGTTGACCAGGTCGCGGAAGTTGATGGTCTCGTGGGGCGACAGGCCGGACAGGTCGCGGATGGATTTGCCCTTGGCCCATTCGGTCATGGACTTGGCGCGACCCTGATAGGTGACCTCGAAGGAGTCGCTCATGTGCTTCTGCAGCCACTGAACCAGTTTCTTCAGAAAGCCGTTGGCTTTGGCTTCGTAAGTTGCCTTGGCGTGGCCTGATGAAGTTCCCGCAAGATCCAGGGCAGCCGCATAGCTCTTCAGCGCGGTCTGGAATTCCTCATCGGAACCTTTCAGGCGGAAGAAGACTTCATCATTCTCCTTATCATCTTTGAAGCGCGGCGGGTCATTGGGCTGGATGAAATAGATGTAGAAATCCCTCTGCGGCACGGCGGTGGATCGCTCATTCGGAGCGCCGAAAAAGAGATAGCCGGTGCGGGCCGCCTTGTGCTCCTGCCAGACCAGTTCGTGCTGCCATATCTTGTACCCGGTCACGTAGGTGGCGTCCTGGCATTCCATGACTCGCTTGAGCGCCTCGTAGTAGAAGCGGTCGAGCTGACCTTGGCCTAGGCTTTCCGCCCGCTTGTCGATCAGGGCGTCGAAGTCGTCAGTCTTCTTCAGGTCGAGATAGAACTGGCGGTTGTCGGCATTGAAGGAGATGAACTGGCCGCTGACCGTTTTGTGGATCTCGCGCAGGACCGTTTCCACATGGGTCTGAAGGTCTTTGTCTGGTTCGCCGCTGCCCAGCTCGGCGATCAGCGGATCGAACAGGCAGAGGCGGTCGCGCAGCTCCTCGGCGGACGCGCCCATGGGGGCATAGATGTCGCCGGTGGTGAGGCGGTGGACGGACAGCGCATGGATCAGGCGCAGCGCCATCGGCTTGTATTGCTTGCGGGTGATGGCGTTCTCGATGCGGGATTCCAGCACCTGGCTACAATCGATGACCGCCCGGATTTCGGGAATGGCGCGGAAGGAGGCGTTCTGCTTGAGCGTGTTCCAATAGCTGTCGAAGGCGATCAAGCCGGGTTCGTCCTGCGGAACGTCCTTGCCGAGTATGCCTTTCATGCCCATGGACAGGGTCTTGAGCACCTCGCGCTTTTCCACCACGGTTACGCGCTCGAAGGTGTCGATGTAATCGGGATGCACCGGGAAGAGCCGGACGAACTCGTCCATGCGCTCATTGAGCCCGCCATAGTATTTGGCAAAGGGCATCAGGTAGTCCCGGATCTTGGCCTGTTGCTCGGCGGTCTTCTTGAGCAGGCGCTCGGCCACGACAAATTTCACGTCGCTGCGGGCAATAAGGATCTGCTCGAAGCGGTCCTTCACCCGGCGGATGCTGTCGGCGACGTGTTGGAAACGATGACTTTCGAAAATGGCTTCCTGCACTCCGGCTATAAAGCGAAAACGCAGGTCTTTGCAGACCTCGCCTACTTCGCGAAGGAAGTTGAGGTCCAGAATGATTGCCTCACCTTTTTCAGTGCGAGCCCGCAAGAAGTCCAAAAGCTCATCCACAACAAAAAGTAAGCCGTGATCAGGGTAAATCTCATGAAATGCCTTCATCATGTCTTCAAAGGCTCGCATGTGATTCGAAATCCGATCAGCTCTGGGGAACTCGTAATGAACATTTATGGATGCAAGGTATTCTTCCAACTCTTGAACCAACAAGTCCCGCAAAGACATTTCCGATGCACCGATCACGGCACGGAGAACCTTGAAACGTCCGGCGATCTGAGCGGCTGCGTCGCGGACACCATCGTTCTTCAGCCCTTCCAGCAGGGAGGCATCTGCGGCAAGACTGGAGACCACCGACATCAAGTGTGATTTACCGGTGCCGTAGTTGCCCACCACCAGCAGCCCCTTGTTGTCGACCGGCTGATCGAACTGCATCTGAGGAATAACAAGCTGGGTGAGCCGTTCGGCCATTTCCTCGGAAATGACATAGGTGTTCACGAGGGTGTGCGCGGCGCTCGATTTGTCCGCGTCACGCAACTGAACGACCGACTCAATCGGGTCGAATTGGATAAGGTCTCCGTATTTCATTGAATTACCTTGTACCTTCTCAGTGATGGTTGTCGTTTGTTATTTTATGCTGTGCCAGCAAATTAGACAGATTGCAGGCAATAGGAAAAGCAGAACGGCACCAAAACATCCGTTCTTGCCACTCGGCCGATGCTGTGACCTCTCTTCCTTGCTTAAATCACGATATATGATGTAATCAAGAGCTGGGTCATCATCAAATATTCCATGTCGACGGTCTTCTGGATCATCTTTCATTTGGCCCCCAGCTTGTATCTTCTCTCCAAATTCAATTATTGGAAGCCGTTCTATCCATTTGCACAATCAGCGCATCGACCGAGTCATAGCTGCGGTACTCGGGATGGCCGGTTTCGGCGTACAAAAGCCTCCCGGAATTCATGATTCCATTCCACGAAGCCACCACGGCCCGGTTTCTCGAAATGGACTGCAGCAGGCGCAAGGGGTCCTGCTGGAGATCCTTGTCGAAGAGGATCTCGAGATTATCCAGCACCACCGGTGACTGAGCCTGGTCCGCAATCTGGTCGAGGATGCCCGGCAGCCGAAGCGACCTCTGTTTGGCTGTCAGTTCCAGCAGTTCGCCTGCAAGCGCCAGATTGACGTTGACGACGGACGAGTTGAATTCCTCGGCAATATCCCGAAGAACGCCGGTCTTGCCGGAACCGGTCTCACCCACCAGCAGTACCAGACGGTGATACAAGCCTTCAGCCGCCTGGAGGGATCGTTTTACCTTGTCGTGAATCGGCTCGGCCATGGTCGCTCCTTATTGCTCGGTGTCCGGCTTATCGGTTTTGTCAGCCGCACCGCCGGAACGGACCCATTCGTCCACTTCGTCTTGTTTGAACTTCCAAAAACGCCTCATGCGATGGGCTGGTATGGCATATCTGTCTATCCAACGATACACAGTGTCTCGCCTGACGCCGAGACGACCTACAATCTCGTCCACGGAACGCCCGCGATCTTCCATAACCTCCCCTACTGCTGCCACAATATTCACCGATCCGGTGTCCACACTTAAACTCTATCCTGTCAAGGCATCTATCTGGCATAGGGGAGGGGCTAATCAGGTTATTTTATGTTGTTGGCACGCCCATCCTACTACACCACCCCGGTCAAATAGTGTCCTATGTGCGATTTTTTTTCGGCTTGGCCGACTTTAGATGATTCGGCTACCGCGGTTTCTTATTTTATCAGCCGGAGCCGGGCGCTGCCCCGGCGCTTCTTCGATACTGTCGTGGATGTCCGGTGTGAGGATCACGCTTTCAATGCAGATGGAGAAGGGTAGTTCATTAAAGCTTATCCCCTTGGACAATACGATATTTTTGCAGTCGGCTGTTTGGCTTTTCAGGGATGGTGTATTCAATGAGGCCTGCTTGCATGAGATCGGCGATAGCCAGTTTTGCTGCGCCTGAAGCGGATTTGTGGCCAAGTGCGTGTGCAATTTCCGACCTGCCCATAGGGACGTCGGAAAGCGCCACCATGATTCGGTGATGGATCGACTCTAGCCCCCACTCTGCCTGCCACTCTGGCCTCGACTCTGGCCTCGACTCTGGCCTCGACTCTGGCCGGACCGGTGAAGTTGCCTCCCCAGCTGCTGACTCCGCCACTTCCAGGGCTGCCTGGTGGACAGGTAAGCGCACCATGAAATAACTGTGCTCATCATCAAACTCAAACTCCGCCGGCGGGGAGCCGTTTTTCGCCATGGCCTCCATGATTTTAGGGATGCCGGTAGAGCGTCCTTCGGTGAATTCCAATTCCTTCAAGTACTCGCCGAGGCGGCGATTGCGGTAACGACGCGGGTGGGCGCGGCCAAGCCGGAGCTGATCAAGCCGCACCGAGCGGTCCGGGCCTGGGTAGCTAAGCACCACCAGTTCATCGTGCATGATCCGGATCTCCACCGGCTCGCGGACATCATAGCCCCGGTGATAGACGGCATTGACCACGGCCTCTTCGATGGCGTCGTAAGGGAAGTTCTCAACCCGGGTGGACTCGGCCCGGCCATGGTGTTTGATGACGGTTTCGCTGATGAAGTTTCTCTTGATGTAATCAAGGGCATCGCGAGTCATGCGAGGAATCGGCCCCTTAAAGATCTTTTCGGAGAATTTGTTGCCGCCCGGCCCTTCCTTGGGGAACCAGACCACATCAATCTGCATGACAGGAAAGAAGCGCCACGGTTCCGGGGTGAACATCATCAAACCCACATTGAGCGGAAACGGCGACTCTTCCGGGCCGCCGATGACGCCCATCTGCCTGCCCAGTTCCACCAAGGAGAGATCGGGGGCCTGCCTGACCAGGTCGCTACCTACTTGTTGCAGGTATTCCTGCATCAGACCACGGGAGAGGTCTTCGATCCTGGCCTGTTGATTGAACCGGTCATCGAACGGCACGGTGGCGGCCAGGGACATGAGTTCGGTTTCATCGGCGCCTCGGGCGCGGACCGTACTGGAACCCTTGCGGATGTAATACTCATAGACCTTGGCATCCTTGGCCAGGAAACGCTTTGCCTTGTAAGGGCGCGTTGATCCGCCCAAGGCCCAGAGCACCAGAACATGACGGCCTTCGATCTCCACCGGCACGGCAATGGGGTGATAGTATGGCGCAATGGCGCTGTAGCCGAGATTGAGCAATTCCTTCTGGATGCCGTCGATCTGGGCCGGGTCTAAACCCACTGGGGGCAGAATGGGCCGACCATTATTTTCGGCAATGCCGATGATGATGTAGCCGCCACCCAGGTTGTGAATGTCATTGGCAAAGGCGCACAGGGTGTGCAGCACTTCTTCCGGATTCCATCCTGCCTTGAATTCGAGGCGTTCCCATTCGACGGGCTTGCCGCGCAGCAGGTCATTGATGTTGATCGGCAAAGGCATGCTTTACTCCGGCAACAGAATATGGATGCCCAATAAATCCAGGGGCATAACGGGATAGACAACCTGAAATTTTTCGTGACCAGTTAGGGCGCTGAACCGTTCGTGGTCGGCAACCAGCTTTTTGACTTGGACCGAATGGGTCTGGGAAACATTCATTGCAATTGACCAGGTTGTAAGAGTGACTTGTCCCCGGCAAAGCCAATGGCTTTAAGTACGAGACCGGGAAAAACAGGATACTGCCAGCACACCTATCTGTCATAGGAAAATGATAGGCGGCTGTCAAGCTTTTGTGCCACCTTGGCAGGTGTCATTTCCCAATTATCCGCTTGCTTTCCAAGTCGTCCAGCACTTCGAGCAGGCGGCGTTTTGCCTTGTGTTCGGCGCGCAGGGCAGCGAGAAGACTTTGCCACTCCGGCAGCCGGTTCGTCTCCGTGTAAACCTTGCGCAGCTTACGCAGGTAGCCGGCCGCCACTTCATAGGCTTTCGGCTTGACCTGTCTTATCTCTCCCTCCGCCGCTTTCTTCCAGATGCCAAGGGATGTGTCGGGATGGGTTTTGGCCACTGCCTCCGCAACCTCCAGGCCTCGGCCGATTCCCCATCCACCCTTGCTCTGCTGGGCTTGATAGAGCTTGATCGCATCAGCAAAGCGCTTTTCCAGGATGGCGATGTCAATCAGGACATCGAGATCGGGATACTGCCGCCGAAACCTTTTGTTACCCTGGCCTTCGTAAACCTCGGGGCGGGGCAGGGACCAGGATGTTTTCTCTTCCATTGCGCTTTGACAATCAGGCCGTCGGCCGCATTCCAGGAAACCAAGCGCCGCGGTCCGCACCTCCGACCAGCATTTGATCTTCTCGGTCGCTTTCTTGAGTTCGATATAATGCCTCGCAGATGGTGAAGCAAAAAAATCCTCGGCCCGGTAAGCGGCGACCAGATCGAACCTTTGTTCCCTATCGGCAAGTTCGCGCAACCGTTTTTGCAGATTAGTGGCAATGCCTGGCGCATCCTTTATTGTTTCCCGGAATCCTTTGATGCACCAGGTCCGCGCTTTCTCGGACTGATCGGCCTCAAGGAGCCAATCAACCAGCCGGGTATAACACTGGGTGGCGTGGACTTCCCGCTCAAGGAGGGGAAGCACCTCGTTTTTTTGCCCGCTCCGTTCGAGGGCCTGAATCAGCCGGAGCATGATCCGCTCCCGCCGATACTTTCCCGAATAACCGGAGCCGGGGGGCGGCATGGTTTTGAGGCGTCTGTCGAGCTCAGCGGCAAGCTCGCTCCAATCGCTTTTTGTGTAGATACCTCCGTTGAGGAAGCGTTCGCAGGAATCGCCCAGGGAATATTCGTCGCCGAGGAGAATGTTGATCATCCAAAGAAGCTGTTTCGGCCGGGACATGCTCGACTGGGTAACCGCCCTAAAGACGACTTCCAGACAACTGGCGACTTCGTCGGCTGTGTGGCCATCGTCATTGGATTCCCCGACTTGCTCGCTGCCGCCTTTCCACAACGCCAGGCCAAGCTCGACCACGGCGTCGGCATGGCCTTTTTTCAGCAGGGCCGCAAGCTGCTCCTGAATGTGAGAGTAGTCCGGCTGATTGCCTTCTCCCCACCAATGGTCATACCAGGCATTTTCGCTGGTAACAGCCCTGATCTCCTTTTTGAGGGAGACGATCAGCTTGTCGGTTTTGCCGCAGTTAAGCTGGTCGTTTTCCAGAATTCTCCGCTTGACCTCTGGATGCCGTCCCGCAACATCCATCAGCATCTCCAGCAGTTCATCCTTGCTTTTCTGGCCCAGAATTTTCATCAGAGCCGTCTGCTTCCCCAGCGCGACCGGCTTGGCAGTCTCCGGGTGCTCAGGCTCCGGTTCATCTTCGTCGTCGTCAAACTCGTCTTCTTCATAGCCATCGCCGTTAATGACAAGGGCAAGATCGCTTTCTTTGTCCAGCAGAGGAATGGGGCCGCCGCTTTTTTCCAGTTCAAGGCCGGCCAGGATCACCGCCACCGCGTGCTTGCATGGTCCGTCGTCATACGGGCAGGAGCATGACCAGTCAAGCTCTCCGTTTTCGTCAAACTTGACACTGGTCGCATAATCCTCGCTTCCGGAAACCCAGGCGGCAAACCCGCTGTTTTCGGTTTTCGCCAGGTCATAGACATTGCCGGTGTAGCATTTTCCCCGGTTGACAATCTTGCTGCCGGCCCACTCCCGCAGATCATCCCAGGTAAGCTTGGCTAAGGGCGTTTGGGTGCGCGGCGTCTTTCCGTGTTCTTTGCTGCTCATGGTGAATCCCTTGGCAATGGGGTGTTGATCGGGGCCTCGACTTGGGTAGATCGGCGCACGGTTTCTTCGTTTCTTCAATCACATCGTTTCTTTCTTCTTCCAACACCGGCAATCAGCCGATGATGGCTTTGCAAAATCAATCTCGCCCCCACATAAGTTTTCTGTGGGATTCGGCTAAGCTTTTCGGACAGCGGTGGCCGAATGGCCCGTTTCTTCATCCCCGGCCGGTCATCCTGGCGATCTCTTTTTCGATCTCCGGGGTGATCTTTTCGAGGATGAAAGAGGTCATGTTGTAGGGGGTGTAATTGGTGATGTGCTTGAGCTTCAGGTACAGGGGCTCCGGCATTTTCAAAAGCACCTGTTTCATGACATCCTCGCGCACGAAGGGCTCCTCCCAGGGATAAACCGCCTGGGTCGGAGCGGGTGGGGCGATGGTCGGCTGTCCGGCTCCGGCGGCGAAGGCGTCCAGGGCCGCGTCCTTGTCGGTGGCGGCCGGTACGCCGCGCAGGGGACTGCTCGTCTTTTTAGTGGCCATAGATTTCCTCGTAAAGTTGCTTCATTTCGTTGACTGCCTTCTTGTCCTGCCCATATTCGACCGCAGCCAGGCCGTCCCGGGCCGCCTTGCGGAAGGCAATCCGGTCCCGGATCATGGCCTCGGTCAGACCCAGGTGACGAAAATTCTCCCGGCCGATGAATTCCCTGGTCTCCCGGTCCTCCTGGATGGCGGGATTGGTGGCGACCCGGTTCAGTACGATGAAGGCGGCAAGGGCTTCGTTCAATCCCATGGCCATTTCCACCAGGGCGTCCATCTGGCGAAGGGTCCAGATGTCGAACTGGAAGGGTTGCATGGGGATATAGGCCCGGTCGGCCACCCCGAGGGAGTAGCGCAGCTCCATGGAGTCCCGGCCGCCGGCGTCAATGACGATCTCGTCGTATCGTCCGGCCAGATCCCTTATCTGGGCAGGCAACCCCTTGCCGAATTTCTGGACGCAGGCCACCCGGGGCTCGATATTCTCTTCCTCCCGCACCGTGGCCCAGAAGGAGGCCGTGCCTTGCCGGTCGGTGTCGAGCAGCAGCACATCTTTGCCTTGCCTGGCAAGCAGGGCCGCGATGTTGGTCGCCAGGGTGGTCTTGCCGGTGCCCCCTTTTTCTCCGCCGAAAACAGTGATGCTCATTTATAAACTCCCTTTCTGTCTATACGATATATATCGTCTATACTATTTAGCTGATATAGCAAGCGCGGGCAATAAAAAAACGGCTGCCCAACCCACCAGGGTTGAAGGCAGCCGTTTTGCGTGAAATGTTTATCCTCATGCGGCTTCGGGCAGTTCCACTTCCGTTCCGTCAGCCAGGCCGGCCTTGGCCAACACGAAGTCGGCGGCGGTCTGGGCCTTGGCGGCGGCGGTGAAGATGGCCCGGTTGTCTTCTTCGAGGATGCGCAACCAGGAATCAATATACCCGGAATGGCCCATTTCCTCGAAGGGGATGCCGGTGCTCGCCCCCAGAAAAGCGGCGCCGATCTCGGCCACCAGCTCCTCGAAGGCATAGTCCCGGTCACCGAAGCGCCTGCCGAACCGACGATCAAGCCGGGCCGGATGACCGGTCCAGTGTATGATCTCGTGGTAGGCGGTCGAATAATAGAAATGGAGATTTGCGAAAGCCTCCCTAACCGGCAGGGCGATGAAATCATTGGCCTTGGAATAGCAGGCCTTGTCGCCCCCATGTTTTATGGCAGGCAGCGCCAGGATTCTTTCCCCCTCCTGGTTTTCCGCCTCTTCGCAATCCCCCGGTACTTCAAGGGGAGGGAGATCGAGGTCTTCGCATTGCTCTACATTGAACACCGTGTACATCCGGGCAAGAGGGATCACTTTCCGGCCGTTGCCGTCCGGGTCTGAAACAAGATCATCGTCCTGCCCCTGTTGTCCCTTAACCGGCAGGAATTTCCAGAAAACGACTCCGGCCCCTGCCTCCCCTTTCTTCACATGGCCGCCGAGCTTTTCCGCATTGCGATAGGTAAGCCAGCGGGGATCGGCATAGCCCTTGGTCATGGCCACCAGATTAAGCAGCATGACATTCAGGCCGCGGTATGGCCGGCTGGTCAGACCATTTCTATGCTCACCATGCCTGGCCGCGTCCCATGGCCTGGTCCAGGGGATGACCCCGGCTTGCAGGGCCTCGATGATCCTGTCGGTGATTTCCTGATACATGCTTTTCTTTTCGTTTGTTTTTTCCATGGTCTTGCCTCCTTTGTCGAGCAACAGGCAGGGCCCACCCGTTAGAGGGCGGAAATCCTGCCCTCGCTGGGTTAGATTACTGGTGAATAAGCCCGGAATCGGCCATCGAGGTCACCTCGTCGCCGATCACCAGATGATCAAGCACTCTGACATCAATCACCTGCAGGATATCCCGCAACTTTTGGGTAAGCTCGATGTCCTGCCGGCTCGGGATGCTTTCTCCGGATGGGTGGTTATGGGCCAGGACGACCGCCGCGGCATTGAGCCGCAGGGCCAGCTTGACCACTTCCCGGGGATGGACCGTGGCGCAGTTGATCGAACCGCGAAACATCTCCGTGAACTCCAGCACCCGGTGTTTGCTGTCCAGAAACAGACAGGCGAACACCTCGCTTTGATGATGTTCGAGCTTATGCTGGATTACCGACCTGGCAATATTCGACGAACAGATGGCAGCCCCGCGCCGGAGCCGATAGCCGCTGATGCGCTTGGCCTCGGTGAATATCGCTTCCTTGGGTGCGGGAAGATAGGTCCCGTCCTGGTCCTGAATGTAGAGCATGTCCTGCCTCCTTGGTTGAAAAGGTGAAGAGGCAAGACACCCCCTTGGGGCGTGTCGCCCCGTGGGGAGTTCTTGGGTACTCGGTTTGTGAGCCGATTCCGGGAAGAATCCAGATGATAAAAAAAGCCCGAACCCGGCAAGTTGCAGGATTCAGGCTTTCGCTTGGAG
>Ga0172371_10007190_pt1 | contig 15938 bp, 15 predicted proteins | sample Lak12m_FD_114543 | JGI IMG/M metagenome (GOLD analysis project Ga0172371, IMG submission 114543) | Freshwater microbial communities from Kabuno Bay, South-Kivu, Congo - kab_022012_12m | ecosystem: Environmental > Aquatic > Freshwater > Lake | place: Democratic Republic of the Congo: South-Kivu...
ACGACCCAGTTATTTGATTTACCAATGATCGCATAACCATTTAGTAGTGGTGTTTATTTAATTTTTTTTGCATTTTTATGATCAAAGTGGTTAATTTTTTTAATTCACATAATATCTCATTTTGTCGGTATTGAAGCAAGGTTTCTGTTATTAAGGAAAAATTTGAAAATTTCCTTTGACCGGTTTTAACCCTTATCTTTACATATTTTTTCTTTTTCTTATTTCTTTTTACTGCGTAGCTTTCATAAATTTCAACCAATGATTTAAGTTTTAGTTCTTTTAAAAGCTGATTGGTAAGAATAAAGTTTCCCTGATAGTTTTTAATATTTTTGTTTTTGGTAATGTAACGGCGTAATCTTAATCTAATAAAACTATCAAGGTCTTCAAAAACTTCTTTTGTTTGAGCAAGTTTGTAATAATGGCCAAAACCTAAGATTTGTCTATTCAACTGTTTAATTATCACTTCTGTTGATTTATTTTGGGTTAAATAAGTAAGTTTTTTAATTTTTAGTTTAAAATTCTCAACCTTGTCTTTAGAAATTCTTATATAACCCTTGTCAAATTCAAATCCTAGAAAATTAACTTTATCCTGATGAAACTTTCCCGAATTTAATTTCAGGGTATTTATGGATAATTTAAGCTCACTTAATCTTGGATTAATAATGTTTTTTAATAATTCTTCTGCCTGTTTTTCATTTTTACAGAAAAGTAAATAATCATCGGTAAATCTTAAAAACGGTACGGGTAAGGATAAATCCAACTTAAGAAGATATATTCCGCCTAAGATATGCGAAAGCGGACTGCCGATTGCCAAACCGTAATTAAGAAAAGGAGAGCATTGAAGGTAACAAGGTAAATCCTTTTTAAGGATCCGTTTAAATCTTCTGGAAATAGGCTTTTTGGTAAGCATTTGATAATTTGAGTCAATTACGGATAAAAGAATAGAATGATTAATAGAGGGAAAATATTTATTAATATCAAAACGCAGAAAATATGGATAGTTTTTTAAAGTTTCTTGAATAAATTTAAGATATAAACGGGGATTTTGTAAGACTAGGTAATGGTAGGAAAACCTTTTTCTTAGTGATGGTATAAATTGCCATTTAAGAAGCCTAAAAAGGGTAAAAGAGAGCGGCTTTTGCTTAATCCTGAAATAAGGAAGCTGATCTTTATCAGACATAATAAAAATTAATTATAATTACGCATCTTACCATACTGCAAATATGCTAATATTAAAACATGCGTATTTTGCTTTTTAGGAATAAAGAAACACTTTGATCTATTGTAAAACATTAAAAATGTTAGTAATATTTAATTTATGTTAACAAAAACCGACTTGTCTGCTATTCAAAAAGTAGTTAAGACCGAAACCCAAGGGGTTGAGAAAAGATTAGGAACTGAAATAAAACGGCTGGATGCAAGAATAGGCGGTGTAGAGGCAGGCTTAAATGCAAAAATAGATAATACTCAGACCAATCTAAGTGAAAAAATTGATACTGTTCAGGAATCCGTAGATGTTATTCAAAGTGTAGTAGTAGAACATTATGGAAAGTTGGAAAAAAGGGTAACGCGCATAGAAAACCATCTTGACCTACCTCCTGTTTCTTAAACCCATTTTATCTTTTACTTTTTATTCCCCTTTGTGTCCAAATCAATCAAAAATTCAAATTCAAGAACTTCTAATCCCCAACATCAAAGATTCCAAATAACGCGATTGACAAAATTAATTATAATTACGCATCTTACCATACTGCAAATATGCTAATATTAGAACATGCGTATTTTGTTTTTCATCTATGTAGAAGATGAGATACATCGGTAACACTTTTGAAGTAGAATACGGGGAGTTTAACTGTTTAACGATTTAATATATAATACTACACATGACTATCGGGGATTTTGTAAGAAAAAGAAAATATTTATTTTGGTCAACTAAAAATTATGACGGCCTCTCAAAGGAAGCCGTAGTTGAAGCTATTTTAAATTACGGTAACATGGATGATGTCCGGGAGTTGATTTCTTTTCTGGGAGTACAAGAAGTCGCAAAAATTTTTCATGAACAAACAAATCGTTCAAGGATCAATTATCGCCCTGAAGTAAAAAATTATTTTCAGTTATATTTCCAGAAATATGCATAGGGAAATTCTTACGGCTACTCAATTAAAGCTTTTGTCGGTCGTTGCATTATTTTCAAAAAAATTCGGTTTAGTGGGGGGCACCGCCATTGCTTTGTATTTGGGATACCGTGAATCCCTTGATTTTGATTTATTTAGTTTTAATGGATTTAATAATTACTCAATAAAAACGAAAATTTCCCAAAATGTAACCATAGACACTGTCCTGGTTAATAAAAAAGGCGAGTACACATTTTTAATTGACGGAGTTAAGTTTACTTTTTTTCAATTTCCATACAAAATTAATTTTTCAGAATCACTAGATGATATTATAAAGTTGCCTGATCTTCTTACCCTTGGCGCTATGAAAGCATTTGCGCTTGGCAGAAGAGCGAAATGGAAAGATTATGTTGATTTGTATTTTATTCTTAAAATGCATCACACAGTTTCCGAGATAACGGTAAGAGGTGTGGAAGTTTTTGGCAATGAATTCAATGAGAAGATTTTTAGGACTCAACTCGCCTATTTTGAGGACATTGATTATTCCGAACAGGTTGTTTATAAAGAGGGATTTGGGGTTGATGATGAAATAATCAAAAAAGCGCTCGTAGAATTCAGTTTGGAGGATTAAGTCATCCTACAAAAGACCTACGCTTTGCTGAGTTTTGGATATGTTAATATTAAAACATGCGTATTTTGCTTTTTAGGAATAAAGAAAAAATTTACTCCTTTTTCATTTATTTAACGATTTTTTTATTTTCCGTTTATCCTGCATCTGATTTGGATGCGGGTTGGCATTATAAATACGGAGAATATTTTTTTAAGCACGGAAAGATTTTAACCACAGATATTTTTTCCTGGACAATGTATGGTTTCCAATGGATTAATCATTCCTGGGCTTATGACCTATTCTTTTATCTTTTACAGAATTCATTAGGTTTAGTTGGTTTGTCTCTAATAGGCGCATTTATAATTCTACTGACCTTTTATTTTATAATTGCCAATTTTAACTTATCTTTTTGGAAAAAAGCTTTTTTAGGCGTTTTTTTTGTTTTACTTAGTGAAAGCGCAATTCTTGAAGGTTTAAGATCTCAAGTTGTTTCAGCCTTATTTTTTGCTATTTTAATGTTTCTTCTGATCCGTATAAGGCAAAAAATAAAAACTTTAGTCTTTCTGCCACCACTGTTTTTATTATGGGTAAATTTTCATGGGGATTATATACTTGGATTGGGAATAACGGTAGTATTTTTAGCTTCATATTTTATAATTGATTATTTTAAAACAAAAAAGTTTGATAAGAAAACTTTTATATTCTACGTCTCATCAATAATTGCTTTGGTCTTAGTAGCCTTAATTAACCCCTTTGGCTACAAAATATATTTAGAATCATTTGTCTTTATCGGCAATCCTGCCGTAAAAGGGATAATGGAATGGTTGCCAATTTATGTAAGTTGTCAGTATTGCCATGTTCCGACATTTTCTTTATATACTTGTATACTTTTAATCGTCTTTATATATTATCTAGTCAAAAGAAACTTTTTTGTAATTCCGTTTATCTTAATCTCTTTGGTAATGATTTATCCGACAATAGATACCAGGAGGCTTCTACCGGTATTTATGATTCTAACTTTGCCACTTTTGGCTGACTTTTTAAAAAACATAAAATGGGATTTAGAAAAATATAAAAGTGTAAACTACCTGGCAATTTTATTAATAATAATTACTTTAGAATTTAATCTATATAATAGATTTACCGGCTATAATCTTTATAATTTTACAGAAGCAGATTATTGTCGTTTTTCCTCAGAATGTTCGGTTAGAGCAGTAAATTATTTACTTTCCCATCCCCCAAGCGGAAAAGGATTTAATTTTTACAATTGGGGAGGATATCTAATTGGCAAAGGTGTTCCCGTAAAGCTTTTTATAGACGGGAGAATGGATGTTTGGGTGGGAAAAAACGGATATAGCGCTTTTACAGATTACAATGATATATTAAATGGTACTAATAACTCCGAAAAATTTAAAAAGTATAATTTTGACTGGCTTTTTATACCAAATTCCAGCAATCTTGCTCAAGAAATTTTTAAGTCTGATAAATTAGGCAAATGGAAACTGGTGTTTGCTGACGGAAATACCGGTTATTTTGTAAAGGTAAAATGAAACAATCCTATCTCTAACGTAATGAAAAAAGAAACTTTATTAGCTTTAATTATAAGCATAGTTGTTATATTTTTAATAAATTTTCCCATGCTCTATTTCTACTTATTTCCCAAAGAAAACCTGGTTTTTTTGGGAAGAAGGGTTATGAATTCCCAAGATACTTATACCTATGTTGCATTTATTGAGCAGGCAAAACAAGGAAAGTTTCTGTTTACAAATCTTTTTACAAACGAATACCAAGCTCCGTCTCTTATTAGGCCATCCTATTTTGTAATCGGCAAAATTGCTTCTTTACTAAATATTTCTTCTATTTTGGCTTTTCATTTATCCAGATTGATACTTTCTTTTATATTTTTAGCTATTTTGTATAGGTTTATCCGCAGGTTTTTTGATTCTATGCAGCAAAGGATCTTTGTTTTTATTATTTTACTTACATCTTCAGGTCTTGGTTTTATTCTAAATAGAATTGTGCCTAGTCCGACTGATCTGTGGATTCCGGAATCACTTACCTTTTTATCCTTAACCGAATCCCCGCACTTTATTTTTTCCCAAATATTAATGCTTTTAGGCATAATGTTTTTTTTGAAATATCTTAAAAAGAGGGAATTAATGGATATTTTAACTTCCACAAGCCTTTTTTTGCTACTTTCTTTCGAACATCCGTATAATCTGTTAGTTATCGGATTTACCGTTTTATTTGTTTGTCTTTTAACAGGAGAAAAAATCTATAAATCCGTATTCTTTGCTTTTTTATCCTCATTTGGTCTTATTTATCAGCTTATACAGATTTTAACAAACCCTACTCTTATGGGGTGGCATTTTTCGCTTTTATCACCTCCGCCTGTTGCTTATTTGGTAGGATTTGGACTACTAATTCCCTTTGCCGTAATCGGTATGGAGAAAATATATAAGGAAAAAGACGCAAACTACAAATTACTCTTAGTGTGGGTTTTTGTTACAGGTGTAATTATTTATTCGCCTTTTGAATTCCAAAGAAGAATGATAGAGGGTATACACATTCCGCTTGCCATACTGGCAGGAATTGGTCTATTTTTTGTTGCCGGAAAGTTTAAAAAACATTGGGTAGATGTAGTTTTGAGCGCTGTTGTTTTACTCTCTTTGACTTCTTTTTACACAATCTATATTGATTTTAGTACAATAAATAAAGATTCTTCCAAAGGTTATTATTATTACATTACCAAACCCGAAGCAAAGGGAATAGCCTGGTTAAAGTCTCATACGGGAGGTAAGGACGTAATACTTTCCAACTGGTTTTACGGAAATCTAATTCCGGGACTAGCCGGAAGAACAGTTTATCTGGGACATAAAGCACAAACCATAAACTTTGACAGGAAGGTTAACTCTATAAATAGTTTTCTGTTAAGTAGTGATACTAAATTGTCACGTACTTTTCTTAAGGAAAATAGAATTACATACATCTTTTTAGGCAATAACGATGACATGATTTTTTATGGATTTAAACCTGACACAAAGCCATTTTTAACCAAAGTTTATTCGGAAAACGGAGTGTTGATATATAAAGTAAGTTCGAAATGAGGCTATTTCCAGTTATTAAATTTGAACTCGTAATTTATAAAACTTAAAAGAGCTTGTTACAAACCTATTTCTGGTGTATAATCTTCTCTATGGAGAAGAACGTATTAAACTACAGAATCATTATCGAAAAAGAGAAATATGAAGATGGGTCTACCGTCTATATTGGCTATTGTCCATCGCTTGATATTTCAGATTACGGTGATACCATAGAAGATGTTTTATCAAGTATTAAAGACGGTGTTCAGTTGGCTGTTGAATCATTGGCAAAAGGAAAAAAAGATATTCCCGTTGATCATGTTGAAGAGCAACTTATTACATCGACAAAAATCACTGTTCCCTCAGGTGTAAAAATTTCTTTCGCATAAATGAGCAAGTTACCCAGAAATGTTAAAGGAAAACAGCTTATTACAGCTTTAGAAAAATTAGGGTTTAACGTTATTGGTAAAAAAGGCAGTCATTTTCGACTTTCCCATCCTGATGGAAGATGGACGCAAGTTGCAGTACATCCGAAACCAATTCCTCAAGGTACTTTAAGAGCAATTCTCCGCAAAACAGATATATCAGCAGAAGAACTGCCGAAATTACTTTAGCCTAATCTTTTTCCACTTTTAAAGTAATTTTAGTTATGTTACTATTTTATTAGGAGGTGATAAATAGTGAAAGATTTTTTTGACCTTATAATAGAGCGGGGAGTTATTGGCTTGGCAGTTGGGTTTATTTTAGCACAGCTAATAATGCAGGTAATAGGAGTTTTATTGGGTACTTTTATATTTCCATTAATCAGTTTACTTACTAACGGAAAAGGCTTAAGCATTGTTAACGTACAAATTGGAGTTACGACTTTTCCGTTTGGTGATTTAATTACTCAAGCTATCTCAATTCTTGTTACGGTTTGGGTTATTACCTATTTACTTAAGAGATTAAAAACAGAAAGCAAAGTAGCCTAAAGACCAAATGGAATATAGGGGACAAACTCTTTTATTAACATTCGGCCTTCCGATGATAACACTAGTAATGAGATACAAGATCCTACAAAAAGAAAAACGTCTTACATTGCAGGAAATAAAACAAAAGTTTAAGTAAAGCTAATAACACCCTCTTGTTTTTTGAATGTTGATGCTATATACTCAAAACAGATGAAACTAGGGGACAAAACCTCGCTTCTCTCAGAAAAACAGGTAAGCGGACAAGGAATTTCCCAAGCATATGTTAGCCCATAAAGAGAGAAGTATTTCTGCATCATTTTTATATCTATTTTTCCCAACCAATGTATAAACATTCCTTTATTATTTTTATTAGAAAACCCATTCTATTCACCAATTTGGTGGATTCTGTGGGCGGACCCGTCTGCCATGCAAGCCAAGCTTGTAAAGGCGTTGCGGGCAGAAGGGAGGTGACAGAATAAATTAATATGGCATTTCAGGATATGACATTAACTTGCAAGGATTGTGGCAAACAATTTGTTTGGACCGCAGCCGAGCAGGAATTTTACCAGAAAAAAGGTTTTGAAAACCAACCATTAAGATGTCCGGATTGTAGGGCTTTAAAAAAGGCCAGAATGAATGACACAAGAGGAGGAGAAAGACAAAGTTTCGAAATAACTTGTGCTCAGTGCGGAAAAACAGATACCGTTCCATTCAAACCAAGAGGTGACAGACCGGTTCTTTGTAGGGACTGTTTTAGAAAAGGAAGATAATTCCTAGGACACTTGAAGTTAGAAATCAGAAATTCGAGACAAACGATATAAGTATTTATGCTTAAGAGTTTTAAATTTCGATATTTTTGAGTAGTAATTTTATCAAGAGCCTCATTTATTTTTTCCAAATAATTCAATTTATTGATATATTTTTAGTGGCAAAAATTAGAGATGGATCACAATTTTTGGTAAAAAGAGATCTTAAAAAGTTAGCTGTCTATTTAATAAGTTTCTGAAGATCTTCAAAATCCATGGAAGCCTGTTTTAAAATACTTTGAAGTGTTCCATAAGCTACTTCTTTATGTTTTGGAATAATTACGGTTTGAAGTTTTCCAAAACGGATTCCTCTAAGTTTGACGTGACTTCCTTTCGTGGAAACAATATAAAAATCTGCTCTTGTCAGTGCCTTGATTATTTTTTGTCCGGAATAAAGTTTTGACATTAGTTTACCGGAAATTTTTGGAAGCTTACGTTGTTTATAGAAGGAAAAGAAATTTTTTTAGGTTCATCTTCTAAATAAAGATCTAACGCTTCTTTTAAGTTTTTGAGAGCTTCTTCTTTGGTCTTGCCTTGAGAGGCGAGTTCAATTTCCAAAAATTTAGCCACAAAGATTTTGTTTTCCCGCCAAACAACCGTATGTAAAACTTGAGATTTCATAACGTAAATATTATAGCATATTCCTAACACATGGTAGTTTTTTTGCAAAGAGAGATCTTGTAAATTTGTAAGAATGATATTGCTTTTGAAAAAGAATCCGATAACAGTTAGAATACTAAAGTAACACTTATAATGAATAAAAGTTTTAAAGTAACAATTAAAATAGCAAATTTGGAAAAGTTTATCACTATTTTGACTTTTATTTTAGTTTATGGTTTTCTTGCTTATCTTTTAGATTTTAGACTGATTTTTACAAATACGATTGTTGCAGGCGGAGATACGGGTTCTCAAGTTTATATTCCTTACTATCTAAAGCAAATTTTTCCGCTTATAAGGTGGTGGTCGCCGGATTGGTACAGCGGTTTCCCTTTTTTGTATTTTTATCCTCCGCTTGCGTATGTTTTAACAGTTGTTTTAAGCTTTATAATTCCTTTAAATATCGCTTTTAAAATAATAATTTCACTTTGCTTTTTAATTTATCCGCTTATATTTTATTTAATTTTCTATCTTCTTAAATTTAAGTTTCCAACGCCGCAAATAGCCGCCGTTTTTAGTCTTTTTTTGATATTTTTAGAAAAATATTCTATTTACGGAGGTAATCTTCCCAGTCTTTTATCTGGGCAGTTCTCGCACAACTTAAGCATTGCTCTTTTATTTTTGTTTTTTGCGCTTTGCTATAAAGGTATAAAAGAAAATAAATATTTAAAGTTAAATATGCTTTTGGGAGCAGGAGTTATCTTGTCTCATCCGATTTCCGGGATCATTTTAATTATTTGTTCTCCATTTTTGTTGTTTTCGGACAAAAAAGAAGGTTTAAAGAAAAGATTTTATTACTTATTCAAAGTTTTAACCGGAGTTTTTCTTTTGTCTGCTTTTTGGACTGTTCCTCTGGTTTTTTACCAAAAATACGCAGGAATTATGAATTGGACAAAGCAAATTAATATGGATTATCTTTTTCCCGACCATTGGGCTCTTTTAAGTTTTTCGGCAATTTTAGGGATAATACTAGCCTTAATAAAAAGAGAAATGAGGCTAGTTTCTTTTCTATCAATTTTTCTTCTTTGCGGACTTTTATATTTTAATCTTGACAATTCAAGTGTTTGGAATAACCGTTTTTTGCCATATCTTAATTTTGGAATTTTATTTATGGCTGCGTATTTTTTGGGTTATGTTTTAAGTAAGATTTGGGGGAAAATTTGGATTATGTCGCTAATTTTATTGGTTGTAATTATTTTTGCATCTTTTTATCAGGTTAGGAAGAATACTTCTTATTCTCCTTTTTGGTTTAAATGGAATTTTGAGGGCTATCAGGCAAAACCTGAGTGGAACAAACTCAACGATCTTTTTAAAGAGCTTTCCGTATTGCCAAAAGGAAGAATTTTATGGGAGTATAACGCTGTCTATGATAAATATGGGACACCGAGGGTTTTGGAAGCATTGCCGGTATTTACAAAGCAATCAACTTACGAAGGACTTTTAATAGAATCAAGTCTATTTGGACCCTTTCATTTTATAAATCAGGCAGAAACTTCAGAAACACCAACATCGGCGGTTGCAGGATTTACTTATCCACCGTTTGATTTTAAAAAGGGGATAGAGCATATGAGGCTTTCCGGAGTAAAGTATTATATTCCATATACCGAAAAATTAAAGCTGGAGGCAGATTCTAATTCCGACTTGCTGACTAAAATTAGGCAAACAAACGGAGGATTTAGAACATACGAGCTAAAAGATTCTTCTTTGGTTGATCCTGTTTCCGGTTTTTCTGTTAGTGTTCAGGATAAAGATTGGCTTAAAAGGTCGATTGAATGGTATAAAGGAAATGATTTAGACAGACCGATTGTTTTTGCCAAAGATAATCAGGAAAAAGAGGAATTAGACAAATTTTTAAGCCTAAATTCTAATAAAGGAGGTAAAGCTAAAAATGTAAAAATAGGGAAAGATTTTGTCGAATTTAAATCGGACTCGATCAACACCCCTTATATTATTAAAACTACGTATTTTCCTACCTGGAAAGTTGAGGGGGCAAAGGGACCATACTTAATTTCGCCTTCCTACATGATGGTTATTCCAACTCAGAAAAACGTGCGGCTCTATTTTGCCTATGGAATTATAGATTGGGGAGGACTTATTCTAACCGGCTTAGGAATTGGATATCTTTTCTTTTTAGGAAAAAGCATACACAAAAAGTTAGATTAGATTTGTAATCCTTGCAAGGTCAGGTCTTATTTATTCGAAATGACGAAACCTAAAGTGCAAATCTAGGAATACAAACATAGAGCCGCGAATTTAGAGTATGGAACCTAGAAGGTTACATACAATCAATAAAACAAAAACCACAGCTAAACTATAAATATAAATTGGTTATTGTATAATGCACTAGTGCATTATACAATAAAGGGGAAAAGCTATTAAAGAAAAAAGGGAACAGGAGAAGGTAAAAAATAAAGTAAATAAATCTTAAGAATGTTTCATTTTGGAAGCAGTTAGAGTTTAACGTAGCCGCCGGCAGCTCGAATAGAGTAATTAGCCAGAGCAATAAGCATCTTTTTAAATTCCTCGAAGTTTTGCTCTGCTTCCAGCTTTTTAATTCCTATTTTTAAATCTCCGCTTCTTAGCTCGTAAAATAGTCTTGCTTTAGCAACGGTAATTCTGGTTAAATTTAAGATTCTTGATATCTGTGAATCCGTATAGTTGTTCTGTATAAGAATGGCAACGACCAATCTTTTAGCAAGCATAATCTTTTCGTTTTTTGTTAAGAGACTATCCAGGAAAGAGGACATCTCCTGAGTGTTTCCGATTTTAGCAAGTGCCATCTCCAATTTTTTAATTAATTCCTCTTCTGTTTTTTTGTCTAATCTAATCTTAGAAACTTGCGGCATATGTATACTACACTAGTGCATTATACAGTGGTTGTCAAGGGTTTGAGAGGAGGGGGTACGAAGAGATAGTCAAAGCAGGTTGCAAAGGTAATCAGGTAAGTAGTCAAAGTGGGTTGGCAAAGGTAATCAGGTGGCACATAGAGGTAGTCAAAGCAGGTCGTAAAGTTAATCGGAGGCGATTAATGTGATCGAAAGCAGCCGAGATAATAAAAAGAGGTGGTAAAGCTATAGAGCTTATTACTGACAATCGACAACCTTATTGTCAAAAGGGAGGGGAAAAGGTTGGGGCAAGGATGTCCGTGTTAATGACCAAGAGTCTAATTTTAACTTTAAGTTTAAAGTTTTTAAGCTTATGGGTTGATGGCCGGAGAAGGGACCTCTTTTGGTGTTGGAGTCGTTTTAGCTGTGGGCGCAGGAGTTACTTTTGCTTCGGGTGCAGGAATTTTAACCGGCGGATTTTGTGGCGGAAGTTGCGCCGAAGGTGTGCTTACTTCCAGGTTTCCTCCATTTGCCGGAGCTCCGTTTGCTTGTTCGCCGTTAATCCTTTTTTGCAAAGCTTCTATTTCGCTATTTATTTTTTGTAAAGACGGGGCATCTCCGACGATCAAAGTTTTTACTGTTTGATATTGGGCAAGCGCAGATTTTAGATCGCCTTTTTGTTCTAATGCATGCCCTAAATTATAGTAAGCGTTGGCAAAATCCGGTTTAAGATTAATTGCAATTTGGAATTCTTGAGCAGCTCTGTCCCATGCACTAAGCTGATAATATATTCCACCTAAGACTATGTGTTGCTGGGGATTGCTTGGGTCAAGAGCAATTGCCTGTTGTGCAGTAAGTACGGCAAACTGATCTGCATTTTGCCCAAACCCGATCAAACTTCTATAGATGGAGGAAAGATTTTGCCAATTTACTGCATTTTGCGGAGAAATAGTCGCCGCAGCTCTGCCTGCGTTAATAGACTGCTGAATAAGAGTGTAAATGGTTTGAGTAGTTTGCGCGCTTGGTGAAGATCCTTGCGGAATTTGGTTTGCAAGACCATTTGCAAGCGCTAGATTTGTTTGGGCAAAAATTCTTTGATAAGCGTCGTTGTCTTTAAAAATTTCGAGCGCTTTTGCCTGATTTTGATAGGTTTGAGTACCGTCGTTTTTAGCAGCAGCAATTAAAGAATTTTGAAACAACACATTTGCCAAAACATAGCGGTAGCTATTATATGCGGTAAATGCGGCAACTAAAATAATTACTATGGAGAGAAAAATAGGCAGCATAACGCTTTTGCTTTGCTTGGTTTCCGGTTCAACAGACTCAAAAGATATCAAACCCCTTTTAAATGCTACTAACTGTAATTCTATATCGTAAACCTTATTAGAATGTTTTAGTCCAATGTTAGCAGAGAAAAGCCCAAGTAAGATAAAAAACAGTGTTAGGTTTAAAAACGAGAAGGGAAGTAAAAATAATAATACTGCCGCAACCGCTAAGGCAGGAAGCATTGGTTTTTCCTTAACTGCTTTATAGATTAAATAGAAAAAACTAATAAAACCTAAGATTCCGGTTGTTGCCAAAATTTCAAGTATAAAGCTTGATGATTTATAGAAAGATAATGCCCACAGATTTTGATTCATATTAAAACTCGCTTGTTTAAATCTGGCAAAGTCTGTTCCATAAGTTCCAAAACCGCTGCCAAAGAAAAAGCCCTGTGCAATTCTGCCTGCATCCTGAGAGATTGCCGCAAATGCAGTCTGAAAACCGGTTTCGAAAGGAAGCATTACAGGTCTTTGCTTTACTACCAGTTGATAAACAGTTACGGCAAGTCCTACTAATATGATAATTCCGGCAACCGTAAACACAGCCTTTACCCCTTTAAATGTTTTTAGCTGTTCTCCGGATTTTACGGCTTGTACGATCGGAAAAGCGGCAATCGGTAAAATTAAGGCAAGGTAAATTGCCTGATCAAGTAGGGATCCGAGAGGCGAAAAGACCTGATTTTTGGCAAAATCAAAGGGAAGGATATAAATTTTAAGAAAAGACAGAATTGCCAAAACAGAAACAACGGCTGCTCCTGTTAACAGTGATGCTTGTAGAAATTCCACAGCCCTTTTATTTTTAGCAAAATTAACAACTGCAAAAAAAGCAAGAATAGTAAAAACAAATGGGAAAAAGGCAATAAGCGATTCAATTCTGTTTACGGCAAGAAGAGAAGAGGCAAAAACTGCAATCGTAAAAAGACCAATCGGCAAATCAAACGGTGTTCTTCTTAGTTTTACGGATTTTTTCAGGATTGCTTTTACCCCAAAGGCTATAAATATTATTATTAATACCACAACCAAGACTACTTGTTTTGGAAGAGTAAAGGGATCTGTTGTAGCGGCTGTAATTACCAATGGCAGACCTAAAAAGAGAACTCCTAATATAAATAGAGACAGGCTATCCAGGTAATCAATAAATCCCTTTTTAGATTCCATACGCTTATGGTAAGGCTGTTAAAGTATAATGTCAAGGAGAAAAAATTACTCTGTAATTTTTTCGACGCAGACCCCGTTTGATCGCTCTTTAAGCCGTGTACGAATAGTACTGAAAAGGCGAAAAGCAAGACCTTATGGGGTCAAGGAATTTTCAATTTTCAATTTCTAAATATAATAGCGTTGTTCTGCGTATGGTTTTGTTTGGTTCAGCGTTCATATTAATTAACGATCATCCAATTAAATGGAACGGGTTTACCGGACGGAGTGTTTACACCGACTGTAAAGGATTTTCCCGAAACTTGTCTAAGTAAGAAAAGAACAATATTGTTAGTATCTGTCTTTGGCGTAATGTAAATAAGCGATTTGTCCGTAACAAGCTTATTATTAATAGTTAATTCTGTTTGGCGGGCGCTCATTGTTGCGATTCCGGCAGAACCGGTAGCAATAACTTCGGTAGGAGAAAGCGCAAAGGCGGGGGCAACTATGTTCAAATTCAACTTTGCAAAAGTCGCCGCTCCGGAGGCGATAAGGTCTCCTGCCTGGTTAACGGATAAGACGGCAGAGTTTGAGGAGTTTCTGATTTCAAATTTAGAATTCCATGAGTCGGTAGAATTAAGTTTTACGATTAAGTCTTGGTTTGGAATAGGCGAGATTAAACCTGCAAATAAGGTGCCTTTAAATAAGGCGTTTCCTGCCGAAGTAAGATTGCCGCTTTCGTCTATATTTAAAAGTCCGGAGAGGAAATTTATTCCGCCTTGTCTTAGCGGTTGGATCTGAAGGTCTGCACCAAGAACGTTAATACCATTATCGGTTAATATTAACTGTCCGCCAATTGAAAGCTGTCCCGTAACAGAGACATCTGCAAACGATGCGGGTCCAAAAACCATTAAACCCTGATCGAATTGACCATAATTTGCGGTTAAATTCTCCAACATGGCAAACTGTCCGGAAAAGGAAGAAATATCGACATAGCCAGAAGAGCCGGGGGTGACAGAGGGGACAGATGTTCCGGATGACGAAGCAGTGTAATAATTATTGGTAATGTATTGAGCGGAAATTGTTGAAGCTTGGATATTCAAACCCTCTATATCGCTTGCTAAAATTCTGCCTGCTCTTAGAGTTCCGGAAACAGATGCATCTCCAAACTGACCGCTAGATGCTGATAACTGACCGCTGAATGACGCGTTACCTTGATTGTCAATCGTTGCAACGGCAGAGCCGGTTGCATATTTAGAATCATGAATTATGAATTTTGAATCCTGAAGAGAAACAGACAGGTTAGAATCTTCGGTTAGGGGACTGATTAGATTAGTTTTAAGATGGTCAATCGAAGCAATCGGGGAAACAATGTGTCCATTATTGACTATAAACGATTGACTATTGACGATTTGCTCAACAATTCCTGCGATATAATTCTGTAGAGATTGTCCGGCTATGGTTATGTTTCCGGTTGTAAGAACCAGTGATTCAAGAGTTGCGTCTTGAGCTTGCAATAAACCCGCTTGAAGGTTTGCGGCAATTAGTCCGGAATAGCTTCCGGTTTTTTTAATTGAGTTGCCAAAGCCGTCGATTAAAGAATAAATTGAGTTGCCAAAAGAATCAAAAGTTCCATTTATGGCAAATTGGTTGTCAAATAAGGTCGCCGAATTTGTTGCGGGCGAATTTAAAGATTCAATATTTCCCGTAGCAGGCGGAGGCGGAACAATAAGTCCGGTTATATTCGGATCTGTTTCGTCGGATAAATTGCCCCAATGTTCAAAGTCAAAGCGGGGAGCGGTTAACCTGTAGGTAAGACTGGTTGGCGAATCGGAATAAAAAGTAATTGACCGGTCGGTTGCATCTTTCCCATACCAGGTTTTAGCAGACGAATCCGGGGTCAAAAGTACAGATGTGCTACTAATGTTACGGTCGGTAACTCTTGAGAACAGCCAAAGGTCGGAACCTACTTCTTGATTATTCAATGTAATAGTGTAGGCATAGGCTTGTTTTACAGGATCATAGATAAGATCTGCTTTTCCGGTAACCTCTTCCTTTACCCCGACCATGCTAGGTGCGTAGGTTGAATATTTAGTTCCGTCAATTGTATATAAAGGGTCAAGAGTTAGAGCGGTAAGTTTTCCCGCTCCTCCCGGACCGACCACTACGTCGCCGTTACCTTTTACCTGAAATTGCAGTGTTCCCGCCTTACTGGCTAAGATAATATTTCCCGTTCCAAGCTGGTCTAGACTTACTAACGCGCTCCCAAGGCTTTCTTTGGTAACGTATAAACCTGTTGAGGCAGGCGGAGTGTAACTTCCAATAGAAACTGTACCTACAGTTGCTAAAGAAGTTCCGGTTGCCGCAGGATCAAGAAAGTAGTTGCTATTATCTCTGTCTATAAGTTGTTGTCCCTCTATTGATCCTGCTACTTCCA
>Ga0172371_10007194_pt1 | contig 15936 bp, 15 predicted proteins | sample Lak12m_FD_114543 | JGI IMG/M metagenome (GOLD analysis project Ga0172371, IMG submission 114543) | Freshwater microbial communities from Kabuno Bay, South-Kivu, Congo - kab_022012_12m | ecosystem: Environmental > Aquatic > Freshwater > Lake | place: Democratic Republic of the Congo: South-Kivu...
AAGAGTGAACACGTCCTCCCGTTATGGACAGAGTGGACAAAGTGACGGGGTCAAACGCGCCCCCAGTGTGTTGACTTGGCACAATGACAGACTGGCCCCTCTGATAGGATGCGCGCGTCGCCGCGGCAGCTCCTGAGCGCGGCTCGGTCGCTCGCAACACGGTCGTCGATGGAGGTCCATCCATGTCGGACAAGCCCACCTACATGCAGCACATGCCTCACTTCCTGGGGCCGGTCGCGCCCATCACGCTCGACCACGCCGAGGGCAGCTGGGTGTACGACACCGACGGGGGCAAGTGGCTCGACTTCGTCGTCGGCATCGCCGTCGTCAACACCGGGCACTGCCACCCCAAGGTCGTCAAGGCCGTGCAGGAGCAGGCCGCCAAGGTGCCGCACGCGCAGATGAACATCTACCGCCACGGCCCCATGCTCGAGCTGGCCGCGAAGCTGCACGAGATCGTCCCCGAGACCCACGACGAGTTCATGTTCGCCAACTCGGGCGCCGAGGCGGTCGAGAACGCCATCAAGCTGGCCAAGCAGGCCACCCGGCGTCCCGGCATCATCGCCTTCCAGGGCGCCTTCCACGGGCGCACGCACCTCACCATGGCCCTCACCGACTCGGCCGTGCACTACCGCGGGCACCACGAGCCGCTCGTGGGTTCCATCTATCATGCGCGCTACTGCTACCCGTTCCGCACGCCGGCCAGCGAAGACCCCACCGCCTACGCCATCGAGGACCTGCGCCGCGTGCTGCGCGCCGAGATCTACGGCGACGACGTGGCCGCCATCATCATCGAACCCATCCAGGGCGAGGGCGGGTTCGTCGTCCCGACCGTCGAGTACATGCAGGAGGTGCGCGCCATCGCCACCGAGATCGGCGCCTGCCTGATCGTCGATGAGGTCCAGGCCGGCTTCGGCCGCACCGGCACGTGGTTCTGCCACGAGCACTACGGCATCGAGCCCGACATCATGACCGTCGCCAAGGGCATCGCCTCCGGCTACCCGCTCGGCGCCATCGCCGCGCCCGAGTCGCTGTGGAGCAAGACGCTGCCCGGCTCCATGGGCGGCACCTACGGCGGCAACGCCGTCGCCTGCGCCGCCGCGCTCGCCACCATCGAGGCCATGGAAGAGGAGGGCATGCTGGTCAACGCCCAGCGCCAGGGCGAGAAGCTGCGCGCCTTCTTCACCGGCCTCAAAGACAAGCACCCCAGCATCGGCGAGGTGCGCGGCATGGGCCTCATGAACGCCATCGAGTGCGTGGTCCCCGACACCAAGGAGGCCAACGCCGTGGCCGCCAAGGCGTTCATCGCCGAGTGCTCCAAGCGCAAGCTCATCCTCATGGGCGCCGGCTCGCTGGGCAACTGCGTGCGCTTCCTGCCGCCGCTCAACGTCAGCGACGACGAGATGGCCTACGCCTTCGAGATCTTCACCGACGCCGCCGCGATCGCGTTCGCCTGAGCGCGGCTCCGGTACCGCTCGTCCCTGCACGGGGGCGGGGAGGCCTGCCTCCCCGCCCCCGTGCTACACTCAGCGCGATGAGTGACCCCTCCCCGCAGGCACCCCGCTTCACCACGCATGTGCGCGTACGCTACGCGGAGACCGACGCCGGCGGCGTCGTGTACCATGCCAACTACCTCGTCTGGATGGAGGTGGCGCGCATCGACCTGCTCCGCGAGCTGGGTCACCCCGTCGCCGACATCGAGGCCCGCGGTGTGGTGCTGCCTGTCGTGGACGTCAAGGTGCGGTACCTGCGGCCGGCGCGCCTGGACGACCTCGTCGAGGTCGCCCTGTGGGTGGACGCCGTGGGGCCGGCCACGTTCTCGTTCGGCTACGAGATCTCCCGCGACGGTGTGCTTCTGGCGACCGCCTGGACCCGGCACGCAGTGTGCGACCGTTCCACGTATCGGGCCATGCGCGTGCCGGCGTGGTTCAGCGAGCTGTTCGCCGGGGCGCTCGTGGGGGCGGCCACGTGAGCGCCCCGCCGTCACGCGGCGGTGACCTGCCGCCCGATTTCGAGATGCAGCTGCCGCCGGACCTCGAGGTGCAGCGCTGTTACCGCCACCCCTCGCGCGAGACCGGCGTCTCGTGCTCGAGCTGCGGCCGGCCGATCTGTCACGAGTGCATGATCCCGGCGCCGGTGGGATTCCACTGCCCCGAGTGCGTGCGCGGGCAGCGCGCCACCGGGAGCCGGGCGCGCGTCGTCACGCGCGCGCAGACGCGCTCGCGCTGGGGCGCCGGGGCCGGGCTCATGTCGAGCGGCGCCCCCGTCACCAAGGTGCTCATCGGCATCAACGTCGCCCTGTTCCTCCTGGAGCTGCTCATGGGCGCCGCCGGCTTCATGAGCGGCGGCAACACGCAGGTGCTCGTGGATCTCGGCGCCCTGGTGCCCACCTACGTGGCCGTCAAACACGAGTACTGGCGCCTGTTCACGGCCATGTTCCTGCACGGCGGCCTGCTGCACATCGCCTTCAACATGTACGCCCTGTACATCGGCGGCTCGTTCCTGGAGATGCTCGCCGGCAAAGGCAAGTACCTGGCCATCTACCTCGTCGCCGGCGTGGCCGGCAACGTGGCTGTGTACCTGCTGGCGGCGCCTTTCTCGGTGACCATCGGCGCCTCCACCGCCATCTTCGGCGTGTTCGGCGCGCTGTTCATCTACAGCATCCACAACCGTGACAGCGCCGCCGGCCGGGCCCTGCGCAGCATGGGCGTGGTCATCCTCATCAACCTCGTGTTCACCTTCCTCATGCCGGGCATCTCGTGGCAGGGCCACGTCGGCGGCCTCATCGGCGGCGCGCTCGCCGTCGAGGCGCTCACCTGGTTCGGGCGGCGCGACCTGCGCAGGCCGTGGGCCGCGCGCGACGCCGCCCTGCTCGCCGCGGTAGCCGCCATCCTGGTCGTCATGGTCCTGTGGCGCACCACGACGTTCCCGGTGATGTGAGCCGGCGCGGCGCGGCGTCACGTCGCGCGACGCCGCCCCCACGCCGGCCGCACGCCGGTCGCCGCGCGTGAACGAGTCCCCCGCCGGTCTCCGCGGGCCGGCGGCCGCATCCGCCGCGCCGCTGGTGGAGCCCTGCGCCACCCTCGTCCCGGCCACCGAGACGCGCGCGCGGCTGGCTGCGCTCAAGGCGGTGCTCTGCGCCCGCGGCCTCGACGCGGCGCTCATCGTCCAGAACGCCGACCTCTACTACTTCAGCGGCACGGTCCAGCGCTCGTTCTTGTACGTGCCCGCCGAGGGCGAGGCCACGCTGTTCGTGCGCAAGCTGGCCGAGCGGGCCGTCCTTGAGACCCCGCTCAGCGAGGTCGTGGCCCTCGCCGACCCGCGCGGCCTCGGGGCGCAGGTGATCGCGCGGTACGGGCGGGCGCCGGCCCGGCTGGGCCTGGAGCTGGACGTGCTGCCCGTGGCCGAGCTCCGCCGCCTTGAGAGGCAGTTCCCGGGGGCGGAGGCACACGACGTGGGCCGCGACATCGTGCGCCTGCGGGCGCTCAAGTCCCCCTGGGAGGTGGAGCGCATCAGCGCCTCAGCAGCGCTCACGGCCGGGGTGTACGAGGCGGTCCCCGGCCTGCTCCACGAAGGGCTCACCGAGGCGCAGTTCGCCGGCCTCGTGGAGGCCGAGGCACGGCGTCTCGGCCACGAGGGCTTCATCCGCATGCGCGGCTTCAACCAGGAGATGTTCTACGGGCAGCTGCTCACCGGGCCCAGCGGAGCCGCGGGCAGCTACCTGGACACGCCGCTGGCCGGCACCGGTCTGAGCCCGGCCGTCGCCCAGGGCGTGAGCTTCCGCAGCATCGGCCGCGCCGAGCCCGTGGTGTTCGACTTCGTCTCGGTGCGCGAGGGCTACATCAGCGACTTCACGCGCATCTTCGTCCTCGGCGAGCTGCCGGCTCCGCTGGAGCGCGCCTACGACGTCGCCTGCGCGATCCAGGCCGACGTCGTGGCCGCGGCCCGCCCCGGGGTCACCTGCGGCGCCCTCTACGAGCTCGCCGTGGAGCGCGCCGCCGGCGAGGGCCTGGCCGAGGGCTTCATGGGCCGCGGCGAGAGCCAGGTGCGATTCATCGGCCACGGCGTAGGGCTGGAGCTGGACGAGCTGCCGGTGCTGGCCGCGGGCGACCTGCGGCTCGAAGAGGGCATGGTCTTCGCCCTCGAGCCCAAGTTCGTGCTGCCGGGGCTCGGGGCGGTCGGCATCGAGAACACCTGGCTGGTGGAGCGCGAGGGGGTCACGGCGCTCACCGTGGCCCCGGACGACATCGTCACCGTCGCCTGAGGCGGCGGGGCGCAGGGCGAGCGGGGGCGGCCCCGCGAAGAGGCGAGGAGGAGCGGTGGAGCACCTGGCGCCAGACATCTGGACGGAGCGCGTGGTGGCCCAGGGCTTTCCCACGGTCAGCGCCGTCATCCTCACACCCTCGAAGGCGTTCGTCGTCGACACGCTCACCAGCCCGCAGGAGGCGCAGCCGCTGCTCGGCCTGCTGCGCCAGAAGGGTAGCGGGCAGCGCGTGGTCGTCGTCAACACGCACCACCATTGGGACCACGTGTACGGCAACGCCGCGTTTCGCGACGCGGACATCGTCGCCCACCGCGCCTGCCCGCGCCTCATGCTCGCGCAGCGCAGCACCGCCGACGAATCGGTGCCGCCGGAGCCGCCCGAGGGCGTGCCGCTCCCCGCCGTGACCTTCGGCGACCGCCTCATCTTCGACGCCGACCCGGAGACCGTCCACCTCATCCACACCCCGGGCCACACCGCCGACTCACTCGTCGTGTACGCCGCGCGCGCCGGCATGCTGTTCGCCGGCGATGTCCTGGAGTGGCCGCTGCCGAGCTTCTGCGACCGTGAGGCGGCGGAGACCTGGGTGCAGACGCTCCGCCGCCTCAAGCAGCTGCCGGTCGATCTCGTGGTGCCGGCTCACGGCACACCCCGCCCCAAGGCGCTGATCGACGACAACGAGCGCTACATCGTGGAGCTGTACGAGGCTGTGACCGCCGCGAAGCGCGAGGGCACGGGCCGGCATGAGCTGGACCTGCCGGCCGAGCGTTTCCTGCCCGAAAGCGCGCGCGTGGACGCGCTCTACGAGGCCGTCCACGCGGCCAACCTCGCGCACGCCTGGGACGAGGTCTGACGGCGGGACCGGCCTTGCGGCGCCGCCCGCCGCAGAGCGCGCGGCCGGCTCTGAGAAGGGGCGCCGGCCGCTTGCGGCGCCGCTTGACCACCGTCAAAGTGGACATTGTGGTCAACTTCGGGTAGAAAGAACCCATGAAGCTCTCCACCCAGGCCGACTACGCGGTCCGCGCCGTCTACGAGCTGGCACGGCACCGGCCCGGCGCCGTCGTCCACACGTGCGACATCGCCGCCGCCCAGCGCATTCCCGGCGCGCGGCTCGTGAAGGTGGTCCAGGACCTGGCGAGGGCCGGTCTCGTGCGCACCATGCGCGGCCAGCAGGGCGGCGTCACGCTGGCCCGGCCGGCGGCCGACATCACCGTGCGCGACGTGTACGAGGCCGTGGAAGGCCCCATCCTGCTTTGCCGTTGCCACCAGCGGGTAGAACCGTGCGGCGACGACGCCTGCGACACGCACCAGTTCTGGAGTGGTGTCGAGACGCTCCTCACGAAGGAGCTTCAGACCGTGACGTTCGCGGCCCTGGCCGATCAGGGGAGGCGCCCGGAGGGCGCCGCCGACAGCCGCCCAAGCGCCTCGAGGAGGTGACAACGAATGACGACTGAACTCAAGGAGCAGGTCGAGCAGGCTCTCGGCGACATCCGTCCGGCCCTCCAGGCCGACGGCGGCGACATCGAGCTGGTCGACGTCCTGGACGACGGTGTCGTGCAGGTGCGCCTCCAGGGCGCCTGCGCCGGCTGCCCGATGTCCCAGCTCACGCTCACCAACGGCGTGGAGCGCCACCTCAAGAACGTGGTGCCCGGCGTGGAGCGCGTGGAGAACATCGGCTTCTGAGCCGCGCATGATCTGCGGCGGCCCCGTCCGCTCACCGCGAGGTGAGCGGACGGGGCCGCCCTTCGTACGCAAGAAGTCGCCCTACTTCGGTAGGCGTATACTGACAAGTCCAGAACAGAATCGCGCGTAATCGCACACGCGAGAGACGAGACACGCAGGAGGTGAGCCGGCGATGGGGGGTGACACTCGCAGTCGCGCGGATGAGTACCACGGCCGGAAGGCCGTCAAGCAGACGACCGAGGCGGCGTACGAGGAGTTCGGCAGCGAGTCCACGCTGACGGCCGAACGGGTGGACGCCGACCTGCGCGAGCCCTCGCTGTTCATCAACCGCGAGCTCAGCATGCTCGACTTCTTCGAGCGCGTGGTGTTCGAGGCCCGCGACGTCAACAACCCGCTGCTCGAGCGCGTCAAGTTCGTCGGTATCGTCGGATCCATCCTCGGTGAGTTCTTCATGGTCCGCATCGCCGGCCTGCGCCAGCAGGTGGAGGCGGGCGTCACCGAGGTCTCGGCCGACGGCTACTCGCCGCAGAAGCTGCTGCCCATCGTGCAGGAGCGCGCCGGCGGCATCATGCGCGAGGCGCGCCAGGTCTGGTCGGAGCTGCTGCCCGAGCTCGACGCGGCCGGCATCCACATCGTCGACTACGCGCGGCTGGACGCCAGCCAGCAGGCCGCGCTCGGCACCTACTACGAAGCGCAGATCTTCCCGGTGCTCACGCCGCTGGCGTTCGACCCCGGGCGGCCGTTCCCGCACATCTCCAACATGAGCCACAACCTCGCCGTGCTGGTACGCGACCAGAGCGGGGAGGAGCGCTTCGCGCGTGTCAAGGTGCCCGGTTCGCCGGTGCCCCGGCTGGTGCCGGTGCCCGCTCCGGCCGGCCACGCTACAGTGTCACCCGACGGCACCGAGGCCGAGCCCGAGTACTGGTTCACCTGGCTCGAGCAGGTCATCGCCGCCAACCTCCAATCCCTGTTCCCGGGCATGGAGGTCCTTGAGTCACACGACTTCCGCGTCACGCGCGACGCCGAGCTCGCCATCCAGGAGCTGGAGGCCGACGACCTGCTCGAGACCATCGAGAAGTTCGTGCGCCGGCGCCGCTTCGGCTCGGTCATCCGCGTCACCGTGGACGAGAACATGCCTGAGCGCATCCGCGGCATCCTCAAGGAGAACCTCGAGCTCAGCGAGCAGGACATCTACACGGTCAGACCGCCGCTGGGCCTCAGCAGCCTGTGGGACCTGCAGCGCATCGACCGGCCCGAGCTCTCGTACTCCCCGCTCGTGCAGGCCACCCCGGCAGTGCTGGACGGGGGCGCCGAGGCGCCCGACATCTTCGCCGCCATCCGTCATCGCGACATCCTGCTGCACCACCCCTACGACTCGTTCGACCCCGTGGTCGACTTCGTGAGCACGGCCGCCGAAGACCCCGACGTGCTCGCCATCAAGACGACGCTCTACCGCGTCGGGCGCAACGCCCCCGTGGTCGACGCGCTCATGGAGGCGGCGGCCAACGGCAAGCAGGTGGCCGCCCTTGTCGAGCTCAAGGCACGCTTCGACGAAGAGAGCAACATCGGCTGGGCCAAGGCGCTGGAGCGCGAGGGAGTGCACGTCATCTACGGCCTCGTCGGCCTCAAGACCCACTCGAAGATCATGCTCGTGGTGCGCCGTGAGGGCGACCGCATCCGCCGCTACGTGCACCTCGGCACCGGCAACTACAACAGCGTCACCACCAAGCAGTACACCGACCTCGGCTATCTCACCTGCGACGACGACCTCGGCGCCGACGCCTCGGTGGTGTTCAACTCGCTCACCGGGTACTCCACGGCCGGCGACTACCGCAAGTTCCTCGTCGCGCCGGCGCACATGCGCAGGGGCATCGAGGAGCGCATCGACCGCGAGATCGCGCATGCCCTGAACGGGGAAGAGGCGCATCTCATCTTCAAGATGAACTCCCTGGTCGACAAGCCCATGATCCGGCGCCTGTATCGAGCGTCCCAGGCGGGGGTCAGGATCGAGCTCAACGTGCGCGGCATGTGCTGCCTGCGGCCGGGCGTGCCGGGCGTGAGCGAGAACATCACCGAGCGCAGCGTCGTCGGCCGCTTCCTTGAGCACAGCCGCATCTACTGGTTCCTCAACGGCGGCGAAGAGGAGGTCATCCTGGGCAGCGCCGACCTCATGCCGAGGAACCTCAACCGCCGCGTGGAGATCCTGTTCCCGGTGCAGGACAAGGGTATCCTGCGGCGCATCCGCGACGAGATCCTGCCCACCTACCTGAGCGACAACATGAAGACCCGTGTCCTGCACGCCGACGGCTCCTGGGAGCACATCTGGCCGGCCGACGGCGAGGAGCCGCTCAACGCGCAGGAGTACTTCGTGGCGCAGGCCCGCGAGGCCGTGCGCATGCAGGGCGAAGAGTGAGTGGCGAGCCTGCGAAGCACCGCCCCTTGCCTCCTCTGCGGCGGGAATCGCCCCTCAGGCTGTACTTCCTGCGGCACGGCAAGGCCATGGCCCGCGCCGACTGGCATGAGGACGACGGCCTGCGGCCGCTCACCGGGGAGGGCGAACGGTTGCTCGTGGCCGAGGCACCGGCGATCGGCCGCCTCACGAAAGGGCTCGAGCTCATCCTCACCAGTCCGCTCGTCCGCGCCCGGCAGACGGCGCAGATCGTCGCCGGTGAGCTGGGCATGAACGAGCAGGTGCACGACCACGCCGGCATCGGGCACGGCCTCGATGCCGGCGTGCTGCGCGGCATCGTCGCCGTGCATCCGGGGGTGTCCAGCGTCATGGTGGTGGGTCACGAGCCGGATTTCAGCCTGACCATCGCCGAGCTCATCGGCGGCGGTCGGGTGGACATGCGAAAAGGCGGGCTGGCGCGCGTGGACGTGCGTGGCCCGGCTCTTGACGGCGGCGTGCTGGCATGGCTGCTCACGCCGGCACAGCTCACGGGGGAGTGACGGCGGTGGAAGTCGAGGCCAAGTACACGGTGGCGGACGCGGAGACGCTCGAGCGGCTCACCATGACGCCGGCCCTGGCGGGGTACGAGCTGGAGGCGGGGGAGGCGCGCCACGACCGCGACACCTTCCTCGACACCGAGGACCGGCGCGTCCTCGCCGCCGGGTACTACCTGCGTCGCCGCGAGACCGGCGGCGGTGTCAAGCTCACGCTCAAGCAGCTCGTCCAGGACGAGGGCGGCGTGCTGCGCCGCGAGGAGCTGGAGGCGCTGGTGGCGGCCGACGTGCCGCTGGCCGAGTGGCCGCAGGGCCAGCTCCGGGCGCGTGTGGAGGCGCTTGCCGGCGACGCGGCGCTGGACGCGTTCCTCGCGCTCGAGCAGGACCGTGTGGCACGGCTGGTGTTTGACGGCGAGCGCGAGGTGGCGGAGCTGAGCCTGGACGACGTGCGCGTCACCGTCGACGGCGCCGAGAGCCGCTGGTTCGAGGTCGAGGTGGAGCTGCGCGGCGAGGGCCGTGACGACGACCTCGAGCGGCTCACGGCGGCGCTCGCCGGCGAGCCCGGCCTCGTGCCTGAGTCGCGCGCCAAGTTCGCGCGCGCGCTCGAGCTGGTCGAGGGTGTCGCGCCGGCCTCCGCGGCGGACGAGGCCGCTTCGCCGGCCGGCCGGCTGCTGCCCCCCGGCGAGAGAGCCGTGCACGAGGCCTTCGCGGCGGGTGACGGGCCCGACGCGCGCCGTGCGGCGGCACTCCTCGCCCTGGACGACGGGCTCGTTGCGGCGAAGGCCGCCGCGCGCGCCGGGCTCTCCACGCGCCGCGTGCGGTACTGGGCGGCGCGGTATCGCGCCGAAGGCGTCGGCATCTACCGCGCCGAGGCTGCCGCGGGCGGCGCGGCGCCGGCCGTGGCAGAGACGCCGCGCAGCGCGCCGGCGGACGACGACAAGAAGAAACGTCCCGGCATCCTGGCCACCGACTCCATGGCGGAGGCGGCCGTGAAGACGCTCGCCTTCCACCTCGAGCGCATGCTCGAGAAGGAGCAGGGCACGCGCCTGGGTGAGGACTCCGAGGAGCTGCACGTGATGCGCGTTTCCACACGGCGCATGCGCATGGCCCTGCGCGTCTTCGAGGAGTACCTGGACCGCGAGGCTCTGCGGCCGGTGCTCAAGGGTCTGCGGCGCACCGGCGCCGTGCTGGGCGCGGTCCGAGACCTCGACGTGTTTCAGGAGAAGACGCAGCACTATGTGGACGGCCTGCCGGCGGAGTGCGCCGGCGACCTCGACGGGCTGCTCGCGGCTTGCCGCGCGGAGCGCGACAAGCAGCGCGAGCACCTCGTGGCGTACCTCGACGGCGACCGTTACCGGAGGTTCGTGGAACGCTTCCGCGAGACCTTGGAGCGACCGCTCCACGAGATCGCCGCGCAGCACACCGGGGACCCTCGGCCCATGCGCGTGGCGCAGGTGCTCCCCGGCGTGCTGTACCGCGACATGGGCGTGGTGTGGGCCTTCGAGGGGCGTGTGGACGGCCCCGACACGCCCCTTCCCGAGTTCCACGCCCTGCGGAAGGGCTGCAAGGGCCTGCGCTACACGCTGGAGTTCTTCGAGGACGTGCTCGGCCTCGGCGCCCGGCCGCTCATCAAGAAGGTGAAGAACCTCCAGGACCACCTCGGCGACCTGCAGGACGCCGTCGTCACCTGCGGCATCCTGCGCGACTACCTCACGTGGGGCACGTGGCGGCACAGCGGCCATTCATTGCCCGGGCCGATCGAGATCATCGTCGCCCCGGGCGAGGCGCGCTACATGGCCGTACGGCAGGAGGAGATGGAGCGCCTCGTGCGCACCTTCCCGGACGTGTGGCCCACCGTGGCAGGGCCCGAGTTCAGCCGCGAGCTGGCCACGGTGATCGCCGACATCTGAGGTGCGGAGCGCGGCCGGCCGGCCGCCACCGCGCTTCGGCGGCCGGCCGCGGCGCCCCACAGGCGGCCGCTTACACCTCCAGCACGCGCACGGTGCGGCGGAGCGCCTTCTCGAGCGTCTCCCGGCGTTCTTGCAGGCGCCAGCGCTCGAGATGCCAGTCCGCCGCCGGCTCCACCTCCAGTGCCAGCGCCCGGCCGCCGTCGCGGCGCAGCGTCGCATGCCTCACCGCGGCGGCGTGGCCGCGGTCCAGGTACTCGGCGAGCCGCAGCAGCGCGCTCAAGGTGCGCACACGCGCCCGCGAGGCGGCGTCGAATTCCGCGAACGCCTCGTGCCGCGCGCCCGGCCGCGACTTGCGGTGGAACAGGGCGGTCGCGGCCATGACCGCCACCTCGCGCTCGTCGAAGCCGATCAGGTCGGCGTGGCGGATGAGGTAGTGGCTGTGCAGGTGGTGGTCGGCGTAGCTGAGAAAGGTCCCTACGTCGTGGAGCAGTGCGGCGTGGCGGAACAACTCGCGTTCGGCGTCCGAGTAGGAGTGCAGGCCGGCCGCGGCCGCCGAGTCGAACAGCTCGAGGGCGAGCGCCTGCACCTGGCGGGCGTGCGGCTCATCGAACGAGCAGGCCCGCGCGAGCTGCAGCACGCTCCGCTCGCGCACCGACGTGCCCCCGTGGGCGAGTCCCTGCGCACGCGCGAGGTGGTCCATCACGAGGCCCTCTCGCAGGCCGCATTCTGCCACAGCGCGGATCTGCTCGAGGCCGAGGTCGTCCATGACCGACTCGAGGATGGCCGCGCCGGCCACGATGATGTCGGCGCGAGCGGGAGCGAGGCCGGGGACCCGGCGCCGCTCCTCGAGGTCGAGCCCGCGAAGCAGCTTGGCCATCTTGGCCACCTCGGCGCGCGTCACCGTCTCCTCGCGCTGCGGCGCGCCGTCGCGCAAGGTGCGCACGATGGCGCTCGCGAGGTTGCAGATCGTGCCCGAGGTGCCGTACGCCGCGTCGATGGTGCGGCCCGCCAGAGCGCGGCGTACGCGGTCCGACTCGGTCTGCGCACGCCGGCGCAGCTGCTCGTACACCCTGCCCGGCACGCACCCGCCGGCCGGCAGTCCGGTGAGCTCGGCGCTCAGGCGGATGGCGCCGAGCCGCAGTGACTCGAGGTAGTCCGGCCCCCCGGTGCCGCCCACGGCGATCTCGGTGCTGCCTCCGCCGATGTCCACGACGACGGCCCGCTGCTCGCCTATGTGCACCTTGCTGAGGAGGCCCAGGAAGATGAGCCGGGCCTCCTCCATGCCCGACACCACGTGCACGTCAAGGCCGGCCTCGTCGCGCAGGCGCCGTACGAACGCGCCCTGGTTCGTGGCCTCGCGCGTCGCCGAGGTCGCTACGGCGACGAGGGAGCTCGCGCCGTGCGCACGTGCCAAGTCGGCGAACGTGCGGCACACGAGGACGCCGCGGTCCATGGCCTCCAGCGTGAGGGCGCTGCGTCCCCCGAACTCACCCTCACCGAGGCGCACCGGCTCCCTCTGCACGGTGAGGGTGCTCCAGGCGCCGCCGGTCTCGAGGCGCACAACCGTGAGCCGCACCGAGTTGGTGCCGATGTCGAAGCAGGCGAGTACGTCGCCGGCGGCCGGCTGCGCCGCGCCGCTCAGGACTTCTTGCCGCCCTTCTTCTCGTGGCCCTTGAGCTTGCGTCCCTTCTTGGCCTGCATCACGGCGCGGTCCTCGTTGAGCTTCTCCAGCCCCTTGTCCCGGCCGCCGTGCTCCTTGATGTAGGCCTGCGCGATCTCGCACTTCTTGCAGCCTTTGCCGCAGCAGTCCTTCCACTCACTGCGGCTGAACTTCTTCTTGAGGTCTGCCATGACCCGGTCCCCTCCGCTCGCGGAGCTGTGCCTGCCCGCCCAGGTTCAGGCGCCGTAGGCGTCGAGTCGGACGTCCTCCGCCACCGTGTAGGCGAAGTCGGTGCAGGCGGCGATGTCGTCCAGTGTGTACCCTGCGGCGACCTCTTCCAGCACCCATCCGCGCTCTGCGTACCTGCGTAGCAGGGCGCGCTCAGTGATGATGACGTCGGCCTCCTCGGCGCCGGTGAGCGGGAACGTACAGCGCTTCATCAGCTTGGAGGCGCCGTCCTTGGAACAGTGCTCACTGACGATGTACACGGTCTTGGCGCCCGTCACGAGGTCCATGGCGCCGCCCATGCCCGCCAGCATCTTGCCGGGCACGATCCAGTTGGCGATGTTGCCGAGCTCGTCCACCTGCAGCGTGCCGAGGAAGGTCGCGTCCACGTGGCCGCCACGGATCATGGCGAACGACGTGGCGGAGTCGAAGTAGCTGCCCCCGGGGATGAGCGTGATGGGCTGGTTGCCGGCGTTGGCGCGATCGCGGTCCTCGCAACCCGGGTCGGGCGCTGGTCCCACACCGATCGCGCCGTTCTCGGTCTGGATGACCACGTCCACACCCTCGGGGACGTAGTTGGCGATGAGCGTTGGCAGGCCGATGCCAAGGTTGATGATCTCCCCGTCCTTGAGCTCCTGCCCGGCGCGAGCGGCGATGACCAATTTGGCGTCACTGGCCATTGAACTTCTCCTCCCGTATCACGCAGTAGCCGATGTCGGCGCGGACCACGGCGTCGACGAAGATGCCCGATGTGTGGATGGCGTTGGGGTCGAGCTCGCCGAGCGTGTAGAGGTTCTCGACCTCGGCGATGACGTAGTCGGCGCACATGGCCGCCGGCACGTTGAAGTTGCGCGACGTGCCACGGAAGATGAGGTTGCCCCAGGTGTCGCCGGCGTGGGCGCGGATGATCGCCACATCACAGCGAAGGGACGGCACCAGGATGTACTTGCGCCCGTCGAGCTCGATGACCGTCTTGCCTTCCTCCGCGACGGTGCCCACTCCGGTGGGCGTGAGGAAGCCGCCCAGCCCGGCGCCGCCGCAGCGCATCATCTCCGCGAGCGTCCCCTGCGGCGTGGGCTCCACCTCGAGGCGCCCCTCGTTCATGGCCTTGCCGACCCACGGGGTGGTGCCGACATGGCTGGCGACGATCTTCTTGACCTTGCCCAGCTGGGCGAGTTCGAGGATCCCGCGCTCGCGGTAGCCGGCATCGTTCGCGTACAGCGTGAGGTCCTCGACGTCGAGGGACTTCATGGCATCGATGATGGTGAGCGGGTCACCCTGTCCGATGAACCCGCCGACGGCGATGCTCATGCCGCTGCTGATGTGCGACATGGCCTCCTCGATGGGGACGACCTTGTTCTTCGGCACCTCTGGCTCCTTCGCTCGAACAACGCCGTACGTGCCGCCGTGGGGCGTGCCGTACGGCAGCGAGTCGGTCCGCGACAAGACAGTATCACTTCGCCCGCAGGGGGCGACTGGACCACGTGTCCACGGACCTCGTAGAGCCTATCCGTTTCGGCATGCGGTTACCACGTCCGCATAGCGGATACTGCGGTCGGTGCCTTTTGGCCCCGGCCGCGTCCCTGTATACTGCGCGCGGCGACCGCTCCAGAGGAGGAATGAGTGACGGCTGTCAACGATTCTGCCAAGGTCGGCGTCATCGGCGGCTCCGGGTTCTACGAGCTGCTCGAGAACGCCCGTGAGGTCCAACTGGACACCCCGTTCGGTGCCCCCAGCGACTCCTACTTCCTGGGCGAGATCGACGGGGTGCCGGTGGCGTTCCTGCCGCGTCACGCGCGCGGCCACCGCATCTTGCCGGGCGAGGTCAACTACCGTGCCAACATCTGGGGCATGAAGGCGCTGGGTGTGCACTCCGTGCTCTCCGCCAGCGCTGTCGGCAGCCTGCGTGAAGAGCTCAAGCCGCTGGACGTCGTCGTGCCCGACCAGCTGTTCGACCGCACCAAGGCGCGTCCCAGCACGTTCTTCGGCGACGGGGTCGTGGTCCACATGGGCTTCGCCGACCCGTTCTGCGCGCACGTCTCGCGCCTGCTGGTCGAGCACGGACGCGCCGTGGGCGCGACGGTGCACGAGGGCGGCACCTACGTGTGCATCGAAGGGCCGCAGTTCTCGACACGCGCGGAGAGCCGCGTGTACCGCCAGCTCGGCTTCGACATCATCGGTATGACCAACCTGCAGGAGGCCAAGCTCGCGCGTGAAGCCGAGCTCTGCTACGCCACCATGGCCATGGTCACCGACTACGACGTCTGGTACGAGAGCGAGGAGGACGTCACGCTCGAGCAGGTGCTCGAGAACGTGCGCCGCAACGTCGAGACGGCGCAGGCCATCGTGCGCCACACCGTCAAGGCGCTCGACGACGACCGCGACTGCTCATGCAGGCACGCCGTCGAATCCGCGATCAACACGCCGGCCGAGCTCGTCCCCGAGGCGACGAAGGAGAAGCTCGACCTGCTGATCGGCAAGTACCTGCGGTGAGGGTCTGGCGCCGCTCGCGGCGCCGCATGTGAGACAGTTCGGCGCGCCCCGGTCAAGGCCGGCGCGCCGAGGGGCGGGGCGTGAGCCGGTCACGACACCGGGCGCCCCGTATGGAGCCAAGAAAGGAGCTGGAGGGTGTCTTCGTTCGTATCAAACAACGGCATACTGCTGGCGGTGATCTGTGGGGTGATCGCCGTCATCTACGGCGTGCTGCTGATCCGCTGGCTGCTCAAGCTGCCGGCAGGCGACGAGGTCATGCAGCGCATCGCCGGCGCCGTCCAGGAGGGCGCCAAGGCCTACCTCGCCCGGCAGTACCGCACCATCGCCATGGTCGGCGTGGTCGTCTTCGTCGTCCTTCTCGTGGCGCTCGGCGTCGGCAAGGACTGGACTTACGGCTGGCACGCGGCGGTCGGCTTCCTCGTCGGCGCCGCGCTCTCGGCCGCCGCCGGCTACATCGGCATGATGGTCAGCGTGCGCGTCAACGTGCGCACCGCCGAGGCTGCACGCAGCGGCCTCGGCCGGGCGCTCACCGTCGCCTTCCGCGGCGGTGCGGTCACCGGCCTTCTCGTCGTCGGTCTCGCGCTGCTCGGCGTCAGCCTCTACTACTGGATCACCGGCGACGTCGCGGCCCTGGTCGGCCTCGGCTTCGGCGGCAGCCTCATCAGCGTGTTCGCGCGCGTCGGCGGCGGCATCTTCACCAAGGCCGCCGACGTGGGCGCCGACCTCGTCGGCAAGGTCGAGGCGGGCATCCCCGAGGACGA